>BBPE01002159.1_pt1 | contig 12193 bp, 8 predicted proteins | sample 1344301 | NCBI WGS metagenome assembly BBPE01 (sample SAMD00019089, study PRJDB2971) | groundwater metagenome | isolation source: The Cedars highly-alkaline
GCCTTGGTTGAACCCGTGGCCCAAGAGGAATCTTTTGCTGCTGTCGGCACTGTTTATTGCGGCGCTCGTGATCGCGGTGCTTCCTGACCGCGGAAGCTTTTGATTGCAAAATGCAGTCCTTGGTGGCCTCATTGCGCAAATCCTGTATCTGCTTTACGATGCGTTTATCGCAAATCACGACGAGTGATCAGGCTTCATCCAAGTCAGCAGTGTTCCAAACTCGGGCCGTTCGTCGATGACGATGCGAGGTGCCTGTCCGCGGCCCGGAACCGGCAAACGTGATGCCGGTAACCAAACAGCAACCATAACTGCTCGGACCTGAAACCCGGACGGCCTAAGGAATGGGGGTCGCCGCGCCGGGGGTTGGATCAAGGGTGCGGCTTTTCGAACAGGAGCCATCACCCATGAACATCGTTTCGCCACAGGCCGACCGTCGCAGATTTCTCCAGGGCAGCGGGGCAGCGCTCGCTGGCATTTCCCTTGCAGCCCCATTCGCCGCAATCATGGAAGCGCAGGCGCGGGCTGCAACCGGCTCCGACGGCGCGCAGCTGGTCGATGCGGCAAGCCCATATGGCCCGATCGCGCCAGTCCGCGACCTTTCGACCGGCCTCTTCCTGCTCCAGCTGCCCAGCGGCTTCACCTACCGTTCCATGTCGTGGACAGGCGACATGATGACCGACGGCCAGCGTGTCGTGGACCGCCATGACGGCATGGCCGTTGTGCAGATGACCGGCGGGCGCACGCCGGAAACCCTGCTCATCCGCAACCACGAGAACGGCGCAGGGCCCCTGCTGAATGTTCCCGGTGGCATGTACGACACGGTGCAGATCCCCGGCCAGGGCCAACCCGGCGGCGGCTGCACTGTGCTTCGCATCCGCAACGGCCAGCTCGTCGACCATCGCGCGGTGATCGGCGGCACGATCGTGAACTGCGCCGGTGGCCGCACGCTCTGGAACAGCTGGCTTACCTGCGAGGAAACCACCACCAACCTGGCGCCGGTCGGCGGCATGAAGCACGGCTACATCTTCGACGTGCCGACGAATCCGGCGCAGACTTCGCCGGTCCCCCTCGTCGCCATGGGGCGTTTCCGCCACGAGGCAATCGCAACCGATCCGGTAACGGGCTACATCTATGAAACGGAAGACCAGCGCAACGTCGCCGGCTTCTATCGCTTCAAGCCCAGAAACAATTCGCGCACTTACGGGTCGCTCGAGCAGGGCGGCACGCTGCAGGCGGCGCGGGTTGTTGGGCAGCCCAACGCAAACCTGCTCGCGCTTGCCGGCGCAAGGCCCAGCAGCGTGGCGCGCGTGGGCGACAGCTTCGCAATCGATTGGGTGACGATCGACCAGCCCGACGCTGACCCCGCAGTCTATACCGAAACCGGCACCGACAACCCCGATATCGGCCAGCGCAATGCCTCCGGCCCCTTCATCGAGGCACGCAACAAGGGCGCACTGCGCTTGAGCCGCGGCGAGGGCATCTGGTGGGACCACAAATCGAACTGCATGTATGTCGTCGACACCAGCTTCGGCTATGAATCGACTCCTGGCGCGGGACAGACAGTTGTGCGCGCCGGCCGCGGCCTCGGCGCCGTCTGGGCCTACCATCCCAGCCGCACCGACCCGGATCGCGGGCGACTCACCCTGATCTATGCAGCCGCTGCCCGCGTTGCCGGCAACAACCCGGACAATGTGACGGTGAGCCCACGTGGCGGCATCCTCACCTGCGACGACGGCGCAGCCGTGGTCGACCGCTTCGGCGCCGGCCAGCGTCTGATGGGCTACCGCAACGACGGCCTTGCCTATATTTTCGCGAAGAACAACATGCAGCTGTCGCCAACCGACCTCGCCCGCATCGGACGGACGGGACAGTTCGCCGCTGCCGACTATCGCGGGGCCGAGTTCTGCGGCGCGACGTTCGACTGGTCTGGTCGCGTCCTCTATGTGAACGCCCAGATCCCGGGCGTCACCTATGCCATCACCGGCCCGTGGATGCTTGGCAACCTCGGCTGACATCGACCGGGCGGCCGGGGGCAGCTGCTCCCGGCCGTTGTTTTGCCGGTCGCCTGGGGTGTGCCGGTTTTCGTTCTTTTGTAGGGGCCTGTTACATGCAGCATTCCGCGATCTTCGCCGCCGCACTCGCCATGCTCGCCGCACCCGCGGCCGCCGTGCAGGTGGTCGGCACATCGGCCGGCGCCGGCAACAGCGTCTCCGTCCCGACCCAGGAACCCGGGCGGCTGGAATTCGACTTCCAGCTTGGCAGCGCCGTTCCCGCGCGCGTCGATCTGTTGGCCGACACTGGGGAAACCGGATTCGATTTCAACGCCTTCATCGATCTGCCCCTGCCCGAAGGCGCAACCGGTCTCCGGATCATGCTCCACGGTGCCACCTTCACCTCCATCGGCACCGTGGCCCCGGCCTTCTCCTTTGCGGACATCACGTCGACGGCGAACCGGCTCGACATCCGGTTTCGCCCGACGCGCGAATTTGTCAGCGTGGCGCTGGGAAATGTGTTCGCCGGCACGGACTTCAGCCTAGCCTACACGGGCTCCGGCCCGGTCGGGATGCGGGTCAGCGCCATCGTCCCCGAGCCCGCAACCTGGGCGATGCTCATCCTCGGCTTCGGCGCTGTCGGCATCACGCTCCGCAGGCGACGCGACGGGCTGAGCGCCCTTTGATACGCGGCGGAAGGCAGGACACATCCGTCCTGCCTTCCGCTCCAGCCATCCTTGCAGATTTTGCCAGAGAAGAACCCCCCACCACGACAGCTGAGGTTGAAGGGATTCCGGGATCATACCGCATCCCGCTGACCATCAGCTATCCGCGCAGCTTCAAGCGCGCCGGCCGATAGGCCGAAAGCGATTAGTCTTCCTCATCGAGACTTGGTATTGATCGCATTGAATGCTTGAATAACAGATTCACCGCCAAGTGTATGGACACTGCATGGCGACAATAACAGTGATACCAATCCTTGGTATGTTCTGTTGAAGAGATATTGCATGTCAACGGACCCCGGTGTCATCGTTGAGGCCAACAGCAGCCTGTTTTTTCCAACTCGGTCAACTTTTTCGGCGGGGGGCAGGCTTCGAATTCAATCCTGATCACGGCGCGGATGGTGATGGTGTTCCGGATATGGAGGATGAGCCGCCACTGGATTCGACGATCGTGGTTGCGTCTGCTCCAATCGCCCCGATAACTCCCGGATTTCACGGGGCTCCTTACGGCAGCGGCAAGTCAATGTTCGGCCCGAACAGCGAAGTCAGGCTTGCATCTGCATATGACCGGCAAGTCGCGCGTGGGCCTGAGATCGATTGGGTAGGGGTGTTGGCAGACATCTTGACGATTGTCGCCAGCAGCGTGGGGTGTGCTGGCAACGGCGTGCGAGTTGCTGTTGGTCTGGTTGGAACAGCTGCGGCTGATGCACTTGAAGAAATCCGTTCACGTCCGGAAAACAATGGCAGAGGACCACACGAAGAGCCACGTCACGACGAGCCTTCGGGGTGACTCAGCATCGGCCCTCGTTATACCCGCGGCGCAAGGGGCATCTTTCATACTGTCTGCGCTCTTGCACCAGGTCTCGATGCGGAAAACTCATCGCGTTCGGCCTGTCGGCCGGCGCGCGGTCGCGCTTGCCGCTGCGCGGATATCTGATGGTCAGCGGGATGCGGTATTGGGAGCCGCGCTCATGATTGCTGTGATCCCAGATCGTGGCAGCCTACGGTTACAGAACCCAGTTCCTGGTGGCTTCATAGTGCAAATTCTTTATCTGCTCTCTGATGTATTCATCACAAAGCACGCCGAACAAGCGGCCTTATGTCTTTTGAAGGTGCTCCAGCATCTCTGGCCGATTGTTGACGACGAATAAGCCGTGGCAGGTCCGCTGTAGTTCACCTTAGCGCTTTGCGATAGCCACATAGTCCCGCTTCGGCGCGCCGGTGTACAGCTGCCGCGGCCGGCCGATTTTCTGCTCGGGGTCGCCGATCATCTCGTTCCACTGCGCCACCCAGCCGACCGTGCGGGCCAGCGCGAACAATACGGTAAACATGCTCGTCGGGAAGCCGATCGCCGACAGCACGATCCCCGAGTAGAAATCAACGTTCGGGAACAGTTTCTTCTCGATGAAATAGGAATCGTTCAGCGCCATCTCCTCCAGCTGCAGGGCAACCTCGAAGATCGGGTCCGTCACCTTCAGCTCGGCGAACAGCTCCCTCACCGTCTGCTGCATCACCGACGCGCGCGGATCGTAATTCTTGTACACCCGGTGGCCGAAGCCCATCAGCCGGAACGGATCGTCCTTGTCCTTGGCGCGGGCGATATACTGTGGAATCCGCTCCGGCCGGCCGATCTCGCGCAGCATGTTCAGCGCAGCCTCGTTCGCGCCGCCGTGCGCCGGGCCCCACAGGCAGGCAATGCCGGCTGCAATGCAGGCAAAGGGGTTTGCGCCCGACGACCCGGCAAGCCGCACGGTCGAGGTCGAGGCATTCTGCTCATGATCGGCATGCAGGATGAAGATCCGGTCCAGCGCGCGCTCCACCACCGGGTTCACCTCATAGGGCTCGGCCGGAACGGCAAAGGCCATGCGCAGGAAATTGCCCGTGTAGGACAGGCTGTTGTCCGGATAGACGAAGGGCTGGCCCACCGAATATTTGTAGGCCATCGCCGCGATCGTCGGCATCTTGGCGATCAGCCTGTGGCTTGCGATCATCCGCTGCTTGGGGTCGTCGATGTCGGTCGAATCGTGATAGAAGGCAGAAAGTGCGCCTACCACGCCGCACATGATCGCCATCGGGTGCGCATCGCGCCGGAACCCGCGGTAGAAGTTCATCAACTGCTCGTGCACCATCGTATGGCGGGTGAGGGTGTAGACGAACGTGTCCAGTTCGTCCTTCGTCGGCAGCTCGCCCTCTGTCAGCAGATAGGCGACTTCGGGAAAGCTCGAATGCTCGGCCAGCTGCTGGATTGGATAGCCGCGGTGCAGCAGCACGCCCTCGTCACCATCGATGTAGGTGATTGCCGACAGGCAGGATGCGGTGCTGGTGAAGCCCGGATCGAAGGTGAAGGCCCCGGTCTGGGCATACATCTTTCGGATGTCGATCACCTGCGGGCCGATGCTGCCGTCCATCACCGGCATCTCGAGCGCCTTTGTGCCCAGGGTGAGTTTGGCTTGCTCGCTCATCAATGAACCTTCCAGTCTCTATCCGCCGGCACCGCCGGCACCTGTTTCCTGACCCAGCGCATCGTCGATGCGCCCCGCCTGACCCAGCGCATCGTCGATGCGCCCCGCCTGACCCAGCGCATCGTCGATGCGCCCCAGGCTTTCATTCCGCCCCAGGGCCGCCATCACGGCGAACACGCTGGGGGCATTGGCCTGGCCGGTCAGGGCCGCGCGCAGCGGCCCTGCCACCTTGCCCAGCCCGAGCCCGCGTGCCTCGGCAACTGCCTTCGCTGCCGCCTCCAGCGTCTCGCGCGCCCAGGTCGAAGCCGCCGCCAGCGCAATCCGTGTGTCAGCCAGCATCGACCGCCCGTCGGCGTCTAGCAACTTTGACGCCGCCTCGTCTATCTTCAGTGGGCGGTTGCGAACAAGAAACAGGCCGGATGCTGCCAGGTCATTCAGATTTTTGGCCCTTGGTTTCAGTTCGTCCATGCTGCGAAGCAGCACCGCACGGTTTCCATCGCCCAGGTCGCGCCCCAGCGACTCCGCCATCCGTGGCGCCACCAGGGCCACCAGACGCGGATTGTCCGCCTGCTTCAGATAATGGGCGTTCACGCTTTCCAGCTTCTTCAGGTCGAACCGCCCCGGCGACCGTCCCACCCCGTCGAGGTCGAACAGCTTCACGGCCTCGTCCCGCGCCAGCAGATCCGTATCGCCATGCGCCCAGCCCAGCCGCAAAAGGTAATTCTCCAGCGCCTCCGGCAGGATGCCCATTTCGTCGCGATAGGCTTCCACCCCCAGCGCGCCATGCCGTTTCGACAGCTTGGCGCCGTCGGGCCCGTGGATCATCGGCACATGGGCATAGACCGGCTCCGGCCAGCCCAGCGCCCGGATCAGCGCCAACTGCCGGAACGTGTTGGTCAGATGGTCGTCCCCGCGAATGATGTCGGTCACGCCCATGTCATGGTCGTCCACCACCACCGCCAGCATGTAGGTCGGCGTTCCGTCCGATCGCAGCAGCACGAAATCGTCGAGCTCGGAATTGGCTTGGCGCACCCGCCCCTGCACCCGGTCCTCGATCACCGTCTCGCCATCCCGAGGCGCTTTCAGCCGCACCACGAACGGCAGATCGGGGGCGTCGCTGCCCCGGTCCGCGAATTCGACGCGCGGATCGCGATCCCGCCAGCGCCCGTCATAGCGCTGCGGCAGCCCGTTGGCCTTCTGCGCCTCCCGCATCGCCTCCAGTTCCTGCTGGGTCGCAAAGCAGCGATAGGCCTTGCCGTCGGCCAGCAATCGGTGCGCGACTTCGGCATGGCGCGCCGCCCGCGCAAACTGGAACAGGGGCGGCCGGTCGGCGCTCAGCCCCAGCCAGTCCATCCCGTCGAGGATCTTCGCAATCGCATCCTCGGTCGATCGCGCCCGGTCCGTGTCCTCGATCCGCAGCAGGAAGGTGCCCCCATGGTGCCGCGCATACAGCCAGTTGAACAGCGCCGTGCGTGCGCCCCCGATGTGCAGATAGCCGGTGGGGGAGGGGGCAAAGCGGGTCACGGGCCGTGGCAGGCCGGCAAAATCGGGCAGGATGGAATCGCTTGCGTGCTGCATCTGGGCGTCCGAAGCTGCAGCCGATATCGGCCGCTCTGGTGAATCACGGGAAGGGGCTGTTTGGCGCGCGTGGCTAGCACCATCGCAGGCGTGGTGCAAAAGGCGGATCGCATGGATGGCGCGGCCCGGGATCCCTCCGGCCCAGTCTCTGCGGCTGCGCTTGGCGAGGCCTTCGTTGCCCAACGCCCCCAGCTCGTCCTGTTCGCGCCTGTCCTTCTGGGCACCGGAATCGCGCTCTGGCTGCTGCTGCCGTTCAACAGCCAGCGCCAGGCGGCCCTTCTCGCCGTGCTGGCGGTCGCGACACTCGGCATCCTTTTGCCCCGCGGCCTCCGGCAGATCGCGGTCCTCGCAGGTCTCCTCGCCGCCCTTGGCCTGCTGGCAGCCGAACGGCGCAGTGCCGAAGTCGCAGCCCCCAGGCTCCACCACCGGCTGACGGCCGCCCCCATGGAAGGCCGTGTGATTCGCCTTGCCGTGCAACAGGGCGGCGCGCGCCATGTCCTCCTCCTGCGTCGCGACGCCAGCAGCGTCGATCCGGAGGTGACGTTTCGGATCGGCCTCGACGGCCCGCTTGCCGCCGGCGTGGAGCCCGGCGCCCGGGTGCGCGTCATCGCAACCCTGGGCCCGGTCCCGGGCCCCGCGCTCCCCGGCGGGCATGATCCGGCCCGCAAGGCCTGGTTCGAGGGCGTCTCTGCCACCGGCCGCGCGCTCGCCCCACCGACACTCCTCCAGCCCGCACCCGCAAGCCCGTTCGCCATTGCGGCCGCCCGCCAGCGGCTGGGGGCCTCGATCGCCGACCGCCTGGGCGGCGACGCCGGCGCAATCGCGGTGGCGCTTACCGTCGGGGACCAGGGGGGCATCCGCCCGGACCTCCTCGAATCGATGCGGGTTGCAGGCCTCGCCCACATCCTCACCGTATCGGGTTTCCACATCGGGGTGCTGGTCGCCGGCCTGCTGTTCCTCGGCCGCCGCCTGCTGGCGCTCTGGCCCTGGCTTGCGCTGCGCACCTCCGTCACCCGCATCGCAGCCGTGCTCGCAGGCCTCGGAGGCACGGGCTACGCCATCCTCTCGGGCGCGGAGCCGCCTGCCGTCCGCGCCGCGATTGCCGCCTGGGTGGTGCTCGTCGCCCTGATCCTCGGCCGCGACCCGCTCGCCCCCCGGCTCATCGCCTTTGCCGCCTTTCTCATCCTCCTGGTCCGGCCCGAGACACTGCTCAGCCCCTCGTTCCAGCTCAGCTTTGCCGCCGTCACCGCGCTCGCCGTGCTCGCGCGCTCGAGGCTCGGCATCTGGCTACAGGGCGGCGAGGACGAAGGGCCGTTGCTCCGCGCAGCCCGGCTTGCTGCCGCAATGCTGGCAGCCGGCCTTGTTGCCGAACTCGTCCTCACCCCCATCGCCCTCTACCACTTCGGCCGCGCGGGCGCCTATGGAGTCATTGCCAACCTTGCTGCCGTGCCGCTTACCAGCCTCGTCATCATGCCGCTGCTTGGTGCCTGGCTCCTGCTTGCAGGCCTCGGTGCCGGCAGCCTCGTCGAAGCGCCGCTGCGCCTCTCGCTCGAAGCCCTTGCCGGAATCGGCGAGACGGTTGCCGGATGGCCCGGCGCCACCTTCAGCCTGCCTGCCATCCCGCTTGCGGCGGCACTGCTCCTGCTGTCGGGCGCGCTGCTGCTCCTGCTGCTCGTCGGCCGCCTGCGCTGGGCGGCCGCGCCGCTTCTTCTCGGCGGGATCGCCGTCGCCTTCCTCGTCCCCCGGCCCGACATCCTTGTCAGCGGCGACGGCCGGCAGGTCGGCGTGCTGGCCGACGGCCGCCTCCATCTTCTGCGCGGCCACCGCAACGGATTCCTGATCGAAAACTGGTCGGAACAGACCGCCGCCAGCCCCGACGCCGGGATGCGGTCGCTGCCGGGCGCCCGCTGTACCGCGGCAGGCTGCGCGATCCCCGTCGGGGGCCTGCGCCTGCTCGCCCTTACCGAAGCAGCGGATCCCGAACAGGGCCGCACATCAGCCGCTCTGGCAGCCGCCTGCCGCCGCGCCGACATCGTAACCGCGCCGTTTGCCCTTCCGGCACCTTGCGCGCCGCGCTGGCTGCGGCTCGACAAGCCCGCGCTTCGGCAGACCGGGCCCGCCGCCATCACCGCGCCCACCCGCCGCATTGCAACCGTCGCAGACCGCGCCGGCGATCACCCCTGGAGCCCGTCTGCCCTTCCCGGCGAGCGGCCGAGGCTGCTAGGAACACCGGCATGGACGGGCGTGATCGCGGAATGACAGAGCGGCAGGCAGCAGCGCGCCTGGCCGAACTCGCAGAGCTCATCGAAGCGCACAGCAGGGCCTATTATCACGAGGATGCACCCCGGATCCCGGATTCCGAATTCGACGCGCTGGTGGCCGAGAACAAGGCGCTCGAGGCCGGGTTCCCCCACCTCGTCCGCGCCGATTCGCCAGCGATGCGAGTCGGCGCAGCGCCCGCCGCCGGCTTCGGCAAGGTCCGTCACGCCCGCCCGATGCTCAGCCTCGACAACGGCTTCACGCCCGAGGATGCACATGAGTTCGAGGCCCGTATCCGCCGCTTCCTGAACCTGCCCGACAGCCAGCCGCTCGCCTTCACCGCCGAGGCCAAGATCGACGGCCTGTCCCTCAGCCTGCGCTATGAAAACCGCCGCCTCGTCACCGCCGCCACCCGGGGCGACGGCGCCGAGGGCGAAGAGGTGACAGCCAACGCCCGAACCGTCGAGGGCATCCCCCACAGCCTGCCCGACGACGCGCCCGAGACGATCGAGGTCCGCGGAGAAGTCTATATGCTCTGGAGCGCCTTCGAGGCGCTCAACGCCGCGCAGGCCGCGGTTGGCGGCAAGGTCTTCGCCAATCCCCGCAACGCTGCTGCCGGCTCACTTCGCCAGATCGACCCGTCGGTCACCGCGTCACGCCCGCTTGCCTTCTATGCCCATGGCTGGGGCGAACTCTCCGCCCCGCTCGCCGACACCCAGTATGATGCCATGAAGCGGCTGCAGGACTGGGGCTTGCCCGTCTCCGACACGCTCGCCCGCTGCACCGGCATGGCAGACGTCCTCCAGCGCTACGAGGCCCTGCAACAGGCCCGCCCAACGCTTGGCTACGATATCGACGGCCTCGTCTCCAAGGTCGACAGTCTCGCGCTGCAGGAGCGTCTTGGCCAGGTCGCCCGCCATCCGCGCTGGGCCCTGGCCCACAAATTCCCCGCCGAACGCGCCCTCACCGAGCTGCTCGCGATCGACATCCAGGTCGGCCGCACCGGCGCGCTCACCCCGGTCGCCCGTCTGATGCCCGTCACGGTGGGCGGGGTCGTCGTCACCAACGCGACGCTCCACAACGAGGACGAGATCCGCCGCAAGGACTTCCGCATCGGCGATACGGTCGAGGTGCAGCGCGCCGGCGACGTAATCCCCCAGCTGCTGGGCTGGACCGGCGAGGAAACCGCCCACCGCGCCCGCGTCGAATACACGTTCCCAGACCATTGCCCCGACTGCGGCAGCCGCGCCGTCCGCGAGGAAGGGGAGGCCGTGCGCCGCTGCACCGGCGGCCTCATCTGCCCCGCCCAGCGCTACGAGCGCCTTCGCCACTTCGTCTCCCGCCGCGCCGTCGACATCGAAGGGCTTGGCGGCAAGAGCCTCGAGGAGTTCATCGAGCTGGGCTGGATCGCCAACCCGGCCGACATCTTCCGGCTCCACACCCACGCAGAGGAACTCAAGGGTCGCAAGGGCTGGAAGGAGAAGTCTGTCAGCAACCTCCTTGACAGCATAGAGGCACGCCGCAGCACAGGCCTCGACCGGCTGCTGTTCGGCCTCGGCATCCGCCACGTCGGCGAAGTGACTGCCCGCGAGCTCGCCCGCGCCTGCAACATCTGGCCCAATATCGAGGCGCTTCTCGATCGCCTCGTCGCCCACGCCCCCGAACCCGCACTGGGCGAAACCGGGGCGAAGCACTGGAACCGGGTCGCGACAGACCGGGCCGCACTCGTCGGCGTCGCCGGCATCGGGCCCGAGGTCGCCTCCGCGCTCGCCGATTTCTGGGCCGAACCCCACAACCGCGATCTCGTCCACGACCTGCTGCGCGAAGTGCAGCCAGCCGAAGTCCGCCTCGAAACCCGCCAAAGCCCGGTCTGGGGCAAGACCATCGTCTTCACAGGCACGCTGGAGGCCATGGGCCGCGACGAAGCCAAGGCCCGCGCCGAAGCGCTCGGCGCCAAGGTTTCGGGCAGCGTCTCTGCAAAGACAGACATCCTGGTCGCCGGCGCCGACGCCGGCTCCAAGCGCGCCAAGGCCGACGCGCTGGGCGTGCAGGTAATCAGCGAAGCCGGCTGGCTGGCAATCCTTTCAGCCACTTGAGCTGACCTTATGCATAAGCTGCATGGCTCGTGAAGTGCTTTCGCGCCTGCAAACCGCACGAACGCGTTTCCATCTTGCCTCTCAGGAGAGGGACAACAAAGGAGAACGCTCATGTGGAGCTTCGACCGTCTAGTCTTCCTGACCCGTCAAACCGGTGGGCTGCTCTTGCCCCGCGGCCGTGAAACCCGGAATGTCAGATTGAATCTGCCTTCCACCCACGTCCCGCTGTTTCACGCCTGGAAGCCCTGAACACACCCCGCCGGCTGGCCGGCCGCACCTTCTTCAACATCAGCACCGGCCATTCGGCGCGCGGGTCCCGCCAAACCAGCCGCATCCCCTGCGCCCAATAAGCAGCAATCACCCGCCGCGCCTGCGGCTGCAGCAGCCCGGCGAGGATCAGATGGCCGCCACGCGCGACCACGGCCGAAACCGAAGGCGCAAGCACCACCAGAGGTCCGGCCAGGATATTCGCAAATACAAGATCATAGGGCGCTCGCGCCCCTATCAGCGGATGCTCGACCCCCGGCGCCTTCAGCAGCGTGATCGCGCCCGGCCCCCGGCCGATCGGCACCGCGTTCAGCCGCGCATTCGACACAGCCACCTTCACGGCCACGCTGTCCAGATCGGCAGCGGTCAGCCGCGCAAGGGGGTTGAGCCTGCGCGCCGCAAAGGCGAGCAACCCCGATCCCGTCCCCACGTCCAGCACGCGCCGCGCCTGCCCACGCTTCGCCAGCCGCGCCGCCACCGCAATGCAGCCGGCCGTCGTCGCATGCTGCCCAGTCCCGAAGGCAAGCCCTGCATCGATCCGGATCGGCCACTGCCCCGGCCTTGCGCCCCCAGGATGGTCGCCCGTGTGCACATGGAAGCGGCCGATGCTCACCGGCTCCAGCCCGGCCTGCGACAGCGTCACCCAGTCCTGGTCGGGCAGCGCTTCCACGATCGGCACGCCGCCTGCCGGCGCCAGCGCTGCAAAGGCCGCCAGCAGCGCAGCGTCGGGCGCCGCCTCGGTATAGAGCCTCAGCTCCCAGCCATCGTCCGCTTCCGCCGCCACCAGGCTCGGAGGCGGCTCGAATCCGCCAAGCGGC
>BBPE01008836.1_pt1 | contig 12185 bp, 16 predicted proteins | sample 1344301 | NCBI WGS metagenome assembly BBPE01 (sample SAMD00019089, study PRJDB2971) | groundwater metagenome | isolation source: The Cedars highly-alkaline
ATAATGGCGATACATCTTTGCTTAACCCTCTATTGCTTCCCCTTAGATTATATCATAGTTTTAGAATAAAAAACTCTATCGCTCAACCACCACCCACATATTGGTGTTGTAGTGATAGTGAGCGATAATACTGTTTTTGGTGGCTTTTAGCGAACCGGCACAAGTCCTTTTTCTCTGATTATATCCTGGCCAGCGTCGCTTAAGACAAAGTCTATGAACGCCCTTTCGAGCACTTCTTCACCCAAGGTCAGGAATATATATGGTCTTGCGATTCCAAAATCGCCTGCCAGCACTGATTCGGCAGTCGGCATAACTCCATCTATCTTAACTACTTTTACGGTCTCATCTACACCCCATAATGAGATGTAGGCGATTCCACGTTCAGCACCGACCAAAGCAGCTTTAACACCGCCTGCCCCCACCATAGTGATAGCGCCGGGGAAAATAGGGTTATCATCCATTACCATGTCCTCAAATGCACCCCTTGTTCCTGAGCCTTCTTCTCTGGTTATGACCATAATCGGTGCATCTCTTCCGCCGACCTCTCTCCAGTTGGTGATATTCCCAGTATATATCTGTCGAAGCTGTTCTGTCGTCAGATCAATGACTGGATTGGCAGGATGGACTATCGCCACAATGGCATCCCGGGCTATTATCACTTCACGTAAACCAAGCCCTTTTTCCGCATCCCTTAAATATCGGGATGACATTCCGATACCTGCAGTGCCATCACCTGCTGCTTTGATTCCGGCGCTTGAACCTGTGCTATGTACATCGATTCGTACCTCAGGGTGTATCGCTTCAAATGCCCTGGCTAGTTCCTCAGCTATAGGCGCCACCGAAGTAGATCCTGCTATTACCAGTGTGCCTGTTAGTCCTGGAGCCTCTATGGGAGCCTCTGGAACATTGATACATCCTGCTACGATTGACATTATCATTCCTACTGCTACTACTAATGCCACTATTTTTTTGTTCATGTTTATCCTCCTTTTAACTATTACATATTTGTTTGCACTACTAATATATAATAATATCCCATATAGAATATATAGAACAATATAGACTATATAGACAATCATCTCATGGGCTTTTGAGAGATTCCATTGTAAAACACCACTTCCTCGATGGTTTTAGAAGAGATTCGCCTGACGACACGTCCCTCCTCGCCGACTTCCATTATATTGAAAGACGATGTTATCCTCGCCTTAACCTGTCTTGTCGTAGCGGTTCCAGCATTGACTATCAAGATTTCATTCAACTTCCAGAGCCATGGAACGCGTTTATGGCCGCATATGCCTTTAGAGTCTGCTGACCATGGCGCAATAATGAAATATATCTTCCCATCTTCATGTTCGTCTCTCTGACATTTAGGTGCAGGCCTACTTTCCACGCAAACCGGCGTATCTGTGTCATTCGTTCGTATTCGACGGTCAATCCTACCCACTTGTATGTACTCCTGTCCCACCACAGGCCAAGCTCCTTTAGCTCCTTTCTGAGTGGGTATGTCCTGCCACGAATCCCAATGTCATAGGTCTTTTGCGCCATTTACATCGCCATGCTCTTTAAGATTCATCTTATTTCATGCCATTCCAGCTGGTGCCCACAAAAAGAGCAGAATTTGTCACTGCTGTCTATCAGTTTGCCGCATCCACAACGGTACACCATGACGCAGTGCCTGCCAGCTCCAGCATCTCTCGTTGTCTTGCCTATACCATCATCTAAATCATCTGCAAGTATGGCCATATGTTTTGCACCACATATTCGGCGCTCGATACTGTTCACATCCATATTTATCTGCCTCCTTCACATATGGTCACACGACAGATAACTATATATACTTTATCCCAATATAGATATATCTACTCAATAGTCCATATATAGAGGTAAAAGAATTGGAAGAAGAGAAGCGAAAGGTCCAGATGACAGGCGGATCGACACTGATAGTATCTCTGCCAATAGACTGGGCAAGAAGCGTGGGGATAAACCAGGGAGACGAAGTAACGCTTATACGTGGAGCGGATAACTCGATTCTCATCACCACTGGGACAAAAAAGCAAGAGGCGTTCAGTACAGTTATAGAACTATTTCCCGATGAAAAGCCGGAGGACATACTCAGATTGCTAATAGCAAACTACCTGGTCGGCTATGACATAATAAAACTGATCTCCAGGGAAGGATTCAGCACACAGGACAGAAAATGGATAAAAGACTCGGTCAGACAGGGACTGATAGGGCTCGAAGTGGTCGATGAATCGGGAGATGAATTAATCCTGCAAAGCCTGTTAAACTATGAAGAGTTGTCACTTGAAAAGACATTTCAACGAATGGCGAGGATCCTCAAATCGATGCAAAAGGATTCCATAACGGCTCTGAAGGACGGGAACGTAGCGCTTGCACGAGACGTCATACAGCGGGATAACGAAGTGGATAGATTCTATCTGCTGATCGTGAGGCAGCTCAAGGCAGCGATCGGAGATTATAAAGTGGCTAAAAAAATGGGCATCGAGCACCAGAGAGAATGTATGGGATACAGGCTCATCGCGAAGAGCATGGAACGGATAGCTGACCATGCTGAAAAAATTGCGAAAGACGCAACTCAAATGAAGGGCATTGACCCGAAGTTAACTGCAGAAATAACTGAGGCGGGAGATTTTGTATTGAATTCATTCGATAACGTGTTTGCGTGTCTATTCAAAAAGGATGTAAAAGCCGCGAACAAAGCAATAGCAGAGTCTCAAGAGGCTGTGGAGCTGGTGACGGCTGTGAGCGAGAGAGTATTAAAGAATCGTCACGACACCATAAATCAAATACACCTGCGATCCGCTTTAGAGAGCTTGAAAAGGATGGCAGAATATGGGGTTGACATATCAGAGATGATGATCAACATGAGCGTCAAAGAACCAGAAAAGTGGACATAAAGAAATACGATGCCAGACCTTGTCATTAAAAATGCGAAATTATTCCTCGATGGAGACGTTCTGGAAGCCGAGCTGGCGATAACGGATGGCAGGATATCCAGGATTGCGAAGGACATTCGTGCAGACGATGTACTCGACGCGCATGGTTTGCTGGTTTTGCCTGGAGCGATAGATGTGCACGTGCACTTCCGCGACCCGGGTATGTCGCATAAGGAAGACTGGTATTCAGGCTCCTGTGCTGCCGCAGCTGGCGGCGTGACCACCGTTATAGACCATCCAAACACGATTCCACCTACTACGACATTAAAATCATTTGAGGCTAAGCTGAAGGCTTCAAGGAGCTCGATCGTGGATTTCGGCATCAATGCCGGTGTGGTTGAAGGCGCGGAACTCGAACTATTGTGGAGGGCAGGCGTAACCGCCTTTGGCGAAATCTACATGGCTGAATCGGTGGGCAGGTTGAACATCGATGACGATGCGTTGTCCAATGCGTTTCAGACCATTGCACAATTGAACGCCATCGCCTGCGTACATGCAGAAGACGAGCGCGTCATAAAGAGATGCACCGAGAAGTTGAGGGATAAGACCAACCCCGGCGCCTATTCATCATCCAGGCCGAATGAGTCCGAAGCTATTGCCATCGCAAGAGCAGTTCAATTCGCCAATGTTACAAGCACCAAGTTACATATATGTCACATCAGCACCAGGGAAGGTTTGCGCCTCCTAAGGACAAATGTGACATGTGAGGTCACGCCACATCACCTATTCCTCGCTGAAAAAGACTGGGATAAACTTGGTACGTTCGGCAAGATGAATCCGCCGCTGAGAAGCGAGGGGGATGGGCAAGCACTCTGGGCGGCGCTGGACCGCATCGACATGATCGCCTCTGATCACGCACCCCACACAGAGGAGGAAAAAGAGCAGGATATATGGAGTGCCCCTGCTGGCGTTCCTGGCGTTGAAACTTCATTACCATTGATGCTGTCTGCCGCAAAAGCAGGGCGCATATCACTTCAGCGCCTGATAGAGCTCATGGCTACCAATCCAGCGAGGGTTTTCGGATTGAACGGAAAAGGCGAGATTAAGGTTGGAAACGATGCCGATCTCGTGTTTGTCGATTTAAATGACATGAAGCCTATCAAGGACAGGAACCTGCACAGCAAGGCTGGTTGGACGCCATTTGAAGGAATGAACGCGATTTTCCCAAAGATGACGATGCTCAGGGGCGAAGTTGTGCTTGATGGGGAAATCGTCGGTGAAAAGGGGAGCGGGCGCTTCATCAGGGGGAGCGGATTTTCCGATTAAATTTATAGTTGATAATAGATGGGTGTGTTGGCTGTTGGAAAGAAGAGCCTAAGTCAGCCCCTAGTGTAAAAAAGGATGAAAAGGCTCGGCTTATGAGGCGACTTCTCATCGATACTGATATTTTTATCGACTTCCTACGTGGCAATGCAGAGGCGGTGAAATTCTTCGGCAAACTGTGGAGTTGTGGAGACATCATATTCTCATCAGTCATAATAGAAGCAGAGCTACTTAGCGGCAAGAGTTGTGAACGTCTTGATGTCGGACAGAAAACTGAAACACTCATAAACACCATTAATAAAATCAATGTCTGCCCAGATATTGCAAAAAGGCAGGAGAGTACAGAAGGAAATACGGGCGAATTTACAGGATGCATTGATTGCAGCGACCGCTAGCGAAACCAAGGCGATTTTAATCACCACGGAATTCAAAACGCTATGAGCAGATAAAGGAAGTCTCCATTAAATCACCATTTGACCGACAACACATCTTTATATAAGTGGCATGAAATAATATAATTGCCCTCTACGAGGACTGGTGCGAGGATTCCATTGGATACGGTGACCATCGGTGCAAAATGGGGGCGACAAATCCGCATTGTATAGGTCCTTGCGGGAGTTACTGGCAAAGCCTATCGATGACCGTATAGCCAACCCCAATGTGGAACAAACCCTGGCATGAGGGTAACTGAGGAGGACTGCGGATTATTCCAGCGGATGATCTCTCGGAGTTAGTGCGTCAGGGTACATCTAATTTATATTCTTATAACATCCCCTTGAATCGGGATTGATTGAGATGGAAGATGCTGAACGATTGCAGCGGATTGAGTGGATTCTCGCCGAAATTCAGGAATTGTTAGACGAGGGCGCAGTCATAATCGTCGAGGGTATGAAGGATAGGTTCGCATTGAATGAACTGGGCATTTCTGGTCAAATCATGCTTGCGTCCCATCCACCATTATTGTGCTTTGCCGAGGAGATTTCCAGAAAAGCCGATACTGTGATCATACTGACTGACTGGGATTCAAAGGGAAATGAAATGGCAAATAAGATTTTTAAATATCTACGCGCATCCGGTACGAAGCCGAATGCCAGACTTAGGGGGAGACTCAAAAAGCTTGTACAAAAGGAGATAAAAGAGGTGGAGAATATAGACACCTACATCCAAACGCTTCGCCACAAAGTGTGCAGATGTTAGCGTTCCAGCTCTTTGGTTTGCAGCCCATACCATAAGTTTATTATGTCCAAATGCGTAATCGATAATGTAATATTAAGAAAATAGCCAAGATAAAAAGGTAGTTTCAAAATTCATAGCGGATAGATTAAGATTAATCAAAATATGGTGTATGAAGGTATACATAGTTTTCATAAAAATATAGTAGTAAGTGCAATACTATCTTCATTGAGTTCGCTGTGTGGTTGAAACAAGTCAAGTGTGACCATCTTACCTTGACGCCTTTGGCTGTTTTTGTATCAAGGAGAGGATTTCAATGCAAAATTCCGATACCACGAAATACATTATTTATGCAAATATAAATGCCGATGGCATTGTAGAGAAGCCCGATGTGGTTGGGGCCATTTTTGGCCAAACAGAGGGTCTGCTCGGCGATGACATGGACCTTAGGGACCTGCAGAAGTCAGGAAGGGTGGGCAGGATCGAAGTTAATATCAATGCAAAATCCGGCAAGTCAAGCGGGTCAATCATGATTCCATCCAGTCTTGGTAAGGTCGAAACGTCGATTATGGCGGCGTCATTGGAAACCATAGAGCGGATCGGTCCATGTACCGCTAACATCACAGTATCGAAGATAGAAGATATCAGGGCGGTTAAGCGAAAACAGGTAATAGACCGGGCAAAATACATACTAACCGATAAATTCGATGATAATGTTCCAGAAAGCCAGGAGATCGCTGAATCGGTGAAGCATGCTATGCGCATCGAGGGCATCACATCTTATGGTGACGATGCCCTGCCGGCAGGTCCTAATGTGACCGATTCGGATGCAATACTCATAGTAGAGGGGCGTGCCGACGTTTTAAATCTATTGCGTTACGGCATCAAGAACACGATCGCAGTCGAGGGGACCAATGTCTCACTGACGATTGGAGACCTCAGTAAAAATAAAACAGTTACAGTTTTCCTTGATGGAGACCGGGGCGGAGATTTATTATTAAAAGAACTGCTTCAGATTGCCGACATCAACTATGTTGCACGCGCCCCCGAAGGCAAGAGTGTCGAGGATTTGACTCAAAAAGAGGTCATCAAGGCGTTGCGAAACAAGGTGCCGGCAGAACAGGCCATGGAAGTCTCTACAGGTCACCGGGTGCAGAAGAAAGAGGGAGTGGTAAAGAGGAGAATCTTGAATCTGAGCAGTATTCGACGCCGTGTAGAGAAGCCCAAGCAAGAGGATACGCCACCGGTGAGTGCAACAAATGAAAAAGCACTCAAGACATACGCAGAAGAGCTCAGCGGTACCTTGAGTGCAAAATTACTGAATGCCGATAAAAAGGCAATTGGAGACGTTGCAGTGAGAGACCTCGCCAACGTTTTAAGAGAGGCAAACAGCGATGTCAAAGGTGTCATCTTTGATGGCGTGATCACCCAGCGCATCATCGATATCGCTGCAGAAAAGAAGCTGGACTATCTGGTAGGCGTAAAACTGGGCAATATTGCCAATAGGCCGCCCTCCCTCAAGGTCCTTACCAGTGAGGAGCTCAAATAATAAATAAGGCGACCAAAAGCTTTAGTATGGTAAAGCTCTAACTCTCCTTAGTGTATCGTACTGTGATTGATTGCGTTGGTTGAATAGGGGTTTGAAATGCACAAGGATGAACTGATACATATCCATACAATATTGGTGCAGGTTAAAAGATTCTTCGAGAATACAGGTCACTGCAATAATTTCCAGAGATATCAGTCTTTACATATAAGCCCGGTTCACATACATAGGAGTAAAGCAGACCACAAAAAGGCTATTTTCGTACTTGGTAACGAATTAGCCTTGATTGTATCCGATGATGGGTTGTCCAGACAGGGCGCAGGGGTTTCCGCACGCATGCAGGAATTAGTAGACCGATGCCGTTAAATTTTGAATTGCACTCTCAAAATTAAGCTTCTTTTTCTCGTTCAGATTTATATGCAAGATGCTGCGTAGGGATGTCTATGGCAATTACTGGCCATAAGGATCTGGCGGAATATATTCTCAGATTATACAGGGGCAAAATCGTAGAGGTCGGCATAGGTAAACATCCCGAGGTAGCACTCCTGCTAAAAGACCGTCTGGATGTGACCGTAACTGATGTTATGTGCCCCCGTATTCATGGCATACGCTTCATCAGAGACGATATATTCAATCCGGATATACAAATATACAAAGGTGCAAGTCTGATATATTCGATCAGGCCGCCAATCGACCTTCAGTGTGCGATCGCGTCGGTCGCGAGGAAAGTTGATGCAGACATGATTATCAGACCATTTGCGTCTGAGAGAGCCAATATTGACAAATATTTTGTAGAATCTTTGGTAAACTATAAGGATGCGGCATTTTATTTGTATAAGAGACAAGTTAAAGAGAGGTAGTTAGAATCTACTTCTACTATATGAAGGGTGCCAAATGATCGGAATGATTCTATGCGGAGGGTATGGGAAGCGCCTCAGGCCACTTACATATGAGGTCCCCAAACCCCTCATCGATATCAAGAAGGGTTACACAATTCTCGATAAACAGATATTTGATTTTGCGAGTGCAGGAATCGATGAGGTCATTTTATTAGCCTGTCACTTAAATGAAAAAATAAAGGAGCGGTATGGCCAAAAATACAAAGGAGTGAATATCAGGTATCTCGTAGAAGATGAGCCGTTGGGCACTCTAAACGCCATACGCAGAGGTTTGGAGACGACCGATGATGAGGACGTCGTGGTCAGTAACGGTGACGTGATCGCAGACCTGAATCTGAAAAAGATGATGGATGAATTTGACATGTCGAAGTATTCCGTATCGATGTTCGTCACCAAGATGAAAAGCCCATATGGAATCGTGATGTTGGGCGAGGAGCATATCAAGGCATTCAAGGAGAAGCCCCTTCTGGACCATTACATAAATGGTGGCATATATTGTTTTGATAATGCATGTCTGTCGTTTTTCGAGGACTTTGAAACCGGTGCCATAGAGAATACCTTATTTCCATCGCTTGCCAAGATGGGGCGTCTCGGTTATTATCGAGAAGATGGTTTGCTCTGGATGTCAATCGATACGAGTAAGGACCTTGAGGACATCCGAAAAGAGTACGAGAACCGAACTGATAAGCCATGGGGATATGAGAAAATCCTGATCAGCACTGACAAATATCTGACCAAGAAGTTATTCATTCGCGAAGGATATCAAACATCATATCATTACCATGGGAAAAAGGATGAAACCATGCTTATAATGGACGGCATCGGTTACATTGAATTTGAGGACCACAAGGAGCAATTTGAGCGCAATGACGTCATCAGAATTGAACCAGGAACCCCCCACACCATTGTTGCGCTCGAGAACACGATACTTCATGAGGTCTCCACGCCGCATCTGGACGACAGCATCAGGATAAAGGATTTTTATAAGATGCGATGATTGGTGAATATCATGGGTGACAGTAGCATCTCGATTATCGGGGCTGGTTACGTCGGAGCGGTAACGGCAGCGTGCCTCGCTGAATTAGGCCATAATGTATGTTGCATAGACGTTGATGCAGAAAAGGTGGACAATATCAACGCCGGTATTCCACCCATCCATGAGGAGGGATTGGAAGAATTATTTCAAAAACACGCTGGTAAAATGTTGGTGGCTGCGACTGATTATACTTCCGTCGCTGACTCGGACGTCTCCTTTATCTGCGTGGGCACTCCATCTGCCCAGGATGGCGAAATTGACCTATCGGTCATCAAGACTGCAAGTAAAAGCATTGGCATATCGCTAAGAAACAACGAGAAGTATCATGTGATCGCGGTCAAGAGCACGGTGGTTCCAGAAACTACCCAAAACGTCGTAATACCGATTGTTGAAGAATACTCTCAAAAAAGGGCAGGGACAGACTTCGGCGTTGCTGTGAATCCAGAATTCCTTAGAGAGGGCAGGGCAGTCCATGATTTCATGAATCCAGACCGCATCGTCATCGGCGAGCTGGATAAGCGCTCTGGAGGGGTGGTGGCGCAGTTATATGAAGGTTTTGACTGCCCATTGATTCGAACCGGACTAAAGACGGCTGAGATGATCAAGTACGCTTCCAATGCATTTCTAGCGACGAAGATATCGTTTGCAAATGAAATCGGCAACATCTGTAAAGAGCTCGGCATCGATACCTATGAGGTCATGCATGCGGTTGGCTTGGACCATCGAATCTCGCCGAGCTTCTTGCGGGCTGGCGCAGGCTTTGGAGGCTCCTGTTTTCCAAAGGATATGAGAGCGTTGATTCATAAAGCCGAAGAGCTCGGCTATCGGCCAAAACTGCTAAGGTCCGTGATGGACGTAAACGAGGGGCAGCCGAAGAGAATGATTCGCCTGCTTGAGCGAAAATTAGGCAACCTTTCAGGGAGAAAAATCGCAGTACTCGGGCTCGCCTTCAAGAATGACACCGATGACATCAGGGAATCCAGAGCGATTCCAGTCATTCACAGCTTGATCGAGAAAAAAGCCATCGTCTCAGCATACGATCCTTTAGCAAATGAGAACATGCGCCCCATCTTTCCAAATATTCGATATCATTCAAGCGCAAAAGACGCACTCAAGGATGTGGATGCCTGCCTGGTGATGACCGAGTGGGATGAGTTTAAAAAACTGGGTGACGAGTTCAAGGTGATGAAAAACAGAATCGTCATTGATGGGCGAAATATAATTGCTTTTAGAGAGCATATCGATTATGAAGGGCTATGCTGGTGATTTGAATGAAAGTAATCATACCTGCAGCAGGCGTTGGCAAGAGACTGTATCCTCATACTCACACCAAACCAAAACCGATGGTGTTCGTGGCTGGCAAGCCCATCATCGGGCATATTCTGGATAGGCTGGTCGATGTTCAGCCAGAGGAGGTCATCATCGTCGTGGGCTATATGAAGAATAAGATGACCTCTTACATCGATGCGAACTACTCTGAGCTCTTTGACAAGCTCTCCTATGTCACGCAGGAAGAGCCACTTGGATTGGGACATTCCATATGCGTCGCCAAAGATGTTATCGGAGATTCGCCTGTGATGATAGCGCTGGGCGACATGATTTTCAAAGCTGGTTATAAGGATTTCCTGAATAGTCATCACGGCAATGGCAAATGCGCTGGCTCGATTGGAGTTAAAACTGTGGATGCGCCAGAGCACTACGGTATCGTGCACACCAGGGAAGGTGTTATCACCCAACTGGTCGAGAAACCCAAGCGCTCAGCATCCAATCTTGGCATCGCTGGCATCTACATCATAGAGAATACATCTCTCCTGTTCGAATCATTGGACAAACTAATTAGGAGTAGTAAAAAAGGCGAGTACCAACTCACGGATGCGCTTCAGCTCATGGTGAACGCTGGCGCAGTGCTGAAAACGTTTCCAGTGCATGATTGGTATGACTGCGGCAGAGCAGATACGCTGCTGGAGGTAAATAGGGTGCTCCTGGCCGAGAAGCCAGGCAATGATATCGCATCTGTCAATTCCATCATTATGCGGCCGGTAATGGTCGGAATTGGTGTGAAAATCGTCAACTCCATCATCGGTCCGAACGTGTCCATTGCAGACAATACCATCGTCAAAAACTCGATCATTGCTGACGGCATCATAGGCTCTGGTGCAAAGATAGTGAACATGAATCTCCAGACAAGTATACTTGGGGACGATGTCAATCTCGCTGGCAAACCAAATTCGCTCAACATAGGCGACTCGTCGACGATAGAGTTTTAGGCAGGGATAAGATGGTCATCAAGAAGGCGAAGAACATAAAGAAGGAGTTTGAGAAGATTGCAGCGCAAGGAAAGAGCATCTCAAAAATCGATCTCGATAGAGAGTATGAAGAACAGATAGAAGAGAGGATGCGAAGGATTGGTATCGATGTACCTTGATACAAATGTGTTCATCTATGCCGCTCTGAACAGAGAAGAGAAAGGAAAGAGGTGCAGAAAGATGATGGAAATGTTGGGGAGGGGCAAGCTATCATGTGCAATAAGTTGCCTTGTTTTGGATGAGGTGGCATGGGCCGTGAGCAAGCACAGGGACTTCAATACTGGGATGAAGGTATGGGGTGATATCCTAGAAGTCCCCAATCTGAAGATAGTATCCATAGATGAAAATATCGCTGTTAAAGCACCAAGTCTGATGGATAAGTACAGGTTGAGGCCGAGAGATGCCATTCATGCCGCCCTAGTTGTAGAAAATGCCATAGGCACTATTGTGAGCGATGACAGCGACTTTGATAGGGTAAATGAGATACAAAGAATAAAATTGGATGAAATGAAGATTACGTGACATAACTGGGTTTGACTCATGCATATATTGAATCACTATATATCTTCAATCTACTATCATTACTCTGACACTATACTCTCCGGAATCAAGACCGTTACTTGTATAATGAAAGATCCATATCTCGTGTTTCACGCCAGCCGTCAGCGTCACGGTATCATTATCAGGATAAGCAAAAAACTCTCCATCCTCCTACGCATCAAAGCTAACTTTATTTCCAGGAAGAACAATTATATCCACAGTTATGTTTTTAGTACTGTTTATCGTAATTTTCCTAGTTTGATGTAGAAAAATCATCTATCCAATGATTTATTTGCTAATTCCTTTATTGACGGGAATATCGGTAACTGCATTATTTATATCAAGAAAGATTAGACGATTTGAGAGATTATAATATTGCTTTAATATACGAATAGATAAATATAGGCATCTAATGAAAACGATGCTCATAACAGGCGGTGCAGGATTTGGGCAAGGTTGTTTAGA
>BBPE01000048.1_pt5 | contig 12169 bp, 14 predicted proteins | sample 1344301 | NCBI WGS metagenome assembly BBPE01 (sample SAMD00019089, study PRJDB2971) | groundwater metagenome | isolation source: The Cedars highly-alkaline
TCGCCCTGAGCCTGTCCTTCGACAAGCTCAGGATGATCGGAATCGGTCGAAGGGATCAACCGTTCGCCCTGAGCCTGTCCTGAGCCTGTCGAAGAACTCTGCCCGAACGGAACATCCGCCGCCACGGCGCAGGCGCGTTGATTTACTTATGCAAGCGGCGGCCCCTGTGCGGGATGCGGGCGCTGTGCCAGCAGTGCGCGGCGCAGATCACTCCAGCGCGCCGGATCGCTGGCGCGTTCGACCCAGACCCAGCTGCCGCTCTGGTCCGACCGGTGCAGGCGCAGCAGCGCCCGGCTCTGCAAATCAAGCACCAGTTGCACCCGCTGCAAAGCCATGTCGTCCTGCTCGGCAACGCCCAGCCAGCGCCAGCCGCAGCCAGGAACTGACGCGCCGGCGCTGGCCTGCGCATCCCAATGCAACTGCCCCACAGGGGACTGGCGCCAACTGCGCCAAGCCAGCCCGGCCCAGGCCAGCCACAGCGCCAGCCCGGCCAGGCTGCTACCGAGCCGGCCGTGCGCTGGCGGCGCCAGCGTCCAGAACAGAAGAATGAGCAGTCCGAGAGCAGCGAGCAGGCCCAGCAGACCGGCATAAAAAAGGCACGGCCGCACCGGGTAGCGCACCGAAGGCGCCGCTCGCATGGCCTCAGGAACGCCTCAGAGGCGGCGAAAAACCAGCGTGCCGTTGGTGCCGCCGAAACCAAAGTTGTTCTTCACCGCCACATCGATCTTCAGATCGCGTGCGCTGTTGGCGCAGTAATCGAGATCGCATAGCGGATCCTGGTTGAAAATGTTGATGGTCGGCGGGCTCTTCTGGTGGTGTACCGCCAGCACGGTGAAGACGCTCTCGATGCCGCCGGCGCCGCCCAGCAAGTGGCCGGTCATGGACTTGGTTGAATTGATCACCACCTTTTTGGCCTGCTCGCCCAGCGCGGCCTTGATGGCGTTGCTTTCGTTGACGTCGCCCAGCGGCGTCGAGGTGCCATGCGCGTTCAAGTAATCGACCTGATCGGCATTCACCCCGGCGTTGCGCAGCGCGTTTTGCATCGCACGGCGCGGCCCATCCAGGTTCGGTGCGGTCATGTGACCGGCGTCGGCGCTCATGCCGTAGCCGCTGAGCTCGGCGTACATTTTGGCCCCGCGCGCCTTGGCACGCTCATATTCTTCCAGCACCAGCACGCCCGCGCCTTCACCCAGCACAAAGCCGTCGCGGTCGCGGTCCCAGGGGCGCGACGCGGTGGCCGGGTCGTCGTTGCGGGTCGACAAAGCCCGCATGGAAGCAAAGCCGCCCACACCCAGGGGCGAGATCGTTGCTTCGGAGCCTCCGGCGACGATCACGTCGGCATCGCCGTACTCGATCTTGCGCGCGGCCTCTCCGATGCAGTGCAGCCCCGTTGTGCAGGCAGTAACCACCGCCAGATTCGGCCCCTTGAAGCCAAAACGCATGGACACGTGGCCAGCGATCATGTTGATGATCGAGGCTGGCACGAAAAAGGGCGAAATCCGGCGCGCACCGCGTGCGGTGTATTCAGCGTGGGTGGTCTCGATCAGAGGCAGGCCGCCTATGCCCGAGCCTATGATGCAGCCGATGCGCTGCGCCGTTTCTTCATCCAGCGCATCACCCACCGGCAAGCCGGCGTCAAGCACGGCCTGATGGGCTGCGGCAATGCCGTACTGGATGAAGGTGTCCATGGTGCGCGCTTCTTTGGCGCTGATGTAGGACTCCAGATCAAAGCCTTTGACTTCGCCGGCGATTTTGCACGCGAATCCGGATGCATCGAAGCGGCTGATCAGGCCGATGCCGGAACGGCCGGCAAGAATTTGGGCCCAGGCTTGCTCCACCGTGTTGCCCACGGGGCTGATGCAGCCCAGGCCGGTCACGACAACGCGTCGGCGGCTCATGGACGAGTCAATCCTTCTGGTGCGCCAGCGCGTAATCGATGGCGTTTTGCACGGTGGTGATCTTCTCGGCGTCTTCGTCCGGAATTTCGATGCCGAATTCGTCTTCCAGCGCCATCACCAGTTCAACCGTGTCGAGTGAATCGGCACCGAGGTCGGCGACGAAGGCTTTTTCGTTCGTGACCTGCCCCTCTTCCACTCCGAGTTGCTCGGCAATGATTTTCTTCACACGTGCTTCGATATCGCTCATAAGTCCCTCTGAGGGTGGTTGAAATACAGGCCGCCATTTTAGCCAGGCCGGGATGCTTCCCGGCCACGACTCGCCGGGCGGTTTTGCGACGTTGGAAAAAAATCGACTGGGTTCGCTGCTCAAGCCATGTACATGCCGCCATTGACGTGCAGTTCCTGCCCCGTCACGTAGCCGGCCTGCGGGCTGGCCAAGTAGGCCACGGCGTGCGCCACATCGACTGGCTTGCCCAGATGACCGAGCGGAATCTGGCCCAGCAGTGCTTTTTGCTGCGCTTCGGGCAAGGCGGCGGTCATGTTGGTTTCAATGAAACCGGGTGCCACGCAGTTGACGGTGATCTGGCGGCTGCCGAGTTCGCGTGCCAGCGCGCGCGTCATGCCTGCCACGCCGGCCTTGGCAGCGGCGTAGTTGGCCTGACCCGCGTTGCCGGACGCACCGACGACGCTGGTGATGCTGATGATGCGACCATAGCGCTGCTTCATCATCGGGCGGATGGCGGCACGGCTGAGGCGAAACACCGCCTTCAGGTTGGTGTCGAGCACCGCGTCCCAGTCCTCGTCTTTTAACCGCATGGCCAGCGTATCGCGCGTGATGCCGGCATTGTTGACCAGCACCTGCAAGCCGCCGTGTGCCTTGACCAGCTGGTCGATCAGCAGCTCAACGGCTGGCGCGTCGTTGACGTCGAGCCTGGCGCCACGGCAGCCATGGGCCGCACCCGGTACGGCCGCCAGCGCCGCACCGATGGCGGCGGCTCCAGCCTCACTGGTGGCGGTGCCGACCACGATCAGACCACGCGCGCACAGTTCGTGCGCAATGGCCGCACCGATGCCGCGCGAAGCGCCAGTGACCAGGGCGATCTGGCCAGAAAATTTCATCTCGGACATGCTTGTGTTCTCCAGATTCAGGCCAGCAAGGCTTTGACATCAGACAGGGTGGCAGGGTCGTACAGGGCGCTGGCAAGCAGCTCGGCGTCGATGCGCCGGGTCAGACCGGTCAGCACCTTGCCCGGCCCACATTCGACCAGGGTGCGGACGCCGCGCGCCTTGATCGCCGCCACGCATTCGACCCAGCGCACCGGAGCAAAAGCCTGCCGATAGAGCGCGTCTCGAATGCGCTGCGGATCGGCCTCCACCAGAACGTCAACGTTGTTGAGCACCGGAATTTGCGGCGCAGCAAAGGCCGTGGCAGCGAGTTGCTGCCTGAGCTTTGCTGCCGCCGGCTTCATCAGGCTGGAATGAAACGGCGCCGATACCGGCAGCGCCAGCGTGCGCTTGGCGCCGGCGGCCTTGAGCCTTTCGCAGGCCTGTTCGACCGCCGCACGGCTGCCGGCGATCACGGTCTGCGCCGGGTCGTTGAAGTTGACCGCTTCGACCACCTCGGCACTGTCGGCGCCAAAGCCCGCCTGCACCTGGGCACAAACCGCCTGCACGCGGGCGGCGTCCAGGCCCAGCACGGCGGCCATGGCGCCCGTGCCAAGCGGCACCGCGTCTTGCATGGCAGCCGCGCGAAAGCGCACCAGCGGCGCGGCCTGCGTCAGCGTCAACGCGCCCGCGGCCACCAGGGCTGAATACTCACCCAGCGAGTGCCCGGCCAGCACGGCTGGCAGCGCACCGCCTTCGGCGCGCCAGACGCGCCAGGCCGCCACACCCGCCACCAGCATCACCGGCTGCGTATTGGTGGTCAAGGCCAGTGCTTCCTTGGGGCCGGCGTGAATCAGTGCGGCCACATCTTCGCCCAGCGCGTCGGACGCTTCTTGCAGCGTGGCCTGCAGCGCCGGGTGATCGCCCCAGGCATCGAGCATGCCCACGGCCTGTGAACCCTGGCCTGGAAAAACAAATGCAAATGGCTGCATGAGAATGTGTGTGTGGATGAAACGGACTGCTGGCGCTCAGCAGATCAAAAATCGAGCAGCACCGCTCCCCAGGTGAAGCCACCGCCGACGCCTTCCAGCAGCAAGGTATCACCCGGCTGAATGCGACCGGCGCACACCGCGTGGTCCAGCGCCAGGGGAATGGATGCGGCCGATGTGTTGCCGTGCTGATCGACCGTGACCACCACCTTGTCCATGGGCAGCTTGAGCTTCTTGGCCGTGCTCTGCATGATACGGATGTTGGCCTGGTGCGGAATCAGCCAGTCGACGTCAGCCGCGGTCTTGCCCGCCTGGGCCAGCACGGTGCGGGCGGTGTCTTCCAGCACCTCGACCGCCAGCCTGAACACCGCCTGTCCGTCCATTTTGAGCAGCGGGCGGCCCAGCACCTGACCGCCCGCCACGTGGCCCGGCACGCACAGAATATCGCTGTAACGGCCGTCGGCATGGATGTCGGTGGCCAAAATGCCGGGCGTCTCGCTGGCTTGCAACAGCACCGCACCGGCACCATCGCCAAACAGCACGCAGGTGCTGCGGTCGTTGAAATCGAGCAGGCGGCTGAACACCTCTGCACCCACCACCAATGCGGTGCGTGCGCTGCCGGTCTGAATCAGCGCGTTGGCCAGCGTCAGGGCGTAAATGAAGCCGCTGCAGACCGCCTGCACGTCAAATGCCGGACAAGCGGCAATGCCCAGCTTGTGCTGCAAAATGGCTGCGGTGGACGGAAACACCATGTCGGGTGTCGAGGTGGCGACGATGATCAAGTCGACCTGTTGCGGCTCTACCGCTGCCGCCGCCAACGCCGAGCGGCAGGCCTGCGCCGCCAGGTCGCTGGCGTAGACGCCATCTGCCGCGAAGTGGCGCGCGCGAATACCGGTGCGTTCGACGATCCAGTCATCGCTGCTGGCCACGCCGCGCTGCGCCAGCAAGGCCACCATGTCGGCATTGCTCAGTCGCTGGGGCGGCAAGCTGCTGCCGGTGCCGGTGATGCGGGCGTAGGGTCTCATGCGCAAGACGAATCGGAGGAATCGGGATCAGACGCGTTTTTGCTTTGCACCGACTGGGCCGCCGCCATCAAAGGCGCGGCGGCGGCAATGCGCTCGCGCACGTTGTCGAGCAAGCGGTTGTGGGCCGCATCATAAGCCCGGCCAAGCGCCTGCTCGAACGCAAACGCATCGGCTGAGCCGTGGCTCTTGAACACCAGCCCGCGCAGGCCAAGCAAGGCCGCACCGTTGTAGCGGCGGTGATCGACCCGTTTTTTGAACGACGATAAGACCGGATAAACCACGATCGCAGCCATTTTTCTAAGAATGCTGCGCGAAAATTCTTCCCGGATAAAACCGCCAAGCATCGATGCCAGCCCCTCGCTGGCCTTGAGCGCCACATTGCCGACAAAGCCGTCGCAGACGACGATGTCGGTCGTGCCGCGAAAAATATCGTTGCCTTCAATGTTGCCGTGGAAATTCAACAGTCCGGAGTTGGCAGCATGGCGCAGCAAAACACCGGCTTTCTTGATGACTTCACTGCCTTTGATGACTTCTTCGCCCACGTTGAGCAAGCCCACGCTGGGCGCCTGGCGCCCGCTGACGGCCGTCACCAGTGCCGAACCCATGACGGCGAACTGCAGCAGGTGTTCGGCGCTGCAATCGACGTTGGCGCCCAAATCGAGCACGGTGGTGCCGGCGCCGCGCGCATTGGGTATTTGCGCAGCAATCGCCGGCCGATCGATGCCGTCGAGCGTTTTCAGCAGGTAGCGCGCAATCGCCATCAAGGCACCGGTGTTACCGGCCGACACCGCCACCTGCGCCGCACCGTCCTTGACCTGCCGGATCGCCACCCGCATCGATGAGTCTTTTTTGCGCCGCAGCGCGACTTCGACCGAATCGTCCATGGACACGACTTCGCTGGCCGCCACCATGCGGCAGCGCTCGTGCTGGAGCAGCTTCGGCCAGGCAGCCAAGGCCTGCGGCTGCCCGACCAGCAGCAACTGGGCTTGCGGGTGGCTGGACAAAAAAGCCGCGCATGCCGGCAGTGTGGCCGCCGGCCCGGCGTCACCTCCCATACAGTCGACGGCGATGCAAATCATAGAAACAAACGGCTGCCGATGCTTAGAGCGGGAGTGCGCCCGTGCTGGGCGCACAGAAAAAAGCCCGCATGAACCATGCGGGCCAGCACGTGCTGCGACCGAGCGCCGCCGCGCGAGCAGCGCGCAAGTCCCGCATCAGGCTTCAGACTTGCTCTTGAGCACCTGACGACCGCGATAAAAGCCGTTCGGGCTGATGTGGTGGCGCAGATGCACCTCGCCGGTGGTCGGCTCCAGTGCAATGCCAGGCACATTCAGCGCATTGTGCGAACGGTGCATGCCGCGCTTGGACGGGGATTTTTTGTTTTGCTGAACAGCCATGAGGGGCTCCTGTGTACGGTCGGTGATTTATCGGGGTGCGACTGGTGCTTGCTGCTGCGGGATGCGCTTTTTTGCGACAGCGCAGGAATGCACGCAACAGCCACCCGTGCAAAGCCTGTGATTATATCCCGAAGCCCACCGGACAGCCGAGAGAACGCGAGAGGGACGGCGAATTTCGACGTTCAGTGCGGCTCGATTTTCAACGCAGCCAGCGCAGCAAACGGATTTTTGCGCGCGCCGTCGGCAGGCCCAGTCAGCGCAGCCGCGTCGGCAACCGGCAGCAGCGGGGCCGGACAAACGTCGTGCAGGGGCACCAAGGGCAAGGCCAGCAACAATTCGTCTTCCAGCAGCTCGTACAGGTTCAGCGGCGGCTCTAGTGCCAGCAGGTCTTCTTCACAAGCGTCGTCTTCAGCGGCGGCGCTGGCTTCGTTGGGCACGAAGCGAAACCAGCGATCCACCTGCAACTCGATCGACACCGGGGTCAGACAGCGCTGGCAGCACAAGGGAACAGCAGCATGCACCTGCAAACGCAGCCAGACCGCAGCCTGGCCGCCGGTGGCTGCCGGGCGCAGTTCGCCGTGCGCCTGCCAATCGACCACCCCAGCGGCCAGCGCGGCTGCCTCGGCGCTGAACCCCTCAGACAAACGATCAAAACGCAGCAGCGGCTCCTGACCGCGCAAGCCGACGCCTGCCTGCGCCAGGGTGCGCACGTCGAGCCGCTCGGGCCGGTTGGGCGGTGTTTTGTCTGGGTGGGGCGAGCTGCTGTAGGACATAGAGGCCGACTATAGCTGCCGGACGGCTCAGACGGTACACCACAGCCCGCTCGGGCGGGTCAACCCCATCCAGATCGCCCAGCCCGAGCTCAGACTCAGCGCCAGACCGGCCAGCCGGATACCCCAGGCGCCGGAAGACGCACCGCGCAAACGCAACAACAGCCAGGGCCCGATCAGCAGGGAAATCGAAGTACCGATGGAAAACAAAGCCATCAGGCTGGCGCCCTGCACGGCGTTGGCCGACAGGGCAGCCATCAGCAAGGCCGAATACAGCAGGCCACAGGGCATGAGGGCCCAGGCCACGCCCAGCACCACCGGCGCGCGCGGCCCCAGGCGCGTGAACACAGGGCGCGCCTTGCGCCAGATGCCCTGCCCCAGGCTTTCGATCCAGGCTGGCTGGCGCGCCTGCCACAGCAGCACCAGGCCCAGCAGCAGCACGGCGACGTGGAACATGGTCCAGACCGGCCGGATGACAGCGGTGTTGCTGCCCAGCCAGGCCAGGCCTTGCACAGTGCCGGCAGCAAAAGCGCCAAACAACGCGTAGCCAAGCATGCGGCTGATCTGAAACGTCCATAAGGCGCGCGTGCTGCGATCGCCGGCGGCGCGACCAATGCCGGCGCAGGCGGCGCCGCACATGACCACGCAGTGCGGACCTCCCACCAGCCCCATGAACAGGGCGGTGATCGCGATTGAGATCTCCATGGACGGACTATAGCGCAGGGCGCCGGTCAAATGATTTTGGAGAAACGGGCCCGATCCCGATCGACTTGCAGGTTTTTGTCGAACACCATGGCGATCGCGCGCACCAGAAACCAGCCGGTGGAGGTGAGTTGCACGCCGTGCTCGTCGATGCCGAGCAAGCCCTGTGCCGCCATTGCAGCCAATACGCCGAGTTCGCGCGCAAAGTAGGTCTTGAAGTCGATCAGATGCCCGAGCTCGATCGACTCGAACTGAATCTGGCCCTGGCACATGATGGACATGATGACAGCGCGGCGCAGCAAATCGTCGCGCGTCAGCGCCACGCCGCGCACGATCGGCAAGCGCCCCTGATCGAGCGCGTCGTAATACTCGTCCAGCGTTTTCGCGTTCTGGCTGTACGTGGCCCCGATGCGGCCAATCGCCGACACGCCCAGGGCGATCAGATCACAGTCGGGCCGGGTGCTGTAGCCCTGAAAATTCCGGTGCAGTCGGCCCTGCCGCTTGGCCACAGCCAACGCATCGTCTGGTAATGCAAAGTGATCCATGCCGACGTACACGTAACCGGCGTCGAGCAGGGCGTGCAGCGATGCCGACAGCATGGCCAGCTTGTCGCCCCCGCTGGGCAACTCTGCCGCCACGATGCGCCGCTGCGGCTTGAACCGAGCCGGCAAGTGGGCGTAGGCGTAGAGCGCAATGCGGTCCGGCCGCAACGCGTTGACCTGCGCCAGCGTGCGCCCGAACGAGCCAGGCGTTTGCAGCGGCAGGCCGTAGATCAGATCGACATTGACCGACTCGAAGCCGATGCGGCGCGCCGCCTGCACCAGGGCAAACACCTGCTCGGCCGGCTGCACCCGGTGCACCGCTTTTTGCACCGCCGCATCGAAATCCTGCACGCCAAAGCTCAGGCGGTTAAAGCCCAGCCGGGCCAGGTTTTCCAGCCGCGCCTCGGTCACGGTGCGCGGATCGACCTCGATGGAATACTCGCCACCCGGTGCCAGCGTGAAATGGCGCCGGATCATCTGCATCAGCTCTTGCAGCTCGGCGTCGCTGAGAAAGGTCGGCGTACCGCCGCCCAGGTGCAACTGCGACAAGCCGTGGCCGCCGCCCACATGCTGCGCCTGCAACTCCATCTCACGCCCGATGTAGCGCAAATACTCGGCCGCGCGCGCATGCTGCTTGGTGATCACTTTGTTGCACGCGCAGTAGTAGCAAACCGACGCGCAAAACGGAATGTGAACGTAGAGCGACAGCGGCAAGGCCATCGATCCCGCGCGCCGCTGCTGCAGCGCCAACAAGTAATCCTGCTCGGTAAAGGCCTCAACGAAGCGATCCGCCGTCGGATACGAGGTGTACCGCGGGCCGGGAATATCGAACCGCTTGAGCAATTCGCTGGAAATGACATGACTCACGAGCTAATCTCCGACGCTGGTGCGCGAATATGCACCACTGGCACGCTGTAGCGCTTGATCTTGGTCAAGCCTGCCGACACCTGCTGCAGCGATCGGTTAAGCTTGCGCCGGATATCTGAAGCATTTCTATGGACTCCCAAAGCATCAAAGTCGCCTGCGCAAGCTGCAATTTGCGCGAGCTCTGCCTGCCGGTGGGGCTCAACCAGGAGGAGATGGATCGGCTCAACAGCGTCATCTCGATCCGTCGGCGCATCAAGCGCGGCGCCTCGCTGTTTCACACCGGAGACAAGTTTCTCTCGCTGTTTGCGGTGCGCTCGGGCTTTTTCAAAACCCATGTCACCACGGTCGACGGACGCAACCAAGTGACCGGTTTTCAGATGACGGGCGAGATCATCGGCCTCGACGGCATCGTCAACGATCACCACTCGTGCGATGCCGTGGCGCTGGAAGACGCCGAGGTCTGCGTGATGCCGTTCGATCAGATCGAGCAGCTCTCGCGTGAGTTCACCACGCTGCAACACCATTTACACAAGATCATGAGCCGCGAAATCGTGCGCGACCACGGCGTCATGCTGCTGCTGGGCAGCATGCGCGCCGAGGAGCGGCTGGCCGCGTTTTTGCTCAATCTGGTGCAGCGCTTGCACGCGCGCGGCTTTTCGCAATCCGAGCTGATTCTGCGCATGACGCGCGAGGAAATCGGCAGCTATCTGGGCATGAAGCTGGAGACGGTGAGCCGCACTTTTTCGAAATTCGTCGAAGACGGCACCATCGATGTCAAGCAGCGCTACGTTCACATCAAGAACACCGACGCGCTCAATCTGATCGTCAACCCGCAAACGGGCCGCTGAGCCTGCGCCCGAATGGCAGCGGCAGCGCAAGCCTGGTGCGGCCCTGCCCTGGCCCGACCGAATGTCACAACGCCCGAATTCCCCGCCAAAGCGCGTGGCGCGCCGCCCGATCCAGGAACTGCCCGATGAGCTGATCAGCCAGATTGCGGCTGGCGAAGTGGTCGAGCGCCCCGCCTCGGTGGTGCGCGAGCTGCTGGACAACGCGCTTGACGCCGGGGCCTCGCACATCACGCTGCGCCTGCAAGCTGGGGGCGTGCGCCTGATCAGCGTGGAAGACAACGGCTGCGGCATCCCGCGCGCCGAGCTTGCGCGTGCACTCAAACGCCACGCCACCAGCAAGATTGCCAGCCTGAGCGATCTGGAGTCGGTCCACACCATGGGTTTTCGTGGCGAGGCCTTGGCCGCCATTGCCTCGGTGGCCGAAGTCTCGCTGCTGACGCGCGCTGCCGAATCAGAACAGCCGCACGGCTGGCTGCTCGATGCCCGCAGTGGCGAACTGCAAGCCAGTGCACGCGCAGCGGGCACCACGGTGCAGGTGCGTGAATTGTTTTTTGCCACGCCGGCGCGGCGCAAATTCCTCAAGTCTGACGCCACCGAACTGGCGCACTGCATCGAGGCCGTGCGCCGGCACGCGCTGGCCCGCCCCGACGTCGGCTTTGCCGTCTGGCACGACGGCAAACTGCTGGCGCAGTGGCGCGCCGTCGATGGCGCTGTCCTGGACGCGCTGCGCCAGCGCCTGGCCGACGTGCTGGGGCCAGACTTTGTGCAACAAGCCCTGGCGCTGCACTGGCCCTTGACATACGACGCCAGCGCCCTTGCCCAGACGCCAGCGTCCATGCGCGTCTGGGGTTTCGTCGGCCGACCAGACGCCGCACGCGCGCGCGCCGACTGGCAGTTCGTCTACGTCAATGGCCGCTACGTGCGCGACAAAGTCATCAGCCACGCGCTGCGCAGCGCCTACGCTGACGTGCTGCACGGCCAGCGCCAGCCGGTCTATGCGCTGTTTGTGGCACTCGACCCGACCCAGGTCGACGTCAACGTACACCCGACCAAAATCGAAGTGCGTTTTCGCGACAGCCGCGCCCTGCACCAGGCGATCGGTCGCGCCACCGAAGCGGCGCTGGCGCTGCCACGCAGCAGCGCAGCCGACAGCACCCCTACAGCAGATGATCCGGTCGCCACCGCCAGCGCGGCGCACTGGCCGGCCAGCAGCCAGGCTGCGCTGCCTTTTGCGGCGCGCCCCGCAGGCGGCACCTGGGGTCATCAAGTCAGCGACCTGGCCGCACTTTGGGGCCGTGCAGAGCCGCACGCGCAGGCCGACGCCGAAAGCCCGGCGGCGCCATCGGTCGCCTGGGCACCCGCGCCCACAGGGCAGTGCCAAACCGCCACGCCCGCGCCCTGGACGAGCGAAGACGGGCCCCTGGGCCGCGCCCTGGCACAACTGCACGGCGTCTTCATTCTGGCCGAAAACCGCCAAGGACTGGTGCTGGTGGACATGCACGCGGCGCACGAACGCATCGTCTATGAACGCCTCAAACGCCAACTGGCCGAGCGCGCCGTCACCAGCCAGGCGCTGCTGATACCGGCCACCTTTGCCGCCAGCCCACTGGAAGTCGCCACCGCGCAATCTTGCGCCCACAGTCTGGCCACGCTCGGACTGGAAGTGCTGCCGTTCTCGCCCAAGACGCTGGCGGTGCGCGCGGTGCCGAGCGTGCTGGCAGCCAGCGACCCGGTCGAGCTCACGCGTAGCGTGCTGGCCGAGTTGGCCCGGCTCCCTGCCAGCCAGGCGATTGAACAGGCACAGAATGAACTGCTGGCGCGCATGGCCTGCCACGGCGCGGTGCGCGCCAACCGCCGCCTGAGCAGCGACGAGATGAACGCGCTGCTGCGCCAGATGGAAGCCACCGAGCGCAGCGACCAGTGCAACCACGGCCGCCCGACCTGGCGCCAACTGGACATGAAGGAATTGAACGCCCTGTTCTTGCGCGGACGCTGAATGCAGCGCCGCACGGTCGTCGGCTGGATAA
>BBPE01000185.1_pt2 | contig 12154 bp, 11 predicted proteins | sample 1344301 | NCBI WGS metagenome assembly BBPE01 (sample SAMD00019089, study PRJDB2971) | groundwater metagenome | isolation source: The Cedars highly-alkaline
ATGGCGATCCTCGCCGCGGCCGGGCCGGGCCAGCACATCCGCGCATTCAAGGTGCCGGTGCAGGCGGACTGCGCGGCGCTGCCCGTCATTTGCATCCCCACCACCGCCGGCACCGGCAGCGAGGCGACGCGCTTCACCGTCATCACCGACACGGCGTCGGACGAGAAGATGTTGATCGCCGGCCTCGGCGCGCTGCCCTTCGCGGCGGTGGTGGATTTCGCGCTGACCTTCACCGTGCCGCCGCGGATCACGGCCGATACGGGGATCGACAGCCTCACCCATGCGCTGGAGGCGTTCGTGTCGAGGCGCGCCAACGCCGTCAGCGACATGCACGCGCGCGAGGCGATGCGGCTCATCGGCCCCAACCTGCGCGCCGTCTGGCACACGCCGGGCCGCGCGGCCGCGCGCGAGGCGATGATGCTGGGCGCGACGCTTGCGGGCCTCGCCTTCTCCAACGCCTCGGTCGCGCTGGTGCACGGCATGAGCCGGCCGATCGGCGCGCATTTCCACGTCCCGCATGGGCTGTCGAACGCGATGCTGCTGCCCGCGGTAACGGAGTTCGGCCTGCACGCCGCCTTGCCGCGCTATGCCGAGGCCGCGCGCTGCATCGGCTGCGCCGCGCCGGATGACGCCGACCAGGTCGCCGGCGCGAAGCTGCTCGAGGAGCTGCGCGCGCTCAACCGCGAGCTTCAGGTTCCCAGCCCCGGCGCCTGGGGCATCCCGCGCGACAGGTGGGACGCGCTGAGGGCGACGATGGCCCGGCAGGCGCTTGCCTCCGGCAGCCCCGCCAACAACCCACGTGTGCCCGAGGCGGCCGAAATCGAGGCGCTCTACGACCGCGCCTTCGGCTGAGCGGCACCGCGCCACACTGTCGCCCACGCGCGCAGCGCCTCGGCAGGCATTGGCCGCGCGACCAGGTAACCCTGCGCCCGCGCCACCCCGGCGCTGCGCAGCGCTGCCCATTGGGCGCGGGTGCCGACCCCCTCCGCCGTCACGGTCTGCCCACGGGCGGCGGCGGCGCGCACCAGGCCACGCAGCCACAGCCGCGCCGCGGCCGAACCTGGCAGCGCCTCCACCGCGAAGCGGTCGAGCTTCACGCCGGAGAAGGGCAGGCGCAGCAGGCCCGCGCGCCCGTCGCCGGGCTGGAGGTCATCGAGCAGCACCTCATGGCCCGCGGCGCGCAGCCGGCGCAGCGCGAGCGCGAGGCGTGAACGGTCCTGCACCGGGGTCGTCTCCGTCAGCTCCAGCGCAACGCGGGCACGCAGGGCACGGGGCAGCCCGAGCCGGGCCTCGAGCCAACCGACCACGTCCGCCCGGTCCAGCACATCGAGGGGCATATTGATGGACACGGTGAGGTCCAGCGACGGCAGGAGGTGCGCCAAGTCGTCTGCGACGCGCTTTGCCACAGCGGCCGTGAGATCGAGTCCGAGCCCGGCGCTTTCCGCTGCCGGGATCAGCACATCCGCGCCTATCTCACCCTGCGGAGCGTTCCACCGCGCGAGAGCCTCCACCATGACGGGACGGCGGTCGCGGAGGGATACGACGGGCTGGTAGCGCAGCACGAGGCCCGTGCCGGCCCCCCCGGGAAGGCCAAGCGGACCTGCCGGCCCATCGAGGCCCGAAGGCTCCCGGACGGCGCGATCCGTTGTCTCAAAAAACACCTATTAACCACCTTCGAAGCCGCCCGCCTAAAGTAAGCGCGACGCCAGCGAGGCGCAACGCGTGGCGCGCCGCGGCGCGCCATGCGGGCGGCCGGGTGTGACCTAAGTCACACGCGCCGCGGCGGGCGTAGCGACGGCCTCGCCGCCGCGACGCAACCGGTTCCGGCCAGTGAACAACACGATCGGGGCCGCGATGAACACTGACGAGGAGGTCGAGATGAGGATGCCGAACAGCATCACCCACGCGAAGCCGGACAGCGTGTCGCCGCCGAACAGCGCGAGCGGCAATGCCGCGAGAAGCAGCGTCACCGAGGTGCCGAGCGAGCGGTTGAGGGTCTCGTTGATCGAGAGGTCCACCAGGTCGCGCAGCGGCATCTGCTTGAACTTGCGCAGGTTCTCCCGCATCCGGTCGAACACGACGACCTTGTCGTTCGCGCTGAACCCGATCGTCGTCAGGATCGCCGCGATCGTCGTCAGGTTGAACTCGATCTGGAACAGCACCATGAACCCAACGGTTTTGGTGGTGTCGAGGATGAGCGTGAGGATCGCGGCGATCCCGAACTGCCACTCAAACCGAACCCAGATGTAGATCAGCATCGCCAGCAGCGAGAGGCCAAGGGCCATGAGGCCGCCGCGAAACAGCTCGTCCGAGACGCGGTTGCCGACCGCTTCGACGCGCAAGACGCGCAGGCCGGGCGAGGCCTGCTCCAGCGCCGCGCGCACCGCATTCACCGCGCGCTGCGTGTCCGCCTCGGCTTGCGGGGCGGGGACGCGGACGAGCAGCGTGTTGTCGTCACCGAAGCGCTGCAGCCCGATGTCGCCGAAATCAAGGTTGCCCACCGCCGAGCGCAGAACGGGCAAGTTGGCTGGGCCTTCGGTGCGCACCTCCATCGTGATGCCGCCCTTGAAGTCGATCCCCTTCTCCAGGCCTGGGTGGAAGGCGCCGACGAGCGAGAGCGCCGACAGCACGGCCGACACGACGAGGCCCGCCACGGCGCCGCGCATGAACCCGATCCGCGTGTTGTCGGGCACAAGCCGGAACAGCGGCCGTGCCAGGCGCTGGGCCAGCGTAAGGCCAGGCCGCTCCAGCACCGGCAGATCCTTGGGCCGCCGCGCGCGGTACCACCACACGACGAGCAGGCGCGTCAGCACCGTCGCCGTCCACATCTGCACGATCGTGCCGATCGCGACCGTGACGGCGAACCCTTTCACCGGCCCGGAGCCGAACCCGTAGAGGCAGGCCATCGCGATGAGGTTTGTCAGGTTGCTGTCGAGGATGGTACCCGAGGCGCGGGTATACCCGGCTTCGAGGGCGTTGATCGGGCTGCGCCCGTTCTTCACCTCCTCGCGGATGCGCTCGTTGATCAGGATGTTCGCGTCGAGCGCGGTGCCAAGCGTCAGCACCATGCCGGCGATGCCGGGCAGCGTCAGCGTCGCCTCCAGCAGCGAGAGGACGGCGACCAGAAGCACGATGTTCACGAACAGCGCGATGTTGGCGAACCAGCCGAACAGCCCGTATGCGAAGCCCATGTAGAGGAAGACGAAGAGCGTGCCGGTGGCAAGCGCGATCACGCCAGCGCGGATGGCGTCCGCCCCCAGCTCCGGCCCGATGGTGCGCTCCTCCACCACGGTCAGCGGCGCCGGCAGCGCACCGGCGCGCAGCAGCACGGCCAGGTCGTTGGCGGAGCGGACGGTGAAGTTGCCGCTGATCTGCCCGCGCCCGCCGGTGATCGGCTCGCGGATCACCGGCGCGGTGATCACCTTCTCGTCGAGCACGATGGCGAAGGGCCGGCCCACGTTGGCGCGGGTGATGTCGGCGAAGCGCCGGGTGCCGACGCCGTCGAAGGCGAAGTTCACCACCCATTCGCCCGTGCGCCCGTCCTGCCCAGCGCGCGCGTCGGTGAGGTTCGCGCCGTCCACCTCCACGCGCCGGCGCACGGCGAAGCGCTCGCCCTCGCGCTCACCCGCGAGGAACATGACACCTGGCGGCGCGACGGCGTTGGGCAGCGGCGTGGCCGTTTCGTCGAGGAGGTGGAACGTCATGCGCGCCGTGCGGCCGAGCAGGTCCTTCAGCCGACCGGGGTCCTCGACGCCGGGGAGCTGGACGAGGATCCGGTTCTGCCCCTGCCGCGCGATCAGCGCCTCCACCACGCCTGTCTCGTCGATGCGCCGGCGGACAATCTCGATGCTCTGCTCGATGGCGCTCGTCGCCTTGGCGCGCAGCCCCGCCTCGGTGACGGTGGCCGTCAGCAGCCCGTCGGCGGCGATGGTGACATCGACCTCCGGCGTCTGCCCGGGCGCGGTCTGCACCGGGTTGGCGAGCTCGCGCACCACGCGCAGCGCCGCCTCGCGCTGGGTCGGGTCTGTCACGCGCAGTTGCACGCGGCGCAGCTCCGGGTTGGCCGCGAGGCCGGTGTAGCCGATGCGCGGATTGGCCTGGGCAAGCTGGCGCCGTGAGCCCTCGACGATGCCCTCCAGCCGCTCGCGCAGCAGCACCGACGTATCCACCTCGAGCAGCAGATACGAGCCGCCGCGCAGGTCAAGGCCGAGCGCGATCTGGCGCAGCGGGAACCAGTCGGGGAAAGCGGCGCGCGGCAGCAGGTTCGGCAGGCTCACCAGAACCCCGAGCAGGCAGACGCCGAGGATCGCGGCCTGCTTCCACTTGGCGAAGAACATCATGGGGCTGAGCACCTCATCAAACGAACATACCCCGAACCAGAGATCGCGCGAGGGGATGCCACCAGCGGCCGATCCGCGCTAGGGCCGTCGCAGGGTGGCGGGCGGCCTTGGCGGTGGGAAGATGGTGCGGATCGGGGTCATCGGGGCTGGCCACTTTGGCCGCTTTCACGCGCTGAAGCTCGCCGCCTCGGCGCGCGCCGTGCTCGTGGGTGTCCATGACCGCCACGCCGACCGCGCCGCGGCCGTGGCGCGCGAGGCGGGTGGCGTTGCGCTGGCAGCCGAGGCGCTGCTGCGATGCGCGGACGCCGTCGTTGTCGCGTGCCCGACCGCGAACCATTTCGCGCATGCGCGGGCCGCCCTCGAAGCCGGCCTGCACGTTCTCGTCGAGAAGCCGATCACCGCCACGCTGGCCGAAGCCGATGCGCTGATCGAGGCCGCCGCGCGCCGGAACCTCGTCCTCATGGCCGGCCACATCGAGCGCCACTCCGCTGCCATCCGAACGCTGCGCGCCTCGCTTTCCGGGCGCCGGCTGCAATCCGTCACCGCCGTGCGCGTCGCGCCGTTCCGACCGAGGTCGCTCGATGTCTCCGTCGTGCTCGACCTGATGATCCACGACCTCGACCTGCTCTTGGCGCTCACGGGCTCGCCGCTGGCGGAGGTCCGCGCGGCCGGCGGCCGGGTGGCGAGCGCCCACCCCGACTGGGCCGTCGCCCAGCTCCGCTTCGCGGACGGCACGCAGGCGCAGGTCACGGCGAGCCGCGTCGCCGTCTCTCTCGAGCGGCGGCTGCGCGCCCTCGGCCCCGAGGGCGAGGCACGCGTGGACTTCCTCGCCCGCTCCCTCGACCTGCTGGAGCAGCCCGGCAAAACCCCCACCGACCACATGCCCGGCTGGGGCACGACGCGGCACAGCTGGACCGACCACGACAGCCTCGAAGCGGAGCACCTCGCATTTTTTGACGCCATCGCGCATGGCGGCGCGTACGAGGCCGACGGCGCGGCGGGGCGCGCGGCGCTGGAGGCCGCATTGCGGGTCGAGGCGGCGTTGGCCGGGTAGAGGCGTTTGCCTACCCCCCCAGCAGCCGCCGCGTCCGCGCCTCCAGCTCCTGCGTCACGCGCGCCGCGCCGCCATCGCGGATCAGCGTGGTGAACTCGGCACGGCGGCTCGCCAGTTCGCTGATCGTGCCGGTGAGGTAGATGTCCACGATGCGCGGCGGCGCGCCGCGGAGCAGGTAGGCGAGGGCGATCGGCTCCTGGCCGCCGGTGCGGACCAGCTGCGTGCGGACGAGCTGGTCGTTGTTGGGCAGGGCTTGCGTGCCGGTGGTGGCGAAGCTCTCGCCGGAAAAGCCGTCGAACCGGCTGGCGTAGGTGGCCACGCTCCAGCGCGCGAAGGCGTCCGAGAGCGCCTGCTGGTCGGCGGCGGAGAAGCCGGTCCAGGCCGGGCCGACCGCGATGCGCGCCATGGCCGCGAGGTCGAAGCCCTGCGCCATCGCGGGTGCCAGGCGCTCGAACCGCCCGCGCACGCCCAGGCGCTGGGCGTTGCGCATGACGTCGAGGAGGGTGGCGTGGAAGCGCTCGACCACCTCCTGCGCGGCAGGGCTTTGCGCGCGCGCCGGCAGCGTGGCGAGGGCGAGGGCGCCAAGGGCAGGCAGGGTGCGGCGACGCGGCATCATGGCGGCGTCGTAGCGCGGAAGCGCGCGCCGCCCCACTCCCGCGGAGCCGGGAAAACAGGCATCACGCGTGTCATGCGGGTGATGCTCACCGGGGCTACCGGGTTTCTGGGTTCGGCCGTGGCGCGGGCGCTCGTCCTCGCCGGGCACGAGGTGCGGGCGCTGCGAAGGCCCGGCACGCCGGCCGATGTGCTCGACGGCGTCGCGGTCGAGTTCGCCCTGGGTGACCTCACCGATCCAGCGAGCCTCGACGCGGCGGCCGCGGGCTGCGAGGCGCTGGTCCATTGCGCCGCGGACTACCGCATCTTCGTGCCCGACCCGGCGCGCATGTTCGCGGTCAACGTCGCCGGGACCGGGGCGGTGATGCGCGCGGCCCAGCGTGCCGGACTCGCCCGCATCGTCCACGTCTCCTCGGTGGCCACCCTCAAGCCCCGCGCCGACGGCACGCCGGCGACGGAGGCCGACGCGGCGCGGCCGGAGGAGGCCATCGGCGCCTACAAGCGCAGCAAGACCGAGGCGGAGCGGCTGGTCGAACGGCTCGTGCGCGAGGAGGGGCTGCCGGCCACCATCGTCAATCCCTCCACGCCCATCGGCCCGCGCGACCGCCGCCCGACGCCCACGGGCCGCGTCATCCTGGAGGCTGCGAAGGGCCGCATGCCAGCCTACGTGGACACCGGCCTCAACCTCGTCCACGCCGACGACTGCGCGCGGGGCATCATCGCCGCGCTGGACCGCGGCGCGGTGGGCGAGCGGCACATCCTCGGCGGCGAGGACGTGCCGCTTGGAGACATGCTCGCCTTCATCGCCGCGGAGCTCGGCCACCGGGCGCCCATCCGCCTGCCGCGCGCACCGCTTTTCCCCCTGGCTTACGCGAGCGAGGCACTGGCGCGGCTGACGGGCCGGGGTGAGCCGATGCTGACCGTGGACGGGCTTCGGATGGCGGGGCACCGCATGTACTTCTCGTCGGCCAAGGCGCGCGACGTGCTGGGCTTCGAGTCGCGGCCCTGGCGGGAGGCGGTGCGCCACGCCATCGCGTGGTTCCGCACCAGGGGCATGCTTGGGTGATCGGGCTGATCGCATTGGCGAGCCTGCTCGCCTGGCTCGTGCTGCTGCTCGGGCGCGGGTGGTGGTGGATGGCGCGGGTGGACGATTCGGACGCGGCACGGCTGCCCGAACCGCTGGTGTGGCCCGCCGTCGCGGTGCTGATCCCGGCGCGTGACGAGGCGGAGGCCATCGCGTGCGCAGTGCGCGCCATCCTCGCGCAGGACTATCCGGGCGAACTGCGCGTGATCGTGGTGGACGACCGCTCCACCGACGGCACAGGCGAAATCCTTCGCGCCATCTCCGACCCGCGCCTGACCGTGCTGACCGTGCTGACCGGCGGCCCGCGCGAGCCGGGCTGGACGGGCAAGCTCTGGGCGCTCGAGCAGGCGCGGCGCGCGGAGGGCGGCCGCGCCGAGTATCTCCTGCTCACCGACGCAGACATCCGCCACGCCCCGGACAACCTCCGCCGCCTCGTGCAGCGCGCCGAAGCGGGGCGGCTCGATCTGGTGTCGCTCATGGCGAAGCTTCGTTGCGCGAGCATGGCCGAGCGCTGGACGGTGCCTGCCTTCGTCCACTTCTTCGCGATGCTCTACCCCTTCGCCTGGGCCAACGACCCGAGGCGGCGCACCGCCGCCGCGGCGGGTGGGTGCGTGCTTTTGCGCCGCGCGACGTTGGAGGCGCGCGGCGGCTTCGCGCCGATCCGCGGCGAGATCATCGACGACTGCGCCCTGGCGCGCCTGATAAAGCGTGGCGGCGGGCGCAGCTGGATCGGGCTGACGGAGCGCGCCGTGTCGCTGCGCGCCTACGACGACCTCGCCGCGCTGCGCGCGCTGGTGGCGCGCACCGCCTACGCGCAGCTCGGATTTTCGCCTGTGGTGCTGGCGGGGTCGCTCGCCGGGCTGTCGCTCGTCTTCCTGGCGCCACCGTTGCTGGCGATCCTCGCCGGCGGCCTCGCGTCGGTCCTCGGGCTACTCGCTTGGATCGTCATGGCCGCGACCTTCGCCCCGATGCTGCGCCGCTACGGCCAGCCTGCCTGGTTCGCCGCAGCACTGCCCGCCATCGCCGCGCTCTACATGCGCTGGACGCTCGACTCGGCGATGGCCCACCGGCGTGGCCAGGGCGGGATGTGGAAGGGCGAGGCGCAGGCGCCGCACGCTGGGCGGCGCGCGTGAAACCGCGGCAGGACAAGCGCTTAAGACGTTCCGCCCCGGTGCGACTTTGACGTAAGCCCGCGTTTCGGAGAAGCTGGACGCGGAAATGGAGGATCTTGCGTGAACGTGGCTCGGGCACACGAGGCGGCGGCCGCGCTGGCCGCTTCCGGCGCGGCGGAGCTCGACGCCGCGGTGGAGCGGGCGGCCGGGCATCTCCTCGCGCAGCAGCAGGCCGACGGGCATTGGGTGTTCGAGCTCGAAGCTGACGCAACGATCCCGGCGGAATACCTCATGCTCCGCCATTTCTTCGGCCGTGCCGAGCCGGGGCGCGAGGCCGCCATCGGCCGCTACCTCCGCCGGCAGCAGGCGAAGGAGCATGCGACGGCCCACGGCGGCTGGCCGCTGTTCCACGGCGGGCCGCTCGACATCTCGTGCTCGGTGAAGGCCTATCTCGCGCTCAAGCTGATCGGCGACGACGCGGACGCGCCGCACATGCGGCAGGCGCGCGACGCGATCCTCGCCGCCGGCGGGGCGGAACGCTGCAACGTCCTCACCCGCGCTGCCCTCGCGTTTTACGGCGAGGTGCCGTGGCGCGCCGTGCCGATGATGCCGCCGGAGCTGATCCTGCTGCCGCGCTGGTTCCCGTTCCACGTGGGCAAGATCAGCTACTGGGCGCGCACCGTCCTCATCCCGCTTACGGTGGTGATGGCGCGCCGGCCGCGCGCCGCGAACCCGACGGGCACGACCATCGGCGAACTGTTCCGCACCCCGCCCGAGGAGGTGCGCGAATGGCCGGGCGGCGCGCATCAGCAGGAGCCATGGAGCACGCTGTTCAAGGGCCTCGACAACGCGTTGCACCGCGCGCAGCGGCTGTTTCCGCGCACCCACCGCCACCGTGCCGAAATTGCCTGCGAGCGCTTCGTCACCGAACGCCTGAACGGCGAGGACGGCCTCGGCGCGATCTACCCCGCCATGGCCAACGCCGTGCTGATGTATCATTGCCTGGGCGTGCCCGCCTCCGACCCGCGGATGGTCACCGCTTGGCGCGCGATCGAAAAGCTGGTGATTGAGCGCGAGGGGGAAACATACGTGCAGCCCTGCCTCTCGCCCGTGTGGGACACGGCACTCGCCGCCCACGCGCTGCTTGAGGCCGGCACGCCGGAGGCGGCGGACGCGGTGGCGCGCGGCCTGGACTGGCTCGTGGGCAAGGAGGTGCGCGACCCGCGGGGCGACTGGTCGTGGCAGCGCCCCGGCCTCGCCCCCGGCGGCTGGGCGTTTCAGTATGCGAACGGCCACTATCCGGACGTGGACGACACCGCGGTCGTCGTCCTTGCGCTCGACCGGCACCGCCGGCAGACCGGCGCGCGGACCGCTGCGCGCGACGCGGCACTCGGCCGCGCCGTCACCTGGACCGTGGGGATGCAGTCGCGGGGCGGCGGGTGGGGCGCGTTCGACGCCGACAACACGTTCCACTACCTCAACTACATCCCCTTCGCCGACCACGGCGCACTGCTTGATCCGCCGACGGCGGACGTGTCGGGGCGCTGCCTCGCCATGCTCGCGCAGCTCGGCGACGGCGACGGCAGGCCGGCAACCGATGCCGTCGAGTACCTGCTTCGCGAGCAGGAGGCGGACGGGTCATGGTATGGGCGCTGGGGTGTGAACTACATCTATGGCACTTGGTCGGCGCTCACCGCACTCAACGCCGCGGGGCTGTCGCCGCACCACCCGGCGATGCGCCGGGCGGTGGCGTGGCTCGTGCTGCGGCAGAACGGCGACGGTGGCTGGGGCGAGGACGGGAACAGCTACCCCGAGCGTGGCGGCACGCAGCCGGACCCGCCGCGCGACGTCGGTTCCTCGCCCTCGCAGACGGCTTGGGCGATGCTGGCACTGATGGCCGCGGGCGAGGGCGACAGCGATGCGGTGGCGCGCGGCGCCGAGTGGCTGATGGACCACCAGCTGCCCGACGGCGACTGGCCGGAGGAGGACTACACGGGCACCGGCTTCCCGCGCGTGTTCTACCTCCGCTACCACGGCTACCGGCGCATCTTCCCGCTCTGGGCATTGGCGCGGCTGCGGAACCTGCGGCGCTCCAACTCGCGCCGCGTGGCCTTCGGGCTGTAGGGGCATTGCCGCGGCGGCCGAGCGAGAGGTGCCGGCCTCCCGCCCTGCAGTCCCCCCGGTCCTGGATCAGGTGGTGCGGCCGCGAGGGCGCCGGGGACTCCGCTTGCCCCGCCCAGGCCCAAGCGCGCGAATGCGGCGGTATGGGTGGGGCCCCCGCCGCGAAGCGCGTCGCCCCGTCGTCAGCCCGCCCGGATACTGGCCGCGCGGATCACCTCGCCGAATACCTGGTGCTCGCGGCGCACCAGCGCCGTCCCCTCCGCCGGCGTGGTGGGGGCGGGGGTGTTGCCGGCGCCGCTCATGCGCTCGACCAGCGCGGGCTGCGCCAGCACGCGCGAGGCCGCGTCGTTGAGCCGCTGGATCGCGGCGGCGGGCGTGCCCGCAGGCCCGAACAGCCCAAGCCAGTTGTCGGAGGCGAAGTCGGCGAGGCCGAGCTCGCCCGAGGTCGGTACGTCCGGCAGCACGGACGAGCGGCGCTAGAGCGGGATGCGTTGAGGCGGAATCGCCGAAAACGCTGAATCCCGCGAACTGGCAAAGGCTAGGCCATCTGCGTGAGCCCATGCGAACGCCGCATGGTCTAGAGCATCATCCGATCAAACCGAGTCGTTTGGTCAGATAGATATGCTTGCCAAGACAACGTCATAGAGCGATTTTCGTGAGCCGATACGAACGGAAATTGCTGTAGGCCGCCACCATCAGCCCGCGCAGCCGGCCCTCGCAGATGTGCGGCGCGATGATGGTCAGCGGGTCCACGATCACCGGCACGCGGCCCGCCAACACCTCCGGGATCGCCGCCGCGCTGCCGCGGAAATGCACCGAGGTCATCTCCGTGCCGGTCCGCCGCTGCAGCAGCTCCGCCACCACGTGCAGCAGCGAGCCGGAGCCGGCCGGGCTGGCGCGGCAGCTCATCGAGAAGTTGTGCGTAGGTCTGCGCCGGAAAGGAGGGCGTGACCGCCAGCCCAATGTCGGCGCGGCTCACACGCGTCACGCCCGCGAGGCCCGCGAGCGGATCGAACGCGAGGTTGGGGTAGGTGTGCGGATTGATGGTGATTTGGCCGCAATAGGCCATGAGCAGCGTCGCCCCGTCCGGCGCCGCGTGCACCACCGCCTCCGTCGTAAGATTGCCGCCGGCCCCGGGCCGGTTCTCGACGACAACCGGCACGCCCAGGATCTCCTGCATCCCGCCGGCGATGCCGCGCGCGGTCACATTGGTCAGGCCACCCGCAGCGAAGCCGACCAGCATGCGGACCGGTGGTCCGGGCTGCGCCAGTGCTGGCGCGGCCAACAGGCAAGGGGTGGCGGCGAGGAGGGTGCGGCGATGCGTCGGCTGTCTTCCGTGTCACGTCGTGGACACCCTGCAGGAACCACGCCGCACCGCCGCGATCAAGCGACGTTCAGCGCGTGGGCAGCGTGTCCACCAGGAACCCCGAGGTGGTCAGGCCCTGCTGCGGGCTGTCGAACAGCACCACGCGCGGGCCCAGCCCGCCCTCCTGCGCGAGCCGCCCCACCTCGTCACGCAGCGCGGCCGTCGCGATCTCCGCCGTGGGCTGCGGGCCCGGCTCAGCCAGGCGCGCGCGGGGCGGGGGAGCCGCGGCGCGGAACACCGGTGAGGCGAGGGCGGCGCCCAGCGCGGCATCGTCACGCCGGACCAGCGCGCGGTGCGCGGCCAGCAGCGCGCGCGACGCCTCCTCGCCCGGCGCATCGGCGCGCACGGCCAGCGCGCCGCGCAGCTCATCGCGCGCACGCTCGAGCGCAAAGCGGAAGCTGTCTGGAATGCGCGCGAGGCGGCCGCTGGGCGAGGCCTCCAGCGCGAGCCACTCAAGGCGGGCGT
>BBPE01001388.1_pt1 | contig 12117 bp, 13 predicted proteins | sample 1344301 | NCBI WGS metagenome assembly BBPE01 (sample SAMD00019089, study PRJDB2971) | groundwater metagenome | isolation source: The Cedars highly-alkaline
TCGTCAAATAACCACTTGAACCCCGATTATGGACTTTGAACTGAAATCGCTGCACTTGTCCCAGGTCGCCACCCAAGAAGCCGATGCGCTGATCGTGCTCTGGCCCGATGCGGCCGATGCGGTAACCGCCTCAGCGGCCCCAGACGACGCCCTGATGCGCTGGGCCACTGCGGCCGTGGCCGACGCCGACATCGACAAGGCAGTGGGCAGCCTGCTGCTGGCACACCGCCTGCCCGGGGTGCAGGCGCGCAAGGTGGCGCTGGTGCGCAGCGGCGACGCCAGCCCGGCCGCCACGCGCAAGGCGGTGCTGGCGGCGGTGGGTGCGCTCAAGCTCGGCAGCAACAAGCGCTTGTTGCTGTGGGCCGGTGAGGTCAGCGCCGGGGCGCTGGCGGCGCTGCTGCAAGCCACAGCCGATGCCAGCTACAGCTACACCACCACCAAATCCAAGGCGCAGCCGCGCAGCTTGCAACACGTGCTGGTCGGGGTGCACGACGCCACCGCCTTGCAAGGCGCCTTTGCCCAAGCCCGGGCCACGGTCAAGGCGGTGGAATGGGCCAAGGAGTGGGCCAACCGCCCCCCCAACCACGCCACCCCCACCTTGCTGGCCGAGGCGGCGCAGCAGTTGGCGCAGGGCAAGCGCTTGCAAGTCGAGGTGTTGGGCCCGCAAGACGTGACCAAGTTGGGCATGGGGGCCTATCTGGCGGTGGCCCAAGGCGCCGAGGAGCCGCTGCGCTTCATCGTGCTGCGCTACCAAGGCGCCCCCAAGGCCAGCGCGCCGGTGGTGCTGGTGGGTAAGGGCATTACTTTCGACACCGGGGGCATCAGCCTCAAGCCCGGCCCCGAGATGGACGAAATGAAGTTCGACATGAGCGGTGCCGCCGCCGTGCTGGGCACCTTCGTGGCGCTGGCCGAGCTGCAACCGGCGCTCAACGTGGTCGGGCTGGTGCCCTGCTGCGAAAACATGCCCGACGGGCGCGCCGTCAAGCCCGGCGATGTGGTCACCAGCCTGAGCGGGCAGACCATCGAAATCCTCAACACCGACGCCGAGGGGCGGCTGATTTTGTGCGACGCGCTCACCTACGCGGAGCGCTTCAAGCCGCGCGCCCTGATCGACGTGGCCACCCTCACCGGGGCTTGCGTGATTGCGCTGGGGAATCTGCGTGCCGGCCTCTACAGCAACCGCGACGAGTTGGCGCAGGCCTTGCAAGCGGCGGGCGATGCCACGCTCGACCCCTGCTGGCGCATGCCGCTTGACGACGAATACGAAGAAGGCCTGAAGTCCAACTTCGCCGACATGGCCAACATTGCTGGCCGCCCGGCCGGTTCGGTGACGGCGGCCAAGTTCCTGCAAAAATTCGTGGCCCCCGAGCAAGCGTGGGCGCACCTGGACATCGCTGGCGTGGCCTGGAAGGGCGGCGCAGCCAAGGGCGCCACCGGCCGCCCGGTGGCGCTGCTGCTGCAGTACCTGCTCGACGAGGCGGCGCGCATGGCCAAGGAATCGGCTCAGGCGCCCCAAGCCGCCGCAGGCGCCAAGCGGCGCAAGCGCTGATGGGGTTGCCAGTCAAGTCCACCCCGTGGTCGGCTGCTGAGGCCGCAACGGCCACGCTCGCGCGATGAACACGATTGCTTTTCACTTCAACGTGCCGACCCCGGTGGCTTACCTATGCCGCTTGTTGCGCAAGGCCACCCATGCCGGCCAGCGTGCGTGGGTCTTGTTGCCGCCGGCGCTGGCGCACGAGCTCGACGCCGCGCTTTGGACCTTTGCCCCAGAAGAGTTCATCGCCCACGCGCGCCACGCATCGACCAAGGCCGAAGAGTCGGGGCCGGGGGACTTGCCTGCGCACCTGTGGCAGCGCGCGCCGGTGGTGCTGTCGGACCAGTTGGTGCCGCAAGCCAGCGACTGGCCGCTGCTGATCAACCTGCTGGAGCCGGTGCCCGAGGGTTTCGAGCGCTTCCAGCGCCTGATCGAAATCGTGCCGCAGGACGAGGCACTCAAGCAAGCCGCACGACTGCGCTGGCGCCATTACAGCCAGCGCGGATTGGCGCTCCAGCACCACGACGCCGCTGCATGAAGGTGCGGCGGCAGGTGGGGCGCCGGGCTGCTGAGGGGGCTGGGCCGATCAGGACAGTTGCGTGCTGATCAGCTTGGTCATCTCAAACATCGACACCTGAGGCTTGTCGAAAATCGGCTTGAGCTTGGCGTCGGCGTTGATCATGCGCTTGTTGGCGGCGTCTTGCAGCTTGTGCTTTTTGATGTATTCCCACACCTTTTTGGTCACTTCGGTGCGCGGCATGGGTTTGCTGCCGATCACGGCAGCCAAGGCCGCGCTGGGGGTCATGGGCTTCATGAAGGCCGCGTTGGGGGTGCGCTTGGCGGGTGCAGCGGCAGCAGCAGGGGCGCTGGCCTTGGCGGCTGCCGCTTTGGGGGCGGCCGCTTTGGCAGGGGCTTTTGCAGCCGGCGCAGCGGCGCTGGGTGCTTGGGCGGCAGCGGCCTTTGTGGTGGGAGCCTTCGCAGCAGGAGCTTTTTTCGCAGTTGCCATTTGTTGAATCCTTCTGTGGGTTGGTCTTCGCTACGACAGCGGCATATTGCCATGCGCAGCGCCTTGGCATCCTAAACCCAAAGTGGGCCATTTGGCCGACACGAAGCGGTAATTTTTTTGTCATTGTGCGCGCTGCGGCAAGGCCGCTCGGCTCAGGCAGCGCGCAGGCCTTGGTAGAGCATGAACGCCGCCAGCGCGTAGAGCACCAGCGCAAACAGGCGCTTGAGGGGTTTGACCGGTAGCGCATGCGCCGCCCGTGCGCCCAATGGCGCGCCCAGCACGCTGGCCAGCGCAATCACCAACAGGGCGGGCAGAAAAATATAGCCCAAAGAGGCGTCGGGCAAGCCGGCCACCCTTTGCCCGGCCAGCGCATAGCCGGCTGAATTGGCCAGCGCGATCGGAAAGCCCAGTGCGGCGCTGGTGGCCACCGCCTGGTGCATGGTGACGTTGCACCAGACCAGAAACGGCACGCTGATGAAGCCGCCGCCCGCACCGACCAGGCCAGAGACAAAGCCGATCCCGCCACCTGCGGCCAACTGGCCCGTGGGGCCGGGCAGGGTGCGGCTGGCAGAAGGTTTTTTGTCGAGCCACATCTGGGTGGCTGAAAACGCCACGAAAATGGCAAACACCAAGGCCAAGGCTTGGCCACCCAAGGCGGCAAATACGCCCAAGCTGGCCAGCGCCGCACCCAGCACAATGCCGGGCGCCAGGCGGCGCACGATGTCCCAGCGCACCGCCCCGCGCCGGTGGTGCGCGCGCACGCTCGAAAGCGAGGTGAAGACGATGGTGGCCATGCCGGTGGCGATCGCCATTTTGACCGCCAAGCCGGCTTCGACGCCCTGGTTGGCGATGATGACCGTGAGAAACGGCACCAGCACCATGCCGCCCCCTATGCCCAGCAGCCCGGCCAGAAAGCCGCCGCAGAGCCCAAGGGCCAGCAGTTGCAGCACTAGGAGCGGATCGAGCGCAGCGAAGAAAGACAAGGGTGGTGGGGGTGGGGAGGGGCAGCCCGGCACAAGGCTGTCATGTGAAACTTAGGCGCGCCATAAAAAAGAGGTGTCTGCCGCCGGACCGGACCGGCATCCTGAACGGAGGGGTTCAGGTGGGCAAGGGCAGAGCAGCTTCGGGTTCATCTGACGCGAGACGATCACACCCACTGCACAATGTACCAAGCCCGGGCTCAGAGAGCATTGGTTCAAGGAAATATAAAGCCCGGCAACGGCGGCAGACAACTGCATTCTAGTCGCAAAAAACAGACCCGCCAAGGCTTCCGAGCGCCATCAAGGGCTTTGCCGCGGTGCAGCAGATTGGGTTGTTGCACCTGCTAGGCCTGTGGGCGGCTTGATGCGCTTAAAGCGGCCGATCGCCCTGCACCAGCGCCTGATCCAGGCGCTCGAGCAACTGCTGCAGGCGGTTTTCTTGCAGGCGATCTTGGGGGTCGGTCCATTCGCCCGCTTCGGTCTGGCCAAACGAGGTGTTGCGAAAGTTGCCCAGCTCCTTTTGGTGCAACTCATAGGCAATGTTGAGCGCGGCCAGCACGGCAATGCGGTCGCGCGCCTTCACCTTGCCGGCATCGCGGATGCGGCACATGGCGGCATCGACCTTGGTCACGGCGTCGCGCAGCGCCTCTTCGCCGTTGACGGGGCAGGCCAGCAGATAGCTCTGGGCCATGATCTGGACTTCGATTTGCTTGATGGGGGGCTGATTCATGGGCGGCCGTCGGCGGACTCGGAGGGCAGTTGCTCGATCAGGGCATCGAGGCGCTGGCGCACGGCCTGTGACTGCAGGCGCAGCGCATCGCGCTCTTGGCGCAGCGCCTCGACTTGCTGCTGCAAGGACTGGTTGGCACGCAGCAACTCCTCGTGGCGCAACAGCAGGCGGTTGACGCGCTCCGAAATGTGGTCGATACAGGTCTGGACGGGCATACAGCTTGCATTGTAGGCTGCCCGGGCCCGTTACTGCCCGGTTCACGCCCTTACAATGCCGACTGTTGGTGCTCGCTGCGCCTAGTCTGGCGCGGCGGTTAAACGGGAAGCAGGAGGGTTGCGGCCATTTAGGCCCAAACCCAACCTGCGCTGCCCCCGCAACGGTAAGTGGACGGGCCGGTTTCCATCTGGAGCCTAGCCCCGCTGCGCGCCCCTATCAGCCACTGGATGCCCTATGGGCAACCGGGAAGGCGGCGCCGGTCGTTTCCACCAGCCCGGATACCGGCCAACGGGGTGGTTCGCGCCTGCCAAAGGCGGCGAGCCGTTGCGCCCATGCGCTGCCGGGGATGGCGGCGCGGGCCTATCTGTGGTGTTTCAATTTTTATGAAAAAGTCTGAACTGCGCGCCCATGCGGCCGCAATTCCCGTGGCCGTTTTGGGCTTGGCGGGAGCATTGGGGGTGTCTGGTGCGGTGGCGCAGGGCACAGAACTGGAGGCGGTGGTGGTCACGGCCACGCGCACTCCGGTGCCGCCGGATCAGTTGGCGGCCCAGGTGGTGCTGATCGACCGGGCGGCCATCGAGCAGGCCCAAGGGGCAACCTTGGCCGGTTTGCTGCAACAAGCCGCCGGGGTGCAAATCAGCAGCAACGGCGGGCTGGGCAAGGCCTCAAACGTGTTCATCCGGGGCACCGAAGGGCGCCATGTGCTGCTGCTGATCGACGGCGTGCGCTACGGTTCCGCCACCTTGGGCACGCCGAATTGGGACAACCTGCCGCTGGCAGCGATCGAGCGCATCGAGGTGCTCAAAGGGCCGGCGGCGGCGCTCTACGGCAGCGATGCCGTCGGCGGCGTGGTGCAGATTTTTACCCGCCGTGGCCAAGAAGGGTTCCATCCCCACGCCGAGCTGGGCTTGGGTGCTTACGGGCGGCGCAGTGTGGCGCTGGGCGTGGCGGGCGGGCAGGGCGGTCTGAGCTACCGCTTCGGCGTTTCCAGCCTGCGGGAGGATGGGTTTTCGGCCACCAACCCGGCAGTGCCGTTTGGTTCGCACCACCCGGATGCCGACGGATTCGAGCAAGATGCGCTGGATGCCAGCGTGCGGCTGGCGCTCGCGCCCGGGTGGCAGTTATCGGCTCACGGTTTGCTGGCCAGCGGCGACAACGCCTTCGATTCCGGCTCTGGTGCCTTTGCGGTGCGGGGTTTGACAACCACCCGTGTGCTCGGGCTCGGGCTAGAGCGCACCTGGGCCGCTGGCGCGCGCACCCACTTGCACCTGAACCGCGCCGACGACCTCACGCGCAATTTTATGTCGGCAACCCGCACCTCGCACATCGACACCCGGCGCCAGCAGTGGACGCTGCAACACGACCAGCCGACCGGCTTGGGCACCCTGACGCTGGGCGCGGAACACACCCGCGAGCAGGTCAACAGCAGCACCGCTTTCACGGTGCGTGAACGCCGCATCGAGGGTGTATTTCTGGGTCTGCAAGGCAGCTCTGGGCCGCACGCCTGGCAGGCCAGTGCGCGGCGCGACGACAACTCGCAATTTGGTGCCGCCAACACCGGCTCGCTAGCCTATGCCTTTGAGTTTGCCGAAGGCTGGCGCGTGCGCGCCGCGCACGGCACCAGTTTCAAGGCCCCGAGCTTCAACCAGTTGTATTGGCCCGGGTTTGGCAATCCCACCACCCAGCCCGAGCGCGGTCGCTCCAGCGAGCTGGGGCTGAGCTACGCATTTGGCAGCCAGTCGCTGCAACTGACCCGTTTCGAGCAGCGCATCCGCGGCTTCATCACCGCAGCCCCGACGGTGGCCAACCTGCCGCAGGTGCAGATCGACGGCTGGAACCTGGTCTGGCAAGGCAGCGCGGGCGACTGGCGCTGGCGCTCCGACCTGGAATTGCTGGAGGCGCGCAACCGCACCCCGGGGGCCAACTTCGAGCGCCAACTGCCGCGCCGCGCCGAGCAACAGTTGACGCTGAGCCTGGAGCGGGCTTGGGGCGACGCCTGGTGGTTTGGGGCCCACGCCCTGCTGGTGGGCGAGCGCTTCGACGACGCCGCCAACACCCAGCGCTTGCCGGGCTACGGCAAGCTCGACCTAAGCGCCGAGCACCAGTTGTCTAGCGACTGGCGGCTGCAACTGCGCCTGAACAACGTGGGTGACAAGCGCTACGAAACGGCGCTGGGCTACAACCAGCCCGGGCGCGCGCTCTTTGCCGGCCTGACGTGGCAGCCGCAGCGCTGAAAGCCAGTGGCAACCTGTCCCGCTCTTTTGATCGCGGCCCCGGCATCGGGGCAGGGCAAGACCAGCGTCACTTGTGGCTTGGCGCGTCTGCATGCGCGGGCCGGGCGGCGGGTGCAGGTATTCAAGTGCGGCCTTGATTTTCTCGATCCCCAATGGCTGGCGCTGGCCAGCGGACAGCCGGTGGACAACTTGGATTTGTGGGTAAATGGCGAGGCCGATGTGCGCGCACGGCTTTGCCACGCATCTGAGCAAAATGATCTGATTTTGATTGAGGGAGTGATGGGCCTGTTCGACGGCGAACCCAGCGCGGCTGATTTGGCGCAGAGGCTGGGCGTTCCCGTGCTGGCGGTGGTGGATGCCTCGGCCATGGCCAAGACGTTTGGTGCCTTGGTGCATGGTTTGCGCCACTATCAGGGTGGGTTGAAGTGGGCGGGCGCCTTGGCTAACCGGGTGGCCAGCGATGGCCATGCCCACGCGCTGCAGGCTTCAGTGGCCGCTGACCACGAGAATCCACTGCATGCGGGCTGGCTGGGCGCATTGCGTTGGGATGCGGCTTTTGCCCTGCCAGAGCGGCACTTGGGCCTGACCGCCGCCACCGAGCTGCCGGATGCCATGGCCAGGCTGGATGCCATGGCCGATGCCTTGGCCCCAACGCCTTTGGGTCAATTGGATTTTGTGGAGTGGCAGCGTTGGGCGGTGCGTTTTGACATGCCCGCCGAAGCACCGCCCGAGATACCGAAACTGCTGGCTGGTCGCACGGTGGCGGTGGCCCAAGATGCGGCCTTTTGCTTCATTTATCCCGCCAATTTGGCAACGCTGGGCGCCTTGGGTGCGCGGGTTGTGGCCTTTTCGCCCTTGGCCGACCATGCGCTACCCCCCTGCGACGCCGTCTGGTTGCCCGGTGGCTACCCAGAACTGCATGCCGAATCGCTGGCCCGCCTGCAGCGCACCCGGCATGGCTTGGCCGCTCATGTGGCGGCGGGCAAACCGCTGTGGGCAGAATGCGGGGGCATGATGCCCCTGTTTGAAGGACTGACGCTTGGTGACGGTCGTCGGTACGCCATGTGGAGTTTGTTGCCCGGAGAAGTCACCGTGCAGCCACGCTTGGCGGCGCTGGGGTCGCAGCAGTGGGATACACCCCATGGTGCCTTGCGCGGGCACAGCTTTCACTATTCAACGGTTGATACCTCCCACCCCCCAGCCGCGCAGACCCAGCCTGTGCGGCGCTTTGGGCGGCCCGAGGCGGTTTACCGCCGTGCTGCCTTGCAAGCCAGTTATTTTCACGCATGGTTTGCGTCGTCTCCCAAGGCGACAGCGCACCTGTTTTTGCCGGAGGCCGCATGAATCTGCCCGGCCCTCAGCGCATTGTGTGTTTGACCGAAGAAACCACGGAGTGGCTCTACCTGCTCGGACAGGAGGCGCGCATTGTTGGCATCAGCGGCTACACGGTGCGGCCGCGCCGGGCCCGGGAAGAAAAACCCAAGGTGAGTGCTTTTCTGAGCGCGAAGATCGACAAAATTCTGGCGCTGGAGCCAGACTGCGTGTTGGGTTTTTCCGACCTGCAGGCGGACATTGCGGCAGCGCTGATCCGCGCGGGGGTGCAGGTGACCGTGTTCAACCAGCGCAGTGTGGACGGGATTTTCTCCATGCTGCACCAAGTGGCGGCCATGGTGGGCTGTGTGGAGCAGGGTCGGCAGCGCATCGCGGCCATGCAGGCCCAACTCGACGCGATTGCGCAGGCCGCCGCGGCACAGGATGCCGCAGGTTTGCGCCGCCCGAGGGTTTTTTTCGAGGAATGGGACGAGCCCCACATCAGTGCCATCCGCTGGGTCTCGGAACTGCTGACGCTGGCGGGCGGCCAAGATGTGTTTGCCGAGCTGGCGCTGCAGCCCATGGGCAAAGACCGCATCATTGCGGATGGGGCTGAGATCGTGCGGCGTCTCCCTGACATGGTCATCGGTTCTTGGTGTGGCAAAAAGTTTCGGGCCGAGAAGGTGGCTGCTCGTGCAGGTTGGGCCGATCTGCCTGCCGTGCGCAACGGGCAACTGTTTGAAATCAAGTCGGCCGACATCCTGCAACCCGGTCCTGCGGCGTTGACCGATGGAGTGGCGCAGTTGCATCGTTTAATTGACCAGTGGCGCATTCAATATGGCTGATGCGGTGCGTTTGGAACTCATTCTCGGCGGCCAAAAAAGCGGCAAGTCGCGCTGCGCCGAGCAGCGGGCGCAGCAGTGGCTGGCGGGCGCACCGGGGCGGCGCGCGCTGCTGCTGGCCACCGCCGTGCCGGGCGACGAGGAAATGCGCCAGCGCATCGATCGGCACCGGCGCGAGCGGGCGCTGCGGGTGCCGGGCTTGCAAACGCGCGAGGTCGGGCAGGGCCTGGGCCCGGACCGGATGGGGGAGTTGGCGCAGGCGCTGCGGCACGAGAGCGCGCCGCAGACGCTGCTGTTGGTGGACTGCCTCACGCTGTGGCTGACGCAAGCGATCATGCCGCCGCCGGGCTTGGAGCCGCTGGCCGACAGCGAGGCGCTGATCGAGCACCTGTGCCTAAGCTTGGCCGGTCTGCCCGGTCCGGTGCTGCTGGTGGGCAACGAAATTGGCTTGGGCGTGATTCCGCTGGGGCCGCCTGTGCGCCGCTTTGTGGACGAACTTGGGCGCCTGAACCAAGCGGTGGCGGCGCGGGCGGACCGCGTCACTCTGATGGTGGCGGGTTGCCCGCTGCAGGTGAAAGGTGGGGCTTGATGGCTGCTGCGTTGCGCGTATCTTCCCGGTGGCTGTGGTGGGCCATCGTGCTCATGGTCTTTTTTCTGGGCCAGGCGCAGGCGCAGCCCATCCAGGTCACGGACGACCGCGGTCGCAGCGTGCTGCTGCCAGCCCCGCCACAGCGCGTGGTCTCCATCCTGCCCTCGCTCACCGAAACGGTGTGCGAGTTGCAGCAATGCCACCGGCTGGTGGGGGTGGATCGGTTTTCCAACTGGCCGGCGGCGGTGCAGGCGCTGCCACGGGTCGGGGGTGGGATCGACCCCAATATCGAGGCCATCGTTGCGCTGCGGCCCGATGTGGTGCTGGTGGCCACCTCCAGCCGGGGCATCGAGCGGCTGGAGGCACTGGGTCTGAAGGTGGTGGCGCTAGAGCCCAAGACCCATGCCGACGTGCAGCGGGTGATGGGCACGGTGGCGCGGGTGCTGGGCCTGCCTGCGGGCCAGGCCGAGCGCATCTGGCGCCAGATCGATGCCGCCGTGCAGGCGGCCGCCCAGTCATTGCCGCCCGGCGTGCGGCGCACACGGGTGTACTTTGAGGTCAACCGCGCGCCTTTTGCGGCCGGGGCTTCATCGTTCATAGGCGAGACGCTGGCACGGCTGGGGGCGCAGAACATCGTGCCGGCTGAATTGGGGCCGTTCCCGAAACTAAACCCCGAGTTTGTGGTGCGCGCCAACCCCGACGTGATCATGGTGGGCGATCGCAACTTTGCCGGCCTGACCGACCGGCCGGGCTGGTCGCGCATCCGGGCGGTGAGTCGGGGCCAGATGTGTGTGTTCAGCAACGCAGAGGCCGACACCATCATCCGCCCGGGGCCGCGCATGGCCGAAGGCGCGCGGTTGCTGGCCGATTGCCTGCGGCGCTACGCCCAACCATGATGACCCAGACGGCATCCCCCCACGCCGCAGCGCCTGCAAAGGCGGGCAGTGCCCTGCACGCCACGACCGATCAAAGCCGCAGCGCCTGGCTGGCTTGGGTGTTGATGGGCGCCGCTGCCGTGCTGGTGCTGCTGGGCTTGGGGGTGGGCAGCACCGGTGTGGAGCCGGTTTGGGCCATGCTGGCCGACCCGGTGGCGGCGCAGATCGTGTGGGACATTCGCGCCCCGCGCACGCTCGGCGCATGGGCTGCCGGTGCGCTGCTGGGTCTGGCGGGGGCGGTGGCCCAGGGCCTGTTTCGCAATCCGCTGGCCGATCCGTTTTTGCTCGGCAGCGCGGCGGGTGCGTCGCTCGCCGTGGCCGTGACGCTGGTGGGTTTGGGGGTGTCGCCCTTTGCGGCGGCCTGGGTGGTGCGCCTGGGTCTGACGGGGGCGGCTTTTGTGGGCGCGGTCGGCGCGGTGCTGCTCACGCTGGCGCTGGCGCGCGGCGTGCAGCACACGTTTCGGCTGCTGCTGGCTGGGGTCGTGGTGGGCATGGTGCTGGGCGCGCTCACCGCCCTGGTCACCCTCATGGAGCCCGATGTGTTGCAGGCCATGCAGGCTTTCATGCTCGGCAGCACGGGCTTTGTGGGCTGGTCGTCGTGGGTCATCATGGCCTCGGTGGGGGCGGTTTGCGTGGCGGCGGCGTGGGCACTGGCCAAAGTGCTCGACGGGCTGAGCTTGGGCGAAGCCACGGCACAGAGCCTGGGCTTGCCGCTGGCTCCCTTGCGGGCCGCGCTGGTGGCCGTGATGGCGCTGGCCACCGGCACGGCGGTGGCGCAGACCGGTCTGATCGCCTTTGTGGGCTTGGCGGCCCCGCATCTGGTGCGGGCCGTGGTCAAGACCACCCACGCCCGGCTGGTGTGGCTCTCGAGCCTGATGGGCGGCTTGCTGCTGCTGGCGGCCGATCTGCTGGCGCGCGGTTTGCTGGCCCCGCAGGAAATTCCGGTGGGGGTGCTCACCGCGGTGCTGGGCGGAGGCTATCTGCTGTGGTTGATGCACCGGCGCATGGCATGAACACCTACTCGGCATCCGCCGTTCTGGCGGCACACGAGCTCAGTGTCCAGCTTGGGCCGGCGCGCCAGCCGCGCCAGGTGTTGCAGCGCGTGCAGGTGGCGATTCAAGCAGGCCGCTGGACCAGCATCGTGGGCCCCAACGGCGCCGGAAAATCGACCCTGTTGCGGGCGCTGGCTGGCCTGGTGCCCGCCCAAGGAAGGGTGGAGCTGCAGGGCCGGTCTATCCATGACTGGCCACACCGCGAACGGGCCCGGGCGCTGGCTTGGCTGGCGCAGGGGGGCGCTTCAGACATGGGTGCCGACGACCTGAGCGTGCGCGACGTGGCCATGCTGGGGCGCCTGCCGCATCAGGCTTGGCTGGCCCCGCCGAGCGAGGCCGACCATGCCATTGTGGAGGCCGCCTTGCGCCAGACCCATGCCTGGGACTGGCGCGACCGTGCCTTTGGGGCCTTGTCTGGGGGCGAGCGCCAGCGCGTGCTGCTGGCCCGGCTGCTGGCCGTGCAGGCGCAGGTGCTGCTGATGGACGAGCCCCTGACGAGCCTGGATCCGCCGCACCAGGCCGACTGGCTGGCCTTGGTGCGCGAGCGGGTGGCGCAGGGCTGCACCGTGGTCAGTGTGCTGCACGAAATTTCCATGGCCCTCTTGGCCGATGACGTGATCGTCATGCGCGAGGGCGCCATTGCGTATCAGGGGCCGGCGAACCATCCCGACGCCCACGAGGCGATCTC
>BBPE01000021.1_pt2 | contig 12103 bp, 10 predicted proteins | sample 1344301 | NCBI WGS metagenome assembly BBPE01 (sample SAMD00019089, study PRJDB2971) | groundwater metagenome | isolation source: The Cedars highly-alkaline
CTTCAAGGTGTTCATGATCGACGAGGTGCACATGCTCACCGGTCATGCCTTCAATGCCATGCTCAAAACGCTGGAGGAGCCGCCCGCCTACCTCAAGTTCGTGCTCGCCACCACCGACCCGCAAAAGGTGCCCGTCACGGTGCTCAGCCGCTGCCTGCAGTTCAACCTGCGCCCCATGCCGCCGCAAACGGTGCAGCAGCACCTGGAGCAGGTGTTGCAAGCCGAGCAGATCCCTTTTGAGGCCGGGGCGCTGCGGCTGCTGGCGCGGGGTGCACGCGGCTCCATGCGCGATGCGCTCAGCCTGACCGACCAGGCCATTGCCTTCGGCGCCGGCCAAGTGTTCGAGGCCCCCGTGCGCCAGATGCTGGGCGCGGTGGAGCGCGGCCATGTGTTGCACCTGCTGGAGGCGCTGGCGGCGGGCGACGGCGCGGCCGTGGTGCAGACGGTGCAGGAGCTGCGCCTGCAAGGCTACGCCGCCGCGTCGGCGCTGGAGGAGATGGTGGGCCTGCTGCAGCGCATGGCGGTGCTGCAGGCGGTGCCGGCGCAGTTGCAACCGCACGACCCGGAAGACGCCGACTGCGCCCGCTTGGCCGGCTTGCTGCCGCCAGACCTCACGCAACTGCTCTACAGCCTGTGCCTGCACGGGCGCGCCGAACTCGGGCTGGCCCCAGACGAATACGCGGCACTCAATATGGTGCTGCTGCGGCTGCTGGCTTTTTGGCCCGAGGGGCTGGAAAAAAAAAGCCTGAAAAACGCTGAGCCGCTGCGGCCAAGGCCAGCCGTGGCGGGTAGGCCTGCAGCGGAACCGGCACTGGCGCCCACTCCGCTGCCTTTGGCGGTGGCCGAGCCGTCGCCGCCGTTTCAGGCATCCAATCCCATGCCTGCGCCCACTCGGGCTGTGAGCGAGCCGATTGTGCTCAAAGCCCCTGAGCCCGCCGAACCCAAGCCCACATCCTTAGGGCCCACCTTGGCGTCAACCCCAGCGCCCACTCCAGAGCCAATTGTCCAGCCAGAGCCGCAAGTCACCGCCGACCAAACACTACCCGATTTCTGGCACAGCGTGGTGAGCGAGCTGGTGCAGCGCGAGGCCGTGACGGCGCTCACGCGCGAGCTGGCGCTGCAGTCGGTTCTGGTGCGGCGCGATGCCGATTGTTGGACGCTGCGCCTAGCCCAGACTGCACTGGCCCAAGGCAGCGCGCGCGAACGGCTGCAAGCCGCGCTGGCGCAGGCCGGGTACGCGGTGCGGCTGGAGCTGGAAATCGCCCCCGCCCACGACACCCCGGCCCAGCGCGCCACCGCCGTCGCGCAGGCGCGCCTGCAAGCCGCACACGCGTTTTTGCAGCAAGACCCCTTCGTGCAGGCCATGAAGCGCGACTTTGGCGGCAAAATCATGCCCGGTAGCGTGCAGGCGCTTTAAGCAAGCCCGCTTTAAGCCACAATCCATTCATAAGCAAACCCAAAAGGACAACACCCATGTTCAACAAAGGACAGCTGGCCGGCCTGATGAAGCAGGCGCAAGCGATGCAGGAAAACATGAAAAAGGCCCAGGACGAACTGGCCACGCTCGAGGTCACGGGCGAATCCGGCGCCGGCTTGGTCAAGGTGGTGATGAACGGCAAGCACGCGGTGCGCCGCGTCAGCATCGACCCCAGCCTGCTGGCCGAGGACAAAGACATGCTCGAAGACCTGGTCGCCGCCGCCTTCAACGCCGCCGTGCGCCGGGTGGAAGAAAACTCGCAGGAAAAGCTGGGCAAACTCAGCGCCGGGATGCCGAGCCTGCCGGGCGGCCTCAAGCTGCCGTTTTAAGCCCACCCAGCACGGAGCAGCAGAGCATGGCGCAACCGCTGGAAGCGCTGCTGCGCGCGCTGCAAGGCCTGCCCGGGGTGGGGGCCAAAACGGCCTCGCGCATGGCGTTTCATCTGCTGCAACACGACCGCGCCGCTGCGCTGGAACTGGCGCGTGCGCTCACGCGCGGGCTGGCCGAGCTGCGCCACTGCTCGCGCTGTTACACCTTTACCGACGCCGAGTTGTGCGCCACCTGCGCCGACCCACAGCGCGACGACAGCTTGCTGTGCGTGCTCGAAACCCCGGCCGACCAAGCGGCGCTGGAGCGCACCGGGGTGTACCGGGGGCGCTACTTCGTGCTGATGGGCAAGCTGGGGCCCTTGTCCCCCGCAGGGCCACAAGACAGCGGCCTGCAGCGCCTGCTGGAGCGCCTGCACAGCCCCGAGGCCGCCGCCGTGCGCGAGCTGGTGCTGGCCACCAGCTTCACCGCCGAGGGCGAAGCCACCGCGCACCTGATTGCGCAGGCGCTCAAGGGGCGCGACATCAAAGTGACCCGGCTGGCGCGTGGCGTGCCGCTGGGTAGCGAATTGGAATACGTGGATTTGGGCACCATCGCCCATGCGCTGGCGGATCGACGCTGAGGTTTGTTCCAACCACAGCGCCGACCACTCCCGTCCTAGGGTGCCAAAAAACCCATCAAGCGGCTTTTTTGAGGCAGGTCAGGCCCGGCCAAGTGGCCGCCCAAAGCACCACGCCCACGCCCACCGGGATGCCGATCGCAAACAGCCAGTCGGCGAATTGGTCCAGATCGGCAAAGCTCGAACCGACCAAGGTGGGGAACAAAACAAAAGCCAGCACCATCCCGACCAAACCGATCAGGGCGCTGGTGGGCAAGGCTTTGCGCCATTGGGCTTTGGGGGCGCGCAGCAGCGCCAGCACCAGTGTGGCACCCCAAGCCAAGGCCAGCAGCCCGACCAGCCACAGCACGGGCAGCAGCATGACGATAACGATGTTGAGGCCGAGCCACAAGTTGTACAGCATGAGGGATATCTCCAAAAAGGGTTTAGGCGCGGCCGCGCAACACAGCGACGTAGGCGGGTTTGAGCAGGTGCACCTTCATGGTCCAGGCAAAAAAGCTGTCTTGCAGCGGGTCGATGAAGGGCAGCGAGGGCACCAGGTTGCCGTCGTGGTCGAACTCGACCAGCAGCGCCGAGCCGACGCGGGTGATGAGCGGGCAGGAGGTGTAGCCGTTGAACTGTTGGTCAGGGGCTTGGTTTTGGATGGCCCGGATTAGGTGGCCGGCCACGATCGGCGCCCCGCCCTTGACGGTGGCGGCGGTTTTGCCGCGCGGCGTGCCGTTGATGTCGCCGATGCCAAACACATTGGGGAAGCGCCGGTGCTGCAGCGTCTCGCGGTTCACTTCCAGCCAGCCACCGCCGGCAAAGGGGCCTTCTTTCCACGACAGGTCGCTGTTGCGCACCGCGTCGGGGGCACTCATGGGTGGCACCACGTGGATGAAGTCGTAATCCACGGTGCTTTTCGCGCCTTCCGGGCCGGGGCCGGTGAAGGTGGCGCGCTTGGCACCGATGTCGATGCCGGTCAGGCGCTGCTGCAGGTGGTGCTCGATGCCGCGGGCTTCAAAACGGCGCCCGATGTCTTGGTGATACACATCCACGCCGAACAAGGCCGCGCCGCCGGTGCGGTAGCTGATCTGGGCGCGCTCGCGCGTGCCCACTTCGCGCATGCGGTCGTCGAGCAAGAAGGTGACCTTGACCGGCGCCCCGGCGCATTTCATGGGGGTGTTGGGGGCCGTCATGACGGCGCGCCCGCCGGTCTTGCGAAAGGCGTCGATCAGCTTCCACGTGCTGGCGGCAGACTCTGGGCTGGCATAGACCGAGGCCAAGCCGTTTTGCCCCAAGGCCGCCTCGTCCATGCCTTCGATGGCTTTGTAGTTGAGCTGCAAGCCGGTGGCCACGACCAAAAAGTCGTAGCGGATGCGCTGCCCGCCGCGCGTGACGACGGTGTTGGCGGTGGGGTCGAATTCGGCCACGAAGTCTTTGACCCACTCGATGCCACGCGGGTGGTAGCGCCCGTTGTTGCCCAAGGCAGCGCGGTCGGCTGGCCAGATGCCGCCGGCCAACAGCGTCCAGCCGGGCTGGTAGAAGTGCTGCTCGCGGCCGTCGATGATGGTGATGCGCGCGCCCTCGAGCCCGCGCGCGAGCCGGTTGGCAATGGCAATGCCGCCAGCGCCGCTGCCAGCAATGACGATATGGGCCTGGGTGCGAACCCGCGCCTGAGCGGGCTCGGAGGCGCTGGCCAGCGCAGCGGCCAAGGGGGTGGCGGCCAACCCTGCAAGCAGGGTGCGCCGGTCGAGCGGTGAGAGTGGCATGGTTTTGTCTCCGGTTGGTTGGATACCCTGTGGTGCATTTTGTTTTGAGGCACTGTAGCACCAATCAGGTGCAAAAGATCAGCTCAATACAGAAACATGTAGGGGTATTTACCCTAGTATCGAAAACGCCGTGGAGTTCCCCGGATCGGCCTGAGATGTCGCCCAAGCTTGCGCTGAGTCAAGTGGCTGAATCACCTGTGGCGCCCAGCGTTTGTGTGCACGCTGGGCTAAGAACCACTCAGCCGTAGCGCCCAGTGATGTAATCTTCAGTTCGCTTCACCTTGGGGTTGGTGAAGATGAGGTCGGTGGCGCCAAACTCCACCAGTTCGCCCATGTGCATGAAGGCGGTGCAGTTCGACACCCGCGCCGCCTGGTGCATGTTGTGGGTCACGATCAGGATCGTCACCTTGGATTTGAGTTTGCCGATCAGGTCCTCGATCGAGTCGGTGGCAATCGGGTCCAGCGCCGAGGTGGGCTCATCGAAGAGCAGGATTTCGGGGTCGGTGGCCAGGGCGCGCGCAATGCACAGCCGCTGCTGCTGGCCGCCCGATAGGTTGAAGGCCAGTTGGTGCAGGCGGTCTTTCACTTCCTCCCACAGGGCGGCACCGCGCAGCGCTTCCTCCACCTTTTCATCGATCAGCGCGCGCTGGCGCACGCCGCGCACGCGCAGGCCGTAGGCCACGTTTTCGTAAATCGATTTGGGGAAGGGGTTGGGCTTTTGAAACACCATCGAGATGCGCATGCGCACCTCGATCGGGTCGATGTCGGCGCCCAGAATGTTGATGCCACCCGGGTTGATCACAATCTCACCCTCGTAGCGGTTGCCGGGGTAGAGGTCGTGCATGCGGTTGAAGCAGCGCAAAAAGGTGCTCTTGCCGCAGCCCGAGGGGCCGATCAGGGCCGTGACGCTGTTGGCGGCCAGACTCAGGTTGATCGACTTGAGCGCCTGCACCCCGCCCGCGTAAAAAAAGTTCAGCTTGCGCGCCTCGGCCTTGACTTCAGCGGGCGCAAAGTTTTCCGAGCCAGGGGCCGAGTTCGGTGCAGTAGATGCAGGATGGAGCATGATAGGGTAGGTTTACCAGCGGATGCGTTTGCGGTAGCGGTAGCGCAGCCAGATTGCCAGCGCATTCATGGCCAAGGTGATGCACATCAGCACCACACCGGCGGCGGCGGCCAGTTCGTGAAAAGCCGGTTGCGGGCGCGACACCCAGTTGAACATCTGGATCGGCATCACGGTAAAGGGGTCGAACAGCCAGGCGAACGAGACGAAGGGGAATGCGTCGGTGATGGGCGCAGGCGGCAAAAAGGCGATGAAGGTCAAGGCGCCGATGACGATCAAAGGCGCGGTTTCGCCCACGGCGGTGGCGGTGCCGATGATCACGCCGGTGAGGATGCCGCCCTTGGAGTAGGGCAGCAGGTGGTCGCGCGTGGCCTGGCCCTTGGTGGCCCCGAGCGCGTAGGCGGCTTCGTGGATGGATTGTGGGATCGAGCGGATGGCCTCGCGGGTGTTCATAATCACCACCGGCAGAATCATCAGCGCCATGGTCAGCCCGGCGGTGAGGATGCTCTCCCCCAGGCCCCAGATGTGCACGAACAGGCTCAGCGCCAGCAGCCCGTAGATGATGGGCGGCACACCGGCCAGGTTGGTGATGTTGATCTCGATCAGGTCCATGAGCCAGTTGCGCTTGGAATAGATTTCGAGGTAGATGCCAGCGGCCACCCCCACCGGCACCGCCGCCAAGACGGTGACCGAGATCACCAGAATCGAGCCCACCCAGGCCGACAAAATGCCAGAACGCTCGGCCGAGCGCGAGGGGAAGGAGGTGAAAAAATCTGGCGTAATGCGGTGGTAGCCGTCCACCACCATAGAGAGGATCAGCGCCAGCAGCACCAGCACGCAAAACAGCATGGCCGCCAGGGCGGTTAAGGCAAAAACGTGGTCCCAGCGCTTGTGCGCTGAAATCATGGAGCGCACCGCTTGGATTTCTTGCGTGGTTTGGTGGCTCATGATCAATAGCTCTCGCGGTAGCGGCGCCGCATGAAGTGGCCCAAGATGTTGAGCACCAGCGTCATGAGCAGCAGCACCAGCCCGACGGCAAAAATGCTTTGGTATTCAATCGTTCCGTGCGCCACGTCACCGATCGAAACCTGGGCGATGTAGGCGGTGAGGGTAGCGGCGGGCTGGGTCGGGTCCAGCGTCAGGTTGGCTTGCTGGCCAGCGGCAATGGCCACGATCATGGTTTGCCCCAGCGCCACCGACATGGCCAGAATGTAGGCCGCCACGATGCCCGAGAGCGCCGCCGGGAACACCACGTACCAAGCGGTTTGCAGGCGCGTGGCGCCCATGGCGTAGGAGCCTTCGCGGATGTCCATGGGCACGGCGCGCATGGCGTCTTCGCTCATCGAGCTGATAAAGGGGACGATGCTGATGCCGATCACCAAACCGGCCGACAGCATGTTGAAACCGGGCAGACCGGGGATGATTTGTTGCAACAAGGGCGTGACCAGCAGCAGCGCAAAGTAGCCATAGACCACCGAGGGTACGCTGCTGAGCATTTCGAGCGCGGGCTTGAAGATTTCGCGCACCCGGCTGGGGGCGAATTCACCCAAATAAAGGGCGGCCAAGGTGCCCAAGGGAACGGCCACCAAGAGGCCGATGGAAGTCACCACCAAGGTGGCCCCTACCAAAGGCATGACGCCGTAGCGCGGGTCGGCAAACAGCGGCGTCCATTGCGTGTCGGTGAGAAACTCGCGCAGCGAAACCTCGCGAAAAAAGCTCAACGATTCGAGCACCAAAATCGAGACCACCGCCAGCGTAATGGCGATGGCCGACATGGCTGATAAAAAAAGCAGGGAATGGGCCACGCGCTCCTTGAGGTGGCGGGCGGGTTGCGGGCTAAAGCGGGAGCGCGTGGGATTCATCGACTATTCGGATAGGCCAGTGAGATCAAGTCCAATTTACTGCCGGGGTTCGCGCCGCATCACGTCCTGGATGCGCACGCCCACCACCGGCTCGCCAGTGGCAAAACGGGTGCCCAAGCGGTTGTCGCGCAGGTGCCCGGCCGCCACGGTGTAGGCCTCGGCGGGCAGCGGCACGAAGCCGACTTCGCGTGACAAACGCGCCCCTTGGGCCAGGAAGAACTCGGCGAACTGGCGCACTTCGGGGCGTTGCAACGAGCGCTCGGCCACGTAGATGAACAGCGGGCGCGCCAGCGGCTGGTAGGTGCCGGCGATCACGTTGTCTAGGGTTGGGGCCACGGCGGCCCCGCCAGCCGCCGGGACGATGCTGACCGAGCGCAGCCGCTCCCGGTTGGCTTCGTAGTAGGCCATGCCAAAGTAGCCCAGTGCGCCACGGTCGCGCGCAATGCCCATGACGGTCACGTTGTCGTCTTCGGTCGCCATGTAGTCGGTGCGGCTCTGGCCGCTGCGGCCCATGATGGCTTCGGTGAAGTAGTCGAAAGTGCCCGAAGCCGAGCCGGGGCCAAACAGCGTCAGGGCCTGGTCGGGGAAGGCGGGATCGATCTGGCGCCAGTTGGTGATGCGACCGGTGGCGGTGGGCTCCCAGATGGTGCGCAGTTGCGCCACCGTGAGCTGGCGCGCCCAGGTGTTGTCGCGGTGCACGGCCACGGTAAGGGCGTCGAAGGCCACGGGCAGTTCGATGAAGCGGATGCCGGCGGCGCGGCAGGCCTCGATTTCGGCGGCGCGGGCGGGGCGCGAGGCGCCGGTCACGTCGAGCTCGCCCCGGCAAAAGCGGGCGAAGCCGCCGCCGGTGCCCGACACGCCCACCGTGACGCGCACGTTGCGGTTGGCCCGTTGAAACTCCTCGGCCACCGCCTCGGAGATGGGGAACAGGGTGCTGGAGCCGTCCACCCGCACCGTGGCGGGCTGCGCCCAAGCGGGCGTGAAGGCGGCCACACCGCCCAGCAGGGCAGCAGTGGACAAGGCCAGAAAGGCACGTTTGCTTTGCATGTGAATCTCCAAAGTGAAAAAATCCCTGATCGGCTTGCCTGCGAGCTTTTAACGGCTCTTGGGCAACCGACTGCACCTATCTTCACTGCGCATTGTGAAAAATTGATGACTTTTCCGAGCGCATCGATAGGGCTATGGTCGGCGCTCTGGCTGGCTGGGTTGGATGGGATGGCGGGGCGGTAGTGGGACAATCCAGACCATGCCTGATACGCCCGATTCGCCCGATTCTTCCGATTCGCCCCGCGCACGCCTGCAAGCCCTGCGCGCTTTGTTGCAGCGGCACGCGCACCTCTACCACGTGCTCGATGCGCCCGAGGTGCCCGATGCCCAGTACGACGCCTGGTGGCTAGAACTGTTGCAGCTCGAAGCCCAGCACCCCGAATGGGTGGCGCCCGACTCGCCCAGCCAGCGCGTGGGGGCGCCGGTACGCGAGGGTTTTGCGCCGGTGGCGCACCGGGTGCCGATGCTGAGCATCCGCACCGAAACCGACACCCAGCCCAGCGGCGCCTTGGCCTTTGATGCGCGCCTGCGCAAAGAACTCGGCCTGTCGCCCACCGACCCCGAGCTGGCCTACCTGGCCGAGCCCAAGTTCGACGGGCTGGCCATCAGCCTGCGCTACGAGGCGGGCCTGCTGGTGCAGGCCGCTACCCGGGGTGACGGCGCCACGGGCGAGGACGTAACGCACAGCGTGCGCACCATCAGCACCATCCCCTTGCGGCTCGACGAGCGCGTGCGCCCGGCCCCGGCACGGCTGGAGGTGCGCGGCGAGGTGTTCATGCGCCGCGCCGACTTTGAAGCCCTCAACGAGCGCCAGCGCCAGCGCATCGCGGCCGGGGCCAAGGGCGAAAAAACCTTTGTCAACCCGCGCAATGCGGCGGCCGGGGCGGTGCGGCAACTCGACCCCGCCATCACGGCCGAGCGGAGCCTGAGTTTTTTTGCCTACGGCTGGGGTGAAATTGACTGGCAAGCCGATGCTGCTGCTGCGGGTGCGGGTGCGGGTGCGGGTGCGGGTGCAGGCGTGGGTGCAGGTGAGGTAGGTGCGGCGGCGCAGGCTGGCGCGCCCTCAGCGCCCCCTTTTGCCAGCCAGCACGAGGGCCTGCTGGCCCTGCGCGACTGGGGGCTGCCGGTTTTCGAACTGGTGCAGCGCTGCTGCGGGGCGCAAGAGTTGGTGCAGTACCACCAGCGCATCGGGGCCTTGCGCGACACGCTGCCGTTTGACATCGACGGCGTGGTCTACAAGGTCGATCGCCTCGATTTGCAGCAGCGCCTGGGCTACGTGACGCGCGAGCCGCGCTGGGCCTTGGCGCACAAATACCCGGCGCAAGAGCAGAGCACGCAGGTGCTGGCGATCGAGGTGCAGGTCGGGCGCACCGGCAAGCTCACGCCGGTGGCCCGCTTGGCCCCGGTGTTCGTGGGCGGCGTGACCGTCACCAACGCCACCTTGCACAACGCCGAGGAGGTGCAGCGCAAGGATGTGCGCGTGGGCGACACCGTGATCGTGCGCCGCGCCGGCGACGTGATCCCCGAGGTGGTAGGCGTGCTGCCAGACCTGGGTGCGAGCGGCGCCGCGCGCGGCCCGGCCTGGCAGATGCCGCTGGCCTGCCCGGTGTGCGGCTCTGCCTTGCTGCGCGAGCCCGACTCGCCAGAGCAGCGCTGCGGTGCCGGCTTGAGTTGCCCGGCCCAGCGCAAGCAGGCGCTGTGGCACGCCGTCAGCCGGCGCGCGCTGAACATCGAAGGCCTGGGCGACAAGCTGATCGAGCAACTGGTGGATACGGGCAAGGTGTGCAGCCTGCCCGATCTGTACCGCCTGAACGCGCTCGATCTGGCTGGGCTGGAGCGCATGGCCGACAAATCGGCGCTCAATTTAATGCAGGCGATCGAGGCCTCTAGGCGCACCACGCTGGCCCGCTTGCTGTACGCGCTGGGCATACGCCACGTGGGCGAGCGCACCGCCAAAGACCTGGCGCGCCACTTTGGCAGCTTGCAGCGCTTGCAACAAGCCAGCGAAGAAGAGTTGCTGCAAGTGCCCGATGTGGGGCCGGTGGTGGCGCAAAGCGTGCACGATTTTTTCCGTCAGCCGCCGCACCTCGAATTGCTGGAGCAACTGCGCCAGTGTGGCCTGCACTGGAGCGAGGGCGAAGGGGAGGGTGAAGGTGCGCCTGCGCTCCCTTTGGCTGGCCAAACGCTGGTGCTCACCGGCACCCTGCCCACGCTGTCGCGCGAGCAGGCACAGGCCTTGATCGAGGCCGCTGGCGGCAAGGTCAGCGGCTCGGTGAGCAAGAAAACGGCCTACGTGGTGGCGGGCAGCGAGGCCGGCTCCAAGCTCGAGCGGGCGCGCGAACTGGGTCTGCCAGTGCTCGACGAAGCCGGGCTGCGCGCGCTGCTAAAAGCGGAGGCGGATTAAAGCTGGCCCTCCGAGCCAGCGCCGGGCCGCCCCAAGCTGGCGAGCGCCCCCTCGGGGGGCAGCGCAGCCGCATCAGCGGCAAGCGTGGGGGCTCAACCCAATCGCTGCCGGGCCGCCCCAAGGCGATTGGCGCCCCCTCGGGGGGCAGCGCAGCCGCATCAGCGGCAAGCGTGGGGGCTCCGCTCTAGTCTGATTCGAGCGCGTGCAGCAGGTCGTGGTTTAGCTGCGCCTGCGCCCGCGCCAGGTGCAGGTGTGGGCCGCGAATCAGGAAGGTGTCCTCAACGCGCTCGCCCAGCGTGCTGATCTTGGCCAGTTGCACATCCACCTGATGCTGCGCCAGCACGCGCGCAATCGCGTACAGCAGCCCGATGCGGTCGCTGGACGACACGGTGAGCAGCCAGCGCTGGCCCTTTTCGTCGGGTTGCAGGCCCACGCGAGGCAGGATCGGAAAGCTTTTCACACGGCGCGATAGCCGCCCTTTGCCCGGCGCGGGCAGGGGGCCACCCTGCTGCAGCGCCAGCGGCAAGTCGTTCTCCACCTGCGCGATCCACTCGCGGTGCTGGTCCGGCATGCTGGCCGGCAACACTTGGAAGGTGTCGAGCGCAAAACCATCGAGGGTGGTGTGGATCTTGGCGTCTTGGATGCTAAAACCACCGCGATCAAAATAGGCGCAGGCGCGCACGAACAATTCGGCGTGGTCGGCGGTGTAGATCAAGACCTGCAACCCTTCCCCGATCGGCGACTGGCGCACACGCACCAAGGGGCTGGGCGCGGCCTCGCGCAGTTTTGCACCCAAGCCCGTTGCGCGCTCGTGCAGCACCTTGCTGATCTGGCGCGTGTGCCACGCGATTTCGTCGGCCGAGTGGCGCATGAAGTAGCCCACGTCGAGCTGCTGCCACAGGCGCTGGTGCGCCAGCTGTGGCAGCGCATGCAGCGCCAGCCGGGCCAGCGCCTCGCGTTTGCGCGCTTCGATCTCGGCCGCCGGGTCGGGGGCGCCGCCACCGAGCACGCGCAAAGTGGCGTGGTACAGGTCTTCGAGCAGCTTGCCCTTCCAGGCGTTCCAGACCTTGGGGCTGGTGCCGCGGATGTCGGCCACGGTGAGCAGGTACAGCGCGGTCAGGCGGCGTTCGCTGCCCACCCGGCGCGCAAAGGCGGCGATCACGTCGGGGTCGGACAAGTCTTCTTTTTGCGCCACCCGGCTCATGCTCAGGTGCTCGGCCACAAGGAAGCGGATCAGATCGGCGTCGGCCCGCTCGATGCCGTGCTGGCGCGCAAAGCTGGCCACCTCGCGCGCACCGACCTCGGAGTGGTCGCCCCCGCGGCCCTTGCCGATGTCGTGAAACAAGGCCGCCACGTAAAGCAGCCAGGGCTGGTCCCAGCCTGCGGCCAGGCGCGCGCAAAAGGGGTATTCGTGCGCGTGTTCGGGAATAAAGAAGCGCCGCACATTGCGCAGCACCATCAGGATGTGCTGATCGACCGTGTAGACGTGAAACAGGTCGTGCTGCATCTGCCCAACGGTGCTGCGAAAGGCCCACAGGTAGCGCCCCAGCACCGAG
>BBPE01000098.1_pt1 | contig 12102 bp, 11 predicted proteins | sample 1344301 | NCBI WGS metagenome assembly BBPE01 (sample SAMD00019089, study PRJDB2971) | groundwater metagenome | isolation source: The Cedars highly-alkaline
CGAAACGGGCTGGTGCGGATGAACACCAGCAGCGCGCCGGCGCGGCTGCCTTGCTGGCGCAGCTTGCGGGCGGCGCGGCTGCCAAAGTGGGTCAGGGCTTGGCGCAGGTCGTCGAGCTCGGTCACCGGCTGCCCAAAACTGCGCGTGACGGCGATTTGCTGCTTGGGCGCGGGCGCTTGCTCGAGCCCGATGCAGGCCAAGCCGCCCAGCTCGCGCACGGTGCGCTCGAGCACCACCGACCAGCGCTGGCGCACCAGCGCCGGATCGAGCCGCTGCAAATCGAGCGCCGTCTGCACCCCGTGGGCCTGCAACTGCGCCGCGCTGCGCGGCCCCACGCCCCACACCTCGGCCACCGGGGTGCGCTGCAGCAGCCAGTCGCGCTGGCGCGCAGTCAGTTCGAGCAGGTTGCAGACCTGGGCCAGCCGCGCCGGGTAGCTGCCGGGCTTGCGCTCGGCGCTCTTGGCGATGTGGTTGGCCAGCTTGGCCAGCGTTTTGGTGGGCCCGATGCCGATGCAGGTCGGCAAGCCGAGCCAGCGCTGGATGCGCTCGCGGGTCTGGCGCGCGCGTGCGCTGGCCTCGGGCAGCCCGGTGAGGTCGATGAAGCACTCGTCGATCGAATAGATTTCCTGCCCCTGCCCGAGCTCGGCGGCCACCTCCATCAGGCGCTGGCTCATGTCGCCGTAGAGCGCAAAATTGGCCGACAGCGCCACCAGCCCAGCCTGCTGCTCGAGGTGGCGAATGCGAAACCACGGCGCGCCCATGGCCACGCCCAGCGCCTTGGCCTCATCGGAGCGGGCAATGGCGCAGCCGTCGTTGTTGGACAGCACCACCAGCGGCCGCCCGCGCAGGCGCGGCTCGAACACGCGCTCGCAGGAGGCGTAGAAGTTGTTGCCGTCCACCAGCGCAAAGGTACTCGGCAGTGCCATTGTTCAGTAGGCCATTTTTTTGATGGTGGCGGTCACCACGCCCCACACTTCCAGCGTCTGGCCCTCGCTCAGCACGAGGTCGGGGTAGTCGGGGTGCGCGGCCACCAGCCGGGTGCTGCCGGCTTGGCGGTGCAGGGTCTTGACGGTGAGCTCGTTGTCGAGCAGCGCCACCACGACGTGGCCGTGGCAGGGCGTGAGCTGGCGGTTGACGACGATCAGGTCGCCGTCGTCGATGCCCTTGCCGCTCATCGAGACGCCGCGCACGCGCGCCATGAAGGTGTAGGGCCGGTCGAGCGCCAGATGCTCCAGCAGGTCAACCCGCTCGTGCTGAAAATCGGCCGCTGGCGACGGAAAACCGGCCGGCGGGCGGCCATCAATCAGCGGCATGCTCAGCGCCGCCCCCGGCCCGAACAGGGCGCGCAGCTGCTGCACGCTGGCGGGCTCGAGCCATTGCAGGACCGCACCCGACGGCGGGGCGGGCGCAGCCGAGGGCGCGCTGCTGGCAGGGGGCGCGCGGGGGGCGCCTTCAGGGGCGGCAGGGTGGGTCATGGGGCCGATGCTAATCGGTTTGGGCCGCTGCGGGTTAAGCCCATCCGAAACCCCCTGCAGTAGGTATGATGCCGCTCTGTCACACCATTTTTAGCTTAATGTGGTTCAATATTGAGCCCGACGCCTCTTGTTTGCGCATGACCATCCCCCGCCCTGACGACGCAGCCCACCCCAGCGCCACCCAGCACCCTAGCGCGCGGCGTTGGGCCACGCAGGCTAGGGTATTGCGGCGTGGCCTATTATGCGCCTTGCTGTGGATTTGGGTGGCTGAGGCGTCGCTCCATTTCGCCATCGAAGGGCTCGGGATGAGCCTGATCTGGCCCGCCAACGGCGTGGCACTGGGCGCGGTGCTGGCCTACGGGCCCGCCATGATTCCGGCCCTTGCGCTGGGGGTGGTGGTTTGGCACATCTGGCACAGCGTCGGTGAGCTGGAATCGCTGATCGGCATCGGGGCCTTGGTGCTGGCGCTGCTGCTGGCTTGGGGGGTGCTGCGCTGGCTCTACCCGCGCCTGCAGAGCCGCAATCCGCTGCTGCAAACCGCCAGTTTTCACCTGCTGGCGGTGCTGCCCGCCAGCGCGGTGCTCACGCTGCTGGGCAGTTGGCAGTTTTTGCTGCTCGACGCCCCCGCATGGGCCGATTTCGAGGTGCTGATCCTGATGGCGCTGTCGCAGGTGTTTGGCCTGCTGATGTTTGGGCGCGCTACGCAGTTGCTGCTCAACGCCCTCAAGCACCGCGCCTACCCGTGGCGCAGCCTGCTGGACCGCCAAACCGTGGCGTGGTGCAGCCTGTTCGTGGTGTTTGGGTTGCTGGCCCATTTGGCCGACTACGCCAACCTCGGCTCGGCCGAGGCGGTGCGCTACCTGCTTCTGGGGCTGGTGGCGTGGGCCGCCTTTGCCGCCCGCCCCTTGCTGGCACACTGGGCCACGGCAGCGGCAGCGGTGACCATGGTGGCACTGGCCCCCGAATTCCCAACAGCGGATGCACACGCCCTCACTTGGATCATCGACCAAACCGTGTTGCTGATTTTTTTGGCCGCCATCGGTTTTCTGGTGTCGGCCGTGATGGCGCAGCGCCGCCTGCTCGAACGCGCTTTGCGGCGCGCCGCGCACACCGACCCAGTGACCGGGCGGCTCAACGAAAGCGGCCTGATCGAGCACCTGCGCCTATGCGCCCCGCCCCCGACCTTGCTGGGCGTGGAGGCCAGCAACCTGAGCCAGATCGAAGACCGTTTCGATCTGGCGCTGGCGCGCTCGGTCGAGCGCGATATCTCGCTCACCCTAGGGCAACTGGTGCCCAGCGGCAGCCAGATCAGCCGCATGAAAGAGGGGTTTTTTGTGCTGTGCCTGCGGCCGGGTTGGGCCAGTGAGGGCCTGGTAGAGGGCATTCAACAGGCCCTAGAAGGCAAGCGCTACGCGGTGGCAGGTGAATCGACCCGGTTGCGGCTGGCGATCGGCCGGCTCGACGACGTGGGGCACCCCTTGCAGGCCGAGCACCGGCTGGCGCTGCTGGCCCAAGCCACCCAAGTGGACTGGAACGGCCGCAGCGCCGCCACCCGGGATCCGGCCCAGCCCGAAAACCTGTTGCGCCTGCGCCGCCAGCAGATTGAGTGCATCGACCACCTGCGCGAGCTGCTGCGCCAACCGCAAGCCGACGCCACCACGGGCCTGTGGCTGGCCTGCCAACCCATCCGGCGCGCCCTGCGCGAGCAAGAAGAAGTGGGCGCCGAGGTGCTGCTGCGCTGGACTCTGGCCAACGGCAACTCAATGTCGCCGGCTGAATTTTTCCCGATGGCCGAGCGCCACGGACTGGCTGCCGCGCTCGACCGCTGGGTGCTCAACGCGGCCGCCACGCAGGTGCGCCCGCTGGCGCATGGGCGCGACAAAAACTGGAAGCTGTCGGTCAACCTATCGGGCGCATCGGTGTCCGACCCCGCCCTGTTCGACGACATCGTCGCCGCCATCGCCGCCAGCGGCCTGGGTGCGCGGCAGTGGTGCTTTGAAATCACCGAAACCGCCGGTATTGCCCAGCGCGCCCAAGCGGTGGAGCTGTTTCAGCGCCTGCGCCAGCACGGCGCCAGCACCGCCCTGGACGATTTTGGCACCGGCTTGGCCACCTTTGACTACCTGAAAGCGCTGGAGGCGGACTACCTCAAGATCGACGGCTCGTTCGTGCGTGCAATCGAAACCAGCCGGGTCGATCAGCAGATCGTGCGCTCGATCTGCGAAGTTGCCCGAACCATGCGCCTGCAAACCATTGCTGAATTCGTCGAGCGCGATTCACAAAAGCACCTGCTCGCCGCCTACGGGGTGGACTTTGTGCAAGGCTACGGCATTGCCCGGCCACGGCCCTTGAGCGAACATGTGCAGCAGTTGTTGACTGCCTGATGCGCGTTAAGATGCCCCCACCTATGAGCACCGCCCCCCACCTGCCGCGCTGGGCCGACCTGTGCCACACCGACTTCGCCGCACTCGACCCAGCGCGCACGGTGGCGCTGCTGCCGGTGGCGGCGATCGAGCAGCACGGCCCCCATCTGCCGCTGTCGGTCGATACCGACCTGGTCGAAGGCGTGCTGGCGGCGGCGGCCCCGCACCTAGGGTCTGGGTCTGGGTCTGGCTGGCCAGTCTATGTGCTGCCGACGCAGGCGGTGGGCTACAGCAGCGAGCACCAGCGCTTTGCCGGCACCCTCACGCTGCAACCCGAGACCGTGCTGCGCCTGTGGCTGGAGCTGGGCGAATCGGTGGCGCGCGCCGGGGTGCGCAAGCTGCTGTTGTTCAACGGCCACGGCGGCCACCACGGCCTGCTGGAAGTGGCCGCCCGCGAGCTGCGCGGCCGCTGCAACTTGCTGGTCTATGGCGCCAGTTGGTACAACCTGCCCTTGCTCGACGCGCAGGGGCAGGACCTGCTGCTGCGCCTGAGCCCCGAGGAGCGCCGCTTTGGCATCCACGCCGGCCAGCTCGAAACGGCGCTGATGCTGGCGCTGCGCCCGCAGCTGGTGCGCATGGAGCAGGCGCGCCACTTCCGCTCCAGCTCCGAGGAGCGGGCGCAGCGCTGGCCGATTTTGGGCAACGGTCGCAGCGCCAAGCTGGGCTGGCAGATGCAAGACTACCACCCCGAGGGCGCGGTGGGCAACGCCGCCGCCGCCGACGCGGCGCTGGGGCACGAACTGTTGCAAGCCGCTGGGCGCTCGCTGGCCGAGCTGTTGCGCGAGCTGTGCCAGTTGCCACTCACAACCTTGGTGCAGGATAATCGGGCACCGTGAAACTGTTGCGCTCCCTTGGCACCCTGCACCTGGCGCTGGCCTTCTCGCTGCTGGCGCACGCCGCCGTGCTCACGGTGCAACTGGTGCACCCGCAAGGCCTGCAACGGGTCTGGCACGACACGCCGCTCGACGTGATTTTGGTCAATGCGCGCGCCGAACAGGCGCCCGCGCAGGCGCAGGCCATCGCCCAAGCCAACTTGGCGGGTGGCGGCGAGGCCGATGCCGGGCGCGCCACCTCCCCGCTGCCGCCGGCCGTGGTCGAGCGCAGCGGCGACGCGCTGCAAGAGCAACAGCGCCGGATGCAGGACATGCAAGCCCAGCAAAACCGGCTGCTGGCGCAGTTGCGTCAGCAAGTGGCCGCCATCGCGCCCTTGCCCGCTGCGCCCGCGCCACCCGACCCGCAGGCGCTGGCGCAGGAAGAGCGCCGGCTGGCCTTGCTCCAGGCGCTGGCCGAAATCGAGCAGCGCATCAACGAACAAAATGCCCGCCCACGCAAGCGCTACCTCGGCCCCGCCACGCGCGAGGCGGTCTACGCCATCTACTACGACCAGTTGCGCCGCCGCATCGAAGACCACGGCACCGCCAACTTCCCGCAACTCGATGGGCGCAAGCTCTATGGCGAGTTGAGCATGGTGATCACCGTCAACCACAATGGGCAGGTGCTCGACACCGAGGTGGTGCAAGGCTCGGGCCTGCCGGCGCTGGACAGCCGCGCCGAAGCGATCGTGCAGAGCCTCTCCTTTGGGCCCTTCACCCAAGCCATGCGGCGCCAGACCGACCAGATCGTGGTGGTGTCGCGCTTTCGTTTCAGCCGCGACGAGACGCTGCAAACCCGCGTCGGCAGCCGATGAAGGCCCGCCCCCCTTGGCTGCGCTTTCTGCTGCGCTGGCTGTTCTGGCTGCTGCTGGCCGGGCTGGCGCTGCAACTGTTTTTTTTGCTGCGCATCGCCACCATGGTGTGGATCGACCCGGTCAGCACCACCTTCCAGCGCTCGGAGGCGTGGCGCATCATGCAGGTGCGCGACGAGCTGCGTTGGGCGCAGCAGTGGGTGCCCTATGAGGCCATTTCGCCGCACCTCAAGCGCGCCGTGATCGCCTCCGAAGACGCCGCCTTCGCCACCCATTTTGGCGTTGATTGGCAGGCCCTGCAATCGGCTTGGGAGCGCAACCTGCGCCGCCAAGCCGTTGCTGAGGCGCGCGGCCGCAACGCCCGCTTGGTGGGCGGCTCGACCATCACGCAGCAACTGGCCAAAAACCTGCTGCTGTCGGGTGAGCGCACGCTGCTGCGCAAGGGCCAAGAACTGGTGCTGAGCAAAATGCTGGAGCTGCTGCTGAGCAAGGAGCGCATTTTGGAGATCTACCTCAACAGCGTGGAATGGGGCGAGGGCATCTTTGGCGCCGAAGCCGCCGCGCAGCACTACTTTCGCAAACCGGCGGCGCGCCTGAGCGCCCACGAGGCGGCGCGGCTGGCGGTGTTGCTGCCGGCGCCCAAGCGCTTTCAGCGCCAGTTTTGGTCCGACTTCATCGACCGGCGCAGCGCCACCGTGCTGGCGCGCATGGGCGATGTGCAACTGCCCTAGCGGCGCCCCCTTTCAGAGCCCCGCCCCCCCATGCGCATCCTTGGCATCGACCCCGGCTTGCAAGCCACCGGCTTTGGCGTGCTCGATGTGCACGGCCCCGAGCTGTGCTATGTGGCCAGCGGCACCATCCGCACCCAAAGCGGCCCGGGCAACCTGCTGCCGCAGCGGCTGGGGCTGATCTTTGCCGGCATTCAGGAGGTGGTGCAGCGCTACCAGCCCACGGTGGCGGCGTGCGAGATCGTGTTCGTCAACGTCAACCCGCAGGCCACGCTGCTGCTGGGGCAGGCGCGCGGCTGCTGCCTGACGGCGCTGGTGGCGGCTGGCCTGCCGGTGAGCGAATACACCGCCTTGCAGTTGAAGAAGGCGGTGGTGGGGCACGGCAAGGCGGCCAAGGCGCAGGTGCAAGAGATGGTGCGCCGCCTGCTGCAACTGCCCGGCCTGCCCGGGCCCGACGCCGCCGACGCGCTCGGGCTGTGCATCACGCACGCCCAAGTGGCGCGCACGCAAGCCGCCATTGCGCGCGTCAGCCCCTTGCAGGCGCGCCCACACGCCGCCTACAAGGGCGGGCGCAGCTACTGAAGCGCTGCCTCGCTAGCCGCCGAACATCGACCAGTCGAACTGCGATACGAACAGCACACCGAAGAACACCACAATCGACAGCAGCGTCCATTTGAAAATGGCGAAGCCCCAGCGCCGAAAGCGCTCTTGGCCGGTGATGAGGTAGAGCAAAAAACTCAGCGCGCTGGCGCCGAGCAGCATGAAAACGAGGATGCGCAAAACGATCATGCTACCAGGCCGCCGCCAAACGGCCCAGACCCGCAGGGGCCTGCGCCTCGTGGTCGAACGTGATCACCTCAAACGCCTTGGGCTGCGCCAGCAACTCGCGCAACAGGCGGTTGTTGAGCTCGTGCCCGCTGCGGTAGGCGCTGTAGGCGGCCAGCATGGGCTGCCCCACCAGGTACAGATCGCCCATGGCGTCGAGGATTTTGTGCTTGACGAACTCGTCGGCAAAGCGCAGCCCGTCGGCGTTGAGCACTTTCACGTCGTCCATGACGATGGCGTTGTCAAGCCCGCCACCGAGCGCCAGCCCCTGACCGCGCAGCGCCTCGACGTCGCGCGAAAAACCAAAGGTGCGGGCGCGCGCAATCTCGCGTGCATAGGGGTCGCGCCCCAACTCGAACTCGACTTGCTGCGCACTGGCGTTCACGGCCGGGTGCTCGAATTCGATTTCGAAGCGCAGCTTGTAGCCGTGGTAGGGCTCCAGCCGCGCCCACTTGAGGTGCCGGCCCTCGCCTTGGCGCACCTCGACCGGGTGGCGCACGCGCAAAAAGCGCCGCGGCGCGGCCTGCGCCACGATGCCCGCGCTTTGCAGCAGGTAAACGAAGGAAGCCGCAGAGCCGTCGAGGATGGGCACCTCTTCGGCCGTGATGTCGACCAGCAGGTTGTCCACCCCCAAGCCGCAGCAGGCGCTCATCAGGTGCTCGACCGTGCTCACCTTGACGCCGCCAAGGGAGAGCGTGGAGGCGCGCCGGGTGTCGCTGACCGAGGTGGCGCGCGCCGGGATGGTGACCGGCTCGTTGAGATCGATGCGCCTAAACACGATGCCGGTATCGGGCGCCGCCGGGCGCAGCGTCAGTTCGACGCGCTCGCCGCTGTGCAGGCCAACGCCCACGGCACGGGTCAGGGTTTTGAGGGTGCGTTGTACGGTCATTGGGCGCATTGTAGATTTTTCTTCAGGCGCGGACCGACCCGGCGGCGTAAGCCCCCGTGACAGCGGTAAGCAAACGCAAGCCGCGCCTTCAGTCGGCCTGGCGGCGCAAAAAGGCCGGGATTTCGTGGTCGTCCATGCCCCCCAGCGAAAGCGCCTCGACGCGCGCGGCGGCCGAACTGCGGTCGTGCGGGCGCTGCCAGACCTTGGGCACCTCGGCGTTGCCCGCGCGCGTGAACACCGTGCTGCGCACCCCATTGCCCCCGCTGCTGGAGCCCACTGGCGTGGTCAGGGTGGGGATGAAGGGCACGTCGTCGGTGCCGGTGCGCAGGCTGCGGGCCGGGCTTGGGACCACGCTCAGCGGCTGGCGCGCGCCGACGCGGTTCAGGCCAGTGGCCACTACGGTGACGCGGATGGCATCGCCCAGCGCATCGTCGTAGGCGGTGCCGTAGATCACGTTGGCGTCGCCGGCGGCAAAGGCGCGAATGGTGTTCATGGCCAGCTTGGACTCGTTGAGTTTGAGCGAGCCCTTGGCAGCGCTGATCAGCACCAGCACGCCCTTGGCGCCCTTCATGTCCACCCCTTCGAGCAGCGGGCAGGCCACGGCCTGCTCGGCGGCGATGCGGGCGCGGTCGGGCCCGCTGACCACGGCGGTGCCCATCATGGCTTTGCCGGGCTCGCTCATGACGGTGCGCACGTCCTCGAAGTCCACGTTCACCAGCGCTTCCACGTTGATGATCTCGGCGATGCCACCGACGGCGTTTTTGAGCACGTCGTTGGCTTCGGCAAAGGCCTCGTCTTGCGTCACGTCGTCGCCCAGCACCTCTTGCAGCTTGTCGTTGAGCACCACGATCAGCGAGTCCACGTGCCCTTCGAGCTCGGCCAGCCCGGTGTCGGCGTTTTTCATGCGCCTATCGCCCTCCCAGTCAAAGGGCTTGGTGACCACGCCGACCGTGAGCACGCCCATCTCTTTGGCGATCTTGGCGATGATCGGCGCCGCCCCGGTGCCGGTGCCGCCGCCCAGGCCGGCGGTGATGAACAGCATGTGCGCGCCTTCGATGGCTTCGCGGATGGTGGCCTCGGCCTGTTCGGCCGCCGTACGCCCCTTGTCGGGCTTGCTGCCCGCCCCTAGGCCGGTTTGGCCGAGCTGGATCACGCGGTGCGCGGCCGTTTTGCTCAGCGCCTGCGCGTCGGTGTTGGCGCAGATGAACTCCACCCCCTGCACCCGGCAGCGGATCATGTGTTCGACCGCATTGCTGCCGCCGCCGCCGACGCCGATCACCTTGATCTGGGTGCCGCGGTTGAACTCTTCGACTTCGATCATTTCAATGCTCATTGCTTTACTCCTTGCTTGTCCAGAAAAAAACGCCAAAAAATCAGAAATTGCCGACGAACCAGTCTTTGATGCGACCCACGGCGCTGCCCACGGAGCCGCTTTTCTGTGCCACCTTGTGCCCGCGCAGCCGCGCCAGCCGCGCCTCCTCCAGCAAGCCCATGACGGTGGCGGCACGCGGTTGCGCCACCATGTCGCTCAGGGCCCCGCGGTAGCCGGGCATGCCCCGGCGCACCGGCTTGAGGAAGATGTCTTCGCCCAGCTCGACCATGCCCGGCATGGCGGCGCTGCCACCGACGAGCACGATGCCGCTCGAGAGCAGCTCTTCGTGCCCCGATTCGCGGATGACTTGCAGCGCCAGCGCAAAGATTTCCTCCACCCGCGGCTCGATCACGCCGGCCAGCGCCTGGCGGCTGAGCAGGCGCGGGCCGCGGTCGCCCAGCCCCGGCACCTCGACTTGTTGCTCGGGGTCGGCCAGCAACTGCTTGGCGCAGCCGCTCTCGACCTTGATGTCCTCGGCGTCCTTGGTCGGGGTGCGCAAGGCCATGGCGATGTCGTTGGTGATGAGGTCGCCGGCGATCGGGATCACCGCCGTGTGGCGGATCGCGCCGCCGGCAAAGATCGCCACGTCGGTGGTGCCGGCACCGATGTCGAGCAGCGCCACGCCCAGCTCTTTTTCGTCGTCGGTCAGCACCGAGAGGCTGGAAGCGAGCGGGTTGAGCAGCAGCTGCTCCACCTCCAGCCCGCAGCGGCGCACGCACTTGAGGATGTTCTCGGCCGCGCTCTGCGCCCCGGTGACGATGTGCACGCGCGACTCGAGCCGGATGCCGCTCATACCGATCGGCTCCTTGACCTCTTGCCCGTCGATCACGAACTCCTGCGGCTCCACCAGCAACAGGCGCTGGTCGGTCGAGATGTGGATGGCCTTGGCGGTATCGAGCACGCGCGCCACGTCGGCGGGGGTGACTTCGCGATCGCGGATCGCCACCATGCCGCTGGAGTTGAAGCCCCGGATGTGGCTGCCGGTGATGCCGGTGTAGACGCGCGCGATGCGGCAGTCGGCCATCAACTCGGCCTCTTTGAGCGCCTGCTGGATGCTCTGCACGGTGGCGTCGATGTTGACCACCACGCCGCGCTTGAGGCCGTTGCTCGGAGCCACGCCCAAGCCGGCCAGCTTGAGCGACCCTTCGGGCAGCACCTCGGCCACCACCACCATGATCTTGGCGGTGCCGATATCGAGTCCGACGACGATGTCTTTGCTTTCTTTGGGCATGGCGGTATTTGATTAAGGGGTCGGAGCGGCGGGCGCTTGCGCAGGTCTGCTGGGCCCGGGCTGCGGGGGCGGCAATTGCAATTCGGCCAGTGTGCTCACGCCCTGGATGCGCAGGGCGTAGCCGTCGGGGTGGCGCAGATCGACGGTTTCAAGGGGCCGCCCGCCGTAGTGCTGCAGCAGGGCCGGCACGGTTTGGGTGAACCGTTCCACCCGCTGCTGCAGCTCCAAGGGGCTGCCGCGCCCGATCTCGATGCGCGCGCCGTCGTCGAGCACGATGCGCCAACTGCCGCGCTCGTCGAGCGACAGTTGCTCGATGCCCCAGCCGTTTCGCTCAAACACGGGCCGCACGCTGCGGTAGAGTTCGAGCACCTGTGTGGCCCGCTCGCTGGGGCCGGCCAACACGCTCCAGTTGAGCCCCTGCCCCAGCGCCGGCTCGGCCTCGAACACCTCACCGTACTGATTCAGCAACTGCGTGCCCCCGGCCTGGCCCCACCACGCCAGCGGCTGGTGTTCTTCGATGGTGATGCGCAGCCGGTTCGGGAATTGGCGCTGCACCACGGCGCTGCGCACCCACGGCGCGCCTTGCACCAACTGCTGCACCTGAAGCAAGTCGAGCGTCCACAGATTGCCCTGCAGCCGACCCGCCACATGCGCCTGCAGCGCGGCCGCGCGCTGATTCTGCACGTCGCCGTACACCTCAATCGCGCTCAAACTCCAGACCGGTTGCCGCACCACCCAGCCACCCAGCGCCGCCAAGGCCAGCACGGCGGCGAGCGCGTACAGGGCGGCGGCGGCGCCGTCCATCAGGCGCACGTCGAGCGGCAGGGCTTGGGTGGCGTTCATGGCGTTACTGGGGTTGCCCCGCGGTGCCGGTGCCGGTCAGCGCGGCGGGCAAGGGGTTGTCCAGGCCCGCGCTGGCCAGCACCTGCAGGCACAAGGCCTCGTAGCTCAGGCCCACGGCGCGGGCCGCCATCGGCACCAGCGAGTGCCCGGTCATGCCGGGCGAGGAGTTGAGCTCCAGCAGATAAGGGCGGCGCGTGGCGGCGTCTATCATCACATCCACCCGCGACCAGCCGCGGCAGTCCAGGCTCTGGTAGGCCTGCAGCGCCAGGCGCTGGATGGCGGCCTCCTCGGCCGCCGGCAGGCCACTGGGGATGAGGTACTGGGTTTCGTCGCTGAAGCCGGGCACCTGGATGCGGATCAGGGGCAGCGCCTGCGCCGCCTCGCCTTGGCCGAGCAGCGCCACCGTGACCTCGTCGCCCACGATGCATTGCTCGCACAGCACCTCGGGGTCGCACTGGGCCGCCAGCGCGTAGGCGGCGGCGCACTCGCTGGCGTGGCTGATCTTGCTCAGGCCGATGGTCGAGCCCTCGCGCGCCGGTTTGACGATCATGGGCGCGCCCAAGGCGGCCAGCGCGGCCTCGGTTTCGGCGCCGCTGCGCACCTGGCGCCAGTCGGGCGTGGGCAGCCCCTCG
>BBPE01000410.1_pt1 | contig 12087 bp, 7 predicted proteins | sample 1344301 | NCBI WGS metagenome assembly BBPE01 (sample SAMD00019089, study PRJDB2971) | groundwater metagenome | isolation source: The Cedars highly-alkaline
GACGCGGGCGCTGCTCGCGGCGCGGCGGGCGGGCGGCCTCGCCTCGCCGGGGAAGCTGCTGGTGGTCGCGGCCGACCAGGATGCGGCGCGGCAGGCGCTCGGCTGGCTGCGCGCGGGGCTGGGGCGGCGGCACGCCCACCTCGCCGCGCTCGCGATCTCCGGCGACGGGCCGCGCGGCACCGCCGCGCTCGCGCGCTTCCGCCGCGGGCCGGAGCCGGCCTGCTTGGTCACCGTCGCCATGGCGTATGAGGGGCTGGACGCGCCGGAGGTGGCGGTGCTGGCGGCGCTGACCCATGTCCGCTCCACGCCCTGGCTCGAGCAGATGGTGGCGCGCGCGACGCGGGTGGACCCAGGCGCGGGGCCGTGGGAGGCGCAGCGCGCGGTGGTGTTCCACCCCGACGACCCGCTCTTTGCCGGCTTTCGCGCGCGGCTGGAGCGCGAGCAGGGGGCCGCGCCGTGGCCCATTCCCCTGGAGCGCTGCCCCTTGGGGCGCTCGTTGCAGGCCGGCCCGGCGGGGGAGGCACCGGCCGCGATCGTGCCGCTGTCGAGCCGCGCGCTGGGTGCGCCGCGCTGGGCCGAGTGGCGGCCCGGGCCGGCGGCTCCGCGCGGGTTGGGCGAGGCACCAGCTCCCTTCCCCTGCCTTCCTGCCCCCGGCTTTCCCTGCGTTGAGGATGCCGACCCGGCGGCGCCCTCCCGGCGCGAGACGGCGCTGCGGCGGCGGCTTGCGGCGCTGGTGGCCGCCCAGGCCGCGGAGGATGCGGCGGAGGGGCATTTGCGCGGCCCGGCCGGGGCGGCGCCCGGAAGGGGGGGCGGGTTGCTCTTCGCCTACAACGCGGCGCTGAAGCGGGTGCTGGGCGGCCGGCCGCGCAAGGCGCTGGCGGCGGCGGAGCTCGATGCGGCGTGCGCGTGGCTGGCCACGAACCGGCTTTCTGGGGAGTTGTTCCGCCTGGCGGGGGATGGGCGGTTCGCGTGGTTGACGCGGCGGGTTGACGCGACGGTATCGCGGGGCCCTGATTTTACGGTGCCGTGATCTCGTCGTGGCAGCGTGCCGCGGCGTCACCGCACATGCGCCCATATCGGGGCGTGCGGCGCCCGCCGGGCTGCGCCGCCGCTCCTGCCACGCCCGGCACCGTGCGCCGTTCCTTCGGCACCACCGCGGGCGATGCCATGCCGGCGGGGGGAGCGGGTATGGGGGAGGGGGGGTGGAGGGGGAAAAGGCCCTGCGAACAGGTGCGCGGTGCCGCGACGACGGCATGGGATCTCCGTGCAACGGCATCACAGCACCAAAAATTCTGGGCATCGAGGCGCCGAGGCGCTGCGGCGCCGCGGCGGTGAGGCTCCGCAGCACACAGGTACCAACGTACCGTCGCGCTCCGGCGCTTCGGCGCCGCGGTGGCCTCGCCCTGCGGCATCGGCGCGCCGGTGCGCCGAGATACCGCGAAACCGCACCCCCGCCGCCGCGGGCCGGCCGTCACCAGAGTACGAACATCCTGCCCATTTCGGCACCCCTGGCCCGGCACTCCCGATCCGGCAGCGTCGCCATCCACCTCGCGCCGGCGCGAAGTTGCCGATCCCGGTCAGGGCCGTGCGCGGGACCCTCCGACGCACAGGCAGGGAGGCTTGGCCCCCGGCCCCCCCATCGCGCGCGCGCCCGCACGGCGCGCCCCCACCGTGCACCAGCACGCCCGCCACCGCGAACGGCCCCCCGACGCAGCCAGTCTTCGTACCCTGGTGACACCCCCGGCCATCCGCGTCGCGGGTTATCCACAGGACCCTTCGTACTTGGCTGACGCCCGTTCGTACCCGAGTGACGGCAAACCGGGTTATCCCCCGTACTCTGGTGACGCATCCAAATAGCTAAGTACTAATAACTACCTAGAAACCGTCACCAGAGTACGAAAAGCCTTGGGGAAAGGCGCTGCGTCGGCAAAGTACGAATTGCCCCAGCCAAGCCAGGGCGGCATCACAGAGCCGTGAAACAGGTGAGCGACGTGAAGCGGGCGGGCGGGATCGGGGGGCCGATGGCGACGGAACTCGGGATGGGCCTGCCACAGGCCGCGGGCCCGACCGAGACCCAGGCCGTGGATGCCAGCCCCGAGTGGCCGGCCGGCGGAGCGGCACAGGCCATCGGCCTCGAGGACGCGCTCTCGGGCCGGTTGCGGCGGCGCCTCGAGACGCTCGGCCTCGCCCGCGCCCGCGAACTCGCCGGCTCCCCGGTGGACCGCCGCCTGGTCGAGGCATCGCACCTCGTCATGGCCGACGAGGACGGCACGCCGGGCTACGTCCATGCCGGCTTCGCCATGACGGCGCTGCCCCACAAGCGCACCGACGCGCCGGAGTGGGTGCGCGACGGCGCCGACATCCGCCTGCGCATAGACGGCGGCAAGACGCATGACGGCACGCTGGTCGGCATCCCCTTCGGCTACGTGGCGCGGCTGATCCTGCTCTACCTGCAGACCGAGGCGATCAAGACGCGCTCGCGCGAGGTCGAGCTCGGCCGCTCCATGCATGGCTGGCTGAAGGCGATGGGGCTGAACTCCGGCGGCAAGGGATACGAGGCGGTGCGCGAGCAGTCGCGCCGGCTCTCGCTGTGCCGGCTCACCTTCTACCGCCTGGGCGAGCGCGGTGAGGCGGTGCTAAACGGCGGCTTCGTGCGCGAGGCGATCCTGCCGGCCCGCCACGAGGGCAGGGCGGATGGCGCGGCACCCTCGCCGCAGCTCAGCCTGTGGCGAGAGACGGTGGTGCTCGACGAGGTGTTCTACGAGTCGCTGATCCGGCATCCGCTGCCGGTGCGCGAGGCCGCGATCCGCGCGCTGTCGGGCCAGAGCATGGCGATCGACCTCTACGTCTGGCTCGCCTACCGGTTGCACCACCTGCAGCGGCCGACGCGGGTGCCCTGGCCCGCGCTCTATGCGCAGTTCGGCGGCGGCTTCGCGCAGCGCCGGCAGTTCAAGGCGCACGCACGCGAGGCGCTGGCGCTGGCGCTCGCGGCCTACCCCGAGGCGCGCGTGGCGGAGGAGGAGCACGGGCTGACGCTGATGCCCTCGCCGCCGCCCGTGCCCGAGCGCGCGCCCCCGGCGGCAACCGGGCTGCGCGCGCGGCGCTGAACACCCCGGAGGGGCCCTCCGTAGCTGACGATTGCGCGCGCCGGTTGTGGTAACCGGCGCAATTGTGGCACGCCTCTCACCGACCCCATCCAGAAGGAGGGCCGAGGGCACAGGATGAGCTCGCCACCCGTATCGATCTGCATCTTCGCCTACAACGAAGAGCATGCCATCGCGGCCTGCCTCGATGCCATCGGTGCCTGCGCCGGCGAGGCGGAGCTGACCGCGCACGTCCTGGTCAACGGCTGCACCGACGGCACCGAGGCCGTGGTGCGCGCCTATGACCCGCGCGGGCGGTTTCGCGTCATGCCGGTGGTGGTTGCCCGCGGCGACAAGGCGAATGCCTGGAACCACTATGTGCACGAGGTGGCGCCCGCCGGCGCGGCGGCGCATGTCTTCACCGACGGCGACATGCAGGTGCAGCCCGGCAGCATCGCCAGCTTCCTGGAGGCCTTCGCGGCCGAGCCGGAGGCGATGGGTTGCGCAGGGCTGCCGGTCACCGGCCGTTCGCGCGAGGCGTTCCGCGCCAAGCTGGCGTGCCAGCGGGAGCTGGCGGGCAACCTCTACGCGCTGCGCGGCGCGATGGTCGCGCGCTTCCGCGAGGCGAGCATCCGGCTGCCCTTCGGCATGTTCGGCGAGGACGGGCTGGTGACGATGCTCATCAAGCACGGCCTCGACCCGCTCTCGCCGCAGGTGGATGCGCGGGTGACGCACACGCCGCACGGCGGCTTCGCGTTTCCCTCGCTGTCGCCGTGGAAGCTCTCGGACCTGCGGATCTACCGCAACCGCCGGCGGCGTTACGCGATGCGGAACCAGCAGGGGATGATGCTCTACCCGCTGCTGAAGGCGCGCGGCATCGGCGCGATGCCCGCGCACGTGCATGACCTGTACCGGGAGCATTTTTCGGTGTTGCCGCCGGTCTCCTCCAACCCGGTGACGGCGTGGTTTGAGCGCGAGGCGCGAGCGCGGATCGAGCGGGATCTCGCGAAGGGCGAGGCCGCGCGGGCGGAGGAGCGGGCGCACCTGTACAGCTGAGGGGGCTGACGCTGCGGCCGCCAGGCCCGCCCCCCCTTTCAGGCGAGACCGCCCTCCAGCAGGCAATGCCATTAGAGCCAATCCACCCTGACTGTCGTCAGGCTGCTAGCCTCTGTTTTCAGTGCAGATTCACGCCTCCGAGCGAAGAAGCTCTCCGGCGATCTGCTCTAAGGGCCTGGTCAAGGGGCCTGTTGCGGGGCCCCGCGGCCGCATGGGCGCGGGTGGGGGGAAGAGGCTTCCGAGGCAGACGCGGCGGACGCGGCGGCGATGTGGCGCTGTCGGACGGGCCGCGCGTGGCGGAGTTCGGCGCCACGCGCGCGCGTCAGGCCACGCCCGTCCACAACGCGGCGTGGCGCTCGGCCATGCGGCGCTCGTCGTACTCGGCTTCGGCGCGGGTGCGGTTGGCGGCACCGGCGCGGCGGCGGGTGTCCGCCGACGCCAGGGCGCCGTGGAGTGCTTGCGCCAGGGCATCGTCGTTTTTCGGCACCAGGAAACCGTGGTTCTCCGGCGCCAGCATGGCGCGGATGTCGCCCACCTCCGTGCTGACGACGCACAGCCCCGTCGCCATCCCCTCCAGTACCGAAAACGGCATCTGCTCCGTGTCGGAGGACAGCGCGACCAGGTCCATCGCCCGGTAGGTCGCGGCAGGGTCCGCGACGTGGCCGAGGAAGCACGCGCGGTCGCCCAGGCCGAGTTCGGCCGCAAGGCGCTCCAGCGCCGCGCGCTCCGGCCCGTCGCCGACGATGGCGAGGCGGAAGGCAACGCCATCCCTCGCGAGGATCGCGCAGGCCCTGAGCAAGCGACCGATGTTCTTCTCGGCCCTGAGTGCCGCGACGGTGCCGATCACCGCCCCGTGGCCCGGCAGGCCGAGATCGGCGCGCGGCCCCTGCGGGTTGAACCGCGCGAGGTCGAGGCCGTTCGGCACGAAGTGCAGGCGCCGCTGCGGCAGCCGCCACACCCCGCATGCGATGCGCTCGAGGTTGCGCGACGGCAGCAACACGTCGGAGACACGCAGCACGAGGCGGCGCGTCCACACCCGCCGCGCGATCTGCCCCGTCGCTTCGTCCGGGCCGAAGCCGTCCTCCATGTGCAGGTGGTGCACGCGCCGCGGCGCGAGGTTGGCCATCGCCCACTCAATGGAGCCCCAGTTGCTCGTCACCAGCGCGTCCGGCGCGGCCTCGCGGATGGCACGGCGGATGCGCAGCAGGCGTGCCGGCAGCCGCTCGCCGGGAAACGCGGGGAAGGGGAGGGTGGTCAGCGCCACCGCAGCACCCACCCGTCCCGCGCAGCCCATGCCGCCGTTGAGCGAGACGACCGCGTGGCGGAAGCGCGGGCCGAGGAGGTTCATCAGCGCCGCCGTGCGGACCTGCGCGCCGCCCACGTCGAAGGAGGGGAAGACGTGCAGGACGAGTGGCGCCGCCATCTCAGCGTGCCAGTTGTTCGAAGAGCCGCACCACGCGCCGCGCGTTGCCCTCCCAGGTCAGGTCGCGCGCGAAGATCTCCGTGCGCGCCGCGGCACCCAGGCGGTGGCGCAGCGCGGGGTCGGCGGCCAGCCGCGCCAGCGCCGCCCACATCGCGCCGGGGGCGGCGGGGTCGAACAGCAGGGCGGTGCGGTCGTGCTCCAGCACCTCGCGGATGTTGGGCTGGTCGGGCGCCACGATGGGCTTCGCGCCGGCCATGTACTCGAACACCTTGAGCGGCGAGGCGTAGGGCACGGAGGCCGGCTGCAGCGCCACGTCGAAGGTCGCGACGTGGCGCGGCACCGCGTGGCGCTGGGCGAGGCCGGTGAAGCGCACGCGGTCGGTGATTCCGAGTTCCTTCGCGAGCGTCTCGAGGCCGGGCCGCGCCGGCCCCTCGCCGACGACGAGCAGCGAAAGCCGCGGGGAATCGCTGCCGCGCTCGGCGATGCCGCGCACCACGGAATCGAGCCCGTGCCAGTCGCGCACGAAGCCGACGAAGCCGAGGACCAGCTCCCCCTTCGGCTCGAGGGATGGCGCGGCCGCATCGGAAAACTCCTCCGGATGGATGCCGTTGGGGATGACCTCGATGCGCTCCCACGGCACGCCGGCGGCCGCCACATGCCCGCCCAGCACGCGGGTGACGGGCAGCACGCGGTCAGCGCGGGACCAGACATACCGCTCGCTCCAATGCGCGAGCGATTTCAGCCGCAGCCCGCCATGCAGCGCGCGCTCGTGCGCGAGCGGCGCGTTGACCTCCGCGAGGAAGGGCAGCTTGCGCCGCTTCGCCAGCGCGGCGCCGGCGAGGTAGAACAGGTTGTAGCGCTCGTAGATCGCGTCGGGCCGGAACGTGTCGGCCGCCTGGGCGATGCGGCGCCAGGCCGGCGCGGAGTAGGCGAGCTCGGCCAGCTCCGCCGCCGGCCGCGGCAGCGCCGCGCGCAGCCTGGAGAGCGCGCCGCTTTGCCCGCCGAGCTCGGCCTGTTCGTAGGAGGGCGGGCCGACCAGGCGCACCTCGTGGCCGAGCGCGCGCAGGCTCGCCACCATGGCGTCGAGGTGCACGCCCTGCCCGTCGCGGGACTGGATGCGGTGGCTGTAGAGGATGCGCATGCGGGATCGGGGCATAGAGGGGATTGGCGCCGCGCGGGAGGGCGCAGATGCCCTTGGGGGGAGCCGGTCGGCCCCTGACGCGTGCTCCCCCGCGTGTCCGCCGGCGGCGGCGGGGCGATCGCGACCGGCTTGCCGCCGCGCGTGGTCAGCGCCCGGGCCTGCCTGCCGGCGGCGAGTCGGTGTCGTTGCTTATTCTTCTCTCCCGCCGTCTCCCCACGGGTCGAGCACGCCGGTCACGAGGTCGGCGAAGTGACGGGTGTTGCGGGTGGCCACGGCCGCGCCGCGCGCGAGCGCGATGCCCGCGAGCAGCGTGTCGCGCAGCTCCACGGGCCGGCCCGCGGCATCGCGTGCCGCCGCAAGGCGTGCCGCGGCGTCGAGCGGCGCCACGCGGCCGGGGAAATCCGCGCGCAGCACCGCCTCGAAGCCGCCCTCCAGCGCGCGCCGCCGCGAGCCCTCCGGCAGGCGGGACGGCCCGTGCCGCACCTCGAACGCGGTGATGGCGCTGGTCCAGACACGGTCCGGGGCGTGTTGGTCGAGCCAGGCCGTCACTTCCGGGTTCGGCGGATCGCGCATCAGGGCCGACACGACATCAGGGCCGACACGACATTGGTGTCGAGGAGTATCACGCCTCGAAGGTGGCAGGCCGCGTCGCCTCTCCGCGAAACTCCCGTGTCTCGCCCTCCGTCAGGCCAAGGCCGCGGAAGCGCGCGGCGATGCGCGAGCCGAGCGGGAGCGGCGGCGGCGAGCAAGGCGTGCACCTCCTCCTCCATGCTGCGCCCGTTCTGCGCGGCACGGCGGCGCAGGCGCTCCTTCACCCCGTCGTCGAGGTTGCGGACCACGGGTTGGGCCACCGGCGCTGCGTGCGCCGTGGAGACATCAAGATACCGGTTCCTGGTCCCGCCCTTCAACTCTTCCCCATCACCCCCCGTGCCACGGCCTTGCCGATCTCCAACACCCCCCGCGGGTGCAGCGGCGAGGCCAGCACCAGCCCCATCCGCTGCTCCCGCGCCCCGGCCCACTGCGCCTTGTAGGGGTCGTCGCCGCGGCCGAAGTCGAGCACGCGCACGCCGTCCTCCTCGATGAGCTGGCGGATCGCCCTGGCCGTCAGCACCGTGCCGGGGGAGAGGGGCTTCGCGCGCTCGTCGTGGAACAGCTTCGGCACCGTGGCGCGGAGCGCGCCGCCCGCCCGGTCCAGCACCCAGTACTGCGCCGCGACCGGGGAGCCGTCGGCCAGCCGCAGCACGGCCAGCCGCGCCCTTCCCTCGGCCGCCAGCGCGCGCAGGAAGGCGGGGTCGAACTCGGGAAAGGGCTCCTCCGGCTTCCAGGAGGCGGCGCGGGCGGCGCGGAAGGCGGCGATGCCCTCCTCCAGCGCGGCCCCGGGCCGCGCGAGCCAATCAAAGCGCGCCCCGTCGCGCACCGCGCGGGCGAGCTTGCGTGCCACCGTCGTTCGCAGCTCCGGCGGGCGGCGGGCCAGGTAGCCCTCCCAACCCCCGTCTGTGGTCCCGCCTGGGCCCTCATCCGGGGCGAGTTCCTCGTGCCAGCGGCCGTAGTGGCGGTAAGGCCGGGCGGCGAGCCAGCGCGGCAGCGAGAAGGGCAGGGCAGGGCCGGCCGCCTCCAGCACCAGCGGCGGGCGGAAGGCCAGCGCGCGGGCCAGCGCGGCGCCGGCCTCGCCCGCATCCGGCCCCTCCAAGTCCCCCCCGGGCAAGTCCCCCCCGGGCAAGTCCCCCCCGGGCAAGTCCCCCCCAGGCAAGCCCCCCCCGGGCCGCAGCAGTGGCGACCAGGTGAGGCTGTAGGGGGTGGTGAGCGAGCGCCAGCCCCGCGGCGTGTCCAGCAGCGGCAGCGCGGCCGCGTCGCCGAGGCAGAGCAGGAAGGGCCGCGCGCCGGGCGGCAGGGCGTGCGCCAGCGTCGCATCCCAGAAGGCGCGGCCCTCGAAGGCATCGCGCTCGCGGTCGGCGGCCCGGGGAAGCCACGCGTCGCACCACCCCGGCAGGGGCTCGCCAGGCGCGAGGGGGAGGGTTTCGGCGCGCATCGCGGCCCACCTCTCCGGCCTGCGCGCCCTGACGTCCAGGGCGCGCGGCTTTCGGCGGCGCCGCCATCACCCGCGGACAGCCCCGACGAGAGGCGCGACGGCCACGCAGGCAAGGCACGCAGGCAAGCACTGTAAGGTGCCGGGGCGAAAGCCGCGCGACGACGGCGAGGGCTTCATGCGACTTGCCCGTGGTCAGGCTCCTCAAGCGATGACCACCTGCGTCGCGCCACGGCCGCGTGCGTGGGCGGCCGTGGGATGGACAATCGGGTTCGGCATGGTGTCGCGACCGCGCACATTGGCACCGGCGGGCCACCATCACAGCGGGTTGCGCCTTGACCGCCGTCAGGCGCCACCCGCCCCTGCCTTGGCCGGGCGGAGGATTCACGCCGGGACCGCGTTCGGCCAGGGCAAGCCTGCGCCAAATGGCGAAGGGTCGCCTGTCGTCCGCGGCGGTGATCGCCGCGATGGAAGCGCCATGCGGGGCCTGGCCGCACCGCCACCCCGAACGGCGTGGACACCATCCGCGGCTGGACACGGGCTTTCCCCCGCCGCGATACTGCCCTCATGCCAAGCTCGCCGTTCCTCGCCCCGCTCCTCGCCCCGCTCCTCGCCCCATTCCTCGCTGGGCTGCTGGCGGCGCCCGCCCCGGCCCGGGCCGCCGAGCTGCGCCCGCCCGCGCAGAACGAGCAGCGGCTGGAGGCGCTTGACCCCGACTACCGAGCCGGGCTGGAGGCGCTCGGTGCCCGCCGCCTCGACGACGCGGAGCGGCTGTTCCGCGCCGCGCTGACCCGCCGGCCGAACAACGAGCTGGCCGAGATCGGGCTGGCCGACGTGGCCTGGGCGCGCGGCCAGCGGGACCGCGCCGGCGAGCACCTGGCGCGCGCCGTCTCGCTCGCGCCCACCCAGCTGCGGCCCGCCCATGCCTGGGTGCTGTACCTGCTGCAGACCGGCCGCGCGCCAGAGGCGCTGGAGGGCTACCGCGCGCTCATCGCCCGCTTCCCGAACGAGATCGGTCTGCGCTCCGAGTTCGGCGCGCTGCTGCTCGGCATGGGCGACCCGGCGGGCGAACAACTGCTGCGCGAGGTGGTGCAGCGCCTGCCCACGGCCATCGAGCCGCGGATCGTGCTGGTCCAGCACGCGCTGCGGCAGAACCGGCCCGACGACGCGCGGCGCGAGGCCGTGGCGCTGACCGCCGCCCTGCCCGGCGACGGGCGCGCCCACGCCGTCCTCGGGCAGGTGGAGGCGGTGCGCGGCGACTGGCGCGCCGCGCTCGCCGCCTTCGATCGCGCGGTCGAGGTCGCGCCCCGCTTCGCCGCCGCGCACATGGGCCGGGGCGAGATCCTGATGTCGCGCGGCGAGACGGCGCTGGCGACGGTCGCCTTCGAGCGGGCCATCGAGATCGAGCCGGCGAACCTCGCGCCGCGGCTGATGCGCGCGGCGGCGCTGGAGCGCGGCGGGCAGGTGCAGCCGGCCGAGCGCGCCTATCTCGAGGTGATCGAGCGCGACCCCAACAACTTCGCGGCGCTGAACAACCTCGCCTTCCTGTCGGCCGAGCACCGCCGCAACCTCGATCGCGCCGAGGGCTGGGCGCGCCGCGCGCTGGAACTCGCGCCCCAGGCGATGGAGCCGCGCTCGACCCTGGGCTGGGTGCTGCGCGCGCGCGGCGACCTCGCGGGTGCTGCGCGCGAGATGGAGCAGGCGACCCGCATGGCGGAGAATCGCGCGCAGCTCTGGGCGCAGCTCGCGACGATCTACCTCGAGCTGAACCGGCGCGCGGACGCGCGGGCCGCGGCGGAGCGGGCGCTGGCGATCGAGCCGGCGAATGCGCGGGCGCGCGAGGTCGCGCAGCGGGCGGGGTAGGGGGCGGGGGAGGGAGCGGCGGCGCCGGCGGCTCCGTCCGGTGGGGCGCTCCTGTCGGGGCGTGGGCCAGGGTTTCGCAAGTCGGGGTTGTCGGAAAATCTTACAGCTAAGCTTTCAAGGCAGGCCTTCGCCGCCGCGCCAAGCCTTGCGATGTTGACAATCGTTTACCCAAAACGGACGCGGACAGGGCGTTCTTCCGCAATATTCTCGGAAAAAATACTCGGAGGGTAATTTTTGTATGAAAAATGACTAATATACCATGAGTCGGGTTTCTTTACAGGTTCCGGTCTGAACGGCTCGACCGTATCATAAAACATTGAAGTAAAACGCCTTATAATGGCGGCATGAATATTGCTGAGCGAGGTTGCTGCCAAAAGGGAGAAGCAACGCATGCCTCGTCAACGAACGTTCTGGGCCGGTGGCCTCCTGGCCCTCGCCCTCGCCTCCGGCCCCGCCGACAACGCCCGCGCCCAGGCCGGCGCCGTCATCACCAACGGCAACACCTCGCTCGGCGTGAACCAGACCGGCGAGTTGAACTTCTTCGGCAACGGACCGGGCGGCTCCCTGACCTACGGCGTGTTCCGCGCCGGGGTGGGCGACGCCATTTCCCCCGGCTGCTTGTGCGAGGGCTGGGGCGTGTCGCTGAATTACGGTGCCGGGCCCGCCGTCTCCACCTTCCTCAACCGAAACGCCGGCAACGGCGGCGTCGGCCCCGGCTCCTTCGCCTTCACCGCGGCCACGGCGACCTCGCTGGTGCAGATGGCGGGCGCGCCGGTCACCGTGCAGCACGCCTTCGGCCCGTCGCTGGCGCCCGACGTGTTCCAGGTGAACGTCACCATCAGCAACACCGGCACCGAGACGGCAAGCAACCTCACCTATCGCCGGGCGATGGACTGGGACGTGCCGCCCACCGTATTCCGTGAGTTCGTCACGCACCAGGGCGTGGTCGCCAATCTGACGACGAACGGCGGCAACATTTTGTTTGCCAGCAACAACGGCTTCGCCAACAGCGACCCGCTGAGCGGGCCGAGCAGCCTCGACCCCGCCACGGTGAACGTTGATTTCGTGGATAACGGGCCGGCCGACCACGGCTCGCTCTTCGACTTCCGCTTCCCCGACCTGGCGCCGGGCGAGAGCCGCAACTTCAACATCTTCTACGGCTCCGCCTCCTCCGAGCCCGGCGCGATCGCCGCGCTGACGCTGCTCAACGCCAACGTCTATTCGCTCGGCCAGAACAGCGCCCCGGGCGGCGAGACCACCGGTTCGCCCGCCACCTTCCTGTTCGCCTTCGGCGGCGTCGGCGGCTCCGCCCCGGGTTCCAGCCCGACCAACCCGGTCCTGCCCTTCGTGGTGGCCGACCCGACCGCGCCGGGCGGCATCCGCTTCGAGTTCCCGACGCCGGCGCCGCGCCGTTGGTACGACCCGCCCTTCGCCATCGGCTTCACCTACAAGCTCGAGGGCGGCGGCGAGTTCACCTCCGTCGGCGCGCCGCCCC
>BBPE01000589.1_pt8 | contig 12061 bp, 11 predicted proteins | sample 1344301 | NCBI WGS metagenome assembly BBPE01 (sample SAMD00019089, study PRJDB2971) | groundwater metagenome | isolation source: The Cedars highly-alkaline
GGTGGGGGACACGCCCCTGACGGCCCGCCTCTACGCGGGGCATCCCCGCGCGCGGCGGGTGGAGCGGCGGGAAAAGATCTACCGCGCAAACATACGGGGACGCAACGAACGGCGCGCCGTTCACCTCATGGTCGAAGGGGTGTAGGCGGCCCCGGATCTGGAATGATCCCTGGCGGCGGGGAGCCGCCTTCGAAGGATGCGCCCTCCCAGTCCGCCTCCGGCGCGTCCATTTCGGCCATGGAGCAGTCGGCGAACGCAGCGTGGCGGGCATCCAGGCCGGGAAGCACGGCTCCGTCTAGGCGCAGGGACTCCCAGCGCCGCCCCGAAAGGTCGAAGCCCTCGGCAACGAGACGGCGGCCCGACGGTTCGCCGTCCAGCCACAGGGCGTGCAGGGCCAGCACCTCGTCGCGCGGGTCGGCCAGGCGCTGGCGCAACGCGTCTTCGAAGACCCGCAGCGCGGGCAGGACCGCATCAAGGGCATCGCCCCAACCCGGTCCGTTCGGATAGGGAGGGGGCAGCGCCTCCAGAACGGCCAGCGACCCGCCGAATACCATGGGGCCCGCCAGGGCGAGGAACGCTTTGGCGTTGGTGGGAAGGGCTAGGGCGGCGCGGGCGGCGACCCGCGCGTGGGCGAGTGCCGCGGTGCGCGCCGCTGTGTCGCGGCCCACCCCATTCAGGCGGGCGAACGCATCGGCCAGGCCCCTGCACAGAGGGGCGGGATCGGGCGACCAAGCGATGTCGGGGTCGGCCATGGCCCGGTCGGCGGGCTTGAGCAGAACGGTGGGGGCTACTGATGGGCGGGATCTGCGGTCTGCCATCGGGGGGGCGGGGACCGCCTCCAGGGCGCGGGCCAGCCTCGTCCCGTGGGCCGCCGCCCGTTTGGCTGGCAAGCCCGCCGCCGCGAACAGAACCCGCGTCCGCAGAGGCCAGGCCGCGCCAGGACGGGGAGGCGTGTCCGCCCGCCCCGCAGCCCAGGCGGCGGCACGCCGGCGGGCGGGGGCGACTAAGCCGCCCATTCCCTCCTCGACTAAAAAAGCAAGGTGTTCGGACAGGGAACGAGCGTGTTCGGCCACTGCCGCTTCGCTGCCGCCTGATCGAGACCCCCAGGCCGGTGCGCGGTGACGGCCAAGGGCGGCGGCAGCCCCCTCGGCTCGGCGCAGGGTGGCCTCGGCGGCGGGGGAGGAGGCGGGATCCAGCCGCTCGTGGAACAGCGCGGGGATCTGGTCGGGGTGCGCGCCGTCGGGGAAGGGCTTCCAGCCCGCCTCGCCGAACACGGAACGCACGGCGGCGGCGTGCGCCTCGGGGTCGGGGTGGGCCTCGGCGGCGGCGATGCGCGCGGCGGCGCGGAACACGTCGGCAGCGGTGGGCTTGGGAAGGCCGCGGCGCATCGCCTCGACCATGCCGTCCGCCTCGACCAGGGCCGCATCGGCGGCAGGGCCGCTGATATATGTCCCGCCGCAGGGCGACAGGGCGGCGACGTGCCGCGCGTCGGCGAACCAGCTGGCCGCCTCGCGCGAACCGCCATCCAGCCGCCAGGACAGCACGGCGGCCGAATCGGCAAAGCACTCCTCGCGATGGGCGGAGACGGGGTCGCCCTCCTCGCGCTGCACGTCGAAAAGGCGGGCGACGACGTGGGCGATCTCGTGCCGCGCCACGAGCGATGCCGCGTCCCGGGGAGGAGGCGAGCGGGCCGCCGACACTCCGGGCAGCATCCCGCCCATGGACTCCCACATTTCGGCCGGGCAGACCATGGGGTCGTAGGGCATCAGGTAGAACACCCCGTCCCGTTCGCCCGCGAACCCCATGTTGCGCGCGGCGAAGGCCCCCCACTCGCCCCACAAACCCTTTTCGGGGGACAGGCCCATGGCGGGCGCGGGGAACCGGACGCGGGGCGCGACGAACGGTACGGGGACGGATATGAGGAAGGAAAGCAGGCCCAGGCACGCCTCCCAGCGCGGCGACATCGCGGCGGGCTGGGCCACGATCACCGCAGGATCGCCCTTGGCCCCATGGCCGAGGAGCGGCTCCAGAAGCCACAGGCAGGATCGGACCACCCGGTCCTCGGGGATGCCCGGGAAGGTCACGGCAACCGCCGCGCGGCGGCGCAGTTCAGAACCTCCGGGCCGCGCAGAACCCCCGGACGCGCCGAGGAGTTCGATCCTGCCGCCCGCCCGAAAGGCCCGCAGACGCGCCTCAGGGGACAGCGGCTCGGACACCTCCAGGGAGAGCATGGGATGCTCGGCGAACGCACCCGCCAGGACGCGCGCCTCGCCGACAAGCAGCACGTCCTGACCCGCCTCGGGCGGCGGCCCCGACAACGCGTCGCGTGCGATGGAGACCACGACATGTCGAGATGTCCGCTGCGCGGGCAGGCCGCAGGCCCGCGCCTTGACGGCCAGTCGCTGCGCCGACTCGGGCGACATGGCCACGTAGGCGATAAGGGGGTCGCCGCCGCGCACCACGCGGACCACCGTGCCGCGAACCTCCGCGCGGCGGTCGATGGTCTGGTGCAGGCTCATGCCGCCTCATCCTCGGGAATGGAGCAAACAGCGGCCTCCAGAACTTCTTCCCCACCCTCCTCAACCACCAGGATCGGGCCGCGACCCGACAGGGGAGCAAGGACCCGCCGCACCGACATGCCCTCCCAGGCAGGTGCCAGGGGCCGCGAGGCGACGACATCACCGTCCGCGTCCAGGAATTCCAGCCGTGCCTCCTCGCCCTGGGAAAGCAGGCGGCTCGCCCGCACGTCCAGGCCGTCCAACCCCAGCGGGGGGAGGAACAGCGCGGCATGGCCGCCCGCGCGCAAAAGCGTCCAGGGAACCGCACCGCCCATGCCTCCCCCCACATCCAAGTCGATGAAGCGACGAGCATGCCACGGGCTAGCGAAAACGGCCAGGCCCCAAAACAGCAAATGTTGACAATGCCCTTGCTTGTCCTGGAGAGAAGTGCCATGGATGTTGCATAGGTTGGCCGACAGGCGACCTGCCCCGTTTCAGCGGAGCGACCGGCCATGGCCGCGCAGAGCGTTCTCAGGGTGTTCAGCGCCGCCCTGGCGGCGGGGTGGCACGTGCTGTTGGTCGTCGGTTCCTCGCTGGCCGCGCGTTCGCTGCTTCCGACGAGGAAAGGTCCGCGCTGGGCCGCAACCTGGAAAAGGCCGCCGCCCTGGTGCCGCTGGCCTACACCTGCGACGGCGTGGTGCTGCGGTCCGACCACGTCATGCTGGTGACCCGCAACAAGGTGTTGGGGCGGGGCCTGCTCACCCCGCTGTAAGGCTACTTCAAGGCGGGGGTAAACCTCGCTGGAGACCCTGGTGGGCAACCCCGTGGCCGACCACGGCCTGCTCGTGGACGAGAGGGGAACCCGGGCGGCGGCGGCCGAGTTGCTGCGCCGCCGCCGAGGAGACGTTCGACCACCCCATGCGATCCTTCCAGGGACGGGCGGTCAGCCGCGCCTTCCTGATGGAATCGCGCCCGCAGGCCGCAACCTGCCCACGCTGCGCCAGGGTCCCCTGGGGGCAGCGGAATGGTATCCCCTCAACTTCCTCGACCGGATCCGCTCGAAGATGATGGACGAACACGCCCACATCGTCGAGCGGCTGTCGGCGCGGGCGGGGTGGCGGAACTGAGGGGCTGGGCAGCCGAGACAACCTCAAAAGACCCCCGACTTCGCTGGTTGAGCCAATCCGCGTGGACGATGGCAACCCGAATTCGGGGTTGAGGCATATCCAGCCGTTCCGACCAACGGACCACGTGGGGTTGGGTTTCCGCCAGAAGGATTTCCCGCAGCCGCGCGGCGAAGAAGTCCTTCCTCGCCTCCCCTGACCAGAATGGGCTGTAGGGGAAAACCAATCTGTCGAACGCGGCGGCGATACCGCACTTCGCGGGGGTGGAAGGGACCATCGTCAGCCGGTGCGGGCGGCCCCACAGGTGGTGCGTTTCGCCCCCGACCAACTCCCGCTCGGGCTCTTGCTCCGCCCCCGCGAAAGGCTCCCTGGCCCTCCTGATCCACGCCGCCCGCGCGTCCAGGAACGCTTGGATCTCCTCGTCGCTTCGGTGCGGCGGCGCGGTGACGCGGACATGGCCGTCGGGCGGGCAAGCCTCCACCCTGATCCGGGACACGTGCCTCCGCCGCACCTCCGCCTGGAACCCTTCCCCCCACATCCCCCATCGTAAGGGGCTGCCAAAAAGCGCCGCAAGGAACCGGTCGCAGGCCGCCTACCCCTCGTCGGGGTGGGCCCTGAGGGCCGCCATGACCAAGCGGCACATTCCTTCCGTGTCCTGCCCACGGTCCGCCGCGCCAAGGACTTCCATCACCGCCCTTTCGCACAGACGCTCCTTCAGCGGGTTGCTTCTCCACCCATGCTGGAAATCCCCCGCCGCAACTCGAACAGCCCGGAACAGGCCGGGATCGTTTCCCACGGCCTCGAACAGGGCCTGACTTGCGGGAGAAGAACGAAACTCGCGGTCTTCCTCCCAACCGCCCGATGTCCCCCCCGTCGCATTGTCACCCTGGCTCGCCGTCCCGAGGGCCTGCTGCGCCTTGGACTGGATTTCCAAAAACCTGTCCAGGGCCTTCACCCGTCGCTTTTTCGCCTCGCGCAACATGGAGAGGAGCAGGGAGGAAAGCGCCTTGGTCTTTCCCTCCGACGAGGAAGCGACCCGGTGCAGGCCCGTCTTCAGCGCGAGCATGCCGGCCTCCCCGTCGCCATCCTCCCCCTCCGCGAAGACCTCCTCGGCCCGCCTGCGTCCGACCCCACAGATCGCGTCAAGCAGGCCGTCCGCGTCCCTGGGGTGCAGGACGTGGGGCGGGTCGCAATCGATGAACGGGGCCATGCCCTCGCGCAGGGCGGAAAAGACCGGCAACAAGTCGCGACGGTCGCCCGAACCGAGTTCGACGCAGGGACGCATGCGCCTTTCCCAGTCCCGCAACGCCTTCCACTCGGCGAGCTCGCCCTCCGCTGCCCCGTGCCTCTGGGGCAGCATCACCGCCTCGAACCCGACCAGGGCCAGGCGGAAGGCGCGGCACGCGGCGTAGAAGCGCTGCCGGAGGTCGGACCAGGGGGGGCGACGGACGTCCTCCCCGTCCGGGAAGAGGTGCGGACGCAGGGCCTCGTCGATGTCCCTGCTTGGGTCCCCGGTGAGCCGCAGGGTTTCGAGGCAGCGGCGGAGGGTGTCGGCGGCGCGACGCATCTCCGCCACCCGACCCGCCTCCCGTCCGCCCAAGTAGGGGATCAGGGAACCGTCAGGAAGCGGCTCCGCGTCCCCTGGGACGGCTTGCTCCGGGGATATCCAATCAATTCCCGCGCCCGCCTCCAACAGGGCGAGGCGCTGGGCCATGTAGGCGTTTTCTATTTCCTGGGTGATCCCCACGTAGTCCACGATCACGCCGCGCTTGCCCGGTTCGTGCGGGCGCTCGATGCGCCCGATCAACTGGAGCAGTCCGTGGTCGCGGCAGAAGCGGGCGATGAAGAGGAACGTGAGCGGCGGGGCGTTGAAGCCCACCGTGAGCATGTTGACGGTGATGATCAGCCTGGCCCGCAGGGGTTCCTCCGCCGCCAGCCGCTCCGTCTCTCGCACGTAGTCCTCCGCGCGCCTGACCACCTCGCCGTCGGTGGGGTTGTCCCCCGGGGCGTAGCCGAGCAAGCAGCGGGCGGCGGTCCACTGCGCGACGTTCCCGGGGTTCCGGCGCAACTCCTCGCGGGTAGGGACGAACGACGTGACGATCCGCACCGAGTCGGTCCCGAGCGCCGCCGCGAGACGCGCGTAAAAACGGTACGCCTGGGCGATGCTCTCGGTGGAAAGCATCGCGGTTCCCGGCACGGACGGACGGCCGTCCGAATCCCACCACAAGGCCAGCGCAGGCTCCTCCCGCATCGTTTTCGCGACATCCTCGGACACCGCCCTGATCCACGCGGGACTGTTGGCGAAGGCGGCGCGGGAGGCGGCGTTTCGGACCACGCGCCGGCGGTCCTCCGCCCCGAGGCGGTGCCGGTCCATGACCCGCTCGGCCATCGCGTCCAGGCCGTCCGGATCCTCCACGCGGAAGATGTGCGTCCTGTCCTCGTAATCGACAGGGACCACCACGCCATCCCGCAGCGCCTGCTCCCGGGCGTAGGCGTGCAGGCAATCGCCGAATATGTTCCCCGTGTGGCCCCGACCCTCGCCCACGGGGGTTCCCGTGAAGCCGATGATCGCCGCCCCGGGCAGCAGAGCACGCAGGGCAGCGTGCAGGCGGCCGGCCTGGCTTCGCTGGGCCTCATCCACGAGGACCACGAATGTCCCCGGGAAAGCATGCCCGCCCCCCTTGAGCGACTCCAATGCCTCCGCGAGCGCGCCGTCGTCCCCGTCTGGAAGGCCGCCCAGCAGGCCGAGGCGGTCGGGGTTGAACTTGTGGATCATCGCCAGCACCAGCGGCGCGTCCCCGCCGAGCAGGCGGACAAGGTCGGAAGTGCTCTCCGCCTGCTCGAAGGGCAGTCCGGATCCCTGCATGGCGCGCAGGGTCTGCCGTTCCAGCACCAGGCGGTCGCACACCAGCACGACGCGCCTCCCCGCCTGCGCCAGGGACCGCCCCAGCGCTGCCATCAGGAACGTCTTGCCGGCCGACATGGTGTGCGACACGAAGCCGCCCCTGCCCGCCAGCGCCGCGGCGCGGCAGGATGCGAACGCCTCGAACTGGTGGCGGCGCAGCAGCACCTCCCCGCGCGGCGTGGGGACGACCCCATCCCGCGTCAGAGCCAGAAGCCTTCTCGGCGATAGAATGGCAAGCGCCTCGCGCAGCCAGGAGGGTCGCAGGTCCGTCCCGTCGGCGGGGGCAAGCCAACGGGCGTAGGCGTGCGGGGGAGAGAACGCTCCGCCGCACTCGGTGCCCTGGCTCTCGTTGCATGCGACGGACACGGTGACGCAGGTGAATAGGGCGGGCGCGTCGGCGCGGTACCGCCCGATCTGGCGCTTGGCCTCCTCCAGGTCCACGTCGGGGGCCTTCAACTCCACGAGGCAGAGCGGCAGACCGTTCGCGAAGGACAGAACGTCGGGGCGCACGGCGACGCGGCCAGGGCCGAACAGGGTCCGCTCGGAGACGACCGACCAGCGATTGGCCCCGGGCGTGGCGAAGTCGAGGATGGCGACCGTGCGGTCGGGCCTGCCCGCGCGGCTCGTCAGGTGCATGCCGTGCTCCGCCCATCCTCGAAACACGCGCCGGGCCGCATTCAGGCCGTCCTCGTCGGCCACCCCCCTCAGCAGATCCTCGACCGTGTCCGCCAGGCGTTCGATGTCCGCCGCCTCCAGCGTCCGCCCCGCCATGCAAGTTCGCCCCGACATCCACCGAACGAAGTCGCCGCGCAGGAACGGCAGGCCGCCCTTCATGGGCGCGTCGGAGCGGGCGTACCCCAACTCCTCCGCCATGGCCCTCACCAGGCGGTCGTGGGCCGCGCGCTCCAACGCCGACATGCAACGAATCCTTTGTTGTGGCGGAATAAAAGGGAACGCTGTGGCGCGGCGCCGCGTCCTGTCAACAGCCAATGCGGACGGAAACCGCCGCCCGTCACCCCGCCTCGACCAGCAGGCGGGTGCGCCCCGCGAGCAGTTCGTCGGCCATAGCCGCCTTCAGCGCGCGGATCTTCGCGGCCTTGTCCGCTAGGGCGTGGACCTCAGCCTCCATATCGAAGAGAGCGGCGGCGATGGCTTTCTGTTCGTCCAATTTCTGGTGAAGGAGCAATTCCAGGTCAGCAAGGGCATCCTTGCGCAGATGCACAATCACTTCGCCATGCGATGCCTTTGCCTTGAGCCTGCGAGCCTGGGGCGAGTTGAGCAGGAAGCACAGATAGAGGGGGTCCACGCCGAGAGGGCGCAAGACGATGCTGTCGCTTCCAGCGCAGGCCCCGTCCATGTCGCAAAGCGTCGCCTTGCCGATTTGGGTTTCGTTCTCGCCCGAGGCTGCCATGACGATATCCCCACGCGTCAAAGGTGTCGCCATAGCATAGGTTTGTGACGAAACCCGCTTTTCGCTGGATGCCAAGGTGCCGTGCAGGGTGTAAATGTCGGCGTATCGGATGCACGGATGCCCGCGCAGCCGAATGTCCTTTTTCGATACTCCTTTGCCCTTAAATATTTCCCCCAGATCCTTCACCCGCCTCTTGTGAAGAGAGGATTCCCCAAACCCCGGCAGCCTCACCCGTCCCGACATGAGTTCCTCCGTCGCCGCGGACAGGACAGCCCGCTTCAGGCGCAGGATGTCTTCCAGCTCCGCCGTCAGGGCCTCCGCGTCCGACAGAGCTGCTGCGATGGCGTTTTGCTCCGCCACGTCCGAAGGAATATCAAAACTTGCTTCGCGCGTGATCGCCCACTCGGACCTGGGCATGTGGGTTCCCGTAGAAACAGAAGTAGCGGCCACAAAGCGGTCGGATTTTATAACCGCTGCGAGAAACTCCAACGATACTACTGAGGTTTTTGCAACGATTACCCAAATTTCTGTAGAGCAAACGCCATCCACATCGGCCATCCAGTACTTTCGCAGGTAGGACCGCAACCTTCCGAACAGCACATCACTTTTCCTGAAAATTGTTTTCTGTGCCGTTTTTTCGCGTAGGTCTCGAAATTTCAATACGCGTCCCGTCACTGGCTCGATGTCCTCAAGATCCACCCCGTGCTTGGCGAGGGGAAGACCTAGAGTTTCAACGCGTTCGTTGCGCAGAAAAGCGATATCCGAGAGCCTGTGCAAAACCCACCCACCCGAGAATCGTCCCCCGCTCACGGCATCACCCCCATTCGGCGCAGATGTCCATCGACGCGCCTTTCCAATTCGTCCACCCGTTGCACCATTTCGGGAACGGACCGGGCGTAGTCGCGCGCCAAGTTAGAGATGTCCGCCGCAAAGCGGGACAGGCCGTCCTGGACAACCTCGTCCAGGGCGGACAGCATGGCCTCCCGCCACGACCCGTCCAGGACGGCCGCGCGCGTGTCCGCCTCCGTCATCCGCTCCCGTTCGGTGTGGACGGCCTTGGCCAGGGCAGCCTCGGCGGCCTTGATGGCGGGACGGAGTTCGGAGAGCCTGGCATGCAGGGAGAGCCAGCGTCCCAGCGCCTCCGCCTCGTCAGCCTCCGCGTCGCCCGATTCCAGGCGCTTGCGGGCCAGGGCGGGGACTGGAACGCCCTTGTCGCCGAGCGCCTCGGACAGCAGTCCGCCCTCGTCCACCTCGCCCGCCATCTCCTCCAGCCCGGTCTTGGCCACCTCGGCCTGGGCGCGCAGTGCGTCCAGCGCGTCGCGCCGCTCGGGAAGGCGATGGTCCACGATGGCCGCGCAGGTCAGCACCTCGGCGTTGCTCGCGTCCCACCCCTCAGACATCACGATGCGCGCCGCGTCCTCCACGCGCGAACCCCACACCTCGAAGACCCTTTGGAACGCGGCCCACGGGTCGGCGGGGGCAACCCTGCCGAAGGCGGCGTGGATTCCCTCCGCCAACTCCTCGCCGACCTCGCGCAGGTTCGTTTCCGCGCAGAGCCCGTCCAGACGGGCGCGCGCCGCGGCCCACCATACCTCCGCCGCGCGGCGGAGGGCGGCGCGGTGTTCCTCGACACCCGGGTTGGCCTCGATGGCCTCGGCCATGTCGTCGGGGGCGTGGCGGACGTGCGAGTGCCCCGGGCGCAGGGGTTCGAACAACGCGGAACGCAAACCCGCGATGCCGTCCCAGAACGGGGCGAAGCGTTCGAGATGGCGGTCGGGCACGCCGCCGAAGAGGTGGGCGCGCAGATCCGGCGCGAAGCCGTCGTCGGGCGGGGCGACGTAGCGGGATATGTTGAGGTTGAAGCCGTTCCGCTCCACCTCCGCGAAATCGACGAGCCTGGAATACCCCGGCCTGTCCTCCCGCCCCTCGTAGGCGGTGACCATGCGATACACGTCCACCTCGCGCACCACGCTCTTGCCGTCCTGCTCGCGGAAATGGCGGCTTGCGTCGATGAACATCAGCGGTCCGCCAGTCCCTTCGCCCCCGCGCGGCTTGCGCAGGAGGACGATGCAGGCGGGGATGCCCGTGCCGTAGAAGACGTTGGACGGCAGCCCCACCACCCCCAGGAACACGCCGTCGCGGAGCATGCGCTCGCGAATCGCCCCCTCGGCCCCGCCCCGGAACAGAACGCCGTGGGGGAACACCACGGCGGCTCGCCCCCCGGGCCTCAGGGAGGCGACGATGTGCTGCAGGAAGGCGAAGTCGGCGTTCTTCTTCGGCGGACGCCCGTAGACAAAGCGCCCGTGCGGATCCTCGTCGGGCATGTCCACCCCCTTCTGGGAGAAGGGGGGGTTGCCGACCGCCGCGTCGTATTGGGCGATCTCCCCGCCCTCCAGGCGGGGGGTGGTGAGGGTGTTGCCCTTGTGGATCTCCGCCGTCACGTCGCGGTGGATGATCATGTTCATCCGCGCCAGGGCGGCGGTGACACCGTCGCTCTCCTGCCCGTATATGGCCGGCGAAAACCTGGAGGTAAGCCGCCCGCGCAGTCGCAGGCCGTGGATGGCCTCCTCGCGGGCGCGCAGGAGCGCCGAACCCGAGCCGCAGGTGGGGTCGTAAATGGACTGCCCGGACCGTTCCAGGGAACGCAGGCCGCACAGGCGCGCCAAGGCGACGGACACGCCGGGAGGGGTGTAGAACTGCCCCTTGCTTTTGCCCGAATCGACGGCGAACTTGCCCATCATGTACTCGTAGATGTCACCGAACAGGTCGGCCGCCTCGGTGCTGTCGCGCGCCGAGAAATCCACGCTTCCGAACAGCGATATCAGGCGGCTGACCTTGTCGCGAATCTCCCCAGGACTGCCGAGCTTCGCCGCGCTGTTGTAGTCAACCCGCAAGACCTCCCCGAGATCATGCGTGGGGTTTGCCTCCAGGAACGCCTCCAACCTCTTGTTGAGCATGTCTCCCACGCCCTGCGTCCCGCAGAGTTCCATCAGATCGGCGTAGCGCGTGCCAGGGGGAAACCGAACCTGGCCGTCGTCCTCCGGGTACGCCAGGGACACGGCGCGCATGAAGATCAGGGGCAGGATGTAGTTCTTGTACTCAGACGGGTCCATGCCGCCCCGCATCTTGTCGGCGGCCTCCCAGCAGCGCCGAAACAGAGCCTTGCGCGAAACAGCCACGAGGATACCCCTTTAGAGGAGGGGCGCAGTATACGCCTCTCCCGCGCCCCGGCAAGGGCGGTGGTCAGGTCACCGACCGTGCTGGAAAAATCGCCTCACCGTTCCCGCGCTTCAGAACCCCTGCGCCCAAGGGGTCGAGGGGCAGATCCAGGGTAAGGCGCAGCACCTCGTCGGACCTCTTCCGCACCCGCGCGGCAAACACGGCCACGCCCCACAGCGCGAGCGCCGGGGAGGGCCCCTTCCGCACCCGCGCGGCAAACACGTCCATTGCCCCCGTGGATGTCACGAAGCGGGTGGCCGAAGGTGGATCAGCCCTTTCCGGCGCTTCGCCACGCGCCTGGCGGGACACGCGCGGGCGGGGTCGTTCAGGACGAGGCGGAATTTCTGGACGGCTATCCCGCAGACCCCATGGATGTGCTGCACGCCGCCTTGGTGACGGGGCTGCGCGACTGCGTGGGGAAGAGACGGGATTTCCCGGGGTCGTCAGACGAGGCCAGCCGGGCTCCTACGAGGAGTTCGACGCGATCCTGTACCTGATCGTGGGCAGGCGCATGCCGTACGCCCTGGCGGCCAGGCAGGCATCGGCCATGCCGGGGCGGCCCATGCCGCGCCGCGCGCGCGTCGAAGGTGTGTCCGCCATGGCCGATGGGGCGGAGTGCAAGCGCCGGCAGGACGCGCCAGGCCTGGTCGTCGGCGACGGAGACTTCGACCTGGACTGGCGCACTGAATGAACCGACGCGGATGGCGATGGCCGTTCCCCGCCCATGCAGTGGGAGACCGCGCGCTTGGCCGCGTTCTCCACCCAAAATCGCCTGCTTCCACGTCCAGCCCCTGGACGGTAGCATCGCCGCATGGCGCAGAGATCAGAGTCCGGCCTGGAACGTGTCGTCCGTGCCGTCGAGGCCCGCTCCCCCCCCCGCGTGTCCGCGGCGGACGTCGCCGCG
>BBPE01001782.1_pt3 | contig 12015 bp, 10 predicted proteins | sample 1344301 | NCBI WGS metagenome assembly BBPE01 (sample SAMD00019089, study PRJDB2971) | groundwater metagenome | isolation source: The Cedars highly-alkaline
TTTTAGTACCGACGGTACGTATCTTGCAGTGGGGCATTTAGAATCGCCATTCGTCATCATTTATAAGCGCTCGGGGGATATTTTTACAAGATTACCCAATCCCACCAGTTTGCCGTCAAGCTTTGTCCGTTCTATAGCTTTTAGTACCGACGGTACGTATCTTGCAGTGGGGCATTCAATATCGCCATTCGTCACGATTTATAAGCGCTCGGGGGATATTTTTACAATATTACCCAATCCCGTCATTTTGCCGTCAAGCCTTGTCAGTTCTATAGCTTTTAGTACCGACGGTACGTATCTTGCAATGGGGAATTCAGTATCGCCATTCGTCACGATTTATAAGAATCTTACTATTAATGTTGCGACTGAATTTTATGTAGAAGCGCTGCCAGCAACCTTACCCTATATTGCCTATGTGAGGGCCTTGCTTTGAGAGTTATTTATGAGCTGGATCGCCAGAGTATCGCCACAGGGCGATCGCGAGTGATTGGCCCTAAAGAGGGGCGGCCTCTAAATTGGGTGGCTGCGGCGGAACCACCGCCCCTGCCCTATGGCCGTTGGCTAGGCAATGGTTGGGAGATTTTGGAGACTTACCCTGAGCTACCCCCAGAGCCAGTGCCGCCGCTTGTTGCTAATCCATTAGGTTTCCGAATGGCTCTGATTACAGATCCGGCGTTGTTGCCGATTTATACGGCGGTCAATACAATAGCGATGAGCAACCTGGCCGTAAGCCATGCGTTTTTGTTGTTTAACGAAAGTCTTTGGAATGAGCCTTTTTTGATTCAGGCGTGCCAAGCGGCCCTAAATCTGCTGGCTAGTGTTTATAGCTTTTCTGAGGCTGATCGCGAGGTATTGAGCACCGCCTTTGGTCAATTTAGTTTGGATTTGCACTTCAATGCCCCTGATTAAGCCACAGGAATTTACCCTTGAAGCTCTGCGCTCGGATGTCGCGATGCAGCGGTTTGTGAATGACGCGCTGACGCTGCAACTGGATGCCTTGAGGACGGGGCTGGAGGTGGCCGATACCCCGACAATTCGACCGGCGATCGCGAGGCGGTATGTAGTTACGGAGTATGACACCCTGACCTTAATCAGTCAGCGGCTGTATGGCAGCCCACAACTCTGGCGTTTGTTGGCTGAGGCAAATAATCTTAGCTATCCTTACAGCGTCGCCCCTGGTTTGGTGTTAGAGGTACCGCAACCTTGAACGATCAACTACTACGCTCAATTTTTGGTATTGATATTAGTTTTGACCATGCCAATCAGCGTGATGTGCGCTCGAATCAACTGGGGCATGACTTTGAGTATGTGACGGCGGATCAGGCGTTGGCCGAGGAGCTTTACCGCCTGTTTGACCTCACCCCTGTAGGTAGTTTTTTTGATGATCCGAGCTATGGCCTTGACTGGGAGTGGATTGGTCGCCCTGCCGATCCACGGGTGATGGTTGCCCTAACCAAGTTGGCCGTTAAGCGAGCCCTTACCCACCCCAGTTTTCGCGATCGGTTTAGGGTTTTGCGCCTCGATGTCAGTTGGTCGGTGGATGAGCCTACGGCTATTTTTGTAAAGGGTGTGCTGGGCTTATTTGGTTTTGAGGCCCTAGAAGGGTTTGAGTTCACCTACCGTTTGCGCGGGGTATTCAATGGCTAGCGATCGCGTTTGGTTTTTAGAGTGGCGGGAAGTTCTGGATCAGATCCAGTCGTTTCTGCCGCCGGATTGGCGGGCCAACTTTACAGGTAAGGTGCTTCAGCGCCTGCTGGCCGCAATCTCTGTCGCGATCGAGGGGCTGTATGCTCTGCTGGCGCAAGTATTGCGACTGTCGATTATCTCGACCAGTTCGGGTAAGTGGCTACGGGGGCTAGTGGCGGGCTTTTTGATGGGCACCTATGGCGGCGTCAAGGCGCAGGTGCCGGTAACGTTCAAGCGCTATATCACTGATGGGCCGGAGACCGTGATTAAGGCCGGAGCACGGGTTAGTACCACTAACCGACAGGAATTTGTCACCCTCACTGATGCGGTTTTGCCTGCGAGGGCGACCAGTGTCACGGTTGCCTGCGAGGCTCTTAACCCTGGCACGGAGGCAAATGTCGAAGCCGGAGCGATCGCGATTATCTTGAGCAACTTAGGGGGTGGCATTACTGAGGTCAGCAACCCTACCGCCGCTACGGGGGGCCTGACAGCCGAGAGTGACGCGCAAATTAGAGCACGGGTACCCTACCATTTGGCCATGCTACACCGAGCCACAATCCCGGCTACTGAGGCAGCTATTCTCAGTGATCTGGAGCGTTTTCCGGCTGTGCGTGAGGTAAAAACGATCCGCCAAGTTGCCTATCCCGGCTATTTTCAAATGCTGGTTGCTGACGTTGTGGGAGGCGACACCTACCGTCCAACCCGCTGGATTGAGCAGCCTGGGCATCCGGGAACTTTTTTTGCGGTGCTAGCGCTTGAATCTGTAGATGCCGTCATTTATCATTCCGATTTTCCAGCTAAGCGGCTGGGTGTGGTTGTGCGCGATCAGTGGGGGCGGGAGCAATGGCAACCCTCACCAACCACAATCGCGGTAACACGGGCCAACTATCGTTGGAATTACAACCCGGCCCAACGGCGTCTGACGGTGCGTTTGAGCGGCCAAAACCCCGAAGGGCTGGTGACGGTTCGCTATGGTCTGCTCAGCCAGATTCAGACTTATTTGGAAAGCGAGTGGGTTGCCTCGGGTGTGGCTTGTGAAGTGATTGCCCCGCAGGCTGAGTTGATTGATCTTGCGGTGCAGTATGAGCTGGAGGACGGCTATCAAGGGGCGCGAGTTGAGCAGGAGCTAGCGCAGCGGTTGCGTGACTACACCTACAACCTTAAGATTGGCGCTCGGTTCGCCCTCTCCGATGCCTACGATTATTTACGCACGGTACGGGGGGCTAACGACCCCTTGATTATTAGCCCTCAAGGCAATATTGAGATTCCTTATTTCGCGATCGCGAGGCCGCGAGCCATTACTATTACGCGAGTTGGTTGATGTTGCCTCAACTGCCCCACTACTACCACGATGAGATTTACGATTCGGTTCTGGCGCATCTACCGGCGCGTTGGTTTCACGAACTGCACCGAGGCGAAGGGGACTTACATCCTGTTTTGCGCGGGATTACCTACGCCTTGGCCTACGTGCGCTATGCCACCGAAGGCGCTTTTGAGCAGGCAATCCCCTACCATAGCTCTGGATTTTGGCTAACCGCTCATCTGAATGGATTGGGTATTGGCCGTCCGCCCCACCGTAATGACGATTGGGCGCGGCTGCGCTATCAGTTTGAGTTTGAGCAGCACAGCAACACCTACAGCGGCCTTATGCGGGCGATCGCCTACTGGGCCAACACTGAAGTAGCCCGGGTCGAGACCGACTTTGCCGATGGCAAATATGGCCAGATTAGGCTGGTTTTTGAGGATCAGAATCTACCTTGGACAGAACTTGACCTGAGCTGGTATGGCAAAATTGTTAACCGTCATGTGGCGAACGGCATTATCCCCAGCCTTGATATTATCCTGCGCTGTTTGCGGATTCAGGCCCTGCCGCTATTTCGTTATCACACCCAGTTTGCTCTGCCCACCCACCTAGGGGCTTTGTGGGAACGGCCTGCCTTCTACCAGGCAATTCGTGACCCGCGATCGCGAGTGATTTTCGTCTTTACCAATAGTGATGAGTGGGCAATTGGTCGCCATGGGTTGCAAGAGCTAGCTGATAACTATCTAACGGGGGGATCCACCTTTGTTTATTACAGCGACAACTGCCCCTATCTTGATATTGATGTTGCGGTTCGTTTTCCTGAGCCGGTCGATCCCAGTTGCCCTAAATGCTCTGAGCGCTACTACTTCCGCTACGATGACCGCCTGCCTCAAGATGAAGGTCAAGCTTGGAATACGTTTAGTGTTCGCGCTCAATTTACTGACCGTCTGCCAGTGCATACCTGCCCACCCTGCCGAACATTCGCGGTAGATGGCTTCAGCTATGCTGATTTGTTTCCACGCACCTTTGCCGCCCCCTACCCGCGCTTGCCTAATATTTTCGGCTGGTTTTACGATACAGGCGCACCCCGAAGTTACTTGCCGCGACCGGGTACCTACCCAATTGCAGGCTTTGGTACACCCTTCCCCGAACCGGGCGGAATTGAGCGGGGCTATTTTGCTTCAGCATGGGGCGGCTTTGCCGAACGAGGGCTTATTAAAAATAACGCTTATCCACAAAACCTGCCGGGTTCGACTTTATTTCCGTTGGCTAGCCCTGAGAATACGGGCACCTATCCCGCCGATCAAGGGGAGGCGATGGCCTATTTCCGTACACGCGGGATTTTTAGCCACCAGTTAACCCCACCTTGCGCCGGTGAGCCCTACTACTATGTCGATTTAGACGGCGGTGGCGATCGCGTGGCTCGGAAGTCGTTTAGTCGCTCTCAGGTGACAGACTTTCATGAGCGGATTTTACCAGCAGCGGCCCCTTGGAGCACGGCTGATCTGCTTCGTAATGCCACGTTCTTCGGCCTTGCTAATAATGCGCTGCGGCTAAGCTTAGGGCAAGGTGGGCAATCACAGGTTGATGAAACGGGGTATACGCCTCTGAGCGATCCAGTCGCTACCCTAAAAGCTGATTCAAGCTGGTGGACAGATGCCACAGGTAAAGAGCGCCTTGGAAAACCCACGGTTTACAGCAACACTGTTTTTTTTGCGGCTGAATTTTTGTACGAGCATAAAGCTGATTGGACGTTTAGCGAGTTTGAATTACGCCTTGGCTCAGAATTGATTTATGCGCAGCGCTGCCATTTACCAATTCGGCGTGATCAGGCTCTCGCAATCCTCTTTAAACTGCGGTTGATTGATGGCACGCAGCAGTTACTAGTTAAACCGGCGTTCCGGGCGGGCGACCCAATCCCGGCCACCCTTCGCGATCGCGATTACTTCAGTACGACGGTCGCATGATTTCCCGTACCGATACGGTAAATGCTAGAATAGTGCTGATTTTGGGTTAATCATGCGCTATCCTAATGGCGGCATTTTTATTAATGGCTCACCTGACCAAGGGACAATAGTTAGGGCTGAATTTCTTAATGCCTTGCTAGGTGAAATTGAAGGGATTTTAGAGCTAGCTAATCTCACGGTTCAGCAAACTGGCGACTTGCCTCAGCATCACCGGCAGGCTAAGGTCGCGATCGCGAGTAGCTTTGTCCGTGTGGGTGATGTTCTGCCCACCTATGCGGACGATGGCCATGTTTTTCTGAGCTTGACAGCGTTACGAGAGGGTCAGTGGCCGTTTTACGTTAGCCAGTCGGGAGAGTGGCTAGCACAGCCAATTCCTGACTTTGAGGTGAGTAGTGATACCAATGGCGATGGGTCAACCACCCCTGAACTATTTACCGATGTGCATCATGGCGAGCGGGGCGGCGGCGATCTCCATGCTTTGGCGACAGAGTACACGGCGGGCTTTATGTCGGCGGCGGGGGTACGGGCTCTCAATCTCTGTACAGCGGCCCTTGGGCATCAACTGAGCCTACCGGCAGTGCAACTGATTGCCTACAGTGTGGTTGGTGGTAGCTTAGAGCAAACCCTAGCGCAAACCCGACAGTTTTACGGGGCTAGCCCCTATAACCGCTTGCCTAGTGACAGCACCTTTAGGGTGAGTGTTAGCTACAGCCAGATTGAGAGCTATTTTGACTACCTGAATGACGGCGATCGCGATCGCTGTGATTTGGCAGGCAGTAACGCCACTAGCGCCACCTTCAACCTGATTCAGGCAGCAACGGTGCGCGCCGTGATGGATCTAGGTCGTCGGGCTAATGCAGCGCAGCTAAGCCGTTACATGAACGATGCCTTAAGGGTGGCGGGCACGATTTTTGAAAACAGAAAACTTAACTTACTTCGTTCTTTGTCCTGAGGTTATTCATGGTTTCAACTAAAAGTGCAGATTTAGGAATTGTTTTTGTTGCACCTCAAAGCAACACCGATGCCCGCGTTCCGACAGCCGAAGAACTGTCCAAAATGGCGGATCTGCTCTGGAAAACAGGTAGCAGCGACCCCACTTATCCCGTTGGTCTGCTGGAGCGCCCTGCCTACGATTCACCCAATATCCCCTACGTAATTCGGGTGGGCCATTTGCGGGCTTACGTGGCTGGGCATCCGATTCTTGCGGATCGCGATTTGTTTTCGCCTATGAAGCAAATTCGGATCCCGGCCCTGCTGGATACGGTCAGTACAATCAGCCGCTACGACTACCTCTACCTACTGGTTTGCCAAGTGGAGGTTGGGATTGTTGAAGATAATACGATTGAATTTGTTTTTAATTGGTTAGATCAAAACAACGTCGTAAACACTGTCACCAAAGAAAATACACAACGGCGGCGAACTTTTGTGGGGTATGTGCTAAAAAGATCAAATCCCATTAACGACCTGAACACCGTCGATTTTCTTCCTGGCACTCGCGATCGTATTCCCTACGACCCTTCTAGGTCGCTTACGGGAGTCAATGTGAGCGGTGATCAGGGAGAATATACCCTCTATTTTCCATGGGCCGACCAAATTGCGGCGGGGTTGGGATATAGCAATGCTCACAATCTCAAGGTCGTACCGGGTTCTATCCAACTGCTGCCGGTGCTGCGCGTCTGGCGAGCCCAAAACTACCTCCAGCACGGCTATCGTTGGGGGCACAATGGCGAGAATCAAAACATTGAAGCCAAGCACATGCTTACCCCGATCTATCGCTATGTGGGCGTAGGTTGGGACGACTGGGATGGACGGGCGACAGAAACGTTTAACCGGCTGCTGCTGGGCCAAGAGATGAACTCTCAATCGGCCTATGATCGCCATGTTCAAAATTTTGTCGCCGGTAGCATCACTCGAAACGCCCAAGCACCGGGGGTGTCGGCGGCCTCGCCTAACGGCAGCAACATGCTCGCTAACGGTTCACGGATTACCTACAGCAATATGCGCGTATTGCAAACACATTTCTGTCAGCGCTTGCAGTGCGACGATGACGGCAATGGCTTTGCCCGTGCTGTGATTCAGTTTGGTCTGTTAGTACCCTTGGCGACTCGCTGGGGGCCTGCAAATACATTTAAGATTTTTAAGACCTCTGGAGAGGAAATCACCAGACAGGGCTCATTTCTCAGCGGCCCCGACACAACGGCTAGTTTTGCTTGGGTGGCCAAAGACAATAGCACAGTCGAACCGGGTGATCTAGTAATTGTTCAAACCGGGATCTCGTATCACCCAGGTTGCGGGTTTGCAATTTCAGGCTTAGTCGAAAAAGTTTGGATCAACAATGTACAACTGAACCCGTTAAATATCCGCGAGGCATCGCTAGGCGAGGATATTAACGAATATGTTGAGCCGGCGGGCGGCAATTTGCATATCGTGGTCATGGACCGATCGCGAATGGCGCTGCAATATATCTACCGCAAATACACGATCACAACCGATAGCAATGGGGTGATGACGATTCCCTTAGGGGCGACGGGAGCCATCGCTTTTATTGAGGGGGTTCCGGGTCGGATTGATAGTCCTGTGGCCTCGGTGGGATTGAACCCCAGTCAGACTTACAATGTGCTGCTGTACTATGCACCGACAGCTGTTGACAATTGGCAATTCCAGTTTATAAGCCACCGCTACAGTGGCACAAAAAACGTAAATCTGTTTGCCAATACCGGGGCGCGAATTATCAGCACGCCAGCGGTCGTAATCTCCAATCAAGGCGGCGGTAATGAGGGGATTTATGGCGACCCTGATATGCGCTCAATTCCAACCCTGTGGCATATGCCCTACAACACTCAGGGCCTGCTGACACAGTTGGGCGGCTACTTAATTCGTGAGGGTGACGGCTTTGGTGAATATGGAAATTACCGCCATCTCGACCCGACAGAATTAAGTTTGGTTTTTATTGTTGACTCAGGTAAAATTCCTTTCCGACAAAATATGAGACTGACGCTTGTAAATAGTAGCGATCCACTGTCATTTCCTCGGCGGGGATTTGAGAACCGGCAGATGCTGGCTGATGGAAATTACAGTTTGTCTGTACTGTTGCGGCGGCAATTTCAAGGGCGTGGCTATGCAGCGCTGATCTTTATGGTCGTTGAAAACAATGGCGTACAGCCTGAGTTGCTAGTAGTCACTGCCCCCGTTGCTGGTTTTGGTAATGACTTTACCAAAACAATCCTGATCGACACGGCCAGCGAATGCTCTTTTGACACTTTCCCCCTGTACTAGGAAAATATCATAATGCCTTACTATAACCCTCGCTTTTTCCCAGAATACGACTACAACCAACGGACGTGGAGTTTTTTGCGTCGGGATCGAAATTTAGTTGATGTAAGTAGCCGTGCTGCGGCGCGGCAAAATCTTGGTGTGCCGATTGAGTCAACCATTGATGAAACAATTCTGGGAATTGATGGCAGCTCGTGGATCTCACCCCGTCGCCTGCGCCTGATGTTGGATCGCATGAACTTAAGCTTAGAGCGACCCTACCCGCCACGGCTTTTATTTCCGATGAGAGCGGGCGTTACGGTCAACACCACGCAAACCAGCGACCCGCGCTCAATTCCTACTGATGCCTTGGCGTGGCCTGCGCGAGTTGTTAATGGTGAATGGCGGCGTAATGGCGGTTCTTGGACTAATCAGCCGGGTACGGTTTTGGCCCTAGATAGTATTGAGGTACGACACACGTCCTCAGCTACTGCAAATGGGCTGGTAACGACCGAATTTATTTTAGGTAATGGCGATCACCAGACGATTAGCTTTTTCCGCAGTCTTACAGGTACTGTCAGTGTGACAACACCAACCTGGATCGCCCCTAACGCTAACGCTACAGGTGTGGGCGAAACACCGACCCTTACAGGCTCGACCTTTGCTGTTTCGGCGGGTAGCGATATTCATGACAGTACCCTTTGGCAGATCTGGACGGGGGCTAATGGCACCGGAACAATGGTTTGGAACTTTAATACAACTACGGGCCTGACAACTACAACAGTCACGGCAGGGTCGCTAGCAACCTCAACCACCTACCATGCCCGCCATCGCCACAGTGGCCTCACCTACGGCACTAGCGCTTGGTCAGCGGATCGGCGTTTTACGACGGCTGCCAGTTTTGCCCTCAATAAGACACTGACTGTAACGCGCACTGCAACCACAGGGCGTCAATTTGAATTCTTTACGCAAACAGGCGATAGCGTTGCCAGTATCTCAACGGCTGACTATCCCGAGCGCTATAACAATTTCCTGCCTAGCAATACTGTAGTCAGCCCCAACGGTACTTACGCGCTGGTGGTTGCACAATCCTGCCGTCTGCTGAAAAAATCGGGGGCAGGTGTTTGGGCGGCGGTAGGCGATGACGTTGATGTTTCCACGTTTTGCGAGGGGTCGCCCAGTCAAGCGGTTTGGTCGCCTGATAGCACCGATATTATTGTGTTTGGGGCTGAGCGTCACGCCACTAAAAACGGAATTGCAGTTATTAAGCGCACCGGCGACACGATCGCGATCACGAGTAACCCGTTCAGATACAGCCCCGACCCACAAGACAATATGCGCGTGGATGCCGTGCGGTTTTCACGTAGCGGTGACTATGTGTGTGTGGGTTACAGTGGGCTTGTGAATCCTCCAATCCCCGCGTTTGTTCCGGGCTTCTCAACAGGTGGCGGCCAAACAGCAGTAACGATTCCTGCTCAAGGATATTGGCATCAACCTACCAAGGTGGTCGATACGAGTCATTGGGTGAGTCCGGCCGGTGAGCAATTTAGTTTTTTTGGGGACGTGAGCATTCCACTGGATTACGGGCTTAGATCTTCTTTTCAAACCCTTAATGACGGAATACCTGTTTGGGTCGAAACTTCCCCGGCTCAGGTTGTATATACGGCTGGGACACCTGTATTTCAGCCGGGTTATCAGCCACCCTATAGCTTAGTTCAAGTGGCATTTCAGGCATACAAGGTCTATAAAAAGTCAGGGGCATCCTACACGTTTTTAGCTGACCTGCCAGTTAATCAGATTAGCAACTCTATTACTCGGCGCTTGCGCACTCAAAATGGCGATGTGGGGCTGGGGCTTACTGGGTTTGTTGAAGTGTTCCCCCATGTGGCATGGTCGCCTGATGACGAGCATTTGGCGGTCGCGATTCGGGGGGCATCGGGTAATCTCAAGCACGGTGCAGCGGCAATCTTTAAGCGCTCTGGCGATTCTTTCACCTACACGACAATGGTGGGTAATACGATTGTGGGTGATGTCAATAATGAAACTTACGCAGGCCCGATTCATTACCTTGGCTATAGCAATAACAATCGTTTGTTTGTATTGCAGTCCAGGTCGAATAATTTAAGCTTTACAACCTTAAAAGTGCATCAACGATTAGCTGATAGTTACACAAATCTAGCAATTCCGACAGATAACATTCAGGATAGGGCCCACCAGATCGCGATCGCGAGTCGCGATGGGGCACACGTCTACACCTGTCGGGGGGATCAGGATCGGCGGGTGATTCGTCCGTTTGCCGTTGGAGTTAACACGGCAACGGCGCTAACGGATATTACTTTAGGATCGTCTTTCACTCAGTTTTCGATTCACGAGGCCGCCACATAGTCTCCGAATATCATCAAATCTCGTCTAAACGCCGCCACTTTCGCCCCCAGCTCATAGAGCTGCTTGATCGCGAGGGTGGCGGTTGTTGCGTTTGTGAGTGTGCGCGATAGGTTGATACTGCCATCGAGGTTACAGGCGGGGGCACGGCCCATGGCGGCCCAACGCTGGCACTCGCGGGCGATGCTTTGCAACTTCCCCTCAGCCGCCAAAATGACCGGCTGGCAATGCTCTTGGTGAAAGTATTGACAGAGTTTAGGGGTGTGGGGGTTGCGGGCTAGCCAATACTGGGCGGCAATTTCGTAGGCGTTGCGGGTGGGGATGCTGTCGAGCAGGTAGCGGCTGAATAGGTGGGTCTGGAGGATCTGCTGATCAAGGGATTGAATCACCCAGAATGCCCCGTCTTTGGTTTCTGAGGGCTCAAAACGATCCGGTGGCACTTCGAGAGTACCCACCTTGACGGGGTTCTCTAAGTGGTCAGAGTCGGGGTGCTGGCGCTCAATCTGCTGTCGCAGGTCAAAGGCGGCGGCGGCGTTGGGACGATTGGCTGGGTGGGTTGTTTCGACAGTACGGCGCGGGGTGGCCAGATCGCGAAGCTCTTGGTTTAGGCGCTGGTCGCGATCTGATGGCGGCGGCGCGTCCTGGTTGGCCTTTACGGGATTACGAGCAATCGGCGTATGTCGGGATTGATCGTAGAGCCAGTCGGTGATGGGCGGATCGGGCAAAGCTGCTAAATTTTCAAAAGGGTCTAAGTTGTTTTCAGGGGCAAAAAGATCGGCGGGGTAGTCGAATAGGTGCGACCAAACGCGTAAGGCAAGGTTGGTACCGTCACTCGCGATCGTGCCGGGTTGAAGGATTATGTCAGGGTTCAAGGGCGTAGTCCTAATGATTTTGCCAGCGCTTCAAATTCAGCCGCCGTATTGTCTTGGGTGTCGATTCGGTCAATAATTTGCTGCAAGGCACGCCGATCGCGAAGTAGCCGCAGATATTGCGCCTCTAGCTCTGGGTCTTTACCAATACCTTCGTTTTGCAATTGTGTCTGTATAGCGCTGATTTGGGACTGTACCCGTTCTTGGCAGGTTAGGGCGGCATCGTTAACTCGCGATCGCGATTCGGCAATCACTTCGCTAACGTGGTGGTGGTCTGCAAGCAGTTGGGTTAATTGGGGTAAAGGTTGCGGCATGATTTTAGGGATGGCATAGAGCAATTATAGCAACCGCCGTAAAACCCACTCCTTTAGGGGTGGGATATAAGGCGGGTCTATGCTAAGTACGCTAGCGTAACAGTATGTTGGTAATCGAGTTTAAGGCTAGGGCTAATGCAGTCCAGTCTGCTGCAATGGATGAGGCCATACGTACCGCCCAATTCGTGTGTAACAAGTGCTTGCGCTTGTGGATAGACGAAAAGGGCAAGGGAAAGTATGAC
>BBPE01002137.1_pt13 | contig 12004 bp, 12 predicted proteins | sample 1344301 | NCBI WGS metagenome assembly BBPE01 (sample SAMD00019089, study PRJDB2971) | groundwater metagenome | isolation source: The Cedars highly-alkaline
TATTTCTCGTACGTGATTTTCGTCTCCATACTTCTTTCTAGAATATCCTAAGATTTTACCACTACCCAAATAGCCATCTTCCAAGTTATCCGTTGAATGCATTCCCACATAGAATCTATTAGTTACTTTGCAAGTTGTTTTGTAGATGTAGTGGTATTTCTTTAGCTTACGTGACATTCTGTACCTCCTTTATTCTCCATACTTTATGGAGAGAGGTACAGAATGTCGAATGTGGGAGCGGTGGGAATCGAACCCACGTAGATCTGCTTAAGAGGCAGGTACATAAACCATTCTGTCACACTCCCTAAATTTGGCACCGCCGGCAGGATTTGAACCTGCATCTTCCTCCAGTTACCTTACTCTTCGTTCGTAGCGAAGGTGGCTACAGCGGTATATCTTCTATTGACGCGCTTTCTTTGTGCATCTGACCATTTATCTGGGTTATATTCTATCCGTTGAACTAAGGGCATTGATCTTAATCGATTTTTAATACTGATTTCCAAGGTATGCTCTTGGATTGGTCATACGGTTTGTTCTTTCCCTTCCTGCAATTTTCAGATGCTTGTAAATATTGCAGGTTGTCTTGATGATGCGCTCCACCGGCGGCGAGGACTACTACATGGCCAACATAATAACCACTAGGGCAATTTTCGTATATTTTGCGTATTAGCTTTAGGTCGGCATCTGGGGGAATAGCATTTTTCTTTCTGGCCCTGTATGCAATAACACCTGCAATATTTCTAGCTTTCTTATGCTCTTCAGAGACTCTACCTTTAAGGTCTGCTGCTCTCTTTACACCGGCGCTAATTTTTACAAGTTGTTCTTCTGTGGGTTTAAATCCGGGTTTTCCCTTAGCATGGTGAACGTGTTCACCATAGAATTTTTTCATCGATTCTGAAACTTTTTGATAGCGCTCAATCGTCATAAATGGTTCCTATCGTAATATTGAACTTACGACTTGTTTATAACAATTGGCTGAGGGTGTGGGAATCGAACCCACTTTGGAGTTTCCTCCACGGATTAACAGTCCGGCGCCTAAACCATCCAGCCCACCCTCAATCGTTTACTCTTCTGGAGTGTGGCGATTTCGCCAAGTTCAGCAACCACTTCAGCATTTTGAAAGTCAAACTTACCAGTAATCAAATCGCGCGTTACAGAGTTGCATGCTTCGATCTTTTCTTTAGGAGAAAGTTTTTCATTTGGCGAAAAGTAAACGCGTTCTATGCCAAGTTCCTTTAGTTTGGCTTTAAGCGCATAGAATTCCGCCTTGTGCGGTTCCATAGAAGTCATAAACTTCTCTCCTTAATTGCGGCAGGGAATACTGGTTTCGATGCAATTTCTTCGGCTTCAAAGGCCGGCATCTTAGCCACTAGGCGAGAGCCCTGTTGATTCTGGCGAGCCATACCGGATTTGAACCGGTCTATCTCCTCCGTGACAGGGAGGCAACCACACCAAGCAGTCTCATGGCCCATATTGTTTGGCGGAGAAGGCGAGATTCGAACTCGCAACCTAACGGTTAACAGCCGTTTGCTCTACCATTGAGCTACATCTCCATTTGAATTTTGCCAACAAAAGAACGAACACGGGTAGTTTTCATTAAAAGTGAGATAACCATGTTCTATCGGTTGGCGTTAACGTTGGCGCTCTTGATGGGTATCGATCCCACTTCTTCGCCTTGAGAGGGCAATATTCTAGCCAGTAAACTACAAGAGCATGAATTTGTCCCGCGTATTTTAATCGGTTTCCAGGGTTCCGGCACCACTCGCCCATCAAGCAGAGAGCTCATTCCGCTTTGAAGGTATTGATGTGGTAAACCGTATGGGTTTCGATCCCATCTCAACTGCTTGAAAGGCAGTCCGCCACACCAGCTGCGTCACGGTTCACATTAAATTTGAAGACAGCAATATCGAAAGACGGGTTTAAGTCGGCTTAAAAAGCTGATTGGATAACCATCATTTCAGCGGCTGTCAAAATTGGTGCTCACGTTCGGCCTCGAACCGAATCCTCCGCGTTACGAGGGCGGCATACCACCGGCTAATACTTCGCGAGCAAATTTGGTGTGGCTAGAGGGATTTGAACCCTCTCCTTTGCTTTCACAGAGCAAAATGCAAAACCAATTACACCTTAGCCACCATAGATTTTCATTTTCAAGATGCCGAGCATCTTGAAAATGGAGACTGAAATCAATCTCCATTGCCAAATTCAGACCTGTCTCGCACTCCTCCAGTCTCATGCAGGTTCCCCGACTGGTATCTTAGCGGTCCGCTTTTTGATAACTCGGTGCTGCTAAACCGAGGGTCGAAGGCTTTATCCCCTTCTAAAAGATTAAGGGTCCCTTGTGAGGACCCTTAATGCTTGGAACTTTCAGTGATTAGGTATTTTTACTTCATACCTGCACACTTGCATTAAGGTTAACATTACTATTATTTCTATTATTTCTATCTTCGAATCGCACAATATCCATCTGGCAGTTATGCTGCCATTTGAAATTTGTAAATTGTTCGTTGATAGTAAACATTAGGGTTGATCCTTACGCGATGATTGATTTGATAGAAGCATTATAGCAAGCTATAATCTAATTGTACACTTATTTATGGAACTTCTTGGTTTTTGAATCAGAGTCAATTATTGACTCTGATTACAGAGTATCATTCTAGTATTAGAAAGTAAACAGTTCAAAATCTTGATATTTAAGTTCTGTTAATATCACAAAATAAGGCATCCTTCCATTCCAATACATTGACAGGCAAATGTATTTTTTGGATCTCCTAAACAAGTATAGCATACTGGGCGGTTGAAGACGCAGCTTCCTGCGCATTCTCCGAGTGTGTCGCACGTTCCAAAGTTTAGAGATATTTTAATTTCATCATCTAATGACGGATCGTTTACATCTGTAGTAGGAAGAAGTGCTACTAATTTAAGCACCACTACTTCCTGAGAGCCATCAGTGTAAACTACTGGGATGTTTACGTTTATTATTTGTTCTTCGGTATTGTTTAGTGTTCCAAGCAAAAAGCCATTATCCATGTATAGCCCTTGAGGCAAATTCGATGCGTCGTATGAGGATATTCTAGTTGGTGGGAAGAAGAAAATTCCTTCTAATGGCTGACCGCTTACAACCTTCCATTTGATATTGGAGATTTTTGGAATTAAAGTACCGTTTTCACCTGCTTTTTCTGTTGATAGCGTGGTTATTTTGCTAGTTGATAATTCATAAACTCCGTTTAGTTGCAGAATCATTGATCTTCCAGCGGTTATAGTCAAAAGATACTCTTTTGACTGAACATAAGATAGTACTGATCCGTCGTGCAACTGCAAAAAATGGCTGTTGAACAAAATTGCCGCACTATGAATTGCAGATGCTATTGAGGTGCCAGCGGTGAATGAAAGTCCCCCACCCAAATGTGCAACTTTGATGTCCTTACCTGGGGCCCAGACGTCGAGAGCGCCATAATTTACTGGGCCTTCTGTAGTTTGCAGGTATCCAGTATAGTTTGAAAAATCACAAGGTTCAAAGTCAAAGTCATATGCGCCGACCGTAATTGCTGGCTCCATGGAAGCGGGAGTTACATTTTCAATTGGCGTACCGCTGTTACCAGCAGATGTCATTACTACAAATCCATAATCAATGAGCTGCTGAATTTTGCTTTCAACATAGGTGTTCTTGGCAATTGACCAGCTCAAATTTACGACGCGGATAAATCCAACATTAGAAATTCCGTCTAGATAAATTGCATCAAATGCAGATAGTAAATCCGATACTAGTGTAGGAGTTCCATTTTGGAAAATCTTGACAGACTTAACTTGTGCATCTACGATACCACATGTTGCACCCACTACAACTGATGCTAAAGCGGTACCGTGACCATTATAGTCCGCAAAATCTCCATTAAATGAGAACAAATTAGATATGCGGGCACTTGAAAACTCTGGGTGTGTTGCATCAATTCCAGAATCTACAAGATACATAACGCCATTTACTACTGGTCGAGAGTATGTAATTTCTGCTGCATTTAGATCTGGCTTAAGCGCAGATGAAACTTTCCACCAATCATCCATTGCGGACGTTGACCATGACATAGTAGAAAGAAGGTCTATAGCATTAGCAGCGTCATCAAGTATAGACTCAACTATTGCATCTGGTTGGGGTGCTAGCGCTTCTACAAGATACACCTTGTCGAAAGCAGAATAGGTTTTGATCACTGCGCAGCCATTCGCAGATAAGTATGAGTCGATATCTATTTCTGCGGCATCATTTTTGAAGTCGATTAAGAATCTCATCTTGATCTCCTATTATGGGCAGATAATCGGATTACCGGTAAAGCAGTAGCACCATCCGTGGCCGGGTTTACCAGCACCGCAGGCATCCACGCATGATCCTAAAGGGCATCCTCTAGAGTCACATAATGAAATATGGCACACTCCAAATTGCAGACGTACACGTATTTCGGGGTCAATTGAGACATCGTCATATTGCATGTTTTCTGGGATGATAAGAACAGAGATATTAGTTGTTATGCTTTGACCGTCGCGCTTGGTGTATGAGAATTGCCCAGTCCAGCTAAATGGCGAAGCAACAGTTTTCTCAAGAATTAACCACCCGTTCTGATCTAACGTTATTCCTTCTGGGGCAATTAAACTAGCCACGTCTATCTGGGAAACGTCGACAAGCGCGTCTGAAAACATTCTGGCGTAGGTTCGCGTACCTGATTTCGCTAATGCGTTAATGATGGTTGGGGCATTGAAGGAAACCGTGTTTTGCCCGTCATATTCTGTTGTAAAGCGGGCGACAGTATTGACCGACGCCGAATATTGATTGCTTAAATCTAAAATTCCACTCTTGCCCGTAGAAGCAATTAGAATATTTCTGCTGTCTGATGGATCAAAAATTGGCGGTACGGTTCCATCACTTAGAGTAAGTAGATGTGTATTAAATGCTAACGCCGCGGATTGGATTGCAGTAGCAATAGATGTTCCATTTGCTATTCCAAACGAATTGTTGATAAGGGCAACTCTAATATTTTCTCCAGGCGCCCATGAATCTAATGCTCCTGAATTAACTTGCCCAGGAGTTGTTGAAATGTCACCGGTGAAGTTAGAGAAATCGGATGGCTGGAAATCTTGACCATAAGATCCTATTGTGAACGCCTCTGGCATTGATGCTGGGGTCACGTCTTCGATGGAAGTACCATTATTGCCTGCAGATGCTATGACATAGATGCCGGCGTTAATCATGAATCTGATCTTATCTTCAATGTAATTGTTCTTGGCAATGACCCAACTCATATTGGCAATATGAATCTTGCCTGGGTTGGAAGCAGCATCAAGCATAATTGCATTCATCGCTGCTAGTATGTGAGATTGAAGGGTTGGAGTTCCATCTTGGAATATTTTTACGGATTTAACTGGCGCATCTGTTAGGCCGCATGTTCTGCCAGAAATTACAGACGCAAGTGCTGTACCGTGACCATTGTAATCGGCTTCATCTCCATTAAAAGAGTAGATGGACGATACGTTGGCGCCAACAAAATCTGGATGATCTATCTTTATTCCTGAGTCTACAACATATACAATAGAGGCTTCGCCTTTTCTATTGTAGGTTATAGAAGGCTGACTCAAGTCGGGAGCATTTGCCGAGGCGATCTTCCACCAATCTGCATTGTCTATCGTAGAGATAGTGGTGGTGCTCAAAAGACTGATTGGGTTTTCTGTGTCGTTGACTATTGAGTCGACAATGCTAGTAAATGCGGGAGTCGACTCAGCGTCCATAACGAATATGTTTTCGAAAGTGGTAAACTCTTGAATAATTGTGCACCCATTATCAGCAGCATATAGATCTATCTCTGCTCTGGTGGCGCTGTTTTTAAAGTCTATGATGAATCTCACCGGAATCTCCTTGATGTTGAGTACTACAACTTATTTATCCACTCGTTATGGATAATGGTGTTCTTTTCAGAATAAAAGCCGTGGGGCAGGATGTCGAAAAGGCCATATCTAAAGATTACGTCAAAAGGTCGTTTTGATGGCATACCGGCCCATTTTAATTTGGTTAGACGATCTATCTTGGTAGAATCGTACCTTTCTTTTATAGCCTCAAATCCTGTCAGTTTCTTAGACTGATTTATTACCGGAAATCCAGCAAACTCATAGGCCGTAACTTTGGTAAAGTAACCTGAGTCGCGGCCGAGGGCTATTGGCACATGATCTCTGTACTTACGTATCAAGTCTATTTCTGATTTGTAAAAAGCATATGCTAGACCCGGGGTACAACATAAAAAGAAAGGCACGAAATTATGTTTGGTGAGCGCCCGATATCTGTCTAATGCTAGTATTGTCCAGTTCTGACCCGAAGAAAATTGCGAAAGATAGTTTCCGCCCATAATTACTGTTTCGTTATGAAAAGATGTCAACTTTAGGTATGTAAGAATATGAGGACTAGCACAATCGTACTTCATTGCCATCTCTTTGTATTCTTGCGAAGTTATGAATTTGTCGACATCAAATTCTCTAACTTCGTATTCTATTCCCCATGACATACAAAATGCTTCTAGCGTCATGCCATCTTCAATATTGTCTCCATAAGAATAATGTACAACTGAAAATGGCACACTGGACTTTTTCCAAGCATATATCATTGCCTGACTATCAACTCCACCAGATACTAGTAAAGTATATGGCCCCTCATGGGTTCCACAGATAGTTTTTATTGCCTGTAGGGCTTCGTACAGCGCCCGACCGACTTCTAGATTTGTAGGCTTGGAAAAGTCAAAAACTAAAGGGGACTTTCGATCCCCTTTAATTTCTCTATATGTGTTAAACCAAAGTTCCATTTACCAATTGCCAACAGGGCATTTTGCTTCTTTGAGTTTAGTCTTCAAGTTCATAATGCACCCGCACTTCTTGCACTGATGTGTTAAACTAATGTAGAATGGGCACGCTCTGCAGATATCCATACGAGATTCTGCAAGAGTATCGTCGGCAACATCAGCAATTTTACTTAGCACAGCGTTCTCAAGTTTATTAAGACGCGCCTTAAGTTTTTCAGCAAAACTCATTCCTGCCTCTCCTGAATTTCATGTATGTTTTTTCTGCTTTCATCAAGCGACTTTCTAAGTATATTTAGCGATTCGGCTATGTCCTGTTCTGAATCAGAAACCGGCTCTTCTTCGACGTATTCTTCAGTGGCCGATGCATGCGGGACATCTTCGTCTGTTGTAGTCTCAGTCGCGTCTTCATAGTACTGGTAGTCTTCAGGTTCCACTATAGGTGCAGGACTAATTCTGGCATTTTGAGGAGAACGCATCTGTTGGATTGCGTCATATTGCTTACCAACAATTTGAGAAAGAACATCTACGGCACCCGCTACTTTTCCAACTTCAGCAGTAAGTTTTGCTAGATCTTCTTTGTTCTGATCAATGGCCTCTTGAAGTTCTGTTGCCTTTGCATATCGCTCATCAATCTTGAACAGGAATGGGGTAACAGTAACTAACACTGAAACAATAGCCGCTACAGTTGCTGGCATACCTACCTTTTTAACTGACTCCATTACGCTGGTAATAAGGCTAGGAGCAACCGCTGTAATTGTCTGCTCTAATGTGGGAGTCGTGAGTGGAGCGGTTTGCGCGCTCGATGTTGCAGCCGACGATTTCGTGTCCCGTTTTGCATCTTGCTGCTCAGGCGGTAATTGCTCATTGCTCATTTTTTATTTCCTTTCTAATATCAGCGCCCACCGGTGGGCTTAAGTAGTTGACGGCTTGATTTACACTAATCTTATTCTTTCGCTGCATGTGCTTTAGGAGGCCAGTATAAGACTCGCCCTTCTTAAACTCTACCATATCTTCTGCACTCTGACCCTCTACACATGCCTGAAGAAGCCATGATTGCGTATCTGGGTTAACCACATACTGAGTCACTATTCCAAGTCCTCCAATTTTGTCGGTCTTAGTGAGAGTAACTACTGGTATTGTCTGCTTTCTAAAGTACATTTTTTGGCGCTTTACGGAGTATCCATTTTTCTTGGCAAAGGTAAACACATCGCCAATACCGAGATCAATAGATTCTCGTATTTCATTTATGACTTTAATCAGGTTGTTCATACATGTCTCCAATTTTAACTATTTACACGCCAAAGAACTTTTTGGTTGTAGTTGGGTTGATTTTGAAGTCATTCAGGAGATGTTTCTTAAAGGTGTCGTTAGATATACCATTGCTTAGTTCAACGCGTTTATCTTGGCCTTCGACTCCCACCTTGAAACTCCACTGCTCATTAGGGACATCTAAAATGTAGTCAAAGATAAATTTTATTCCGTTGAGCAACTCTATCTTAGACATGAGCGTAACTTCCTTTTCATCGGCACCAATAATTGCAGTGATGATAGATTTGGCGTATCCGAGGTCAATTGCGATAGCACAAACGTCTTTCTTGGAAGATATTTTAGATTCAGTAAACTTCTTTAGCAATGCAGGCTTCTCTACTATCTCTTCTTTGCTAATAGATGGAAACTCTGGAGCAAATACTATTGGCGCCATTGGCTGCTTCTCTAAACCATCTTCACCGGGCTGCATTGGATCTACATTCGGATCGATAGCGTATTTTGCTACAGAGGTATTGATTTCGACAAATGTCAGTTCTTTATATCCCGGGGTCTGACCGAGTATGAATGTCGCGCCGACGCGCGACTTCAAAATAGAGTAAATTTCGGCGAATAGCCCCTGTACTTGATACAGCGGGCGTCTGTAAAATTCATACGGGTTTGTCAGTTGAGTAGAAAAATCAACAGCCATAGATTTCTCGTGATCTATTCTAGTAAGCATATCGACAACTTCAAAACTGAACAGATCAATTTTGCGGTATTCTACAAATGCGTTACATGGCTTTATTACTGATAATTTCTGGCAAGACCAATCATCTACTATATTTGCTTCTGGGTGATCGCTTAGAAACTCGGCCATAATTTCGCCAAATGTTGTTGGCTTGGTTATTGTGAATATTCTGCGCTGAAGTTCAAGAGATAGCGAATTTTCCCCATAAACAATTACGCGTTTTGCATTGTAGTGTTCGACGAGATTAATAGGCTTTAGCCCGATTGCAGGTGCGCAAACTATATCGGCTGATTGATTTTCTAAATTCTCAAGAGGATCGGCGTCGACTGTTATTATCTGGTCTTTAACTAGAGGAAGGAAACGCTTCTCGTAAAAAGTCTCGGAGATGATTTCAGAAAGTGCTGTCGAGTCGTCTAGATAATGGGCATCGTAAGTTGATAGCAGGCCCGACAGAGATGGCAGACTTCCGAACTCATCCAACTGTCTAATGACTATTGAGGCACCATTCCGCCCACACACTGCTGGCACGAATTCTCTAGATGCTCCGGATACAACAACTACTTCTTTAGGAAGATACTCAACATCAGATGGAATGCTAACTGCATATTTTGGACCGTCTTTTATTCTGCCATCGTCAAATGAAATTGCGCCCAACGATCTCCATAACTCAACGTCAAAAACTAAACATCTTCTATCTAGCACGACATAGTCATCTTGAAGCATGGTATGCCCCAATACGATATTCTTGGAGTCTAGCATCGCTCTTAATGCAGCGCTAAAAAAGTCGGTGTCAAAAATAACGTGGCCGGCAGACTGCACTATTAGATAATCAGTTTTGCATCTTCTTAGCGCCTGATCTACAGTGTCTACTTCTAATATGTAGTCTCCGTATGAATACCCATATGCCTTAAAGGCATAGTGCTCCATGAAGCGTTTTGTTAGATCGTACTTCCATGTATGACTAGATTTTAGAATGGCAAACGTAATTTGGCTAGACATACATTCTGCTCGTTGATAAATCGATATTTATCCTTGCGGCTGGTAGTCATGTTTGCAGTACGCATTTGCGTCAGAGGTGTCAGTCTTAATCCAATCGCTGGTCAGGTTGAAGCCTGCTCGTTCATATGCTGGCCAGGATGTCTTTCTCGGAAGAGACCAGCAGAATTTAGCATTTAATGATTTGCCCGCAGCAATAGTTTTTTGAAGAAGTCTTACGCCTAATCCATTTTTACGATGGTTTGGATCTACCCACAGTCCGCGTGATCTAAATGATCCATCATCGCACAGGTGCCCACTGTTTACGCCAATAAGTTTCGTAGTATCGTAGATGCCGAAGTAAAATGCGGGCAATTGAAAGTTTGTCATACTATAGCCGCTAAGGTAGAGCATTGCACTTACCGTCTCAATGTCTTTTCTACCGGGCCATAGTTCATTTTGCCAAACAGATTTGATCTCTAGAAATGTTATGTTGATTATCATCATCATCATGACCTGAAAATAGTAGAAGGGAGCCAATGGCTCCCTTCTATTTACCGCGTAGTTGCTATCAGTTCAGTTTAACGTTGGGGGAAATACATGCGGCATCTGTGATGATCTTGTTATCATGAATACGCATAAAATCAATCGTTGCTTGTCCATGGAAACCCAAACAGGTTGGCATAGGCACGTTGGGCGCAAATTGCTGATAGCGAAAGCCATTGTGGATATGAACGTATCTAGCAGAATTCGTATTTAAGTCATACGCCAGGATAGCATAGTTATTGTAATTATTGTTTACCTTAAGAACATATAGAATGTCACCGGCAAGATGCATGTCAAGATTAACGCTGAAACAAGTATCACCACAATTTCCCGCTTGATCAGTGTGAAGACTCGGAACCGTAAATTCTGGAGTTGCGGCGAGTTCACCTGTGGCGCTGAGCGCATAAACAGTAGGGTTAAGACCAGCAAAACTATCTAGCACTGTGTCAGAACCCGCAATGCCAAGATATTTCTTATTATTGCGTTCAAGGATTTCCATTGTCCAAATGTTGGCGCGAGTTCCTTGGCGACCAGATATAGTCTCAAGAGTGAATGAGCCATTACGATTGTTGATCAGTCTCTGCAAAGATGCTGTGGTGTTTAGTTGGTTGGCAATGAAGATGTCTGCAAATCCATCATTGCGCGTATCTAGTGCCACTGCAGCATGATACATTCCTTCGGGAATTTCAACTGTTCGGACGTCATACAGTCCATCAAGACGGCTTGTAATGATATATGGTCGCTCGCGTGGAACATTTCCATTGACTACCATAACAGAAGGATGCTCTGATCCATGGCAAGAAACGAAAACATCAGGAATCTCATCGCCGTTGAAATCAGAAACAACGGATTTTCGGGAGTGCTCGCACCCTCGAACTCGAGAATTTGGTGCAAGCAGGGAAGAAGTCCTACTCACCCAAGATCCACGGACATTTTGGAAAAAGTGAATGCTTGATGGTTCACGCGGATTCGTAGATGAGAAATACTCAGTTACGTCTGCAAAATATGTATACTCACCAGTTTGGGTAAAGTCAGCAAAAGCGCGGGCGTGAACCTGTTGAACCTCAATAACAAACACGCCGCGGATAGCCGGAAGGGTTTGCGGCCCAAAAGGCAGATCTTTCTGATTTTTAGTTGACGTATCTTTCAAGGAAATCGGAAGATACGTTTCAACGATTTCGAAATTGCCGTTGGGTCTTAAGACCATTTTGACGTTGGAAAAACGAACACTGCCAACCATCAAAGAAGTCAAAACAAGCGTTCCTGCGCGGTAGTTCGCTGCAGAAATATCGGCTCGGCTTGAAGGAACCGATGTATAAAGTTGCTTAAACGTTCCATCAGGCTGAAGTTCAAGGTTTACTGACTCGTGAAGTTGGCCGTCGATGCGCACATTAGGCATTACAATCTGACGCTTGCGAGGTACCCACATCGGGATATTGACGGCAATTCGGCGAGGATTTGCGCGCTCATTACGCAGTTCCATGCCTACGAATGCGCTAGAGAATAGCGTGGGGCGGGCGTCTGAGAAAATGGTCGGTGCTGGAAAACTTCCAAAGACACGCTGGGTCTGCGGGGTCGGAATTGACTGTGAAATAACTTCTTCGTCGTCAACACTCAGATCGAGGGGCTTGATTGCTGGAGTCGTAGCGTAAGTGGCGGG
>BBPE01004173.1_pt3 | contig 11997 bp, 10 predicted proteins | sample 1344301 | NCBI WGS metagenome assembly BBPE01 (sample SAMD00019089, study PRJDB2971) | groundwater metagenome | isolation source: The Cedars highly-alkaline
CCAATCCACCGGCAGCCGCTGGCCGAGGACGCTACCAGCGCCGAGGCCCTGCACCGCGCGCTGGCGGCCGAGCCGGCGGCGGCGCTGGCCTTCAAGCCGGTGGGCGAGTTGACCGCCGAGGAGCAGGGCGCGGTGCGCCAGTTCTTCGCCCGGGAGTACGGCGCGCGCGACGCGGAGGCCGCGGCCAAGCGCGCCCGGGTGGAGGCGCTGGACCGCGAGGAGCCGGAGAAGGAAACGGACGGGCTGTTCGGCCGCGGCACCAACCCGGAGTGGACGCGCTGGAAAGGCGAGCGCGACGAGGCGGCGCAGGCGGCGTCCGACGCCGAGTTCGGGTGGGGGCGGTACACCGCCGCGATGGGCGGGCCGGAGGCCGCCTACCAGGCCATGCAGGACGTGCTGCGCGGCCGCGCGGTCGAGGCCTTCGCGCGGGAGCACAACAAGCTCCGCCCCGCCGCGCCGCTGCGCGTGGGCCGGGCCGCGATCCGCGGCGACCTGGACCACCTGGACGCGGTGGATCCGCAGGCGCGGGCGAGGCGCGAGGCGGACCGGCGCGAGCTGGCCGACCGGCTGCGCAACCGCGTCGCGGGCCGCTACGCCGCCGGCTCCGTCCACGATCGCATGGCGGCGGCGCGCGAGGCGGAGGAGGCGGCGGCGCAGGCGCAGATGGGCCTGTTCGGCGACGAGCCGGCGGCGTCGGGCGGCGAGGGCGAGGCGGAGGCGCTGCCCGAGAACGACGCGCCGATGGGGCCGGGCGAGCGCGCCACGGTGGGCCATGCGGCGGAGCGGGCGCTTGCCGGGCTGGTGGCGCGCACAGGCGGCATGTGGGACCCCCGGCAGCGGCAGACACCCCTGTACGCCCCGGCGATGGACGGGAAGTACATCGCCCGGCAGCGCGCGGTAAAGCTCATCGACCGCAACCGGCGCGTGGTGCTGGGTATGGGGGTGGGCAGCGGAAAGGCGCAGCCTGTTCACTCTCGGATTCTCACCCCGACTGGTTGGACGACGATGGGCGAACTCCGCGTCGGCGACCAGGTTCTTGCCGGTGACGGCACGGTGTGCCGGGTGACCGGGGTGTTTCCGCAGGGCGTGAGGCCGGTCTTCCGGGTCGTGATGAGCGACGGCGCGACGGCCGAGTGCTGCGACGAACATCTCTGGCTGACGCAGACGCAGAAGGAGCGGCGTCCGCGCGTTCGCCCCCTGCTGGAGATCCAGCGCGACCTCGCCGAGGCGAAGAGAGTGGGCAGCCGGCGCCACACCGTGCCACTTGTCGGCCCTCTGCAAATGACGCCGCAGGCCGTACCGCTGGATCCGTACCTCGTCGGGCTCTTGCTGGGCGACGGGGGCTTCACGAAGCCAGGGGCCGTGATGTTCACGACCTGGGACCGCGAGGTTGCGGCGGCGGTGCAGGCGTCGCTGCCGGAAGGCGTCCGCATGTTGGCGGATACGGTCGTCGACGGGACCACCAGCTTTCGGCTTGCTTCGGAGCAGCGGGGCTGCGGCATCAAGAACCCGGTGCTTGACGTTCTGTGCCTCCTCGGCCTTCACGGCTGCGCGTCGGCGGAAAAGTTCATACCCAACAAGTATCTTTACAACGAGGCGGCTGTTCGCTTGGCGGTCCTGCAGGGGCTGATCGACACGGACGGCTTCGTGGGCGCGGAGGGCCACACGGTGTCTTTCACCACGGTCTCGCCCAGGCTCCGCGACGGCGTCGTGTTCCTGACGCGCTCTCTCGGCGGCATCGCCACGGTGACGGAAGCCCGGACGCGCCACAAACACGACGAGGAGGCGGGGAAAGGTCAACTCGCGTTCACGGTTCGGCTGCGCCTCCCGCCCGCCGTGCCGCCTGCGCGCTTGGTGCGCAAGGCGAGGTGGGTGATTCCGCGCGGCAAGTACGCGCCGAGATGCCGCTTCATCGAGCGCATCGAGCCTGCGGGCGACGCTGAGTGCCGGTGCATTTCGGTCGACCACCCCAGCCGTCTCTACGTCACCGACGACCTGATCGTCACGCACAACACCGGAATCTCGATCGGCGCCTTTGCCCACCTCCAGGCCCAGGGCAAGGCCAAGCGCGGTCTCTTCCTCGTGCCCTCCGTGGTGCAGGGGCAGTTCCATGGCGAGGCGCTGGCGATGCTCGAGCCGGGCCAGTTCTCGTGGCACGCGCGCCCCGGCGCGCCGCGCGACGAGCGGCTCGCGGCGATGCGCGACTCGTCCGGCCACGACTTCGTGGTGCTCACCCACCAGGGGTTCCGCGACGACGTGCTGCATCTCGCGGCCCGGCACGACGGGACAACCCCGGAAGCCGTGGCGGACCGGATCGAGGCGATGGCTCCGCCCGAGCGCGCGGACTTCCTCCGGGACACGCTGGCGCGGGAGGGAATCGGGTTCGACTACCTGGCTGTCGACGAGGGCCACAACCTGCTCAACCGGAAGGGCAAGGAGGACAGCCGCCTGGCGAACGTCGTGGACGCCGTCTCGCGGCACACCGGCACCTACGTCAACATGACCGCCGACCCGGTGAAGAATGACGTGTCGGAGGCCTTCGACACACTCGCCAAAATGGACCCGGACCGCTACCGCGACCGCGCCGCTTTCCTGCGGCGCTACGGCCCCGACACCGAGGGCGCGCGCGAGGGCCTCCGGCGCGAGTTGGCGCGCCACTACTACACCAGCTCCATCAGCCCCGGCGTGGCGGCGCACAAGAAGGAGGTGCGGGTGGATCTGCACCCGGAGGACCGCGCGCGGGTCGAGAGCATCCAGCGCGCCGCGGGCCGGGCGCGGCTGGCGCGGATGGAAGGGCGGGTGGACGTCGCGGCGCTGCGCGATCTCAGCCCGCAGAGCTTCGAGGGGGTGGAGCCGGAGCGGCACGAGGAGGTGGCGCGGGGGCTGGCCGACGCGGTGGGGGTGCTGCGCGATTCCGCGCTGCGCCGCGCCATTTCCGGGCGGGGCAAGGTGGACGTGGTCTCGCGCCTTGCCGGTGAGCGGCGCGGCACGCCGGGCGTCGTCTTCTGCCACCATCTCGATCAGGTGGACCGCATGGCCGAGCGGCTGCGCGCCGAGGGGCACAAGGTGCTGACGCTGACCGGCAAGCACGGCGCGAAAGAAAAGGCGGCGACCATCGACGCCTTCCGGCGCGAAGGTGGCGTGCTGCTCGCCTCCGACGCGGGCGCGGTGGGGGCGAACCTGCAAACCGGAAAGTGGCTTGCCCAGTTCGACACGCCGATGACGGCGACGGTGCACGCGCAGCGCAACGGGCGGATCCACCGCATCGGGCAGACGCAGGACGTCGAGCTGCTCGACCTGGTGGCCGACCACCCGGAGGAGCGGCGGGCGCGCGACCGGCTCGCGCGGAAGTACGGATTGCGCGAGATCGTCACCTCCCCGCTCGACGGACTGGACGACACCGGCCTTGCCGGAACGCTTGCGCGCGTGCGCGCGGGCCGCGACGACGCCGCCCCCGCGGCGCCCAGGCCCCGGGCCGAGTCCTCCCTGACTCCCGAGCCCGCCCCGCAGCGCGCGCCCGAAGTGGAGCCGGCGCTGCTGTAGCGCAGCCGCGTCGTGAGGCGACCGTCGCGGCATGCGACGGCGCCCGACTTGCCTCTTCCCCTGGAAGGACAATCCGTCTAGTGGACGGATATGGCCAACGTGATGCAAGTCGTCAAAGCAGAGGGTGAGTCTGAGCGTTATGCGGCGGGAAGCGGTGGCCTGGCCGCCGATGTGCTGGTCGGCGACGCCTTGGAGGTGCTTCGCCACCTGCCCGGCCGTGCGTTCCAGACCTGCGTCACTTCGCCGCCCTACTACGGCCTGCGAGATTACGGCGCCGAGGGCCAGATCGGGCTGGAGGCAACGCCCGACGCCTATGTCGGGCGGCTGGTGGAGGTGTTCCGCGAGGTGCGGCGGACGCTCCGCGACGACGGCACGCTATGGCTCAACCTGGGCGACAGCTACGCGGGATCGTGGGGCGCGCAGTCACGGTCCGATGGCAACGCCACGGTCTCCGCGACGAGCGCGGCGCAGGCCGAGGCCGCGCCAAAGCGCACGAACACCGGCAGCGTCAAGCACCTCGACGGCATCAAGCCCAAGGATTTGCTCGGCGTCCCGTGGATGGTGGCCTTCGCGCTACGCGCCGACGGCTGGTTCCTCCGCGCCGAGATCGTGTGGTGCCTTTCCGGTGGCACCAAGCTCTACGCCAGAACAGCACGCGGCGACCGGCCCGCGGCGCTGAAGGACCTTGTCCGTCTCGACCCCGCGACCGTGCGCCTTTGGAATGGGCAGGGGTGGACGCGGGTTGTGCGCTGGACCCGCTCGGCCGAGCCGCGCCACGCGGCCATCGAGATAGAGTTCCGCAACGGGGAGCGCGTGGGCTGCACGCCCTCGCATCTGTGGCCGACCCACCGCGGGAACCAGCGGGCCGCGGACTTGCGGATCGGCGACGTCGTGCCGTGGACGATGCTGCCAGAACCGGCACAGCCCGCGGACGAGACGATCCTCGACGCGGAGGTGGCGTGGTTCGCGGGACGGTACCTCGCGGACGGAAGCCTCAACGGGCCGACGGTCCAGATCGCGTGCCACAGGGACGAAGCGGATCAACTGTTAGCGCGTCTCGCGCCCGTCGCCCGACGATTCGGCGGCACTGCACGGACGCACCGCGGCGGCGGCAAGGCGGCCAGCGTGTGCCTCGACGGCTCGCTCCTAGCACCTCTGGTGCGCCGCTACGTCGAGGGCGGCAACGCCCGCGAGAAGCGGCTTTGCCCGGCGACATGGGATCACGGTCGCGCCTGGCTGCGCGCGCTCGCCGAGGGCTACTTGGCGGGCGACGGCCACCACGACACGGCCAACGACCGCTGGCGCCTAGGCTTCACGCGCAACGACCGACTCGCGGCGGACCTCAGAACGCTGGCGGCGCGGATCGGCGCGCAGGTCACGCTTCGTGCCACGCACGCAACCGGCTTCGGGGAGAGGTGGCCGGTCTATCGCGGATGGTGGCGGTGGGCCGCGTCGGGGCACCGCAACGCCGCGCCGCCGGGAGAGATCGTCGCGCTGCGCCGATCCCGCGGGCGCGCGTTCTGGGACGTGACCGTGGAGGACGAGCCGCATCTCTTCGCGCTGGCGTCCGGCCTGCTCACCCACAACTGCAAGCCCAACCCGATGCCAGAGAGCGTCACCGACCGCCCCACGCGCTCGCACGAGCACGTCTTCCTCCTCTCGAAATCGCCGCGCTACTTCTACGACGCCGACGCAATCCGCGAGGCCGAGGCCGTCCCGGACTGGGACGACGGCACCCGCGTCTTCGGCGGAAAGAACAAGGCGGGTGCGAACGTCGCACATGGCGACCGCACGACGGGTCGCCTCGCCGGCCCGCGCAAGCGCGGTGTGCCGCCCCACCACGCGCAATACAAGAGCGGCGACCAGAGCGGCCTGGACGTCGTCCCGAGGGGCGCAGGCCGAAACGCCCGCGACGTGTGGACCATCGCCACGCGGCCGTTCCGCGGCGCGCATTTCGCCACCATGCCGCCCGACCTAGCCGAGCGCTGCATCCGCGCCGGCAGCCGGCCGGGCGACGCGGTGCTCGACCCCTTCGGCGGCGCGGGGACGACGGGGCTGGTCGCGCACCGGCTGCAGCGCCGCGCCACGCTGGTCGAGATCAACCCCGCCTACGCCGAACTGGCCCGCGGGCGCATCCGCGGCGACGCGCCCCTGCTCCACGACACTGTCCTAGAGGCCGCCACCGAATGACTCCCGCCGACGCGTATCGCGAGCGCCTGCTCGACCTTGCCGCCGACTGGATGCCCCTGGCCGCCCTTTGCGCCGAAACCGGCCTGGCCGAAGCCGACGTGGTCGAGGCGCTTGTGCGCGCGCGGGAGGGCGGCGACGCGCGCGCCGTCTTCGTCCCCGGCCTCGACCGGGCCGCGCGGCGTCACCGACCGCCACGGGATGCGTCGCCGGCCGCGGTGGCGCGGCAGGGGACCAGCGCTGAGCCCGGCCCGGCGGCCACCCCTTCAAGCGTTGAAGCCGAGCCGCAATCGCGCGCGGCGATGCCGCCGCCACGCCCTCCGGTCGCCCCCAATGGCGCCGAGTGCCACGAAGAGGGGACGAACTCGGCGTCCGAGGGCGTCAAGTCGCCTCCTCCTGCGGCCCAGGCCCGCTTCATCCGCACCCCGCCCGATCCGGTGGTGGAGGCGTTCGGGCGCGACCTCGTCGCGCTGCTGCCCAAGCTGCGCCGGCAAGCCATGGCGCTGACGCGCGACCCCGACGCAGCCGCCGACCTTGCCCAGGAGGCCGTGGCGCGGGCGCTGCGCTACCGCGCGCACTTCGAGCCGGGCACCAACCTTGCCGCCTGGACGGCAACGATTCTCCGCAACTGCTTCTTCTTGCAGCGCCGCGGGCGGCGGGCGCGGCCGCATACGGCCATCGATGACGTGCACCCCGAGGTATTCGCCCGCCCGGCGAGCCAATTCGACGCCGCCGTTCTTGCCGAGACGCAGGCGCGGATTGCGACGCTGCCGGCCGAGATGCGTGAGACCTTGGTCGCCATCGCCGTTGATGGCCTGAGCTACGAGGATCTCGCGGCCAGCACTGGCGTGACGGCGAGCACGCTCAGGGAGCGCGTGTTCCGTGCGCGGCGCCTCCTCAACGGCACCGACCCGCGCGCGGCTGTGCCGAAGGTGGCCCCGCCCGACAACCTGCGGGAGCGCGTGATTGCCGCGCACCGGCTCCACGGCGTCGGCGCCGTCGCGCGGCGGCTGCAGATCAGCCGCCACCAAGTGCTGGTGATCCTGGCCGAGGCGGGCGAGGCGACGCGACCGCCGGGGCGGCCTGCCCGGGCGGCGGGCCGAGGCGACGGATGAGCGCCTACTACAACGAGCGCGACCCGTATGCCGCGCAGTGGCTCCGCAACCTGATAGCCGCCGGCCACATCGCCCCGGGCGCGGTGGACGAGCGCGACATCCGGGAGGTTTCACCCGATGACCTACGAGTCATGTCGCAGATGGCAGGGTGGCCGACGCCGCAGACCGACAACTTCCGCAGCCGCGGCGGGGACCGCAGAAGCGAAATGGGGCTGGACCAGCTGGCGCGGACCATCCCGACCGCGCCGGACGGCCCGGCCCGCTGCACGGCTTCTGGCGAGATGCGGACTGGCTTCTCTGCCGGGATGGCCGCTGGCGGCCGGTTGAACCCGGCACATTCCCGCTGGTTGATGGGACTGCCGCCCGAGTGGGACGCCTGCGCGCCTATGGCAACGCCATCGTCGCGCCCGTCGCGGCAGAGTTCATCGCCGCCTTCCTCGACGTCCGCCCGCCGGGCGGGTCGTGACGGGACGGTGCCGGCCTCACCGCCGACGCCCGGACCGCCCCGCCGCCGCCGCGCTGAATCGTGACGCGATGGTGGGCACGGCATGGTTGACGACTCAGAATCGCCCCGCTCCGCTCCGGACGACCCAACGCTCGCGCGGCACATCGCGGCCGCGCGCCGCCGCGTCGCCCACCTCGAAGGCTTGGCCGCCGGGTGCGACGCGGCCGAGCGCAAGATCCTCGAAGCCGCCGAGGCGCGCGCCGAGGCCTTGGACGAGGAGCTTTCCCGCGCACGCCGCCGCGCCGGGCTGGACCCGCGCGCGGCCCGGCGCGTCGAGGAGCTGACCGCCGAACGCGCACGCTGCCACGTCGCCGCCGCCACCGCGCGGATGCGCGCGGCTGACCCGACATGAAGTGCGCCGGATGCGGCGCCGCGCTCGGGCGGCTTAACGCGCGGGGCGAGCCGCTGCTTCGCTGCCGCGCGCTCGTGCTGAAGGCGAGCGGCGTGGAGGCGGTGTGCCCCAAGTGCAGCGCGGGCGTGCCCGTCGAGGGCGAGCTTGCCCGCGCGCTGGGCCGGCGGCTGCTCGTCATCGCGCCGCGCAGGCAAACGCGTCCGGCGTGATCATCCTGCTGCTCAAAGCCGCGGTGCGCGGTCACGTCCGCCGCACCCGCTCCGGCAGTCACACCTTCGTGCGCCCCTACAGCACCCGCGCCGCGCAGCCCGCGGCGCACCCTGACCTCTTCGGCGAGAGACCTCCCATGGCCGTCATACACTTCCCCACGCCCGCGCCCGAGCGCGTCGCGGAGCCCGCCGGCGCAAGCGGGCTGGCGCTCTACCATCCGGCCCGCATCGACGTGGACGGCGCGCCCATCGACTTCCCCGACGCGGCCCACGCCCACCTCTTCGCGCTGGGCCGCACCCTGCTTGGCCATCATGCACCCATGCCGCCGCCCGCGCTGCGCGCGCGCCTCTGGGAGCACTTCCGCGGCATGGTGGAGCACGACCCGGCGACGGGCGCGCCGTTCGACCGGCCCGAACACCTGCTCGACCTCGCGCGCGACTACGCCGACCCCGAGCACCGCTCATCCTGGATCGACAAGCGTCACGGCACCGCCGCATCCGTCATCGCCTCCGGCCGGCATGAGGCCTACTGGCGGCGCGGCGTAGCGCTGGCCATGGCAGCGGTCGCGCGCGGGCCGGAGGCCTCGCCCATGCTCAAGGGCCTGGCCCAGCACCTTGCCGCCCGGGCCGAGCGCGGCGCGTGACCGACAGGCCGCCGCGCACGCTCTACGTCTCCCGCCCGCTGCTCGACGGCGCGCGGCTGCGCGCCTGGGCGCGGCGTGCGCTGGGGCTGCGCTCCGCCCTGGCCGCGGCCGACATGCACGTCACTGTCGCCTTCTCCCGCGCGCCCGTAAACTGGTTCGCCCTGTCGCCCGACCGGAACCTCGTGCTCATCCCCGAGGGGGAGGCGGACCGCGAGGTGAAGCGGCTGGGCAAGGCGACCGTGCTGCGCTTCCGCGCGCCGGAGCTCGAGCGGCGGTGGCGAGAGTTCCGCGACCGGGCCGGCGCGAGCTGGGATCATCCGAGTTATCAGCCACATGTCACACTTACCTACACCGTGCCCGAGGGCACGGACCTGCACGACGCGACCCCGTTCGACGGCCCGCTGCGATTCGGTCCGGAGCGCTGGGCCGAGGTCAAGGACGACTGGCCCGTTGACGTCCAAGAGGAGCCGCTGCGCAAGGCAGGCGCGCCGTGGATCCTGCTCCGCCGCGCCGCCATCCCGCGCCGCCATCCCGCGCCCGGGGGGGGCGATCCGCGCGCGTCGTGACGCCACACGGACGAGGCAAGCGCCGCCGGCTCCGACGAGCCGCCGGTCGCGCGCGAGACGACGCAAGGGCCCCGACCCATGGGCCGCCAGGCGCCCCGGCAACCCCGCCGCGGCGCGGGCGGCTTTTTTTGCGAGCGTCGAGCGCGCGGCCCGGCGGAGGAGGCGGTGGGGCGATAGGCGGCAGGAGCCCGAAGGCACGTGTTCGACGGCGGCGACGAGAGCGGCGGTAGGAGCGAGGTGGCTGGTGCCGCGTGCGAGCACCTGTTCTTCGCCGGGCTGCTCAAGGCGAACCCGGCCGAGGAGGGTGGGCGGCGCTTTCTCTACATCGAGACCAGTAATGAGGCGCGCGACCTCCAGGGCGAGGTTGTGCTGCAGAAGGCGCTGGCGGACAGCGCTGACTACTACCTGCGGTTCGGCAACCTGGATCTGGAGCACCGCACCGTCACCGGGCCGGTGCAGGGCGCCGCCCCCGACTACGCCCTCTGGGAAATCGGCAAGCCGGTCCGCGTGGAGTCGGGCCGCGGTCGCACCTTCGTCAAGGCCGAGCTTTATCAGGGCAACACCCCCGTCGCCGCCAGCGCGAACATGGTGTGGGACAGCGTCACGAAACTCCGACCGCCCCAGCGCTGGTACCCCTCCATCGGGGGCGCAGTGCTCAAGGGTGGGCGCAGCGTGGAGCGCGGCGCCGACGGGCGGCCCCACGTGGTCGTCAGCCGCGTCCGCTGGAGCAACATCGGCCTGAGCAAGACCCCGGTGAACCCGGCCGTGCCCACCGTGTCGACCGTGCCGCTCGGCGCGCTTGCCAAGTGCTGGTCCGCCCACCGCGGACTGGACCTGACCAAGGCGCTCGAGATGTCGTCCGGCCAGTCCACCGATGCGGCTGAGCGGACCGGCGGCGCGGCGCTCGCGCGTCAGTCGCTCGACCGCGACCTCCAATCCTATTTCGGCTGGCGAAATCGCATCGCCGGCCGCGTCCTGGACAAGAGCCTCGCGCTCGACCCGCGCGCCATCGCCCGCGCAGGCGAAGAGATGGGGCTTGATCCCGACACCGCCGCCGAATGGGCTGAGCGCTTCCACCGGGCCGCCACCGCCGCCGCGAAGCCGCGGCCCGGCGCACCCGCCGCAGCAACCCCCGACTGACAGGAGACAGGGCCGTGCCCGACAACGACTACGACCGCATGCTCGCCGAAATCGACGGCGTGCTCGCCAAGGCGATGCCCGTCGAGGACGACAAGGATGTGGACGCGGCCATCGCCGCCGCGGCCGAAGGCAAGGACATGCCGCACGACGACGAGGAGGACAAGGACAAGGACGGCGTCCCGGACGACGCTGACCCGGCGGCGATGATGAAGAGCTTCGCCGTCACCCTCGCCAGCGGCGAGGAGACGGAGGCCTACGACGCGACCGAGCTGCTCAAAGGCATGCACGCGGTCTCCTCCTCGCAGTCCAAGGCCATCGCGCAGCTTCGCGCCACCGTGGACGCGCAGGGCAAGGTCCTGGCGCGGATCCCGGAGGCGCTCGCGGCCGTCCAGCGGGGCATCGAGAGCCAGGGCGCGGTGCTGAAAAGCCTCCGCGCCGCGCCCGCAGGCCGCCGCTCCACGACGGTCGCACCCGCCAAGTCCGACACCGGCGCGACGGACGGGCGCAGCGACGCGGAGGCGGTGCTGACCAAGTGCCTCGCCCTGCAACGCGACGGCTCGCTCAACGCGAACGACGTGGCGATGGTGGAGGCGCGGCTGGGCCGCGGCATGTCGCTCCCCGCGCACGTCACGCAGGCGCTCGCTGCCGCCCGCTGAGGCGGGACCGGCCAACCACCGGCGCGCCGCGGACCTCCCCCCCACGCGGCGCGCCCGCACAGACCACCACCCAACCGCCCCACCCAGCCGGCCCATCGCCGGCGCGGGGCACAGGAGACGGCAATGAGCTTGACGATTGACGAGGGGGCGTTTTCCGGGGCCGCGCCGGGCGACCAGATCGCCGCGCTGCAGAAGGCCCTGACCTCCGGCTACGGCACCGACGTCGCCGAGCTGGCCGGCGGCGGCGCGCTGCGCATCCAGAGCCTCGACCGCACGATGCAGGCGACCATCCAGGAGACCAGGCATTTCACGCTGTTCAACGACCTGGACAAGCCGCGCATCGGCGCAACGGTCGATGAGTGGACCGAGCAGAGCTCGGTGGGTGGGTTTCTCGGCGGCTCGACCAACACCGAAACCGGCATCATCCCCGAAGCGGTCGGCCAGTACGACCGCAACGTCGGGCTGGTGAAGTACCTGACCACGCGCCGCCAGGTTTCGGTTGTCATTGGCGTCACCAACAACATCGTGGACGCCGAGGCCATCGAGCAGAAAAACGGCGCGCTGCAGCTGATGAGCGACGCCAATTTCCTCTGCTACGAAGGCGACGCGGCCGTGGTGCCGACCGAGTTCGACGGCATCCGCGCGCAGCTCATGCGCGGCGTCGCCGAGGGCGCGGTGGACCCGCGCAACATCGTCGACATGCGCGGCGCCCCGCTCAACAACATCCGCCCCATCGCCGACGCGGCGGCCGTGGTCAGCGACTTCGAGAACTTCGGCATCAGCACTGACTTCTACTGGCCGAACAGCGTGCAAGCCGACATCGACGCGGGCCTTGACCCCGCCTTCCGCGTTGCGCTCGACAACAACTACCGCTCCATCGAGCTCGGCTCGCCCGTCTCGGCCATCCGCCTGAGCCAGGGCAAGGTGAAGTGCCAGACGGACGTGTTCATTCCCGACCAGATGCGGCTCGCGCCATTTACCGCGCGCAGCCCGCGCATGGCGATCATCGCCACCGGCAACGCCGAGATGCGGCCCGACACCGTCGCCGGCATGCCCGGCGCGGCGGCGGGCAGCCGCTTC
>BBPE01000419.1_pt7 | contig 11961 bp, 18 predicted proteins | sample 1344301 | NCBI WGS metagenome assembly BBPE01 (sample SAMD00019089, study PRJDB2971) | groundwater metagenome | isolation source: The Cedars highly-alkaline
CGACGAGCGGCTGCTGCCCGACAACCACTCCTGCGACGACCCCGGCTGGAAATACCGGCCCGGCTACCTGCACTGCGAGACGCCGTACCTGCTGATCTGCGACAACCTGCTCGACTTCTCGCACCTGAGCTACGTGCACGAGTCGACGCTGGGCGGCAGCACCGCGATCGCGCAGGTCACGCCGAAGGTCGAGCGCATCGACGGCCCCGGCGCGCAGGGCGTGCGCGTCACCCGCCACGTGCCCGACGTGCCGCCGCCGCCGTACTACCGCCACCTGCGACGCTTCGACGGCCATGTCGACCGCTGGCTGAACTACGACTTCCTGCTGCCCGGCACGCTGCTGATGGACTCGGGCGGGCGCCCGGTGGGCGACGCGCCCGACGACGACAGGCGCGCGGTCCGGCTGCACAGTTGCCAGGCGCTGACCCCCGAGACCGAGACCCGCACGCACTACTTCTTCCAGCAGGCGCACCCGGCCGAGCTCGGCGACGAGGCCCTGACCGAGGCCATCTACCAGAGCCTGCGGGTCGCGTTCGACGAGGACCGCGCGATGATCGGTGCCCAGCACCGCAACATCCAGCGCCGGCCCGACGCGCCGATGGTCCCGCTTGCGATCGACAGCGCGTTGCTGCTGTTCAGGCGCCTGCTGGCGCAGCGCGTGGCCCAGGAGCGCGGGGGCTGAGCGTGGCCGCGCCGGCAGCGCACGGCGGGCGGATGCGCGCGCAGGATCACGCGGCCATGTGCTGGTGCATCAGGCCGCGCACGATGTCGAGCGCCGGTGACGGCGTGCGCCGCGCCAGCGTGACCAGGCCGAAGCGCGCGGTGGCGTCGAGCGCGGGCGTCAGCGCGAGCTCGACCAGCTCAGGCGCGACCGCCCGCACCGCGAGCAGCACGGCATCGCTGGCGCGGGCCAGTTCGACCAGGCTCCACAGCTCGTCGCAGCGCAGCGTGACGCAGACCTCGGGGTGGGCCTGCGGGCCGTAGCGCTCGACCAGCACGCGCGCGACCTCGTCGGACAGCGGCGTCGAGGCGACCGGGTACGCGCGCAGCGCGTCGAAGCCCAGCGGCGGCCGCCGGCGCGTCAGCGGGTGGCCGCTGCGCGCCATGAACGCGCCGCGCATCTCGCAGACCAGCCCGGTGTGCAGGTCGGGCGCGGGCGGCAGCGAACGCGCATCGACAACCAGCGCGTCGAGCGCGCGCGCGCGCAAGGCCTGCACCAGCAATTCGGTGCCGCTGCGGCTGATGTCCAGCCGCATCCGCGGGTGCTCGCTGCACAGCTTGCGCAGCAGCGGCTGCATCAGCAGCGCGCCGGGTCCCGAGCCGAGCCCGAGGCGCAGCGTGCCCCGCCGCTGCGCCCTGACCTGCTGCCCATGCGTGAGCAACTCGTCGGCATCGAGCACGATCAGACGCGCGCGCTCGAGCGTCTCGCGGCCCAGCGCGGTCAGCTCGACGCGCCGGCCGACGCGGTCGAACAGCGGTTGCTGCAACTCGTCCTCGAGCGCGCGGATGCTGCGGCTGAGCGCCGGCTGGCTCAGATGGACCGCCAGCGCAGCCCGGCTGAACGAGCCCTGTTCGGCCAGCGCGATCAAGTGGCGCAGTTGGACAAGGGTCATTGCCGAGTGCAGGCACTTTTATGCAGCGCATGCATCGTAGCTGAAAGAACATTGCATTGGACGGCCCAAAGTTTGTGCACTAAATTGCATATCGGCGAAGCATCAACCTACATCACAGGAGGCAAGCGCCATGACCTGCACAACCCGCCGTACCGTTCTGACCACCTGCGCCGCGATCGCCGGCATGGCCGTCTGGCCCGGGGCTGCTGCCAGCAGCCCGATGACCTTGCTGGTGCCCTACCCGGCCGGCGGCCCCTCGGATGCCATCGGGCGTGCCATGAACGGCCCATTGGGTCGCGAGTTGGGCCAGCAGGTGATCGTCGAGAACGTCGCCGGCGCCGCCGGCACGCTCGGCGCCCGGCATGTGCTGCGCGCTGCGGCGCAGGGTCGCTACATCTTCCAGGGCTCACCCAACGAGGTCATCCTCGCGCCGCTGGCGATGGCGGCGGCCCGGGTCCGCGCCGAAGATTTCCGTCTCGTGCACCTGGTCGCCGACGCCGTGCTGGTCTTTGCGACCCGCGCCGACCTGGGCGTGCGCTCGGTCGACGAACTGGTCGTGTTGGCGCGCAATTCGGCGGCCAGCCCCCTGACCTACGGCAGCGTCGGCATCGGCTCGCTCAATCACTTCATCGTCGAGGACATGCAGCGTCGCGTCGGCGTACAGCTCCAGCATGTGCCCTACCGCGGCAACACACCGCTGGTGCAGGACCTCGCCGGCGGCCAGGTCGACTTCGCGGTCCTGGTCTACAGCGCGGCGCTGGGCGCGATGGCCGAGCAGGGCCGACTGCGCGTCATCGGCCAGCTCGGCGCGCAGCGCTCGGAACTGCTGAGGAACGTGCCGACGGTCGCCGAAGGCGAGTCGCTGCGCAACGTGTCGTTTCGCACCTGGACGGGTTTCATGGTGCCGCGGACCACCCCCGAGCCGCTGGTTCAGCGTCTGCACGCGGCGATCGGCCGGACCCTGCAGGACCCGAACGTGCGCGCGCAGCTTGCGGCACAGACCCAGCACGCGGCCGCTCCGATGTCGCTGGCTGAAGCCAGCGCCTTCTTCGATGTCGAAACCGCACGCTACCGCGCACTGGCCAGGATCATCGGCCTGCAGCCGCAGTGAGTCGACCCCGGATGAGCCCTCTGCTCGACACCCTGCGCGCGGGCGCTGGCGAGTTCATCGGTATCCGCCGCGACATCCACCGCCACCCCGCCGAGCTGGTCTTCATGGAGCACCGCACGGCCGCCTTGGTGGTCGCAAAGCTGCGTGAATGGGGCTACGCGGTCACCACCGGTGTCGGCGGCACCGGGGTCGTCGCCAGCCTGTAGCGCGGCACGGGCACGCGGCGCCCTGCGTGCCGACATGGACGCACTGCCGATCGACGAGGCCGCCGGGCTCGACCACGCGAGCGTGCACCCGGGCGTGATGCACGCCTGCGGCCACGACGGCCACACCGCGATCCTGCTGGCCGCGGCACGCCACCTGGCCGAGCGCGGCCGCTTCGACGGCAGCATGCACCTGATCTTTCAGCCCGCCGAGGAAGGCGGGGACGGCACGCTGCGGATGATCGAGAACGGCCTGTTCGAGCGCTGGCCGTGCGATGCGGTCTACGCGATGCACAACATGCCCGGCCGCAGCAGGTCGCGGTGATCACCGTCGGGGCCTTCCACGCGGGCCGGGCCAACAACGTCATTCCGGCCCAGGCGCGGCTGGAGCTGAGCGTGCGTGCGCTCGACCGTGACGTGCGCGCGCTGCTCGAGCAGCGCATCCGGGCGCTGGTCGACGCGCAGGCCAAGAGCTACGGCGTGCGCGCGACGCTGGACTGGCGCGTCGGTTACTTGGTGCTGGTCAACACGCCGGCCGAGACCGCTTTTGCGCAGCAGGTGGCGCTCGAGCCTCCTGAACGTTGTCGAAGAAGTGTTCGCCACCCTGCACGCTGACAGCCTTGCCGGTGCGCGCGGCCACCCCGGGCGCGGTGGTGCCAACCGCGTCCTCCGAGAGGTTGACGCCCGTGCGCGTGGCGATCGGCATCAGGAGCCTCATGCGAACGACCGACGCATGGCGCGCCAATCGGCACGCCGGTGGCATCGGTGATGCATCGCTGCGCAACTGGTCGTGCCGAGGACCGCACTCAGTCTCGGGACCTCCTCGCTCCAGGCCCGCAGCAGCTGCCGGTTCTCCTGCAGGGCCTGGTGCGCCCGGCTCGCTGTGACGGGCACGAACTCGGCCTGCTCCTGAGGGTTCCCGAGCGCGCGCAGGCAGCGTGCCCAGGACTCGAACACCGCATCGATGACGGCGCCCGCCGGCGCCACGCCCTCCTCGAAGAAGCGCTGCCGGGCCATGGCCGCCCGGGCTGGCCGCGAAGCGACGAGAGAGGTCGGCAGCAGGTGGTTCATGGGAACGCGCATGGTCGCGCGCCCGGTGCCCTGCGCCAATGGGCTGGGTCGAATGCAGCGCATCATTGGCGGTGATGCTGCAATGCCGCATCAGCTGCGGCGCCATCGCCGCGGGGCGGAGCAGGACCTACTTGGCCGCCGCCGCTTTCACGGCCGCATCGTCGCCAAACAGCTCGAACACGACGGTCCGCAGCCACTGGTGCGCCGGTGAGCGATGGACCTTCGCGTGCCAGAAGACGTTGATCGCGATCTCCGGCAAATCGATGGGATGCGGCCGGTAGGTCAGCCCGAAGGGCTCGGTCAGGCTCTCGGCCAGGCGCTCGGTCACGGTGGCCATCAGGTCGGTGCGCTGCAGGATGTGGCCAACGCTGACGAAGTGCGGGATCGAGAGGCGGACGATGCGCTCGACACCGGCGCGCCGGATGAGCTCGTCCACCTTGCCGTGCCCCGTGCCCGCCGACACGACCGCGAGGTGCTCCGCCGCCTTGAAGTCGGCCAGCGACAGGCGCTTGCGCTCGAGCGGGTGCCCCTGGCGGAACAGGCACACGTAGCGCTGGCGGAACAGGCGGCGCTGGAAGAAGCCGGCCTTGAGCTGGGGCAGGGGGCCGATGGCCAGGTCCACCTTGCCGGCTTCCATGTCGTCGCGCAGGTTCGTCGCGCTGTTGCGCACGGTGTTCAGCGAGATGCCGGGTGCCTCATGCCGCAGGCGGTCCACCAGCGCCGGCAGGAACACTATCTCGCCGATGTCGGTCATGCCGACCGTTACCGATCGCTTGACGGTCGCCGGGTCGAAAGCCCGGTGCTGGTTCAGTCCACTGTGGATCATGCCCAGCGCGTAGCCGACCGGCTCGGCCAGCTGCTCGGCGAAGGGTGTCGGCATCATGCCGGCCGGCGTGCGAACGAACAGCTCGTCGCCGAACTGCCTGCGCAGCTTGGCCAGCGTGTTGCTGACGGCCGGCTGCGTCAGCCCGAGCGACTCCGCGACCCGCGACACACGACGCTCGACCATCAACTGCTGGAACAGCACGAGCTGGTTCAGATCGACTTCCGTCAGTTCCATCAGGGACACCTCAGCGCAGTCGGTGAATCACTCCGCGTGATGGAGGACATTCGGCCGATTCTATTGGCTGAATGATGGCAAGGAGGAATGATTCAGGCATCGCATCGAGCCCGCCATGGAAGTCCTCGTCCAGCCCCTGAACCTCGTCATCCGGGTCGAACCCGGCACCAACCTGCTGCAGGCGCTGCAGGCGGCCCAGGTGCCGATGTCGTACTCGTGCATGGCCGGCCGCTGCGGCACCTGCCGCTGCCGCGTCATCGACGGCGAGGTGCTCGAAGGCCGCGGCGAGCAGCAGCGCCCGCTGGACTGCGACGACTCCTGCGTGCTGGCCTGCCAGACCTACGTGACCGAGCCCTGCACGATCGAGATTCCCGAGCCCGACGAGATCGTGGTGCACCCGGCGCGCATCGTGAAGGCCACCGTGGTGTCCATCGAGGACATGACGCATGACATCAAGCGCCTCGTGCTGAAGCCGGCCAAGCCGATCGAGTTCTCAGCCGGCCAGTACGTGCAGCTGCAGTTCACGCCCAAGCATGTGCGCCCGTACTCGATGGCCGGGCTCACGGGTGACGCAAGTTTCGAGTTCCACGTGCGCCTCGTGCCCGACGGGCGTGTCACCGGCTACATCGCCAGCACGCTGAAGGTCGGCGACGCAGTCAAGGTCAGCGGCCCGCTGGGCTCGGCCTACCTGCGCCGCAAGCACGAAGGGCCGATGCTCTGCGTGGCCGGCGGCACGGGGCTGGCGCCGATCCTGTCGATCCTGAGAGGCGCCGTGGCCGAAGGCCTGCGCAACCCGATCCACGTCTACTTTGGCGTGCGCTCCCCGCGCGACGTCTATGGGCTGGCCTGGCTGCAGCAACTGCAGCGCGAGCATCCGGCACTCCAGGTGCACGTGGTGGTCACGTCGGGCGGCGACCCAACGGTCCAGCGTTGCGGGCTGGTCACGCAGGCGATCGAGGAAGACCTCGGCGACCTGAACGGCTGGCGCGCCTACCTCTGCGGCTCGCCGCCGATGGTGGAGGCCGCGACCCTGGTGGCGCGCCAGAAAGGCATAGCCGCCGGACACATCTACGCCGATGCGTTCTACACGCAGGGCACCTGAGGAGACACACACCATGCACGCCGCCAAGCTGCCCCCGGACGCGCTGCGCCAGCGCGCCGACTACTACGAACGCATCGGCGAGAAGCACATGACGCCGCTGTGGGAGGTGCTTGATGCCCTGGTGCCGCCACAACCGCGCCCGCAGGCCCAGGCCGCGCTGTGGCGCTATGCCGAGCTGCGCGAGAGCGTGATGGAGGCCGGCCGCCTGATCAGTGCCGAAGAAGCCGAGCGCCGCGTGCTGATCCTCGAGAACCCGGCGCTGCGCGGCCAGTCGTGCATCACCAACTCGCTCTATGCCGGTCTGCAGCTGATCCTGCCCGGTGAGGTGGCGCCGGCGCACCGCCACACGCAGTCGGCGCTGCGCCTGGTGCTCGACGGCGAAGGTGCCTACACCGCGGTCGATGGCGAGCGCACGACCATGCGTCGCGGCGACTTCATCGTCACGCCGGCCTGGACCTGGCACGACCACGGCAACCTCGGCGAGCAGCCGGTGGTGTGGCTCGATGGCCTGGACATCCCCATCGTGCGTTTCCTCGATGTCGGCTTCGCCGAGAAGAGCGAAGCGCTGTCCCAGCAGCCGTTGCGGCCCGAAGGCGACGCGCTGGCGCGGTATGGCTCGAATATGGTGCCGGTGGACTACCGGCCTGCGGCGGCAGACCCGACACGCGTGTTCGTCTATCCCTTCGAGACGACCCGGGCCTCGCTGCAGGGCATCTCGCACGGCACGCCCGATCCGCACCACGGCTTCAAGCTGCGCTACGTGAACCCGGCCACCGGCGCATCACCGATGCCGACCATCGGCGCCTTCGCGCAGCGCTTGCCGGCCGGCTTCGAGACGCGCGCCGTGCGCTGCACCGACGGCACCGTTGTCGTCTGCCTCGAAGGCGGCGGCGAGGTCAGCGTGGGTGAACAGAGCTGGCGCTTCCAGGAGAACGACGTGTTCGTCGTGCCTTCCTGGCAGGCGCTGCAGCTGCATGCGCAGCGCGACACCGTGCTGTTCAGCTTCTCCGACCGCCCCGTGCAGCAGGCCCTGGGCCTGTGGCGCCAAAGGCACGAGTGATGCGCTCGCATCCGCGCCTTGTGACCTCCGCCATCGAAAGACTCTCATGAAACTCGCCATAGAAGCCCCACCCCTGCACACGCTGGCCATCGCCGGGCGCGACGAGCGCTTCCCGGTCAACCGCGTCTTCTGCGTCGGCCGCAACTACGCGGCGCATGCGCGCGAGATGGGCAAGGATCCGGACCGCGAGCCGCCGTTCTTCTTCATGAAGCCGGCCGGCGCCGTGGTGGATGCTGCCCAGCCGACGACAGTGCCATACCCACCCAAGACCCAGAACTACCACCACGAGATCGAGCTGGTGGTGGCCATCGGCCGTGGCGGGAAGGACATTCCGATCGCGCAGGCGCTGGAGCACGTCTGGGGCTACGCCGTGGGCCTGGACATGACCCGGCGCGATCTGCAGCTGGATGCCCGCGACAAGGGCCGCCCCTGGGAGTTCGGCAAGTCGTTCGCGCTTTCTGCGCCGATCGGTGCGTTGCACCGTGCCCAGGACATCGGCCACCCAGCGATCGCACCGATCTCGCTGACCGTGAACGGCCAGCCCCGGCAGTCCTCCGACATCGCCAAGCTGATCTGGTCGGTGGCCGAATGCGTGGCCTACCTGTCCGAGTACGACGCGCTGGAGCCGGGCGACATCATCATGACCGGGACGCCCGAGGGCGTGAACGCCGTGGTGGCCGGCGACCTGATGCGCGGTGAGATCCAGGGCCTGGGCGCGATCGAGGTGCTCGTGATCGGATGAGCACTGGCGGCAGCGGCCCGCGAGAACCACAGGAGACAAGACCATGAACGAGACATCGACCGTGTTCCCCACGCAGCCCGTGTGGGAAGGTGACGGCACGCACCGCATCCCCTTCCTCACCTACACCAGCGATCAGATCTATCGCCGGGAGCTCGAGCGCTTCTTCTACAGGGGCCACTGGTGCTACGTCGGCCTGGAGGCGGAGGTGCCGAACCCGGGCGACTTCAAGCGCACGGTGGTCGGCGAGCGTTCCGTGATCCTGGTGCGCGACGCCGACGGCACCATCCACGTGGTGGAGAACGTCTGCGCCCACCGCGGCATGCAGTTCTGCCGCGAGCGCCACGGCAACCGCAAGGAGTTCGTCTGCCCCTACCACCAATGGAGCTACACGCTCAAGGGCGACCTGCAAGGCGTGCCGTTCCGGCGCGGCGTGAAGCAGGACGGGCAGGTGCACGGCGGAATGCCGGCCGACTTCAAGACCAGCGACCACGGCCTGTCGAAGCTGAAGGTGGCCGTGCGCGGCGGCGTGGTGTTCGCGTCCTTCGACCCTGAGGTCGAGTCCTTGGAGGACTACCTCGGCCCCACCATCCTCGGCTACTTCGACCGCCTCTTCAACGGCCGCCAGCTCAAGATCCTGGGCTACAACCGCCAGCGCATCCCGGGCAACTGGAAGCTGATGCAGGAAAACATCAAGGACCCGTACCACCCGGGCCTGCTGCACACCTGGTTCGTGACCTTCGGGCTCTGGCGCGCCGACAACAAGAGCCAGCTGCGCATGGACGACCGGCACCGCCACGCGGCCATGATCAGCACCCGCGGCACGGCGGGCAAGGCCGAGCAGGTGACACAGGTCTCCAGCTTCAAGGAAAGCATGCAGCTCAACGATGCGAGCTTCCTCGACATCGTGCCCGAGCCCTGGTGGGGCGGCCCGACGGCGGTGATGACGACGATCTTCCCCAGCGTCATCCTGCAGCAGCAGGTCAATAGCGTCTCGACGCGGCACATCCAGCCCAACGGCCACGGCAGCTTCGACTTCGTCTGGACGCACTTCGGCTTCGACGATGACAGCGAGGAGATGACGCAGCGCCGCCTGCGCCAGGCCAACCTGTTCGGGCCGGCCGGCTTCGTGTCGGCCGATGACGGCGAGGTGATCGAGTTTAGCCAGCAGGCCTTCGAGACCAAGCCTTTCCATCGCACGCTGGCCGAACTGGGCGGGCGCGAGGTGGAGAACACCGAGCACATGGTCACCGAGACGCTGATCCGCGGCATGTACCGCTACTGGCGCGACGTGATGGAGCGGGAGGCCTGAACCATGGCGACGAACCTGAACTTCGAAGACTGGCTGGCGCTGACGCAGCTGTACGCCGACTACGCCAGCGCGGTGGATTCCGGCAACTGGGACCTGTGGCCCGAGTTCTTCACCGACGACTGCAGCTACCGCCTGCAGCCACGCGAGAACCACGAGCGTGGCTTCCCGCTGGCCACGCTCTCGTTCACCAGCAAGGGCATGCTGAAGGACCGTGTCTACGGCATCAAGGAGACGCTGTTCCACGACCCGTACTACCAGCGCCACATCGTCGGCACGCCGGTGGTGCGCGAAGCCGGCGAGTGGCAGTTCCTCTGCGAAGCCAACTACGCCGTCATGCGCACCAAGCTGTCCGATGCGTCGACGGTCTTCAATGTCGGCCGCTACCTCGACCGCGTGGTGCGCACCCCGGCGGGACTGAAGTTCGCGTCTCGCGAGTGCATCTACGACTCCGAGATGATCCCCAACAGCATCATCTACCCGATCTGAGGCAGCCATGAGCGACACGAACTGGGTCGATGCCCTCGCGGCCGAAGACCTGCCCCCCGACGACGTGATGGGTGTGGCCGTCGCCGGGCGCGACATCGCGGTCTACACCGTCGGCGACGCCGTCTACGCCACCGACAACATCTGCACGCACGGTCAGGCGCGGCTGTGCGACGGCTTCCTCGACGGCCACGAGATCGAGTGCCCGCTGCACCAGGGCAAGTTCGACGTGCGTGACGGCAAGCCGCTGTGCGAGCCGGTCACCGAAGCGCTGCGCCGCTACCCAGTGAAGGTCGAGGCCGGCCGGGTCTTCCTGCAACTCGACTGAGCCCCGCTCCGATTCCACTGTTCCCCACGCTCACGGCACCGCTGCAGGCGGTGCTGGGGTTCAACTCATCCCCCAACGGAGACAGACCATGATGAATTCCACCCTTCGCGCTGCGCTCTGCGGCACAACGTTCGCCCTGCCGCCGCGGCAGCCCAGGCCGCGACGATCGGCCTTCTCGCCCCGCTGCCGGGCCCACAGGCCCTCGTCGGCCAGGACCAGGTCGACGGCTTCCTGCTGGCGCTGGAGCAGCGCGGTGGCAAGCTCGGCGGCCAGGCCGTGAACGTTGTTGGCGGGCATGGCGCGATGCCGCACAAGGCCGCCGACCCGATCGGCGCCGCAGCCAGCATCGTGATGGCGCTGCAGAGCATCGTCGCGCGCAATATCGACCCGCAGCAGGTCGCGGTGATCACCGTCGGGGCCTTCCACGCGGGCCGGGCCAACAACGTCATTCCGGCCCAGGCGCGGCTGGAGCTGAGCGTGCGTGCGCTCGACCGTGACGTGCGCGCGCTGCTCGAGCAGCGCATCCGGGCGCTGGTCGATGCGCAGGCCAAGAGCTACGGCGTGCGCGCGACGCTGGACTGGCGCGTCGGTTACTCGGTGCTGGTCAACACGCCGGCCGAGACCGCTTTTGCGCAGCAGGTGGCGCTCGAGCTGCTTGGCCCCGAGAGCGTCACGCTGCAGGGCCCTGCGCTGACGGGTAGCGAGGACTTCGCCTTCATGCTCGAGCGCGTGGCCGGCAGCTATCTGCCGATCGGCAACGGCACCGCTGCCGAGGGCTGCAGCCACGGCGCCTGCATGGTGCACAACCCAGGCTACGACCTCAACGACGACAACCTGCCGGTCGGCGCCGCCTACTGGGTACTGCTGGCCGAACGCTTTCTCGACGGTGAGCGCCCGACGTCGAGGAACTAAACTACCCGTCAGGCAGGAGAGCGCCGGCACCTGCGCCGGCCACCGAAGGCGCAAACTCCCATGCACGCTCAGGTCCCGTACTGCCGATCGATCATGCCGTCTGGAGAGACTTCACCCGCGCGGTGAAGCACCGAAGGAGCAAGTCGCGAGCCGGGTGGCGCGCAGCGAATCTCTCAGGTACCGAGGACAGGGGGAGCGGCAAGCCCGCGAACGGCGTTCGCGTGCGCACCCTCGTCCTGGAGAGCTCTCATGCATGTGATCGTACTCGGCGCCGGCCTGCTCGGCGTCACTTCGGCCTATTACCTTCGTCAGCAGGGGCACGAAGTCTGCGTCGTCGACCGCCAGGCCACGCCGGCGGCCGAGACCAGCTTTGCCAACGGCGGCCAGATCTCGGTCAGCCATGCCGAGCCCTGGGCCAACCCGGGCGCGCCGTTGAAGGTCCTGCAGTGGCTGGGCAAGGAAGACGCGCCGCTGCTGTTTCGCCTGCGCGCCGACCTGCGCCAGTGGCTGTGGGGCCTGCAGTTCCTGCGCGAGTGCACGCCGGCGCGCACGCGGCACAACATCGGTCAGATCGTGCGCCTGGGCACCTACAGCCGCGCGACGCTGCAGCAACTGCGGCGCGAGCGCGGCATCGCCTACGACGAGCGCACGCAAGGCATCCTGCACTTCTACACCAGCCGCAAGGAATTCGACGCCGCCGCGGCGCCGGCCGCGCAGATGCGCGAGCTGGGCTGCGACCGGCGCGTGGTCTCGGCCGACGAGGCGGTGGCCATCGAGCCCGCGCTGCGCCACATCCGCCCACAACTGGCCGGCGCAACCTACACCGCCGAGGACGAATCGGGTGACGCCAACCGCTTCGCGCGCGAACTCGTGCAACGTTGCGAGGACGACGGCGTGCGCTTCCTGATGAGCCATACGGTGACCGCGCTGCGCGCGGCCGGCGGCGCGCTCGACCATGTCGAGGCCA
>BBPE01002499.1_pt1 | contig 11959 bp, 9 predicted proteins | sample 1344301 | NCBI WGS metagenome assembly BBPE01 (sample SAMD00019089, study PRJDB2971) | groundwater metagenome | isolation source: The Cedars highly-alkaline
TACGGCACGCTGGGACGTGTCCGCACCCCGTTCCTGCTTCGCTCCGACAACGGACTCGTCTTCACCAGTGTCCTTTTTACGAAGCTGGTGCGCGGTTCTACAACCACCCCCGACCGCACCAAGCGCTCGGCATGAAGACACCTGCCGAGGCGTATGCTTTAGCGGCCTGAGCTGACCAGAAACCGGTGGGTTAGTACAGAAGCTTCCGTGAAGCGGCGGATTAGGTCGGATCAGCCGGGAAGTTGGATGCGGATGCGGGCACCACCGCCACTGCGGTTGTGGACCGTCAGTTGCCCGCCATGCGTCTTGCATATCGCGACTGCGATGGGCAGGCCGAGCCCGCTGCCGCCTGCATGACGTGAGCGAGAATGCTCGGCACGCCAGAATCGGTCGCAGACGCGATCCATGTGCTCCGGGATGAAGCCGGGGCCCGCATCCTCCACGTCAATGATTGTCTGTCCGTTCTGCCAATGGGCCCGCAGCCCAAGCCAGCCCCCGGTTGCGGCATAGCGGATGGCGTTGTCGATCAGGATGGAGAGCATCTGCCCGAGACGGTCGCGATCGGCTCGAACGTGCAGATCTGCGGCAGCATCGATCTCGATGCGCATGTACTGTGCCTGTAGGCGGGGAGCGGCCCAGGACGCACGTTCCTCCAGAAGTGATTTCAGCGCGAACTCCGAAGGTGAGAGCGCCAGCTCCCCGGCCGTGGCGAGCGAAAGCAGGTTGAGATCGTTGATCAGCCGGTTGAGTTGGTCGAGCTGACGCATGATCAGGTCGAGGTTCTGCTGCGTTGGCGCGAACACGCCGTCGATCAGGCCCTGCAAACGCCCCTTGGCGGCTGTGAGCGGCGTATTCAGCTCATGGGCAATCGCGGCGCTGGAGGCCTGCAGTTCCCGCTCATTTCGCTCCAGCCGCTCGGCCATCCGGTTGAAGTCGTCCGCAAGGTTGCGCAATGCCGACGGTGTAAGTGGAACAATGGCTGCGCGCGCGCTGAAGTCGCCTTGGGCGATCCGACCCGTCGACACCGCAACGCTACCAAGTTGGTGCGACAGTCGCCGCGATAGCCAGATGCCACCGCCAATGATGAGTGGCAGTGTGATGAGCACTAGGCCGCCGAACCAGAGGATGTCTGCGCGCAGGGCCTCAGGCGTGAAATAGTCACCGAAGTACTTGCCGTAGATCTGTCGCAAACGGGCTTCGTTGCCATACCGGTTCATCTCCAAGACTTGCAGTTCTTGGCGTACCGGGTCGGGAATGGATGCGCGCAACTGATCCAGCCACCAGAAGTAGCGAAACCACATGCCGGTGCCGACAAGCATCATCGCCGCCAATGCCAGCCCGATCATGCGCACGCTGATCCAGTGCCATAGCGGCCCGCCCCTGCGGCGCATCGTCTCGCTCATGCTGGATTGCGGAACCGGTAGCCCATGCCGCGGGCGGTCACCACCACGTCGCGAACGCCTGCGCGTTCCAGCTTGCGGCGAAGGTTGTAGACATGCGCATCGACGACGCGTTCCAACGCCCCGCTTTCGGGCATGCAGCCGGCAAGCAGCTCCGCTCGCGGAAACATTCTGGCGGGGGAGGCCATCAGCATTGCAAGCAGACTGAACTCGGTGCGCGTGAGATCTAGCGGCTGCTCGTTGCCTTCTCTTTCGATCGAAGCCAAGGCGGCATCGCGATCCAGGATCAGATCGCCATGCCGCAGGCGCGGGAGTCGAGCCAGACTGCCATTGCCACGCCAACGTCTCAGCACCGCATGCACGCGCGCGACCACCTCGCCTGGGTTGTATGGCTTGGTCACGTAATCGTCTGCGCCATACAGCAGCGAATTGATACGGCTGGACTGACTGGCGACCGCCGTCACCATGATCACCGGCGTAGCGGCGTGCTGGCGGATAGCACCCAGTACTTCGTTGCCGTTCAGGGCAGGCAGCATGATGTCCAAGAGAATCAGATCCGGTCGCCACTGCGCATGCAACACCAAGGCCCGATGACCGTCGGCGGCATGCTGGGTCTGGAAGTGATCGCGATTTAGATAGGCCCCCAGTACCTCAGCGGCATCGAAGTCGTCTTCCACGATCAGTATACGCCCTAGATTCATCGGCGACCGCCCTTCATCGAATCTCGATACGTCATCGAAAAGAGGTTGATGCTGCGGTGAAACGATCAGCCACGTCAAGGAGGTGGAGTCGTTCCTCACGATGGCGGTCACAGACCACAGGAAGAGTGCTGTTCTGACGCAGTGGTCGTCGGAATCCGCGCACTCTCCGAGATTATACCACATGGTAAACATCTGCTACGGAGTAAATCTCATGGATGCACGAGAAAAAGCGGTAACACCTATTCCGGAGGTCACGAAGCCCACCGTTGCCTTCGATGCGGCAGGCGTGGTGAGTTCCCACAATGAATGGGATCCGCTGGAGGAGGTCATCGTCGGTCGAATCGAGAAAAGCGTCTTTCCTCCAAGAGAAGTCTATGTCCTCGGAGGGGTGCCGGAAAAACTCTACGCCCTTCTGAGGTTCGTTGGCGGCCGCAAGCGATTTCCAAAGAGATTCTTCTACGAATCGGCGCAGAGAGAGCTGGACGAGTTCGTTCATATTCTTGAAGCCGAGGGTGTAAAGGTGCGCAGACCCGCACCGGTCGATCATAGCCGAAAGTTCTACACGCCGAACTGGTCATCCAAAGGCTACACGTCTGCCTGTCCTCGAGATTGCTTTCTCGTGATCGGGAACGAGATCATCGAGTCGCCCATGTCGTGGAGATGCCGCTATTTCGAGGTTCATGCGTACTACTCCCTGCTCAAGGAGTACTTCGAAAAAGGAGCCAAATGGACGTCTGCGCCCAAGCCCCCTTTGGCGAACTCGTTCTATGCGGAAGACTATACCGTTCCGGGATCGGGCGAGCCGATGCGATACGTCATAAACGAATCCGAGATCGTCTTTGATGCGGCGGACTTTACCCGTTGCGGTAGAGATATCTTCGTTACGAGAAGTAATGTTACCAATGCCTCGGGCATAAACTGGCTGCGGCGCCACCTGGGCGACAACTATAGGATTCATACCATTGAAACGCTCAGCAGGCAACCGATGCATATTGATACCACCTTTGTTCCACTTGGCCCGGGCAAGGCCATGATAAATCCACGGTACGTGGACAAGAAAAAGCTCCCGACTGTTCTGAAAAAATGGGACATCCTGGATGCGCCAGAACCGGTCATTGTGCGAGGTGGATTCTTTGATGAAAGCGTCTCGATGTGCAGCATGTGGCTTAATATGAACGTCCTGATGCTCGACGAAGAGCGCGTAATTGTGGAGAGATCACAGGAGCCCATGATTAAAGCCTTGAGCAGCTGGGGTTTGAAGCCGATCCCGTGCAATTTCCTGCATTTCAATCCATATGGGGGCGCATTTCACTGCGCCACGTTGGATGTCCGTCGCCGTGGCACGCTCGAGTCATATTTCTAGCGTTGCAGGCAGAGGAGCCGGGGAAATCCTAGTTAAATTCGAGATTCCTAAAAAGCCCATGCTTCGGCAAGAACAGTTGATCGTAGCGCGCTGCTTTCCCAAGTCTTGATCCGCTGGGAGTGGAACAAGTCCCGGCAAGGTTCTCATTATATAAATCGCTAGGTTACTGATAGCTCGGAGGGGCAGAAATGATCAATTTGAACGTATTTAGGAAATCGTTGCTCGACAAGCTGCTTATGAACCCACGCATCGTAAGGGCTGAAGGTAATCTTCTTTATACGGACACGAATGAAGTCATACGAGATTATCTCTCGCAGTACGGTGCCTTGCCCTTCGGACATAATCCGTCGTTTGCTATCGGCGCGCTGCAAGACCACCTCTTACATAGGCGTCCCGTGTTCACTCAGCCGATATTTCAGACTGCGACAGAAGAGTTGGCGGAGCTTCTGGGTCGATTGACTGGAGGACAGTTTTCACGCTGCACATTCACCAATAGCGGTGCCGAGGCGGTAGAGGCAGCCATCAAGCTGGCGCGTTTCCGAACGGGGCGAACGGCAGTTCTTTCGGTTGTGAACTCCTTCCACGGAAAGACCCAGGCTGCGCTGGCAGCCACAGGCTCGGAGCGATATGCCGTAAGGCAACTGAAGGACGATCTGCTCTACAAGAAGATACGCATCAACGACTTTGATGCACTGGACGCCGAGTTGAGAACAAACCAATACGCCGCGTTCATCGTTGAGCCGATCCAGGGTGAAGGCGGAATGTATGTCGCACAAGAGGAGTGGCTGCGCCACGCGGTCACTGCGAGTAGGGAATCGGGCACGTTGTTGATTTTTGACGAGGTACAAACCGGCCTCGGTCGCACAGGGTCGATGACCATCGCCTCCGAGTTTGGGATCACGCCGGATGTTTTGCTACTTGCTAAGGCACTTGGTGGCGGAGTCGTGCCGACCGGCGCGCTTTTGTACACCGATCGTGCGTGGAGTTTGGAATTTGATCGAAAACACAGTTCGACGTTCGCGAACAACGGGTTGGCCGCTGCGGCGAGCTTGGCCGTGCTCAAAGAACTGGAGCGCGATGACTGCGCGGTACTCGCCCATGTACGCGAGATCTCGCGACAGGTAGATGAACACTGCGCCGAGCTTGGCAGACTATATCCGGGCGTATTTTCGTGGCGTGGCCGGGGGTTGATGCGCGCGCTACAGTTTCGTGACGCATGCGCGCACAACAATTACCTCGTTAACTACATGAATAACAGTGGCTCGCTGGCTTGGGTGATTTGCAGTTTTCTCATGCAGCAGCACAATATGCTCACGGTTCCACTGCTCTCCGATCCGGGCTCAATACGCTTCGAACCGCCACTGAATCTATGCAAGAGCGATATACGCGACTTCTTTGAAGCCGCCGGAGAAGTAGGAGGGCTGATTGCGAACGGGCGGTATGATCATCTGATGGCACCTCTGATCGGGAAGTCGCGAACGTCCTTGAGCGTCGATAGCCTGAGATTGGCCGTCTCCGACCCAGCGCTTCCGATGGCGCCGGATTCATTGATGATGAGCAACGACAGGAAGCAGGGCAAGAAGTTTGCCTTTCTGATGCATGCAACATCGATTCCTGACCTGATTCGAAGCATGCCACTGTCCGTCAGGAAAAACTTCAACGGGCTCGAGCAGCAACGCTTGGCGGAGTTGTTCATGGAGGTTGGTGCCGTGGACTCGAAGCCAGAGGTGGCCCTGCGATTTGCGGTGAGCAACGAGATGAATAGTGCGGATGGGATCATGATCACGAGTCCTATCTCACCGGAAGATATGCTCAGGCTACCCGCAGCCGAGAAACGAGATCTTATGAAGGCGTACTTGGATATCGCGCGAAGAGAGGGTGCCGAAGTCATTGGATTAGGCGCTTATACATCGGTAATCACGCGCGGTGGGCACGCTATCCAGGACGAAGTGCATGACCTGACCTTGACTACGGGCAATAGCCTAACAGCTATGTCGACGGCACAGGTGGTTCTCGAAATCGCGAGACATAACCTGATCGGCTTAACGGTAAGCGTTATCGGAGCACGCGGCTCAGTGGGTAAGCTTGTGGTCAGTGAGCTGGCGCATTGGTGCGACGATATCATATTGGTTGGCCGTGCCGGTTCGGAAGCCGCAGTGTTTGAGGACGTGTTACAGGTTCTTTGCAGTATAGCCTTAGGTAATCATCAACATGCGCAGAGAGGTTCGGTGATGGACCGGATTCGACGAATCGCCGAACGGCATCGGGAAGAGCCGATGGGTGTTCTGTCGGAATCGGATCCTTCTGATTGCGATGCGGCAGTGACTCTCTTGCGGAGGATTCTGATTGGCGAGGCGTTACGAGATCTGGGGCTGGTCGCAGTAAGTGATTACCAATCCGCTTTGAATCGCTCCGACTACATTATTTCCGCGACTAGCGAAGGGAAGCCTTTTCTCCGCACTCGATATGTAAAAAATGGAGCGGTTGTAGTGGATGCTGCACGGCCGTTTGATTTCGTTGTCGATGATGGTTTTCAAGGAGAGCTTGTTGAGGGTGGGCTAGTGCAGCAGCCCAATCCCAACGTCTATGGTGACTGCAATATGGTCGGATGTCCAGTAGGAGTGAATTTAGCGTGCCTTTCGGAAACCATTGTTCTTGCGCTTTCGCGGGCTGAAGGGCATTACAGCATCGGCAAGTCCATCCCCTATAAAGAGGCGCGAAAAATACTGATTCTTGCGGAGGCTTACGGTTTCAGTCCGGTTAAAAAGTCGGTTGCGACGGAGGTAGTGTGAGGCAGTGTCTCAAGTGGTGTTCTGGAGCCTATCGGTGATCATTGACTCGATGAAACAGATGCAGTATCGATCCGTATGGGGTCGGGAAACGAAGTGCCTCATCGGTCTGCGCAATTGCACGGCTGTCCTGTTGGCAGGGTTGTCGTTGATACTGCTCACCGCCTGCGATGTCGCGCCGAATGTCTCCGGTGAAACCCTGCCGGCTGTGCGCGTGTCGGTGGTCGAAGCGGGCCCGCAGAAGGTTCATCAACGCTATCCCGGCACCGTACGCGCCAGTGAGCGTGCGCGGACGGCCTTTCTGCATTCCGGCATATTGGCCGAGCGCCGCGTCGAGCGCGGGCAGCGCGTGGAGGCTGGCGAGGTCTTGGCCGTGCTGCACAATCCGGCACTTGCTCCGGCGGTCGCGGCTTCTCGCGGGCAGGTGCAGGAGTTTTCAGCGGGCATTGCGCAGCTTGAACGGGATCTGGCCCGGACTCGCGCCCTGCGCGCCCGTTCGCTGACTGCTGAGGCTACGGTGGATCACCTCGAGACGGAACTCAAGGCCGTCCGGCTCAGGCGCGAGCAGGCAATCGCCCGGCTGGACGAGGCGCGCAAACAAGCAGACGAGTTGGCTCTTCGTGCGCCTTTTGCCGCTGCGGTTGTCGACCTACTGGCCGAGCCGGGAGATTTTGTCGCCGCCGGGCAACCGGTGATCGGGCTGGCGGGCATCGCCGGGCTGGAGGTGGAGATCCGCGTTCCGGCCCATCTGCGGGAACTGCTTACTCCCAGCATGCCGGTGAACGTTACGCCAGCACTCCGAAGGGTCCTCGACACTGGCCGGTTTGCTCGCTCCAACGGGCAGGCGGGCCGCATCCACAGCGTGGGCGGCGCGGACATGGGGCTTGTGCCGGTCATTGTGGCCTTGGAGGTGGATGGACTGCAGGCGGGCGAGGCGGTGCATGTGCATCTGGATCTGCCCTCCCCATCCGGCCTACGTGTCCCGCTTGCTGCGATGGTGGATTCGGGCGACGGTAGCCCGCACTTGTTACGGCTCGATGCGGAGGACATCGTGCATCGTGTCTCCATCGTGCCAGGCCGGATGTTCGACGGAACCATCGAGGTGCAAGGGGGGCTGGCGGCCGGTGACCGCGTGATCGTTGCCGGCCAAGGTCGGGTCCTGCCGGGGGAGCGTGTGCAGGTGCAGCATTGAACCCGCTTTCCCAGGCGTTTGACCGGCAACGCCTGATCTTGGGCCTAGCGTTCCTGCTGTCCGTGATCGGGCTGGCCGCGTGGTTCACGATGGATCGACATGAGGATCCATTCTTTCCCCATCGTGTCGGCGACATCATCGTGCCCTATCCCGGTGCCGAACCGGAGCAGGTTGAACGCTTGGTGCTCAACCCCCTTCAGAAGGAACTGGCCCAGGTCGAGGAGGTGAAGGAGATCTGGGGTACGGCCCGACTGGGCTTCGCACACTTGACCGTTCACTTGCACCAACACATTTATGATTCCGACAGCGCCTGGGATCGCATCCGCATAGCGGCTAATAGGGCCGCCCACAGGTTTCCACCGGGGGCGCATTCGGTGGACATCAACGACCGGATTCTCGAGACTCATGGCATCGTGCTCGCCGTGACTGGCTCTGACGATCTGCTAGTGCTGAACGAAGCCGCCGAACGGTTGCGGCGTGATCTCTTCCGTCTCAGGGACATCTCTAGGATCGAGCTGCTGGGCGACCCCGGCCGGCAGATGATGATCACTTGGGACGACGCCGTCGCGGAGCTGACCGGGCTCGATGCGCTGGCGCTCGGCGAGCAACTCGCCGCACGCAACTTGGCGTTGCCGGGTGGGGTGCTGGCTGTAGGCAGCCGTATGGTGGTGCTTGATCCGGTCACGGAGTTCACCAGTGTCGAGGAGCTTGCCGCGACGCCGATCCGCACCGCCCGCGGCGAGCGACTGCCGCTGGGCGAGCTGGCCGAAGTGCGCTTGAGCGTGGCACAGCCAGTTGCCGAGCGCATCTGGCACGATGGTCGCCCTGCGGTTGCGCTCGCCGTGGTCATCCCGGAGAACCGCGGCAACGCCGTGCGCTTCAGCCGGGATTTGCGTAACTTCGTGGACGAGCTGCGCCCCGCCTATGCCCCACTGGTCATCGAGACCATGTTCCATCAGCCCTCGTGGGTCGAGCAGCGGCTGACGGAGTTGGGTTCTTCCCTGCTGATTAGTATCGGCTTGGTCGCCGCCACCCTGTTTCTGTGGATGGGGCTGCGCACGGGACTGATCGTGGCCGTGATCCTCCCGCTGACGACCTTCTCGGCCCTAGCGGTGTACGCGCTGGGGGGCGGCGTGCTGCACCAGATCGCCATTGCCGGCATGGTGATTGCCCTCGGCATGCTGGTGGATAACGCCATCATCGTGACCGAGAGCATCCAGTGGTACCGAGATCGAGGCGTACCCCCAGCCGAGGCTAGGCTGCAGGCGGTACGGGATCTGGCTGGTCCGCTGATGACAGCCACCGGCACCACGCTGGCCGCGTTCTTGCCGCTGCTGCTGTCGCGCGGTGACGTCGCCGATTTCACTCGCGGTATCCCGGTCATGGTGATGCTGATGCTGGTGATTAGCTACGCCTATGCGGTTTTCGTCACGCCTCTCCTCGCCAGTGCCGCGCTACGTCCCGAGTCCGAGCGGCGAAGCGTGGACTTCGCACGCCTAGGCGGCACCGCAGGGCATGTGGCGGCGCGCTACCCGGGCTTGGTGTTGGCCGGCACAAGCGTGCTGCTGCTGGCGGCCGGAGCCCTAGCGCCGAAGCTAGAGCACGAGTTCTTTCCCGATACAGATCGTAACCAGATGATCGTCGATCTGCACTTTTCCGAAGGCACCCATGTCGATCACACGGCGCGGCGAGCGGCCGAACTGGCCGAGCGGCTGTCCGCGCGCCCGGGGGTTCTGCGCGTGCACCGCTTCGTCGGGTTCGCCGGCCCCCGGTTCTATTACAACCTGACTGGGCAGCCGCAGCAGGCGCACCTCGCGCGTTTGGTGGTGGAAACCGAACATGTAGAGAACCTGTCAGGGTTGATGGACTGGGTGCGGGCAACAGCGCCCGGATACCTGCCGGAGGCCGAGGTGATCGCGCACCGCCTAGGCCAGGGCCCCCCGGTGGAGGCACCAGTGGAGATCCGGCTGTTTGCCGAGGACCGTGTCCGGCTCGCGCAGGCCGCCGACCGCGTGCTCGCCTTGCTGCGTTCGGACGAGGCCGTGCGCGATGCACGCCATCGCATCGGCGGTGGACTGCCCACCATCCGCGTGCATGTGGACGACGCTCGTGCGGCCGAACTCGGTCTGTCGCGACGAGACGTGGCGCTCGCATTGACACAAGCCAGTCACGGGCTCGAGATCGGCACTTGGCGTGCCGAGCGCGAACCGGCACCCATCCTAGTGCGAGCGCCCGAGGGCGAAGCCTTCCCGCTGGTGGGGTTGGCCGGCCTGCGCATTGCCAAGCCCGATGGCGGTGCCGTGCCGCTAGGGGAGGTCGCCGAGCTAGAGAGCGCTTGGCAGCCAGCGGTGATCCGGCACCTCGATCTGCGCCGCATGACGGTCGTGCTGGCGAATGTGGCAGACGGGCAAACCTATGCCGGCGTGCTTGACCGCATCCGTCCGCAGCTGGCAACACTAGATATGCCCGATGGCGTCGAGTACGCGATTGGCGGTTCGGCCGCGGAGGCCGGGGCTGCCAATGCCGCGCTGTTTCGCGCGCTACCCGTCGGCGCACTGCTGCTGATCGTCATCCTGCTTGCACAGTTCAACTCCTTCCGCCAGATCGGCATCGTACTTGCCACCGTTCCGCTTGCGGCAATCGGCGTCGTACCTGGCCTGCTCCTGACAGGGCAGGCGGTCAGTTTCACGGCCATCCTCGGCGTGGTTGCGCTGGTTGGCATAGTCGTCAATAACGCCATCGTGCTGATCGACCTGATGAATGCAAATCGTGACCAAGGCATGGCGATCGAAAACGCTGTCGTTGCCGCCGTTGCCCGCCGCACGCGACCGATCCTGCTCACCACGGCCACCACGGTGGTCGGCATGGTGCCGCTGACGCTGACCCAGTCCACCCTGTGGCCGCCGATGGCCTGGGTCATTATCTCGGGGCTGATCGCATCGACCCTGCTCACACTGCTAGTGATCCCGGCTCTCTACCGTGTGTCGGTGCGTGCCAAGCCGGCGGCGGCAGGCGGCTCCCCTGTGGCACTGCAGGATTGATAGCGCCGATCTTGACGAGAGCGATCTTATGGACCTGCTTTGGCAATACATTCTGGTGTTCATCGCCGCCGCCGCACCGTGGCTAGAGGTCGTCGTCGTGATTCCGGTGGCCATCGGGGCCGGTCTCGCTCCGTTGCCGGTCGTGGTCGTGAGTTTCGTGGGTAATGCCTTGCCAGTGCTCGGTATCATCGCACTGTTCGAACGGTGGGAACGGCGACGCGGACCGGTTCGTCAACGCTGGCAAGGTCGGGCGATGCGTGTCTGGACCAAGTGGGGGGTGCCGGGGCTGGCGTTGGCTGGGCCGTTGGTGACGGGGATCCACCTAGCGACGGTCATGGCGCTTGCCCTGGGCGCCGACCGGCGTACCACGGCGCTATGGATGACGTTGAGCCTAGCGCTTTGGACGGTGGGTACTGGGCTAATCACGGTGCTGGGCATCGAGGGATTTCGCCAGCTTTTCGGGGGTGACTGAGGGGGTGTTTACAAAATCAAGTCGTCAACCGTCGAAGTAGAAGTCGTGCTTCGGTGAGCCAAATCCAAGTCTCGGCGACCTGTGGCAATCGGTCATGATGCATAACCAAACGTCGCGCACGCTCGTTCCAAGCATGCGTACGCTCCACCACCCAGCGCTTGGCCAGCACGACGAACCCCTTGGCGTTGGATTGAACCGCAAACAGATCCGGTTGCCTCGCATCGATCCAACGCCCCACATTTCGATTGGCTGGATGACGTACGACCTGAACTTGCGCCACCACCGGATGAGCACCATCGCGATCCTGCACGCTGGCAGCCGTCACGCTCACTGCCAGCAACACCCCGAGGGTATCCACAACCCGATGACGCTTGCGGCCCTTGACCTTCTTGCCGGCGTCGATCTTGCATCTGCTCGAACTTGCCCTGCTCATTCCAACGCCGGAAGATCCGATAGACGTTCTGCCAGCGCGGAAAATGCACCGGAAGCATCCGCCACGAACACCTCGTCCGCACCACATAGCAACAGGCATCAACCAGTGTCCTACGACCGGTTTGCGGCGGCAGGCCACGCCCGCCTACATTCTCGAACAGATCGCACACCAGAGACCATTCGGCATCCGTGAGGCAGCTTGGGTAGGTCTGCTCCGGCTCCTAGCGCCTGTGCGCACCGCTGTAGCCGTAACGCGCCGCCGCGTTGCGCACCGCTCGACAGTGACCACCTCGCGACTGGGAACCCGCTTGATCCCCAGTCTGCTCGTGTGCGTCGATACCGGTTCGACGCTTGAGCTCAGCACGCAGTTCATCCAAGGTCGCGGTCGGATCCGACTCCACAAACGCTGCCAGCACCGTGCAATTCTCGCCTTGGATCTTCCGGGGGCGCCCATATATGCTCATGCGGGTTACCAGTTGACTGCGCAGGAGCGGTTATATAATTTTTTGTAAACACCCTCCTGGAACCCCACGCACCGGCGCGAAGCTGCGTCGATGCTGCGGGCATGG
>BBPE01005568.1_pt1 | contig 11950 bp, 11 predicted proteins | sample 1344301 | NCBI WGS metagenome assembly BBPE01 (sample SAMD00019089, study PRJDB2971) | groundwater metagenome | isolation source: The Cedars highly-alkaline
CTTCCAGTAAAGGGATTTTTAGACAACCCCTGTGTAGTTACCAAAATTATTCATTAAGGAAAGGAGGAAGGCATGTACAAGAAAATACTGGCACCATTGGATGGTTCGGAATTCTCGGAGTGCAGTCTGGAGCACGTTAAGGCCGTGGCTACCGGATGTAGTGTTCCCGAGGTGATCTTGCTCAGGGTAGCAGAGCCTATGCCGCAAACTTATGAGCTAGGAGAAAAATGGCACCGTGACATCGAGAATAGGGACGAGGCTGCAGCCAGGGAGTATCTATCTCAGGTAGCCACTGACCTGAAGCAAGAGGGCATATCCGCCGAGACTATCGTAGTGCGAGGTCAGGCCGCCGAAGAGATACTGGACTATGTCAAGAACAACCAGGTGGACATGGTCATTATAAGCACCCATGGCAGATCAGGGGTTTCGCGCTGGTTCTTCGGCAGCGTGACTGATCGGGTGGTGCGTCATTGTGTGGCCCCCGTCTTGGTGGTTTCTCCGACTGCCTGTCGATAGTGCTGGGCAAAAATGATTTAGAGTTTGGTTGTACAAATTCGCAAGGGGAGGGGGTCTACCGATGTCCATTTCTTTTTCGGGCAGCGAGCTTGTCAATATCGCCATCGGTATCGAGAGGAGGGGAATCGCCTTCTATGACGTCATGGCAAAGTCAACCAAGAATGCCGTCGCTGGTGACGCCTTTCGATATCTGGGGGATATGGAACGACAGCATGTTAAGATTTTCCAGAACATGCTTGCTGAAGCCGATAAGTACCAACCTTCAGAGACCTATCCCGGTGAATATGCGGCTTATCTTGAAGCACTGGTCAGCAGCGCTGTCTTCACTGATGAAATGCTCGCCAGCGAAATGGCGACCCAGTCGGATAGTGATATCAAGGCACTGCAACTGGCCATCGCTGCCGAGAAGGATTCCATACTGTTTTACTATGAGATGAGAGACATAATGTCTCCGCGAGCGCAGCCGGCAGTAAACCGGATAATAGCCGAGGAGAAGTTGCACCTCAGACAACTCTCCGAAACTAAGAAGAGACTGGATACCCTTTGATAGCGCAGGCACTATTCCCTGAGAGCCGTCTTGATCTGGCCCAATTCTTGGGGGAAGGTCCAACAGTTGTCGTCAGTATTATAGCTCAAAAGGTACGACACTTCGTAGGAGGATTCTATTCCTAATCGCTTGGTGAGAGAAACAAGCCCCTATCTATTGCAGCACGCCGACAATCCAGTGGACTGGTATCCGTGGGGCCCGGAAGCTCTCGATCGTGCCCGGGACGATGATAAGCCGATACTGCTGAGTGTTGGTTACTCGGCATGTCATTGGTGCCACGTTATGGCACACGAGTGTTTTGAGAATGATGAAATTGCCTCTCTAATGAACGAGACTTTTGTGAATATCAAGGTAGATAGAGAAGAGCGCCCTGACATTGATGCTATCTATATGGAAGCGGTGCAGGCCATGACCGGCAGTGGGGGATGGCCACTAACCGCCTTCTTGACCCCGGAGGGGAAGCCGTTCTTCGGTGGCACCTATTTCCCTCCCGGAGATAGACAGGGCATTCCTGGCTTTCCTCGAGTCCTTAGGGCCGTTGCTGACGCCTACCATCACCGTCGCACTGATGTTGAGCAGACCGCCAGGCAACTGTTAACGGCGCTGTCCGCAGAGACCCGTAGCCATGCCGTTTCCGAACCGCTGGCGGTGAATATTCTTGGGGAAGCCTATTTGGTTCTTCAGAGCAGCCTGGACCGGGAAAACGGCGGGTTCGGCACCGCTCCCAAGTTTCCCCAGCCAATGGTGCTTGAATTTCTCCTGAGATATTTCCACCGCAATCAGGAAAAGGCCGCTCTGGAGATGGTGGAGCTAACCCTGGAGAAGATGGCCAGAGGCGGCATCTATGATCAGGTAGGTGGCGGATTCCATCGCTACGCTACTGATGCTCACTGGCTGGTCCCACACTTTGAGAAGATGCTCTACGACAACGCACTGCTCAGCCAGGTGTATCTGCATGCCTACCTGCTCACCGGGAAGCAGTTATATCGGTCTATAGCTGAGGAAACCCTGGACTATGTTCTCCGGGAGATGACCGACCCGCAGGGTGGCTTCTATAGCAGTCAGGATGCCGATAGCGAAGGCGTTGAGGGTAAGTATTACCTGTGGACCACTCAGGAGATTACCACGGCAATCGGTGAGAGACACAGCCCGCTAATCAATGACTACTTCGGGATTACCGCCGCGGGCAATCTTGATGGGCTGAACATTCTGCACGTAGCCGACGACCAGCAACCGGGAATATCAAGCATCATTGAAAAAGCTAAAGCGTCCTTGCTGAAAAGGCGGGAGCTGAGGGTCAAGCCCGGCCGAGATGAAAAGATGTTAGCTTCCTGGAACGGGCTCATGTTGGCCAGTATGGCTGAAGCGGCTTGTGTCTTTTCCCGTCAGGATTACTTCGCCGCTGCGGTAGCCAATGGCTCGTTCTTGCTCAATTCAATGATCAGGGATGGGCAGCTCAAACACACCTATAAGGATGGTAAGTCCAGGATAGATGGCTACCTCGAGGACTATGCCTTGGTTATCCATGGACTCCTGGCCCTGCATCAGGCAACCTTCACCGGAGAATGGCTCAGGAAAGCCGTCAGACTGGCTGAGGTTATGATTGAGAACTTCTGGGATGAGCCTACCGGCGCATTGTATGACACCGGCCCGAGGCATCAGGAGCTATTTATCCGCCCCCGCATCAAGTTTGATGGGGCATTGCCATCAGGTGCTTCAGCCGCTACCCTCGCCCTGCTCAAACTGGCCATCTTGACCGGCAATGAGGGATTCCAACGGACGGCCACCAGTTCGCTTCGGTCAATGCAACAACTCATGCGCCAGCATCCTCTGGGGTTCAGCAACTGGCTTTGCGCGCTGGACTTCTACCTCTCTACCCCGAAAGAAATCGCCATCATAGGCCATAGAGATAATCCCGCTACATCGGAGCTTGTGCACACTCTATACACCACATGGCTGCCGAACAAGGTAGTCGCCGCTTGTGATCCCGATGACCCGACTCCGGTATCGGAGCTCAAACTGCTTCAGAACCGGGGTATGATCAGCAACCAACCCACAGTCTATATATGTGAGGGCTATACCTGCCAGGCACCGGTTACCGACCCCGCCTCACTTGGTGCCCGGCTGCGGGGCGCCAGCCGCATCATTTCCTCGACCCATCAGTAATTGAGGGGCCGGCATTAATCACGGTTGTCTGGGGGAAGGAGATTCGGGATGGTATCCTTGATGGGATAGCGCTCTGAGCAGTTGGCGCAGTAGAGAGAGCCGCTAATCACCTCCTTATCATCCTCCTCCTCGACAGTGAGTTCGAGAGAGCTCTTGCACATCGGACAGGCTAGTATCTCCATGAGTTCCTTTTTCATTGTATCACCTTCCATTACTTTCGAGATAACTCTTAACCCGAACAAGCCGGAACCAACAAGGCATATTGTCGTTTAAATTCGAAATCCGAAGCACGAAATACTAAACAAATCCCAAATCCCAATGTTCAAATGTTCAAAACTGCCTCATATTTGGAATTTTGCTATTTGGATTTGTTTAGTGCTTAGAAATTAGGATTTAGGATTTTCCATTTTGCGCAAGACTTTAGATTTAAGGGACTACCCATTCATCTCCACATTTACCGGGCAGACCCCACATCTTTGCTCCTGACAGAAGGTCTGGTAGAGATGAATCAATCCCTGCTGGCGTCGCGCCGAGTATAGCCCCTTTGGCTTCCCCGCACCCCAGAAAAGCTCGCTCAGGTACCGGGTTATCCGATTTTCGCCCAGCCGGGGATAGGCTCTATATAGCTCCACGACATGCTCACTGAGCTTCGGCTGTGAATCGGTCTCCGCCCAGGCGAGGGAAAATGGCAAAACCACATTCACCGTGATCTCCCGTGCCCGCCCTCGCCCGATGAGGTCGGGGATCAGAAAGCCGGACTCAATCACGGTTGCGCCTTTCCCCGGATTTGCCCGCCTTACGAGATCGAACACCCCCTTGAGCAAGCCTTGATCCAGATAGCGGTCGAAGAGATGTCCCGCTGCCAGGAGTCGCCGCGAGGGGAAATTCCTGGGATGTATCCGGAAGAAGTGCCAGTCGGCGTAGCTCATGGCGTTTTCGGCATTCAAGGAACACCAGATTGCCCCCAGCTCCGATGGCGGCTTCAAACCCCCAAATCTGGACTTCTCCCCGCATTGCGAAGGCAGCAATCCTGCCCCACCCAGAAGCAGAGCCTGGAGCGCAAGGCTTCTGTTCCCGAGCTCCTGTTCCGCCGCAATACTCGCCAAAACGCGGAGTGGCAGGCGGCGCGCTAGCTCCTGAAAGGACTTCTTATTCTTCGTATATCCGAGAGCCCCCATCACGCCCTGGTACAGGACCTCAGCCGGCTCATCGAGGATCAAACCCACCTCAAAGAAAGCCGACTTCAAATAGAACCGCTCCTCACCACACCGATCCAGGATTTCGCCGATTCTTCCTTCTCCGTACTGACTCCCAACGCTGCGGCAGGGGGAAAGGAGATCCATCGCTCGGACGGAAAGCTCATCCATTGGGCCATTGAGGTAGTTGTGCAGCGGTAAGGTGGGGGCCAACTCCCCGTTTTCAAGTTGAGCGGGCTTCCTGGTATCGTCCCACAACACCACCTGGAGAATCACCCCGTTGAAATGCGGATCGAGGTGGTGGCCATGTGCCCTCCAGTCGCCCGACTTCACATGAAGTTCAACATCGCCCTGCATGATCTCGTCATCAAGAATAATGATAGCTCCGAGAAAATCGGGGCCGCTATCCCTGTTCTCTATCCCGGGCGAGCGCACCCTCACCATCCGGCCATCACTCGTAGGAAGGGCGCCCTTCTGCACCCATTGACCCTTCCAGATTCTGGCCAGGAGGCTCTCGGGAACTACGGATTTATTCTCTGGATTGATACCGGTCACAACTCATATCCCCCTAACCCGAACAAGCCGGAACCAAAAAGTTTTCCATTTTGCGCAAGACTTCACTTTTTAGGGACTAACCCGGACAAGAAAATTGCCTCAATTGCCTTGAATTCAAAGAGTGCCGCAAGAGTTCAAAAATTGCCAAGAGTTCAAAAACTGCCTTAATTCACTTCCAATGCTTCCTCAAATCAGGGCAAATTTTGAAATCTTTGAAAATTAGGCAATTCGCTCTATCCCTCCCTGGCATAGCGAACGATCTCCCTGAGAGCCGGCCTCTTGCCATACATCAGCAAGAATACTCGAAAGACCCTGGCTACAAACCAGACCCCGGCAGCAATGGATCCCACCATGATGGTCAGACTCAGGGCCAATTCCCAGAGGGGAACGGTGGTGATGGGGAGGCGCATCATCACCGTCATCGGAGCGGTGAGTGGAATGAAGCTGAGTACCCTGGCGAGGAGCCCATCGGGGTGCATAAGGATTACACTGGACAGCCACATCGGCACTAGCGCCGGCACGATGAAGACGCCCGTCCATTGCTCACTTTCGCTGGCCGTCGAGCCGATACAACCCACACCGGCAGAGAGAACGGCGAACAGCAGATAACCGAGTATGAAGTAGAGCAACCCCAGGGCCAGCATGCTCGTGGGAATGGCAAGATCGCCCAGTACGGGTATACGTATCACCCCCACATCGGCAAATATCCTGATGGTCACCAGCCACACCACCATCTGCAGCAGGCCGGCGGAGCCCAGCCCCAGTAGCTTCCCCAGGAACATCTGCCTGGCGGAAATGGAGGAAAGCAAGATCTCGATTACCCGGTTCTCCTTCTCCTCGGAGACGCTCTGCAGCATACGTCCGGAGTTGGAGAATATCGAGATCATGAAGAGGAACCCAAAGATAAAGGGCACAATAAACGCTACCGCCGGATGCGGCACCTGGACGATCTGCCCGGTCTCGTCCAGTTGTAGGGAGACCAGCATTAGCGGCTCTTTTATTCGTTGAACCAGTTCCTCGCTGACCCTACCCGCCAGAAGGTTGCTCAACAGAAAATCGCTGATCTGCTTCCTGGTTACTGGTGAGGGCACGATCTCGCGCTCCATGGTGAATCTGACCACCTGTCCGGTAACCAGGTAATCCGGAGGGATAATGAAAAACTCGTCGATCTCCCCGGCCAGGAGGGCATCTCTGGCCTCAGTCTCGGTGGGGTAAAGGATAAAGGTGAGGCCGGGCTGTCCGGTGTAATTGGTGAAGATTCCAGTGTGGTCCACATAGCCAATCCTCTCTGGTAATTCCGGCTCTGGAAAGAGATCCACGACGAACTGATAACCGAGCATCCCGATGAGCGCTATCAGGGGGATAGCGGCAGTCAGGATAAGGAAGGACTTCCTTTTGATGGCCTGCCGGAACTCGTGCTTTAAGATGATGAGCGTCTTGTTCATTACTCCTCCTTCACTACCTGGATGAATATCTCGTTGAGCGATGGGGTGGAAACCTCGAATCGGTCAACGGTGATGCCCCGGGCCAGAAGCTGGCTCAGTATCTCTTGCGAAGATATTTTCCCATCCAAAAACAGTTCCACGAACTTGCCGTGATTTTTCTTCCCCGTCACACCGACCAGTCCCTCAAGGGAGCCATCGCATTCGAGGAAGATAGAGTTGTTTCTGAATCTCGACCTGATCTCAGACAATTCCCCATAGAGCACCGACTTGCCCTTATTGATCATCAGGATGCGGTCGCAGAGCTCCTCCACCTCGTTCATCTGGTGGGTGCTGAGGATGATCGTTTTCCCGCGTTGGCGAAGCTCCCGGATCAATTCCTTAAGCATCTCCCTGTTCACCGGGTCGAGCCCGGCGAAGGGCTCGTCCAGTATCACCAGATCGGGATTGTGGACGATGGTGGTGACGAATTGAATTAGCTGCCCCATTCCCCGGCTGAGCTGCTCTATCTTCTTGCCCTTATGCGGAAACATGCCCACTCGGTGGAGCAGGTTGTCCGTGCCTGACTTTGCCGCGCCGGGGGTGAGGCTCTTGAGTCGAGCCAGATACCCCAGCGATTCGGTGACGGTGAGCTTGCGGTAGAGCCCCCTCTCCTCCGGCAGGTAGCCGATCCTGTCCTTGGTGCTTTCCCGGAAGGGTTCGCCGAGGATCTTCACCTCGCCGGAATCGGGCTTGATGATGTCCATGAGCATCCTGATGGTAGTCGTCTTACCGGCGCCGTTGGGCCCGACCATCCCGAATATCTCGCCGGACCTAACCTCGAAGGAGATGTCGTCCACTACTTCTTTTCTGCCGAAGGATTTATGCACTCCGGAGACCTCGACGGTTTTCGTTTCGAGCAGCATCTTGCTTGGGGATAAACGGGAATCCCATTCCAGCGTGGCGGTGATCTCCCTCGAAGTGCTTTGACTTGATCGCTCAGCCCTGCCTCGTCTCCGGCGCTGAAGATACGTGCGCAGAGACAAGACCACCGCGATGACAACAACAGCGATTATTATCGTATCCATACGCTTACTCCCTCTGGATCTCTATGGCGACGATCTTCTGTGAGCAGCATTCAGCAGTTCAAACGGGACTTTAAGTAGAAAGGACTTTATCCTTGATAGCTGAAAGGTGACGACTGAACGCTTACCTCATATGATAGCATAGGTCAAGCTACTTTTCCCCTACTTAAGTTCGTGTCCGGACATGCCAAAGATATCTACCCAAATCGGTCACCAACCCAGCGCGCTCGGTCGATCTCCCCGGAGCTCTGAATAGGTACTGGTGGCCTCCATCGACAGAGGTGATCTGTATTGCCAGACGGCCAACCCCAGACAGGCACCCAGCACCGCCAGGATAATGATCGCTACCAGCCAGGGTTTATGGCGACCGACGACCATATTAAGCCCAATGATGATAAGCAGCACCGGCCAGAATCGCCACAGCGTACCCCACAGCCCCCAGGGCAGCACATCGAAGTTCTGCAAAAGGAGCACCGCTCCCACAAAAACCAGAATAATGCCCCAGATGGAGACATAATGCTTCCGCGACGGTTTCCCCTCACCCATGTTGCCTCCTCCAGGTCGTCACCAGGAGCAGCAGGCCAACAGCGACGAGGAAGAGTGGCCACAGTCTGTCCCAGCGGAACCACCAGAAAAAGTTAAAATTAGCTGCCAAGAAAAAGAGACCCACCACGACGAGGATAATGGCAATGAAGTTGCGACGCCGCCGATGAATCCTGTCCCGCTCTTCAGCCTCCGCTTCCTCCTCGCTAAATGTGGAACGTATCTCCTCTCCGACTTCGGCAGCGGTCTTCCTCATCTCCTCCACCTCCTCCTCCCCAAATGCGTCACGTATCTTCTTTCCAAGTTCGGCAGCGGTCTTCCTTATCTCCTCCACATTCTCCCGCACCGTCTCCTTGGGCTGCGCCGTCTTTGAACCCTCCAGCGGAACGACGATAGCCATGATGATGTAGGCCAGGATGCCTATCCCGTTGGCAAAAACCAGCAGAACCATTACCAGGCGGATCACTGTCGGATCCACACCCAGGTATCTGGCCAGCCCCCCGCACACCCCCCAGATCACCCGGTCGCTCCGACTGCGATAAAGCCTCCTCTCCATAATTCCCCCTTGTCGGTTAGATTAAGGGATAACCCCTATCTCCCATCCCCTAATAATAATAGCATAGATCAACCTGCTTTTCCGCTACTTAAGTTCGTGTCCGGACTGAGTCGTAGCGCGGGAGCTTGCCTCCCGCTTCCTCCAGCCGGGGATGAACCCTGGCTCCCAGCGGTCTCAATGACCAGGTGTACCGCAGAAAGTCAAGAGCCAAGACCCGACCCCTCCCATTGACTCGTCCTCTCCAAATGTCTAAAATTGAGTAAGGGATAAGGGATAAGGATTAAGGGATAACCCCTAACCCCTATCTCCTAACCCTTACTCAGTAGAGATAGAGATGATTAAAGACAAAATCGCCGAGATGCTCAAGCAAACTGCTATCAAGGCGCAAGAGGAAGGATTGATCCCTTTCCTAGCTCTGCCCGAGATTCTCCTCGAGCATCCCCAAAAGCCGGAGCATGGCGATTATGCGGCGACCATCGCTCTAAAACTGGGCCGGGCAGCCAAAGTCAGGCCTCTCAGCATAGCTGAGGCCCTGGTGAAATTGCTGCCTGCCATCGAGGGAATAGAGAAGGTCTGGGTGGTCCCACCTGGGTTCATCAATTTCGAGGTTAGGGAGGACTGGCTCCGCCAGCAGGTTGATGAAATCCTGAGCCAGGGTAATCGCTACGGCGATTCGGCCTCAGGGCAGGGCTGCCGGGTGCAAGTGGAGTTTGTGAGCGTCAATCCTACCGGGCCACTGCATGTGGGGCATGGTCGGGGAGCGGTTCTGGGCAGCACCCTGGCCAATGTCCTCAGCGCCGCCGGATACAGCGTGGAGAGGGAGTATTACATTAACGATACCGGGAATCAGATGCAGAACTTCTACGCCTCTCTCTATGCGCGCTATCGAGAGGTCTTTGGCCTTCCCGCTCAGATACCAGCCGATGGCTATCGCGGAGAGTATATGATTCAGATAGCCCGCCGGATCGCTGCTGAGAGAGGGGATGTCTTCTTAGAGAGCAAAGAGGACGTAGGCCGGATTGGGGCGGAGATAATAATTGACTCCATCAAGGATGATCTTGATTTCCTGGGCGTCCAGTTCGACGTCTGGTTCAGTGAGCAAACGCTATATGATTCCGGCAAATTTGAGCGGGTACTGGCGATGATCAAACACGATAACCATGTTGAAGAAAGGGATGGGGCGCTCTGGTTTGTCTCCACCGGACTTGGCGAGGATAAGGACAACGTCCTGATTCGCTCCACGGGGGCGCCCACTTACTTCGCCTCGGATATCGCCTATCACTACAACAAGTTTTTGGAACGCGGCTTTGATAAGGTCATTGACGTTTGGGGAGCCGACCATCAAGGGCACGTCTCCCGGATGAAGGCCGCCGTCAATGCCCTGGGTGTTTCACCAGAGAGGCTGCAGATAATAATCTCGCAGATGGTCAGTCTCCGCCGCGGCGAGGAGCACATACGGGTCTCCAAGCGCACCGGGGATATCATCACTCTACGGGAGGTGTTAGATGAGGTTGGACCTGATGTCTGTCGCTTCTTCTTTCTGGCGCGGTCGGCGAACAGTCAGATGGACTTCGATCTGGAACTGGCCAAGAAGGAGTCGATGGACAACCCGGTCTATTATGTCCAATACGGCCATGCTCGCATCACCGGCATCCTGCGACTGGCCGGGGAAAGGGGAATTGACTACGCAAAGGGCGACGTATCGCTTCTCACCGAGGATGCTGAACTGGGCCTGATCAGGAAATTACTCCTGTTCCCGGAGACCCTGGATTTGGTGGCCAACAACCTCGAGCCCCACCACCTCCCCCACTATGCCCAGGACCTGGCCACCGCCTTTCACAATTTCTACGAGAAATGCCGGGTGATCACTGAGGAGGAGCCGCTTACCCTGGCCCGGCTGAAGCTGGTGGAGGCAACAAGGATCGTCCTTGCCCGGACACTGCGCCTCATGGGGATGAAAGCACCGGAGCGCATGTGAGCTGTTTGCAATTCTCGAGTGCACTTGATATAATGAATCAGGCAGTATGAACACCACTGACGATGAAGACCCCGACCACATTAACCGTGCCCCACCGACTGTCGCTCTTCAGACCGTTGGCTGCAAGCTCAATCAGGCGGAAAGTGAATCTCTGGCATGTAGATTCCGCGGTGCCGGGTTTGGCGTAGTAGCCCCCGATCAAGACCCCGATGTCTACATTCTCAATACCTGCACCGTGACTCATATCGCCGACCGTAAGTGTCGGCACCATCTGCGATCTTTCCGTCGAGCCAATCCCCGTGCCCTGGTTCTGGCTACCGGTTGCTATGTGGAGCGGGACGCGGCCGGAGTCCACATTGAAGGGGTTGATCTCGCTGTCGGCAACACCGATAAGGATCGCCTGGTGGAGATAGTTACCGGCCGACTTGAAAACCGTGTCCGTAGACCGTTGGCCGTGTCCGGACACGGATCACGTATCCCGGACACGACATTCAATGGCTATGAGGCGCAATTGTTCCGCACGCGGTCGCTGGTCAAGGTTCAAGACGGATGTAATCAGTGCTGCTCTTATTGTATCGTGCCGCATGTCCGGGGACAGGAACGCAGCGTGCCTGCGGAACAAGTGGTGACCGAGGTCAAGGATAGAGCTAGCAGGGGATACCAGGAGGTCGTCCTCACCGGAACCAGAATTGGAGCCTATAAGGGGGGGCTTGCGGGGTTGGTGCGGCAAATCCTGGATGACACGGCCATCCCACGTCTGCGGCTTTCTTCACTTCAACCCGGGGAACTACCCACCTCATTTATCGAGCTCTGGAGCGACAACGGACGGATATGCCGCCACCTGCACCTTGCCCTTCAAAGCGGCAGCGATTCGGTGCTTAAGCGTATGGGGCGTGGATATTGCACCGGCGAGTACGAGGAGACGGTGAATTTGGTTCGGGACGGGATGCCCGATGTTGCCATTACCACCGATGTCATTGTGGGCTTCCCCGGCGAGAGCGAAAAGGAATTCGAGGAGAGCTATCGCTTCTGCGAGAGAATCGGCTTTGCCGGTTTGCACATCTTCCCCTATTCGGCGCGCCCGGGTACTCCAGCATCCCGGATGCCCGGCAAGGTTCCCGAGAAGATCAAGAAGTCTCGGAGTCGGATCATGATTGAACTGGCAGGCCGCAGTGTCCGGGACTTTCGCCGACGGTTTTCAGGCCAAACTATGCCGGTATTGTGGGAGGAGCGAAAGGGGGAAGGTCTCTGGGTCGGGCACACCGGTAACTATATCAAGGTAATTACCAGGAGCGTGGAGTCACTCCGGGGTTATCTGCTCGAGACTAAGCTGGGCGGTGGATATGAAGATGCCCTGTGGGGTGATATATGATTGGTAATTGGTGAT
>BBPE01000296.1_pt3 | contig 11949 bp, 15 predicted proteins | sample 1344301 | NCBI WGS metagenome assembly BBPE01 (sample SAMD00019089, study PRJDB2971) | groundwater metagenome | isolation source: The Cedars highly-alkaline
CCTTTGTTGATATTTGTCTCGCTGCAAATGGAGCGACTGCACCCCTTAGGACTGTGTCCCAAAGACCAAAATTGCCAGGATGGCGTGAACCAATACCGATGGCCAGAATACCCACCAGAGATAACAATGATACTTGTAGAAGCGTTTGTAGGCAGGAGATTTCACCAGCTTGCCCATTATTCCGGCTCCAGGAACACATCTGCAGGAAAAGCATATCAGGGCACCCGTCACCAGATTGAGAATACCCAAGACGAATATCAACCTGACGATTATTATTGATTCCAGCATGTCCGTATACCTCCATAGACAAACCAGTGGCCAGGTCTGGCTAAAGCTCTAACTGTCCGATAATTCGCCCTCATCCCCCCCTCCCCGGTGAAGGGGAGGGGGGGATGATATCTTGTGCAGGATACTATACCTCACCGCATGAATTTCGACACGAACGGAGAGGTCTCGCCACGGCGCATAAAATGGCCCGAGGGACCCTCGCCCAGGAATTCGGAGAACCACGATTCATGCTCCACTTCCTCATTGAGGATCGCCAGAGACAGATCGTAGGTGCGATGGTCCTTACCGGCGGTCAGGTTGCAGATATGGGTATAACCCCGCACGGCGCACCGCTCCGCATTCACCAGCACCGTCAACATTGCTTCGACGTCGGTGGGGTCCTTCGGCAGACGGGCAGGTGGACAGGCAGAGCAGTTATGAAAGTCTACCATGCTCTCCGGCAGCTTGCCCCCAAGCTCGTAGATACGGGGAACCAGGGCCTCAAAGTGATTCCGGTCCTCGATGCGGGCCGTCTCGGCAATCTCCTTGATCCCTTCTCCATCCAGTCCGATCAGATTCACCCGCAGGATGGTGTAGTAGTAGAAGGTGGTCAGTTCAGCGGCGGCGTTATTGACCAACAATTCGACTAGTTGGTCGACGTCGACCCCCGTCCTCTCCACCATTTCTCGTGCTACCTTAGCCATTGTGTTACTCCTCCTTTTTCTTTATCGGCATTCATCGCTCGATATGTGTGGGTCTTATGTGGCTCACTTCGCCATAGGCATCACCTCCCTTGAAAATAGCAATTTTCATCGGACGTGGTGCGTCGCGGCGCATGGTCGATTCCTATGATCATTGCCCCCGATAGGTGTTGCCGCCCCGTTCAACCTTCCCCCCGAAAGAATCGGCCATGTCGCTTGTGAATCAGTGCACATCAACGCTGATATCCAGGCTCTCGATGTCAGTAACCTCTTTCAGTGAAGATACCAGGCCAGTCAAGGTGCTGCAGATGATGTCGTTGGGAAAAGGGGTGAGAGGGACGTCCCTCCCATTGACGGAGATCTTCACATTGCCCTTCTCCTGACGAATCTCCAGATGCTGCACGCTCTCGGCACCCTTCAGCGAGGCAACAACGCCGACCGCGATATGAGCCAAGAACCCTTCGACGAAGGGATTCATCTCGATGGAAATCTTGTTTACCTGGAGCCTTGCTTTAAGTGCCCCCTTCATCTTTAGCCTCCTCGTTTTCGATTTGCTGCTGCCAACCCTCAGGCAGATTTCCACAGACCGTGAATGTTGCAATACTCTCTGGCGGTTACTTTCCGGGGCTTAATGTCGAATTCTGCCTCCGGGTTTTGCCCCGGGCTGAGGAATATCCGGCAACTCTTTCCGTCAGCGATTATCTCTATCCACTCGATATAGTGCTTTTTGTCCATTGGATGGGGAACATCGCCAACCTTGACCCTTATTCCGCTATCCGTTGCTTCTATAACTGGTACGTGCTTTTCCCGACCAGCATCGGCTGCTTTCTCCTGCTGCAACTTCATCGGTTCCCCACAACAGACCAGTTCTCCCACTCCGGTGGCCAACACCTCAACGATATTGCCACAGATCTCGCACACATACACCTGCTTCAGTTCGGTCATTTTCGCTACCTCCATTCTAATCATTCCACCGATCGGACAGTTAGTATGATGCTGTAGCTACATCGGCCACCTCCCATGAGATTGTATAATAATAGTTCCTATTACTTCAATTATACATGCCTTTCTCACATTGTCAATATCTGAAATGCTTCGCCCCCCAGATATCAACATTACCCGCCCGGGGTGAACACATGATCAAGTACTTTGGGTCGTTTCTGCCCCAGAGGACGGATCCCCGTGAGCCGTTACCCCGGTGCTTGCAGCACCCCGATAACGTTTGCAGGAGTCGTCCGCGGAGTGCTATAATATCACTCGTGGGCCGCTAGCTCAATGGAAGAGCAACTGACTCTTAATCAGTAGGTTACAGGTTCGAGTCCTGTGCGGCCCATTGAGGCGCGCACTAACAGAAAGGGGGTTTCAGGGGGTCTGCCCCTGACGTATCTTGTATGTTCTCGGCACAGCAGGACACGTAGACCATGGCAAGTCGGCTCTAGTTCACGCCATTACCGGCACCGACCCCGACCGCCTGGCTGAAGAGAAGGAGCGAGGTATGACCATCGACCTCGGCTTCGCTTGGATCGAGCTGCCCAGTGGCCGTGAGGTCAGCATAGTTGATGTCCCCGGACACGAGCGCTTCATTAAGAACATGCTCGCCGGCGTCGGGGGAATCGATCTCTCAATTCTGGTCGTCGCCGCCGATGAGGGGGTCATGCCCCAAACCAGGGAACATCTGGCTATCCTCGATCTCCTCAATGTGAGGCAGGGGATTGTGGTCATCACCAAGAAAGACCTGGTGGATGATGAGATGCTCGAATTGGTTGCCATGGATGCCGAGGAGGTGATAAAGGGCACCGTGCTGGAAGGTGCTCCGATGATCACCACCTCTGCCCTGACCAGAGAAGGGCTGCCTCAACTGCTCTCCACTATTGATAAACTCCTGGATTCCGCTACGCCGCCGAGGGATATCGGCAGGCCAAGGCTTTGCATTGACCGGGTGTTCATCATGAAGGGCTTCGGGACGGTGGTCACCGGCACGCTGCTTGATGGGAGATTCTCCGTGGGTCAGGAGGTAGAGATACTGCCGCTGGGGCAGCGATCTCATATCCGCGGATTGCAGACCCACAAACGCAAGATTGATACCGCCTTGCCGGGCAGCCGCCTGGCAATCAACCTGACCGGCATTGCTACCGAGGAGTTACAGCGAGGATTTGTGATCACCACGCCGGGATGGCTCGTGCCCACCCGATCTATGGACGTTCAGCTCCGTGCCATCTCCGATCTGGCGCAGCCGATAACCCATAACGCAGCCATCACCATCCATACCGGCGCCGCCGAGGCATCGGGCAAACTTCGCCTACTGGACAAGAAAAAACTCGCCCGGGGCGAAAGCGGGTGGGCACAGATAATTCTCACTCATCCGGTGGCAGTGGTTAACGGGGATCTCTTCATCATCCGCTCCTCAAGGGGAACTCTGGGCGGTGGGGCAATTATTGATACCCGGCCCAAACGGCACCGCCGTTTCCAGGCCAGCGTGATCGAAAGCCTGGAGGCCAGGGAGAAAGGGTCACCGGAGGATGTCTTTCTTGCTACCCTGGAGACCAATCAGCCGGCCGAATTGAGCACCATCTTATCCGCTTCTAACCTCTCTCCAGACGCAGCAAGGGAAGCTCTGCAGAGGCTAGCATCCGATAATCGAGTGGTGCTACTTGGTTTCGAGCGACCGGGTGCGCTGCTCTTCACCGCAAACGGGTGGGCTCGCCTGAGAGAAGAGGCCAGGAGAGCCGCCCAGAGTCATCATCGCCAGTTTCCCCTGCGAGTGGGCGTGCCCCGGGAGGAACTCCGCAGCCGGCTCAAGATTCCCCCGCAGCATTTCAACAATGCTCTGCAAAGGCTCGTTGAGGAAGGCACCCTCAGCGAAGAGAGGGCACTGGTGAGGCTCCCCTCCCACCAGGTGAAGCTCACAGCCAGGCAGCAAATCGATGCCAATGCCTTTCTGAGATCCCTATCCGAAAATCCCTTCTCCCCACCAGGCGAATCCCTGCCGGAACCGGAGTTGCTCAACATGCTTATCCAGCAGCGGAGTGTGGTGCAGGTGAGTAACAACGTCGTTTTTGCGGCCTCGGCCTATGATGAAATGAGCAGGCGCATCACCGAGCACCTGAAATCCGAAGGGAAGATAACCGTGGCTGAGGTGCGAGACATGTTCCAGACCAGTCGCAAATATGCCCTTTCGTTGATGGAGCATCTCGACGAGCAGAGGATAACTCGCCGCGTAGGCGACGAACGCGTGCTGCGATGAACACGACTTCTCCATTCAATGGATGCACCTATTATTATGTCAAGTTCTCAACCCTGAACAACATCAAGCCCGGCCCTTTATCCGGTTCCTCATTTGATATATAATCAATTATAGCTGCATGAGGAGGAGGGAACATCATGATCGCGGTTACCGGGGCGACGGGACACATAGGGAACGTCTTGGTTCGAGATCTGCTCGCTAGAGGTGAAGAGGTTCGCACAATAATCCCTCCGTTTGAGGACACTGTAGCCCTCGAAGGATTGAGGGTCGAAAAGATCGAAGGAGATCTACGAGACCTTGACTCCCTGACCGAAGCCTTCAAGGGGGCTGATGTAGTCTATCATCTGGCTGGCGTCATATCGATCTCAGCAGGCAAGACTGAATTGCTGCATCAAGTCAACGTCATGGGGACACGTAATGTGGTAGATGCGTGCTTAAGATCCGGTGTCAGGCGGTTAGTTTACACCAGCTCCATCCATGCCTTTGTGGAGCCTCCTCACGGTACAGTTATCGATGAAATGACCCCAATTAACCCGGACAAGATCATAGGGGAGTACGCCAGGTCCAAAGCTGAGGCCACTCTGGAGGTTCTCAATGGAATAAAGAATGGCCTTGATGCGGTGATAGTATTCCCCTCGGGCGTTGTGGGGCCTCATGACTACCGACTATCGGAAATGGGACAATTTTTTGTAGATTTCGTCAAGGGGAAGCTCAGGATCTACGTAGATGGAGCCTATGATTTTGTTGATGTTCGTGATGTGGTACAGGGCCATATCCTCGCTTGTGAGAAGGGGATTGCTGGGGAGGGCTACATCCTGTCGAATGTAAGAGTCACCGTGCGAGATTTACTCTCCATGCTGGAGGAAATAACGGCAATCAGGTCACCTTCCTTCAAGGCACCTGCTTGGTTAGCTCGAATAGTAGCTCGATTCACTCCCTTATATTGTGCTCTAACGAAGACCAGGCCCCGTCTCACGACCTACTCACTTTACACTCTTAACGCCAATTGCTTGATAAGCAACGAGAAGGCTCGCCGTCAATTGGGCTATTCGCCCCGCCCTATTGCAGAATCTATCCAGGACAGTATCAAATGGTTCAAGAAGGCCGGGGTAGCCTGATCAGGTTCCATGGCATTTAACTATTGCATTTGAGGTTTGCCTGCCCCGTGAAACTGGAAGCAGGTTTTAGGTTCTAGGTTCTCCATTGCATCCTCCAATGTAGAACATAGAACATAATGAAATTGCAGGAGTAAGTGATGAAAGAGCTTATTGGACCCGAGATTCAGCAGTTGATTCACGACAAGAACTGGCGTGTCCTGAAGAAAACTCTCTCGGGGAATCCGGCTCCGGATATAGCCGATCTATGGGAGACCCTCGATGAGCAGGACATGTTTATCATTTTTCGTCTTTTATCCAAGCAACTCGCGGCTGATGTATTCAACGAACTCGACCCCGACAGGCAGATAAGTCTTCTGGGGCAGATGCGCAGCGCGCACGTCCGGGACATCATCTCCGAATTGCTCCCTGACGAACGAACGGACTTGTTCGAGGAGCTTCCCGGGAAGATGACTCAGAAGCTCCTCAATCTACTGCCACCGGAGATTCGTAAAGAGTCGCTGGAATTACTTGGCTATCCCAAAGACAGCGTAGGGCGATTGATGACTCCACACTATGTAGCCATTTGCCCGCAATGGACTATCGAGCGGGCATTAGAGCATATTCGCCTATATGGGTGTGATGCCGAAACGATTGATATGGTCTATGTGGTCGACGAAAAATGTCATTTGATTGACGAGATACCTTTAAGGAGACTGATTCTGGCCGATCCTCAGCAGACAATTGAATGCCTTATGGACCGCAGATTCGTCTCGGTTTCGACATTAGATGATCAGGAGAAAGCTGTTGAGGTGATACAACGATACAATCTGGTGGCTCTCCCTGTGATTGATTCGGAGAACGTACTGGTGGGAATTGTGACGGTGGATGATATCCTGGACGTGTTGCAGGAAGAGGTCACGGATGATATTCAGAAAATGGCGGGTATAGTGGCAGATAAAGACCTACTCATTGACGCTTCGGTATTCAAGGTTGTCAAGGCTAGGATGCCCTGGTTGCTAATATGCTTGGCCGGAGGGTTAGTGGCGGGTGGAGTTATTGCAGTTTTTGAAAATGCATTAGCATCAGTACTTGCTTTGGCATTCTATGTTCCGGTAGTAATGGGCATGGGTGGTAATGCCGGCACTCAAACGAGCACTGTTATTGTCAGAGGAATCGCTACCAAGCAAATAGACCCAAAACGAATATGGAGAACACTTTTCAAAGAACTCAAAATCGGGGCTGCCATAGGTTTGATTTCTGGAATCGCGGTTGGTGCGGCTGCTTTTCTTTGGCAGGATTTAATAGAATTGAGCATGACGGTTGGATTTGCGATGTTCTTTACAGTTATGGTGGCTGCTACCGCGGGAGGTTTATTGCCCTTTATATTTAAATTGTTACGCATAGACCCGGCCTTGACTACAGGACCATTTGTTACCACCATAAAAGATGTTACTGGTTTGCTTATATACTTTGCATCAGCCATGCTTTTTATGAGGCACCTAATGTAAGGAGGAAGTAAGCGTTCAGCCATCAATGTGGTCAGCATTGAGCAGTTTAAATAACGCTTTAAGTAGAAAGGACCACATTCCTGATGGCTAGTAGTTGACTGCTGAACGCTTACGCTAATCTATTTCTCCATAGCAGTGTGGTGGCTGAAGTTCTAATGTTCACAAAGAGTTTAGAGTTCTGAGGAGGCAGAAGGGGGAAGGGGCCATCTAAACTCAATACTCATTACTCACATTGTAAAGAGGAGGGTAACAATGAATCCAGTGCCGCTTATATTTCTGGTGCTGATGTTTGCGGTGTTCTATTTTCTGCTCATCAGGCCGCAGCGCATGAGGCAGAGCGAGCATCGCCAGCTAATTGAAGGGTTGCAGAAAGGCGACAAAGTAATTACCATCGGTGGTATCTTCGGCGAGATAGAGTCTATTGACGAACAATCCCTAATCTTAAGAGTCGAAGGCGGCAGCAGATTGAAGCTGCTGAGAACCAGCATCATGGGCATGCAGCAAATTGACTGACCCCCTGGCCGTCACTCTACAACCACCGCAGTGCCAAAGGCAAGGAGTTCCGCCGCTCCCGCCATCACCATCGCGGTCATGAAGCGGGTGCCCAAAATAGCATTGGCACCCATCTCCTCGGCTCGCTCGGTCATCCTCTGTAGCGCCTCCTCGCGGGACTCGGCCATGAGCTTGGTGTACTCGGTAATCTCGCCACCGACGATACCCCGCAACTGGGCTACGATATCCCTTCCCAGGTGTTTAGCCCGGATAGTGTTCCCTCGCACAAGTCCAAGTGTCTTCACAATGCGCTTGCCTTCTATCCTATCTGTGGTAACGATGATCATCGGTCAACCCCCTTGAATTTCTCTCGTTCCTCCTTCGATCCCTTGATCCTCTCCCTGATCAGTGAAGCGAGGATAAGGATGCCCCCCACGCCAGGGGCGGCGATAGCTACCCTGAGGGGCCAGGGCAGCAACGGAGCCACCCACTCAACGAAAGCGTAAATCTGATACCCGACAATCGTGGCCACTCCTACGAGAATGAGCAAAAGTCCTATTTTCTGCATCTTCTCACCTCCTTGATGCCATCATACATCTCTCAAGCTGAAAAGTCAAATCAATTGACCGAGGCAGGGCATTTGTATTATAATAAAAACAGGGAGAGAGATGAAGCAAGGATATACCGCCCGTGATATTCAGGTATTGAAGGAGCTGGAGGCAGTACGGCTGCGGCCGGCGATGTATATTGGCAGCACCGATCAGCGCGGACTGCACCACCTGGTTCATGAGATCGTAGATAACAGCATTGATGAGGCGATGGCCGGCTATTGTGATCGGGTCACTATCATCATCCACGATGATTGCAGCGTCACTGTATCCGATAATGGCCGGGGCATCCCGGTAGATATACACCCTACCACTAAGATTTCCGCCCTGGAGACAGTGATGACTATGCTGCACGCCGGGGCTAAGTTCGGAGGGCAATCCTACAAGGTCTGTGGAGGACTCCATGGGGTGGGGGCCTCGGTGGTGAATGCCCTCTCATCCTGGTTCAAGGTGGATGTCAAACGCGATGGCAAGATCTATCGCCAGGAATTTCGCCGCGGGATTCCCACAAACAGCGTCGAGATAGTCGGTGACTCTCAGGGGAGCGGCACCACCGTCACCTTTCTCCCGGACAAGGATATCTTTGACAAGCTGGACTATGACTTCAATGTTCTGGCCCAAAGATTCCGAGAAATGGCCTATCTCAATAGAGGAATCTGGATCGATTTCAGGGATGAGCGGCAAGATCGGGAGATCAGCTTCTATTTCCAGGGCGGTGTAGTTAGCTTTGCTCAGCAGATCAATCGCAATCGAGCGGTGATTCACCCGAACCCAATCTATATCTCGAAAGCGATCAATAGCACCACTGTCGAAGTCGCTCTTCAATATAACGACAGATTCACGGAGTCCACCTTTTCCTTTGCCAATTGCATCAATACCATTGACGGCGGGACGCATCTCACCGGCTTTCGTGCTGCCCTCACCAGGGCACTGAATGATTATGCTCGCCAGTATAAGATTATCAAAGAGAATGAGTCTAACCTCGCCGGCGAGGACGTGAGGGAAGGGCTGGTGGCGATAATCAGCGTCAAGCTGATCGATCCCCAATTCGAGGGGCAGACAAAGACCAGACTGGGCAACTCGGAGCTGAAAACCCATGTGGAAGCGGCGGTCTATGAGGGATTGACCTATTATCTGGGTGAGCATCCCCAGGAAGCCAGGCGCATTCTGGAGAAATGTCTCACTACCGCCAGGGCCCGTGAGGCTGCTAGAAAGGCTCGGGAGTTAGTCAACAAGAAGGGCCTTTTTGAAGGCAATAGCCTGCCGGGGAAGCTGGCCGATTGCTCTGAGAAGTCACCTGCTAACCGTGAGCTTTATATTGTCGAGGGAGATTCTGCCGGTGGTTCTGCCAAGCAGGGACGAGATCGAGGCTTCCAGGCCATACTGCCACTCAAGGGAAAGATCCTCAATGTGGAGAAGGTTCGCCCGGAGAAGATGATGTCTCACGATGAAATCCGTGCCCTCATCATTGCTCTGGGGGCAGGTGTCGGAACCGGTAATGGTTCGGAGTTCGATCTTGCCAAGCTTCGCTATCACCGCGTCATCATCATGACCGATGCCGATGTTGATGGCTCTCATATTCGTACCCTGCTGCTTACCTTCTTCTTCCGCTATATGCCAGAGCTCATCACCAATGGCCATCTGTATATAGCACAGCCGCCGCTCTATCGCCTAAAGAAAGGCAAGGAGCATCACTGGGTCTACTCCGATGGGGAGAAGGACAAATTAACCGCTAAGATGGGGAGCAAAGGTGTGGAGATCCAGCGCTATAAAGGGCTGGGGGAGATGAATCCACAACAGCTCTGGGAGACCACCATGAACCCCGAGACGCGCATCATGCTCCAGGTGAATATAGAGGACGCCGTCAAAGCAGACGAGACTATAGAGATGCTCATGGGCGAGGCGGTCCCTCCCCGAAAAGCCTTCATCCAGGCCTATGCCACCCAGGTGAGAAACCTGGATGTTTAGTCGTAAGCTTTCAGTTTGGTGATTGCGGCCATCGGCAGACCCCATTCCTCGTCCTCGTCATTATCGAGAGCATCCGGAAAATGCTCTTCCACGCTCATTTCTCAACCCCCTTTATGTATCTCCTATTTCAGTTCGCTGATATTTTAGCACAACCTGCTGACAGCATAATGTCAAAGTTTTGGTGTTGCAGTTACCTTTACTTGTGAAATTTTGTTGGCAAGTGCTATAATGTGGGCAATGTCTTACACCATACCCGCTGACTTCGACGCCAACGAGTTTTTCGGCTCGTCATGGGGCATTGTGGTTGAAGGAGATGTCAAGACCATCAAGCTGAGAATTAAGGACTTGGAGATAATGAGGATCATGGAGGAAACAATCTGGCATCCATCACAAGTGCTGGAGAAACGGAAAGACGGATCGATGATAATGACCCTGAGGGTCATGGATACTATTGAGCTTTACTCCTGGGTACTGGGCTGGGGTGAGAAGATAGAGGTACTCAAGCCACCGGAAATCCGCCATAATATCATTGAGACGGCTAAAGCTGTGATGGAGGTGTACCATGTGAAGTAGGATTTTGACATGGGGGTGTCACGGAGATGTGTTAGAATAGAACAAAAAGGAGGGAACAGATGACAGACAAATACATTAAGATAAGGGATCTCCTGCTGCAACATGGCAATGACATAAAGAGTAACTATGTAGCATCATGGTTAGACCAGAAGCCTCTCTCGGTGAAGAATGCCAACAAATTCTTCCTCGGGGCTATAATTGATTACCAAATTCATGCTAATACTGCTTGGGGCAATGCCAGAAGATTATCCGAAGAGATTTTGGGTGACCCTCCCAAATTGTGGGACCACATCGTAAATTCTTATACTCGTGATGAATGGGCTTCGAAGTGGCGTGAATTCCGTGTACACCGCTTCCCAAAAGCTCATGATAGGATATGGCGTATAGGCTATGAGATTGTAAAACGTTACGATGGAGATGTAAGAAACATTTGGCAAGGAAAGAATTCAGATGCTATTGTGGATGCATTGGAGAGGATGAGGTGTGGTCCTGAAATATCAAGGATGATTGTCGGGCTATTGATAACCTACAAGCAAATAGACGGGAAGAGCGATGTGGAAGCTAATAGACATGTTTGTAAAGTACTGGGGAGAGTATTCAATCGTGACCTAGACCCGGAGGCAGCAAGGCAACTAGCTAGGAAGATACATCCGGATAACCCCTGGCAATTAGACATAGCGATATATGACATTGGGAAAAAATATTGTCTTTTTGACTGGTGTTACTGTGATACTTGCCCGATTGGGAAGGAAGATAAGTGTGAAGATTATCGCAGCTACAGAATGGTCCAAGACCGGCAGTAGTTCTCAGTAGCGGATGGAAAGGGCTGTGTGACCAAAGATTTTGATGCCTATCTCGACATTGAGACCACCGGCTTGTCCCGCCTGGATGCGGACATAACCGTTATCGGCATCTATCTGATCAACGGCAATGAGAGCAGGCTGGTGCAGTTGGTTGGCAAAGAGGTAACCAGAGATAATCTGTTTGAAGCCCTTGACGGCGTGGATACAATCTACACCTATAACGGCAGCCGCTTTGACCTGCCCTTTATTCGCGGCTCACTGGGGATAGACCTCGAGGACGTGTTTGAACATCATGACCTGATGTATGACTGCTGGCGATGCAATCTATACGGCGGATTCAAGATGGTGGAACAGCAACTGGGCATTCCCCGGCAACTTCAGGGTATCGGTGGGCTAGAGGCGGTGATGCTGTGGAGGCAGTACAGGGACTATGATGACCGAGGTGCCCTGGCTTTGCTTCTGGAATACAATAAAGAGGATGTGGTCAATCTCAAGGCTTTGAGGGAGAGATTATCAATTTCTGACTCCATTGAACCATTACCTTAATCCGTGAGTTCAGATTCAAAAGGATCCCCTTGCAGGTGATAAAGGAATTCAGGCTTTAGCCTTTCATTAACCATGTGAAACCCTGAAGGGTTAATTCCGCTCAGCGTTTCCATTCACGGATTCAGGCATTAGATTAGTGAGT
>BBPE01004288.1_pt1 | contig 11942 bp, 10 predicted proteins | sample 1344301 | NCBI WGS metagenome assembly BBPE01 (sample SAMD00019089, study PRJDB2971) | groundwater metagenome | isolation source: The Cedars highly-alkaline
CTGGGCCTGAACGTCGCTGACGGCGGTCAATCGTTCGTTCTGAGCGCCACCCCGACGCCGGCCCAGGCCGCAGACGCCTGCGGCATCCTCACGATCAACCAGCGCGGCGCGACCACGCCCGCCTTGAACTGCTGGTAGTCGACACGGTGCGCGGCGGGTCGGCTGCGCTGCTTGTCAGCCTACCCCACTTTTGGGATGCGCAGCAAGCCTGCTGCCGCCAGCATGGCCTTGGGCCGTGGCAGGCCTATGGAGGCGCGTGGTGGCAATGGGTGCTGATGTTCCGAAACGATCGACCGGCGTGTCGCTGGTCGAGCTGTTGTGGGTGCTGGTTGTCACAGGCATCTTGCTCGGCTTGGCCGCGCCGTCTTTGTCCGCCGCTGTCGATTCAGCCCGGTTGACCGCGCTGACCAACGACATGCTGGCCGAGCTCCTGCTGGCGCGCTCCGAAGCCGTGCGGCGCGGCCACCCGGTGGTCTTGTGCAAGGCCAGCACCGATTCGGTCTGTGCCCGATCCGGGCGCTGGGATCAGGGCTGGTTGATGTTCAAAGACTTCAATCACAACGCCGAGCGCGAAGCCAACGAGCCGGTGCTGCGCCAGCGCGCCGGCGCCCCACCGGGCTGGCGCATCGTCGGCAACGGCCCGGTGGCGCGCTACGTGGCTTACCACCCGCTGGGCGGCACGCAGTTGAGCAGCGGCGCTTTCCAGGCTGGCACACTGACGATCTGCCGCCAAGCGGGATCGGTGCTGCAGGCGCGGCAAATCGTCATCAACAGCTCGGGCCGCCCGCGCGTGCAGCCGGCGCCCCGTCTGCCGGCGGCCTGTGTTTGACGCCGCTCAGGGATGCGGAAATAGCCGATGTACCGTTTTTGGGTGTGCTGGCGGGATGCAGTGCTAGGCGTTCCGAGTGCCGTGTGGCGAGCCACACAAGCGAGGAACAACAACGCAATGCGCCCGTCAGTACAGCCACAAATGGGGATATTGGTTGTTTCCGCATCCCTCAACGCCGCACCTCATCGACCAGCGCCCGAAACTCATCGATGTCTTCAAAGCTGCGGTAGACGCTGGCAAAGCGGATGTAGGCCACTTTGTCGAGTTTTTTCAGCTCGCGCATGACCATTTCGCCCAGCCGCGCGGCAGGCACTTCGCGCAGCCCGAGGCTGAGCAGTTCTTCTTCGATGCGCTCGACCGCGGCGTCCACCTGCGCCGTGTCGACCGGGCGCTTGCGCAGCGCCAGCCCGAGCGAGGCGCGCAGCTTGGCGGCCACGTAATCGACCCGGCGCCCGTCTTTCTTGACCACCGCTGGAAAGCTGACATCGGGGCGCTCGTAGGTGGTAAAGCGCTTGTCGCAGTGGCTGCACTGGCGGCGCCGGCGAATAAGGCCAGCGTCTTCCGAGACCCGGGTCTCGACCACCTGGGTCTCCAGGTGGCCGCAGAACGGACATTTCATGACCTGACGCCGCCCGCTGGCCTCAGCGGTAGACCGGAAAGCGTACCGTCAAGGCGTTCACCTGAGCACGCACCGCATCGATGTTTGCCGGGTCATGCGGGCGGTCCAGCACGTCGGCGATCAAGTGGGCGGTGGCGCGCGCTTGCTCGTCTTTGAAGCCGCGCGTGCTCATGGCCGGGGTACCGAGGCGAATGCCGCTGGTGACCATGGGTTTTTCCGGGTCGTTCGGAATCGCGTTCTTGTTGATCGTTATGTGCGCGCTGCCCAGCACCGCTTCGGCTTCTTTGCCGGTGATGCCCTTGGCGCGCAGATCAACCAGCATCAGGTGCGACTCGGTGCGCCCGCTGACGATGCGCAGGCCACGCTCGACCAAGGTTTGCGCCATGACGCGCGCATTGCTCAGCACCTGCTGCTGGTAGGCTTTGAAGCCGGGCTGCAGCGCCTCCTTGAACGCCACCGCCTTGGCGGCGATGACGTGCATCAGCGGCCCGCCTTGCAGGCCGGGGAAGATGGCGCTGTTGATGGCTTTTTCGTGCTGCGCCTGCATCAAGATGATGCCGCCGCGCGGCCCGCGCAGGCTTTTGTGGGTGGTTGATGTCACCACGTCGGCAAACGGCACCGGGTTGGGGTATAGGCCGGCTGCGATCAGGCCGGCGTAGTGCGCCATGTCGACCATGAAGATGGCGCCGACGGCTTTGGCCACCTGGGCAAAGCGCTCGAAGTCAATGCGCAGGCTGTAGGCCGAGGCACCGGCGATGATGAGCTTGGGGCGGTGCTGCTGCGCCAGCCGCTCCATCGCGTCGTAGTCGATTTCTTCTTGCGCGTTCAGCCCGTAGCTGACCACGTTGAACCACTTGCCGCTCATGTTCAAGGCCATGCCGTGCGTGAGGTGGCCGCCTTCGGCCAGGCTGAGCCCCAAAATGGTGTCGCCGGGCTTGAGAAAGGCCAGAAACACCGCCTCGTTGGCCGAGGCGCCGCAGTGCGCCTGCACGTTGGCGGCGTCGGCGCCAAAGAGCTGCTTGACGCGGTCGATCGCCAGTTGCTCGGCGCGGTCGACGAATTCGCAGCCGCCGTAGTAGCGCCGGCCCGGGTAGCCTTCTGCGTATTTGTTGGTGAGCTGCGAGCCCTGCGCGGCCATGACGGCTGGAGAAGCATAGTTTTCGCTGGCAATCAGCTCGATGTGCTGTTCCTGGCGCTCGTTTTCGAGCTCGATGGCTTGGTACAGCTCGGGGTCGGTTTGTTCGATCAGAATGTGGCGGTCGTACATGGTGGCAGTCTCGGGTGGCGTCAAACCCTGCGCGGCGCTGGCGGCAACGCGGCGCAGGGACTGCCCAGGCGAACGGCAAATCGCCCACGTCCCACGGGACGGCGAGCGGCGCGCTTCCCCGTGGTGGTCTCTGTCGCGCCATATGCAGCGGGCAAAGGGGCCACGTCGGCGCACCGACGCCCCGCCACAGCGGAATCGTCACAGCGCCTATCGCCAGTTGCGCACCGCTCTAGTTTAACGTGCCCGATCCGCGTCGCGCCGTGGCAGCCTCAGAGGCGGGATCAGGACTGGCTCAGGACGGGCTCCGGGGTCACCAACGGCGCCGGCGCCGCCGCTGGCAGCAGCTCGGCATCGCCATCCAGCGCTGCTGGCGCCGGTTGCGGCGTCTGCGCTGGCGCCGCCGCCGGTACTGCGGCTGCAGCGGCCGGGCGGTACTGAGCGATCTGACGCGGCATCGGTAGGCCACGTGCGGCGCGCTGGATGCGCTTTTGCTCGGCCAGCACGCGGTCGATGTACCAACGGCCGTCGGTGCTGACGGCGCCGACGTAGGCGCGCAAGGCACCCTCCACCGAGCCGGTGCGCCGAATGCCGTCTTGCAACACCATCACGCCCACGCGCAGGTTGGACACCGGATCAAACGCCGCCAGCTTGCCGCCAAAGTCTTCGAATTTTTCGCTGTGCACGCGCGTCATGACCTGCATCAGCCCTTGCGCGCCCATGGGGCTTTGGGCAAAGGGGTTAAAGCGCGACTCAATCGCCATCACGGCCAGAATGAGTGATGGGTCGATGTTGACCTTCTCACCCAGATAAAAAGCCTCTGCCACCAGCACGCTCAAGGGCTCGGGGGCGACGCGGTATTTGCGGCTGAGCCACTGGGTCACGTTGGCCTGCGCCTTGGGCAGTGCGCCGGGGTAGGCCGCCGTTACGCGGTCAATCGCCTGCGGGTCGGGCTCGATCGCCAACTCATCGAACACGGCCTCCTGGCGCTCGGTCAGCCAAGCCAGCAGATGCAGTTCAGCGCTGCTGCGCAGCTCGGGGCGCAGACTGAGCGTGACAGCGGCGACCAGCAGCAACAGGCCCAACAGCGTCAGGCCCTGCCACACTCCCCGACAGGTTCGGGTCAGAACGCTGCTCTGCTGCGCGGTTGTAGCTGGGTTCGGGTTTTGTTCGGTCATGAATGCACTCCTTGCAATCTCGGGCGCACAGCGGGCGTGGCCTCGAGGAGATGATTCGCCATAGCCGGACGCGGCAGCGATGTGGGTTAACCCTGAACGGGAAAACGGGCGAATGGTAAGTGCACTCAAATAGCAAGTCAATGATATAAAACGATGTTTATATTATTTTTTTCTATATTGAAATGAGGAAGACGCGGCGTTTTTGTCATTTCAAGTCCTTGCTCCCGCTGCCAGGCACAGCCGCCGGGGCGGTTTTCCACCGCTGCCGCTGCTCGCTTGCCAATGCTCTTTGGCGCTGCGGCGCCTGATTTTCAGCAGCGGCCATCGGGCAGGCGATAAAAATTTAAAATTTTCATTGCAAAACCCTTGCCACCCGCCTCACCCAGGCGTAAGCTGTAGTCGTCTGCCAGCATGGCAGGCGCGGTCCGGCAAAGTGGTAAATCCGCTTGCCGGTACTCCATGGAAGCAATCTCTTGCTTCCAGGCTGGCGGGACATCAAACTCCCGCCGCCAAAGCCGACGGCACGGGTTTTCACCCGCCGTCAGCCCCGGCAGTTCATAGCCGCCGGGGTTTTTTTTATTCTTCGATGCGGCGACAATACGGGCCTGGCCCGCGCTGCCCCGGCGGGGGTTGTCGCATCAGCCGATTCCATTTATGTCGTTGTTTTCCCTGCGCAAGCCATCGCCCCAGCCCAAACCGGCTGAATCTGCGGCACCCCCACCGTCCGCTCAAAAACCCGCTGGATCGAGCGCCCCCCACCCCCTGGACGCCTTGACCGGCGGCGCTTTTTCCGCCCCCACTTCGGGCGAGCGGGCTGCGCGCTTGCGCGAGTGGCTGGGCACAGAGCCCACGCTGGAGCAAATGAACGAGGTGTTCAAAGAGTTTTCACAGCGTGACCGCGGTGCCGCCAAGCTGCTCAAGGAAAAGCTGGACGAGATCAAGCGCCAAAAATTGCAGCAGCAGATCGCGATTGAATGGATGCAAAAAGCGCAACACCTGCTCGCGCAACCGCGCCTGAACCTGGCCGACGCACTGGCCTGGCAGCGCGATGCGGCGCGCGCCGGTGCGCCGCTGTCGCGCGATCCGCTGGCGGCCTTGAAACTGGCGCTGACCGAGCGCGTCAAGGCGATCGAAGACCTGCAACACCGGGTACAAGTGCAGCGCGAAGCGGCGGTACTGCTGGCGCAGCGCATCGAGGTGCTGTCAACCAAACCCTGGCGCGAAGCCCAGCACATGGCCCAGTCGCTGCGCAGCGACGTGGCCCACTGGCAGCAGCAGGCCGCAGACTTGCCGACCGACCCGCAGTGGCCCAGCGTCGAGCCCAAGTTCCCGCCTATGTTGGAGGCCTCGCGCAGCCAGTTGCAAATGGTGTGGGAGGCGTTCGATGCGGCGCTAGCGCAGGCCGTTGCCGCCGATGCCCAGGCCCAGGCAGCGCTGCCCGCCGTCCCGGTGTGGGCCGACGAACTGCGCGCCGCTCGTGGTCAGGCGGCCGCCGTACCGTCGGAAAAAACCGCCCAGGCCGCGCAAGCCACCCAGGCCCTGCGCGAGCGCCTAGGCGCCGAACTCGAGCGCGCGCTGGACGCGCTGGAGCGCGAGATCGGCCAAGGCCACGGCAAGGCAACGCCGCAGGCTGCTGCCGAGCTGCGCGCGCTGCTCAAGCGCTGCGCCGGGGTGCAGCTTGCCGATGCGCTGCAAGCGCGCGCGCACGCCGCCCTGACCCAGGCCGACGAACTCGAGGGCTGGCAGCGCTGGCGGGCCGATCAATTGCGCAACGAATTGCTCGCTCGCGCCGAAGCGCTGCTGCAAGCGCCTGAAGGCCAGCGACTGGGCGGGCGCAAAATGCAAGAAACCTTGCGCGAGCTGCGCCAACAATGGAAAGCCACTGACCAGGGCGGCGTGCCCAATCACGCGCTGTGGAAGCGTTTTGACGAGGCCTGCACGCAGGCGCATCAGGTGGTCGAGAACTGGCTGACCCAATGGCGTCAGCAGGCCGACGCCCAACGGGCGCAGCGGCTCGCACTCATAGACGAAGTCAAGGCCTGGACTGCGTTGCAGCAAGACAGCAGCGACAAGCGCGTCCAGTTGCACGAGCTGCACGCGTTCTCGGAACGCTGGCGCTCGGCCGGCCATCTGAGCGAAAAAGCCTTTGCCGAGTTGCAGCCGCTCTGGAAGGCGGTCATGCAAGACGCGCACGCCCCGCTGGAGGCGGCGCAGAGCCAGAGCACGGCGCGTCGGCGCGCCATGATCGAAGAAGCCACGGCACTGGGTGCTGCGCAGCCGCTGCACATCGACGCCGTGCGGGCCTTGCAACAACGCTGGCAGGCCGAGGCGCAGGCGGTGCCACTGGAGCGCAAACATGAGCAACAACTCTGGCAGGCGTTTCGCCAGCCAATCGACGCCGCCTTTGCCCGCAAGAGCCAGCAGCGTGAACAGGCCGACGCAGCACTGGGCGCGCACGACCAGCGGGTGCTGACGGCAGCGCGCGCACTCGAGGCGGCCAGCGCCAGCGGCGACGCGCAGCAGGTTCGCGCCGCCATGGCCGCGCTCGATGCCGCTTTATTGGACCAGCCAGCACCGACCGCAGCAGCGCCCCAGGCCCGCCCGGCACCGCAGACGCTGCCAGAATCTGCGGCGCACGCGCCGCAGACGGAGCAAGCGGGCGCTGCGCCCGCAGCGCCCGCACCGAGCACAGCAGCGAAGAAAGTGCAGGCGGTGCGCGGCGACGACCGCCCCGGCATGAAGAAGACCGAACCGGTCGGGCGCGACGGCCAGCGTGCCGAAAGGACGCCGGGCAGGCGTGACGCTGCCGCACCGCGCCGCGAGCTGCGCGACGCGCGTGAAGAACGCGAACCGCGCGGCCCGCGCCTGGGCGAAGCGGCCTTTCGCGCCCAGCGCCATGCACTTGAGCAGGCGCAGATGAGCTTGCGCCAACTGGCCGAACAGGCGCATGGCGAGGTACTGTCGCAGCTCCTGAGCGCCTGGGAGCGGCGCGACGCGCAACTGCTGCCCCCGGCGAGCGCCCTGGGTCCGCACCTGACGCCGGCCCTGCGTGCAGACTGGGCGGCCGCGCTGGCGCAAGCACCCGCGCCCTGCTCGCCGCACATCTTGTTGCGGCTGGAAATGGCGGCCGAGTTGCCCACGCCCGCCGAGCACCTGAGTGAACGCCGGCTGTTGCAGTTGCAGTTGCTGACACAGCGCAAGCTGCCCAGCCCGGCACAAACCTGGGCGCAGGACGTGAGCAAGCTGCTGGCCAGCGGCTACGACGCTGCCAGCGCACGCCGGCTGCAAAACGCCCTGAAGGCGCTGCTCAAGCGCTGAGTGGGCGCTTGGCCTGGAAAAAACCGTCGTACAGCGGTAGCAGGTCTGGGAATTCGCTCGCAAAGCGCTCGCGGCATACGAAGTAGGCTTCGCAGGTGACGGCAAAAAATTCGGCCGGGTCGGTGGCCGCGTAGTCGTTGAGCCAGGGGCTGGGCGCGCCAAAGCGTTCGGCCAGCTTCAGCGCCTCGCAAAATCGGTCGTAGCTGGCCTGCATGACGGCGCGCCAGTGTTCGCGCGCCTGCGCAGCACTGAGCGTGCCGAGAAAACCGGGTGGCAGCGCTGGCGCACCATCGGGCGCCTGACCCGCGCTCATGCCGTGCATGTCGATTTTGTGCATGAACTCATGAATCACCACGTTGCTGCCGTCTGCGCTGGCAGCGCTGACGTCTTGCCAGCTCAGCATCACCGGCCCCCGATCCATCGCTTCGCCTGCCAGCAGTTCTCGGTAGCGGTGCACCACGCCGTTGTCGTCGGTCACTTCGCGCTGCGCCAGCGCCGCGCCTGGCTGCACGACGATGCCAACGAAGTCGGCGTACCAGTCCAGCGCCGCCAGCTCGTGATGCCGCCGCGAGGCCTGGACGGCGGCAATGTGCAGCAGCGGCAAGCAGGCTTGGGCGGCAATGGTCAGCGCCATCGCATCGCTGATGTGCAAGCCGTTGGCGCCAAAGAATTCTTTTTCTGCCAGAAAATGTCGGCACAGCAGTTGCAGCCGCTGTTGTTCGGGCGGCGTGAGCGCGGACAAAAACGGCTGCTGCGCCAGCACCCAGCGCCACAGGCGCGGCGGTAGCGCGGCGGGCTGGCGCAACCGCCGCGGCAGCCAGCGCTGCACGAATGCGGGCAAGGCGCCGATCCAGGCAGTGCGGCTCATGGACTCGGTGTCAGCCGTTGCACACCCGCAGCGTCAAGCCGCAGGTATTCGGCGCGCGCCGGTGTGGCGTGGCCACACCAGTCGCTCAGCACCTCGCGCGTGCGCCCGAGGTCCAGCACGTGCCGCCCAGGGCGGTGGGTGTGGCCGTGGATCAGTACGGCGGCAGCACTCTGACGCAACCAGTCGCAAGCAGTTGCGGCATCGACGTCGGCCCACAGCGCCGGGTCACGCCCATGCTGGTGCTGCTGGCTTTGGCGGCGCAGCTCACGCGCCAGGTGTTCGCGCTCGGCCAGCGGGCGGGCGAGAAAGTCTTGCTGCCAGCGCGGCTGGCGCACCTGGGCGCGAAAGCGCTGGTAGTCGGCGTCGGCCAGACACAGGGCGTCGCCGTGGCTAAGCAACCAGCGCTGACCCAGGAAGTCGAGCACGGTCGGGTCGGCCAGGGCTTGCATGCCAGCGGCTGCCAGCGCCAGCGGGCCGAACAAAAAATCCCGGTTGCCGGGCAGAAAGAAAATCGGCGTCTGCCGACTGAGCTGCTGCAATTCGGCCACGCAGGCGCGCCAGAAACGACGGTCTTCGCTTGCATCGACCCACTCGGTGGGGTCGAGCAAGTCGTCGCCGATCCAGACCTCGAACAGGTCACCCAGAATGAACAGCGCGTCGGCGCGCTGCTCGGGCGCGCGCTGCAGAAAACGCCGCCACAGCGCAACGGTGGCTTGGTCGCCGGCCTGCAGATGCAGATCGGAAACGAAGTCGACGCGGCGCCAGTGCGCCGGGGCGCACAGGGTCGGGGCGTGCACGGGCAGACTCGTTGGCATGGCGACGGGCGCGGCGACCCGGTGCGATCAGACGGCGAGCGCTTTCTCGATCAGCACATCGTCATTCGGCACGTCGTCGTGCTGGCCTTTGCGCCCGGTAGCCACTGCTTCGATTTTCTTGACGATCTCGGCGCCGTCCACCACCTTGCCGAACACCGCGTAGCCCCAGCCCTGCGCACTGGGCGCGCTGTGGTTCAGAAAACCGTTGTTGGCGACGTTGATGAAGAATTGCGCGGTGGCCGAGTGCGGGTCGCCGGTGCGCGCCATGGCCACCGTGTAGCAGTCGTTCTTCAGTCCGTTATGGGCTTCGTTTTTGATCGGCGCGTCGGTCGCTTTTGACTTCATGCCGGGCTCGAAGCCGCCGCCTTGCACCATGAAACCGGGAATGACGCGGTGAAAAACGGTGTTGTCGTAATGCCCCTTGTTGACGTAGGCAAGAAAGTTGGCGCTCGAGAGCGGCGCTTTTTCAGCGTCGAGTTCGATCGTGATGACGCCGTAGTTGGCGATGTGCAGTTCGACTTTGGGGTGGTTCATGTTCAAGGTTCCAGCGTGGCTTTGAGGATGGTGACGGGGGTTCGGGGGACGTTCTGGTGGCCGCTTTGGTTGCCCACCGCGACACCGCGGATGCGATCGACCACCTCCATGCCGGCGACGACGCGGCCAAACACGGCGTAGCCGTGACCATCGGGCCGAGGCGCGTTCAGGTTGGGATTGTCGACCACGTTGATGAAAAACTGCGCCGTGGCCGAATGGGGGTTTTGCGTGCGCGCCATGGCCACCGTGCCGCGGTCGTTGCGCAAGCCATTCAGGGCTTCCAAGGGAATCGGTGCGCGGGTCGGCTTTTGCTGCATTTGGGCGTTGAAGCCGCCGCCCTGAATCATGAAGTCGCTCATGACGCGGTGAAAAATCGTGCCGTCGTAGTGCCGCTCGCGCACGTACTGCAGGAAATTGGCCACCGTTTGCGGCGCGCGCACCGGGTCGAGTTCGAGCACGATGTCGCCCATCGAGGTGTTCAGGCGCACCTGAGGTGCTTGCGTGGCCTCCCGGCTCTGCGCCTGTGCGCCCAGGGGCAGCAGCGTAAGGCTCAGGACGGCAGCGCCCAGCAGGGCGCCGAATTGGCGCCGCAACGGGCGCGTCGAGGCGGTGCGTGTATGCATCAAATCACTCCTTCGTAGAAAATTTTCCATTCATCGCCTTCGCGCAGCCAATACTGGCGCAGCGTCACGCCACTGGTCTGGCCAGCAGGCACTTGGCCGAAGGTCACCACCATGCTGTCCTGGCGGTCACGCCAGTGCAGCAGCGAGAGGTCTTTGATGTCCCACTGCTGCGGGCCTTCGGCTTGCAGCTCGGCCACCAGGGCGGGCCACCACTGTTGCAAAGGACGCGCCGGGTTGCGCTGCCGGCTCTCGGGGGTGCTCAAAATCGTGCGCCCGAGATCGCGGCCGTGGTGCGAAAAGCGGCTGGAATAAAAGGCTTTGAGCTGCTCGAGATCAAGCGTGCTGCGCGCTTGTTGCCAAGCTTGCAGGGTGGCTTCAAACTGCGCGCGCTTGCCAAGCAGGGTTTGGGCCGGCACCCAGTGCAGTTCGGCCGCGATCACCACCGGCGTGGTGTGGATGCGCACCGTCGCCAGCACGCGCTCGAGATCGGGGTTGGACAGCACCACGCAGCCGTCCGAGGCTTGCGGTGCGCGTGCGAACTGATCGCTCGGCGTGCCGTGCAACCAGATGCCACTGCCGGTCTTGCCGCGCTTCAAGTCGAGCGGATTGGGGAAATTGATCGGCAGCGCGCCGACGCCGAACAGATCGGGCAGGTCGTTCGGGTTGAGGTTGTTGGTGATGTGGTAGATGCCCAGCGGCGTGCGCTGATCGCCTTCGACCGTTTTTTTGATGCCCGAGAGCCCCACCGAGATGTAAAAGTCGGCCAACAGACGCAGCGATGGCGCCCGCGCAGCGCCGCTGTTTGGCTGGCTGGCGCGCAGGTTTTCAAACAGATAAAGCCGCGAGCGCGAGGCGTCGATGGCAATGGCGTGGCGGTTTTGCGCCGACAACTGCAAAAACTGGGCCGGAATGCTGCCGGCGGGCGGACGTTCGGTCAGCGCCTGGATGCGCCGGCGCGACTCGTCGCGCAGCACCGCCAGTTGTTCACTGGCCGCTTGCGCCTTGGCGTCGGGCACGTCACCCAGCAGCCGCACCGGCCGGCTCTGCATGCTCAGCAGGTCGCCCAGCACCAGTTGCGCCAGTTGAAAATTGGGGTGATCGCGCGTCAGCGCCTGCGCCTGTGCGAGCGCCTGCCGGTGCTGGCCCTGGCCTATCAGTTGGTAAATCTCGATCAAACGCGCTTCGGCCTGGCCCAGCAAGGGCGCCACCTGCTGCAAGGCGGCCTGGGTCAGCGGCCGGGCCTGCAAACCCGAGGTCGACGCGGGCCACAGCGGCTGCGCCGCCAAGTCGTCCTGCGGTGCGTGCTGCAGCGCGGGCACGGCCGAGGCCTGGGCACTGGTCAGCGGTGACTGCGCCACCAGATGAAACTCACCCGATAAACGACTCACCCCCTGCGGGTAAAGCCACCACAACAGTCCAGCGGCCAGCAGCAGCGCGCCCAGTCCCGGCAGCACCCTGAGCCTGCGCCCGGCCTGGGGGTGAAAAAGGGTGTCTGGCGAACGGCCCGCCCGCCGGGAAAGCCACCAAGCAGCCATTACGAACCCGTGGTTTCGCGCACGATCAGCCAGCGGCCGCCACTTTTCACCATCGCGAGCGTCTTGCGGCTGTTCAAATTGACGTTGTCAGACGAAAAAGACTGACGAAAACGCACCGTGGCGCGCTCGCCATCAACCCGGATCGACAGGTCGTGCACGCCGACGCTGATGCGCGCACGTGGCACGATGCGCGCCGTGCGCTCTGCCTCCCAGGCCGAGCGCGAGAGTCCGCCTTCAGGCCGAAAGCCCGGGCCGTAGGCAGCCAGATAGCCTTTCATGTCGCGCGCCGACCAGGCGCGCGCCCAGGCACGCACCGCCGCTTCGACCTCGCGCTCGGCCGCAGCAGCCGGCGCCGGCGC
>BBPE01005103.1_pt2 | contig 11932 bp, 16 predicted proteins | sample 1344301 | NCBI WGS metagenome assembly BBPE01 (sample SAMD00019089, study PRJDB2971) | groundwater metagenome | isolation source: The Cedars highly-alkaline
TCGCTTATCGTGAAGCTGTCGTGTTCCTTCCTTATTCATCTCGTCGACCAGGTCGTAGGCGAGCAGGAGGGTGTAGGTCGTATCCTGGGCGAGATACGGCTGGAGAACCTTAAGAGGTACGTCACCGAAGCTCGGCTCGATGTAGCTTTCGTTTGACTGCTTCTGTCGACGTTTTTTCATCTCTTTCAACTCGTCCCGTAGGGATGCATCATAGTCGGGAGCATTGTATCGAACACGGGCGATCGTTTTTAGTCCATGTATACCCGTACTTCCACCTGATCCTGCGAAATCGTCTTCCTCTTCTCGGCTTCGTTCATCGAGCGAGTAGTGAGCGAGCATCGTATCGATCTTTGGGCGCCAATTGATCCCGAGATGCGCCACTACCCACTTAACATCGAACCCAGCATTGTGAACTGCGGTCTGGGTAGTCTCGAAGAGTTCTTGAAGGCTTGCTCGAACGAGTCGGTTCTTAAGTAGGCGACCAGGGATTTGGTACGTTCGATCGAGTGATCCCTGGAGCCCCATAAGAAGAATCTCGCCTTTCAAGTAGTCTAGATCCGTCGTTTCTAGGTCAACGGCAACAACCCAGGACTCTTGAAGTTCGTGAACAGCGTTTCGAATCTGTTGGGGAGTCGAGCAGAGAAAGATCTCTGGGAGACTTGGTGGGTTGATATCATCACTACACTGAATGATCTTGGCCAGGTCGTTAGTGAAATCTTGAAAGACAAAAGGATCACGCAAAACAAGTGCAGGAGAAATTGTTGAGACAGCGATCATTTTCGGTTCGTTGATCCAGAATGCCCGGCCTCGACTCGTGAGGATTCCCGACTTATGATCAGGACAGAGGGCTTTTAGGGCAGTCGATCCACAGAGGAGAACACGTTTGCATTGACTCAGCTCCTGAAGGAGTCTTGGTCGACAGAGGTCAACAGCTTCCTGGGGTAGAACTGTGCCTTCATTGGGTTGACAGAGAACAGCGTACGATGTCCAGACCTCAGCTAGATCGATTCCAAGATTCTTCAAGCACTGACGAAGAAGACGGCCAGGGACACCTGCGAAAGGTGTCCTCTGTCGTATTTCTTGTAGGCCTGGGGCCTCACCAATAATAGCGAGGCCGCCGTAGCTTCCTGTACCCGAAATTTTTGGGCGTCCGTATAGAGGGCAAGTCTTGCACTGTGTCAAGATCCACCACCTGCCCAGATCTTAAAAGCATCGATGTTATGAGATACGATTGACTTATCTAGATCCTTCTGGCTAAGCTGAAAGAAGTTTCCGGGTCGACGTGGGTATTCGGGGACATCGTGAGTCGGTTCTAGTGGTAGTTGGATCCCTGCAGCTGCATAAACGATCGGTTTCGCGCTGTCACAACTCCGAATGTTGAGTACTTCTTTCTGTTTCCCAAGCAGATAGAGCTGATAGAGTTCTCGTCCCCAACCGAGGAGATGGATCGGGATTTCGGCCCCACGACGTCGTCGCATCTCGAGAACGATCCCAAGAAGACCCCCTGGCCAAACTTCGTAGTCTTTCGATAGACCGATCGTATCAATCCCAAGGTCGCATAAGCCCTCAAAGCAGTCATAGAATTCTCGGGCGACCCGTCCTTGTGGGATCCCCATCACAGAAGTTTTGGGGAGCTCTCTGCGATAGGTTTGAATTGCAGCTTGGGACGTTCGAAGAGTATCATCACCGAAGAAGACTCTATCAGGGAGCGCAATCTCTGAGGCATTGACTCGACGTGCTGTCTCAATGAGAAGATCAGTCCGAATCGAGTCCCCAAGTTCGTGAGCTGAGTTATCGAGAAGAATGAAGTGCCCGTCGTTTGATCGTTGTCGATAGTAGTCTGTATAGATCTTAGATGTGAGGACAAGATGTGCTAAAACTAGATGGTCCGATCCGATGATTTCTGTATAGTCAGCAAGTAGAGGGACTGGCGTAATGATTGCTACTCTCATCTGATTTTAGGTGGACGACGTGTCTCGGTCGCCGAGGTGCCAGATTTTACTTTCGGAGCGGAAGTAAGTGGGAGAAGGCCCTCAACGACATTTTTAATCCGGCCCTCGTACTTATCTTGCCCGACAATAGCACTGCAATCAGTTCCAAGATAGGTGTCAGGATCAAACTCAAACTCACCTTCAAGTTCTTTTGCAGAGTGGCCAAAAGCTATGAGCGCTTCTTGGAGTTTCCATGCCGCTTTTGGGGATAGACTGAGATTTGTCCAGAGTTTCCGATTTGCATACGGCCCCTCAGTGACCTCCAGAGTTAAGGCAAAGTAGATACCTGCAGGCCCTTCATTCTCTTCATAGTCAACTACGGTTATCGGGTAGACACCAGCGGGCAGAGGTTCAAAGTTCTCGAGACCAGAGAAATTTACTACATGTTTGTTCATATTAGACCCTCCTTACGATTTTATGATACCGACGAGGTCAAAGATTTTAGGTAGAGTTGGGTTCTCGATGTATTCCCCAAGGAGTCCACCTTCTGTACGATCTTTTGCTTCGAATTTCGGGGTTGGTTGAACGAATAGCCAGCGAGCTGTAGTCGAAGAATCAGACTCAAGATCAACGACAGCTAAGTAGCCGACAATCTCGACAAGGCCAGGAACCTCAAATGCAAGTTTACCTGCTAGAGCGGGCCAGGCTCTGCTTTCTCTCGACCGAGGGTCTTGTTGTATACTTGCCCCAGCTGTGAAAAATACATGCATTGGTAGGTCTCTAAAAAATCGAACGAGTCGCCTCATTTGCCCTGCACTACGAAGATAGTCACGCTGTTCTGGAATATCAGGGTCACGTCGTTTATCCTCTTTGAGTGCAGTTTGAAGTGCTTCAGACATGTTAAGATAGTTCATCTCCGATAGACTGTCGAGTCCAAGGGATCTGTACCCATGGGGAGTACTGTCGAGAAATTCGTAAACGATTTTAAAATCCTTCCACTGCTGAATCTGGACGACATCGATAACGTCGATCGAGGGATTGATCTTACCAAGATCAGCCAACTCAATTTTACGGACCTTCGATCTGATCGATCGTGTTCCCCCTTCAAACTCCAGAAGTAACATCGGTGAAATTCTTGGGTCTCCAACAGCAGTCCCAAGTAAGGTTGTTTTCCCATGACCAGGTGGTGAGTAAACTAGAACTTTCAAAGCGTCATCTACCTTCACACAATTTGCTCCTTTCTACAAACGTCGCCCAGCTTCAACAACAAACAGCGCCTTCTTTAGAGATTCAACATCACCCCTCTCGTTTTGAGCCTTGCAGAGTTGGATATAGTCGCAGTAGATACAATCACGAGACGGATTAGGGTAGATAGGTGTCTGTTTACTGGCCATCTCTCGAGACTCGAAAACCAGGTTTTCTTCGAACGTTTGGAGCTCATTCGTGTTTCGTGGGATGATCTCGCGTCGGAAAAACTCGTTACAAGCAACTTTCTCTAGGATGTCTGCGTACTCTTCAGAATCAAACCCGTGTGCTCGAATCGCAGCAAGATACTTTTCTGTCGTTGTATCGATCGACTTATCCCTTGAAAGAGCTTGGCCTGATTTCAGAAGAAGCGGTTCAACCGGAAGCTTCTTTCGAAGCTGATTGTAGATTGCACCTTTTGGCATCTCTCCGAAATGCTTCCAGACAAGATAGAGATACGCAGTCATTTGATCATCGAGATCGAGGGTATCAGGACTGACAAAAGTCCGAACACTCTTGTGATCGATGACCCAAAGCTTCCCACGATCCCGAACGACGAGGTCGAGTGTCCCGACGAGACGATTTCTGGTCCCTGGGATAGGTACAGTGAAACTCTCTTCGACAGCGACAACATCGAACGAGTCGTTTGCTCGGGCGTATTCAATGTATCCGAGTAGTATTCCCCCGACGAGGGTAACAATTTCTTCGAGTACTGTCGCATCGTGCTCAGACTGTGAGAGCTTTGCATCTAGCCAGTCGTGAAAACTCACAATAGGATCTTTGCCTAAGTAGTAACCTGCGAGCCCTGCATGAATCCCTCGACCGATCCAGCGTGCATCCATTCTATCTACTGGACGTTGGAGGCACTCCTTATCCTGAAAGTGCCAAGATCTTCTGCACCCTTTAAATCGTGCTCTCTCTGTGACATGAATTACTGCCAAGCTGTTTTCCTCCTCTCTATAATAATTATAATGACTTCTGAGAGATTCATCAAGTCTCTCTTGTGAGAAACTTTTCTGGGAGGGTAACGTACTTAGGGCCAAGATAGATGATCCCATGACAGATCGCATCGATGCTGTGCTGACTCTTAATCGAAGAAAAATCGTAGATTGGCCACTTTTTGATACCAACAATCAGTCCAGGCGATCTCCCGAAGATTTGACACTCTTTTTGATGAGCGAGGTACTGGAGAACACCGATAACTCGAATCCCTACAGGGTTAAAATGTGGAGTTTTCCAAAAGACATCCTCGTAGATAATTGTGTCCCACGATTGAATTTTCGCATCGAGGCCTCGCCAAAGTTCTGTTTCACCCCAACATCTTAGGTTGTTATCTTGAAAAAGTGCAATCCCTGTTGTTAAACCCGGATCGAAGCACCATAGTCTCATAGCAGGCTATAGAACTCTTGACGTAAGGTGACATCAGTCCCGAAGATTCCACGTAGTGCACTTGTTCGAGTCTTGGCGCCGGGCTTTTTGATCCCACAAGCTGTCATACAAGAGTGTTCCCCCTCAATGACGACGATGAGATTCTCAGTATCAAGAATTTTTTGCAGTATCTCTGCGATATCCATCCCGATACGCTCTTGTAGTTGCAATCTGTGCGATACCATGTCCGCAACTCGTGCGACCTTGCTGAGCCCGATCACTTTTCCGTTAGGGATGTAGCCGACGTGTACCTTCATGTTATACATAAGTGCTAAGTGATGTTCACATGTACTGAAAATCGGGATATCTCCGATGATGACCAGGTCCCCGGTCTTCACGTCTTCAAAGCATTTATTAAACATATCAGCAATCTCATCATTAGTGTAAAGCATGCCCTCATAGATCTCAGCATACATCTTAGCAACCCGCTTGGGAGTTTCCTTTAGGCCTTCTCGCTGTGGGTCATCCCCAAGAGCAAGAATAATCTCTTGAATTGCTGCCTCAATTCGAGCTCGATCGATCTCTTTCACACTAGACCCCCCTCGTATTCGGACTCCATATGATCTTGTGAAGCTGTACTTGCACTCGGCAGTCAAACAGTCTACACGCAAGAATAAACTCAACGAGCTGCCGAGGTTCAATTTTACCAAATACTGGGCTCACGACAATAGAGCACGTCAATCCTCGTCCCCAAAGCAGAATTCCCATATCGTTCAAATCCCGCTCACTCCCAACGACAAACTTGAGGACATCTTGTGGGCGCAGGAGCTTGAGATTGCTGAGTAACATCTTGTTTTTCATACCGCTTGTAGCAGATTTCCAGTCCATTGTGACGAGAATATTCGGGTCAGAGATGTACGGAGAGATATCGATGCTACCATTAGTCTCGATATTGACCTCACAACCGTTAGAAACAAGCGACCTGACTAGTTTCTCGGTGTCTGTATGAATGAGTGGTTCCCCTCCGGTGATCGTTACTCTGCGTATACCAAGTTCTCTGACATATTCTGAAATCGCAGCTATAGTCATCTCTGTGTAATCTGTTCCCTCATACCCGTATCGAGTATCACAGTAACTGCATCTCAAGTTGCACCCATAGAGCCTAATAAATGTAGTCGGGAACCCTGCTCGGGTTCCCTCACCCTCAATGCTCTTGAAAATTTCAACTACTTTCATATATCGCCATGTTCCCCTCACTTTCTTGGACCTCAACACGGTAGCAGTTGAAGATTTGATCGCAGAGCCATTTTGCAAGGTTCTCAGCTGTCGAGTTGAAGGGAAGAATGTCATCCAGATTTTTATGATCTAGGCTCTCAAAAATCGCTCTCTTGATGTGCGTAAAGTCAGTTACCATTCCGTGTTGATCAAGTTTCTCTGACTTGCAGTGAACAGTGATGATCCAGTTATGTCCATGAAGAGTCTTGCATTTACTGCTGTAATTAAGTTTTAGGCTGTGTGAAGCTGAAATTTCTAACCTCTTAGTCACGTAGTACATACTCATCCTCCTTGAGATTTGCTTTGAATGCAGCCGCCCTACTGATGCAAGTTCCACAAACCTGGCAAGGCGTTTCTCTTCCCTCATAACAACTCCATGTCATCTTGTAGGGTGTATTTAGACGTAGTCCTAGTTCGACGACTTGAGCTTTGGTGAGATTGATCAGTGGGGCCTTTAGCCGTACTTTCCCGTAAGTTCCCTCATGAATTGCGTTTCCCATAGACAGGACAAACTCCCAGGTGCAATCGGCGTAAACTTTACCTATAGCATCTTCTGCATGGGCACCATAGTATACAAATACATCATCGCCTGGGTAGATTGACATAGCTAATGTTGTAGCTGACGCCAGCATAAGGCCATTCCGGAAGGGGACGTAAGTCCTAACTCTCCCTTCTGCTAGCTGGTCTGCATAGCTTCCTTGGAGAATATCATCTGTCGACCGTTCTAGTAGTGGGCAGTTGCTGTACTTCAAGGGCTGTGATAGATCAAGCTCATAGTGGTTAAGTCCGTAATACTTTGAGATCTTGGTTGCACAATCCAGTTCTTTGAAGTGCTTTTGGCCATAGAATATGGATACTGTTGATACATTCTCGATGCCGAATTCTACGACTGCGACAGCAATGCAAGTTGTAGAATCTATTCCTCCGCTGCTCAGTACAAGTACTTTCTTCACTTTTTCACCCTCTCTGCTAGAAGATAGTTTGCTACTTCAAATCTACGCTGTTCGACTCTTTTTCCATAGATGGTCCCCGACTTGCTGTAGTTTACCATTGGGAGTATCGCGATGCCACCGCGTGGAGTAAAGATACCAGTTACCTCGATGTATTTGGGATCCATCAAGCTGATAAGATCTTTCATGATGATGTTCATGCAGTCTTCGTGAAAGTCTCCATGGTTGCGGAAGCTGAACAGATAGAGCTTGAGGGATTTGCTCTCTACGAGTCTCTCGTCTGGGATGTAACTGATAACTACTTTAGCAAAGTCAGGCTGTCCTGTCTTTGGGCACAAACTTGTAAATTCATATGCGTCAAGTACAACGATATAGTCGTTGTCTGGGTGTTTGTTAGCAAACGTTTCGAGAACTCCTGGGGCATAGGTTGTTCTATATTTAGTCATTGTCTTACCTCCTTCGATGATTTGACCCAGTTTCCTCCTGAGTCACGTATCTGTGAATCGTCTGCAAGAACTGTAACGTTCAGAGGGACCCCGTAAAAATCTCCTGTCAAGATCTCGTTACGCTGACCTCGAAACCAATCTGCTAACTTTGGGAAGTACTTATCGAAGATCTCAACATTTTTCTGAAATCCATTTCGAACCTTCGGTGTATCGTAGATGTCAATCTTGAGATCGTCTGGGAGTCGATCGAAGAAGTTATTGATGAGATGATCTGTATCTCCACCCCATAGCTCGATATCTTTGAAGGCGCGGGTTCTACCTGGTTGAACCCCGAGCTGGTGATACCCGACTGCAGGGAGGAAACCTTGACCATTGCAATCGGGTCGAACCATCCAAGGGCTGAGGTCTGGAACGATTGTATCTTCGATAATTCGACGACCCTCGAGAATCGCTTGTAGAATCTGAGTGAAGTAAAGTAATGTTCCATATCGGCGCCGCCGGAATTCAGGGAAGACTGCAATATCTCCATGTCGCCAGAGATGATGGTTTGCAGCCCGACTACCGACGACTGCTGTCCCAATAAGTTTATTATCAAGGAAAGCTGACCAAAGGCTTGGGCGATTCTCGTTCTCTTTCACCAAGTCTGAGAGCGAGGTTTTATAGACAAACCCTAGTTCTGGGGCAGACTGGATTGAGTGATAGATCTGATCGAGAAGTGCACCGTCCCAGGTACGATTTGGGATCTTGATATGAATTGTCATGATAAATCACTCCTACTTCGAAGCCTAGTTTCGATGTCCCGTACAACATCAGGATCAAGCTCGACGCTGATACTGGAGTGGCCGAGCTTATGACAAGTGAGTGCAACTGCACCAGAACCTGCAAACGGGTCCATAACGACGTCTCCAGGAACCAGAAAAAGCGATAGACAAAGCTCTACTAGTTCAGGGGAAAACTCTGCGACCTCACAGACTTTCAGGGATTTCCCAGCTCGGAGAATGTCTTTGTACTTGATCGGGCTGTCGACTTGGCTAGGGCGGGTCCCCCGCCGAAAGAAATAGATATTTCGAAACGATGGTCGGGAACGAATATAGTCAGATTCTCCTTCGATGTTGATCATGTGACGGAAGAGTTGCCAACCAGCATTCTGAAGTAGTTCACCAACGACAAGGCTCTTTGACCAGCCTTGCCCTTTGCGGTCTTGAGGGACGAAGATGATAACTGCGTCCTTCTTTGCGCATCGGTTCAGTGCAGGGATGATACCGTCGAGTAACCATAAACGATGTGATGTGTATGACCAGTCGTCTGTTCCCGGAGTATCAAACATCAGAATATCGGCAGCGTTTTCGAGTTGAACATCTTCGATTGCAGCATTGATGATGATGTGCCTCCCAACTGACACGGTGTGGGGAACTGGTCGGAACGTCTGACTAGCTGAAGCTGTTCGAAACATTAGACCTTCCCCTTCCCAATACTGTTTTGGAGCGTAGTTGGGTCGATCTCGAGGATTGCTCCCAACTCCTCAAGACATTTTTGGGAAGGGACTGTCTGAGCTGTCTCAATCAGAGAGAGTAGGCCTTGGGAGATCCCTGCTCGTCTCGCGAGTTCCCTTTGGGTCAGACCGAGCTGTCTTCTTCGATACTCGAGTACTGTGATCATTTTCCTCCTCCTCGATTTTACGATTGATGAACCAGATTGCTTTACGTAGGTCGTTGACCATGTGCCCCTTGTGCTTTGCCCGACTGATGTAGTCGACTGCATTCCCGAGATGGTAGCAGAATTGTTGATCCTCGATGTAGTCGATCACCTCGATGTTCCCGCGGGTGTAATGAGATGGGTAGTTGATTTCGTCTTCAGTAAACCTTCGAACAACGTGATGAAGCAGCTTTACTGTGTCTCGTAGCGATTGAAGGCTGTGGTTTTGTTGGCTAAGGATCTTTACAAGTTCTACAACTTTGTCCTTGTGTGGGCTGGACTCTTGATTTAAGAGCTCGATAAGCGTCATCTTTTCACCTCCTATAATAATTATAATTGTAGCTGATTAGAAGATCAAGGGCCTCTTGTGAAGGAGTATTACAGATGTATTCGCGAGGTTATAAAAATGCGGGAGACATGCGTCTCTTGAGTCCTACATAGGTTCTAAGGCTTCTTCGTTCCTCTTAAGGTGATAAGTTCTGAGGGTCTACCACCTTTAGGTCCTGGGGGTTGCTTTGTGACAATAATCTGACCAGAGTCCCGCAGTCGCTGATAGGCTGCATCGAGTTCAGTCTGTCGATATTTTTCTCCTAACTTGACTGTCAGTTCTGTTCGTGTTGCGCCTGTGGAAGATGCCTCTTCGAGGAGGTTTAGAATCTTGTTGTCAAGGGGCATCCCAATCTCTCCTCCAAATATGTACAGAGCTGAGTCTCGAGCGTATTTCCAGATGCTGTTAGCAGCAACAAGATGGACCAATTCGATAGTTAATGACTGATCAAGGAGGGCGAAGATCATCGATAGACGAAGAACTTGCGGTTCAGGTCGACTAATAATTGATCCAAGTGACCCTTGGGGGATATCGTCGAAGTCGGTCGTGTACAGAACTTCCCAAAGCTCCTGTGCTTCAGAACTACGTGACATCTCTGTGTTTTGCTGACTCTGGGCAAACTCTACGCAGGTATGAATCTTTTCTCGGAATGTCATCATCAGTGCATCTGGGATAGGCTCTCCTTGGGGCAAGCTTTTACTTCGGGTTGCCCAAACCCAAAGAATTCGATTCGCTGTCCCAGAGGATAGCTCAGTTGTCGGCAATGACTGTTTTAGTTCATGAAGTGTGATATTCCCGACAAAGGAGATGTGGGCATTAGTCGTTTTTACAGGGGACAGCTTTGAGATATTCTTCGCCTCACCTGAGTCCCAGAGGGTCCTGAGGACTTGATAGATGATACTACTCGAAGCTCGAGCTTTATTTAGAACTGAAGCAAATTCAGACTCGTAAATAAGCAGTCGTTTGTCGTTAACACCAGATCCCTCGACAACCTGGTGAGCCTTAGTCTTCGGGTCGAAGGCGGTAACGTCATCCCTAACCATGTCGATAATTCCTTCACCTGAGGCAATCCCACCAAGTCGCGGTTCCCAACCGTTGGTAGCAGTCGAAAAGTTTACGATGTGTTTCTCAGAGGGGCGTATAGGATCTTTTAACAGACTTCGAACGAGACTCCAAGCAACTCCTTTTCTAGCACGGGATGAATCACCAACGATGACAGTGTATAGATTCGTATAGTGACGATCTTCCTCGACACGTGTGTAAACAGTTCGACCGATCTTATTTCCAAACCCTACGAGGATCCCAACAGCGACAGCAGCAAGTGAAGCTTCTGTGTAAGGGTCGACAGATCTCAGAATTTCGCCTAGAAGCCCGTAGTAGGCCCCTTCAGGTATACACTTCGGTGGCTCGAGATCCCTAAACTGTGAGATGTCGAAGATCTCTGTTTTTCTTGCTTCGGAGATAGAAATCCCGCTAACAATCTTCACGACGTCAGTATCGGAAAGTGGTGGAACGCAGTACTGCGAGTTATAAGCGCGGACCAGGGCTAAGGTTTGATCTGAGTGCAATCGCCGACCGATTAAGCTCCCGGCCAGCTGGGTCAAGGTGACATCCCGCGTCCCTTCTAGGACCTGATGTGGGGCACTAATATCAAGCTTCGTGATAGGTCTCGGGAGGATATTTCGGGGCAAGACTACCATAGGCTGGTTAGGGTTAAGCATAGTGTAAGTCATTCCTAAGAAGTGCTTTGACGGTGGCGCAACTACGTACCCACCATCACCCTTGAGATCTAGATTTGTAGCAAGTGGGCCTGTCTTAATAGGGTACCCAGGATGCTGAAAGTAGAAGTGTCGCCGGCCATCACGAGTCAAGACTGTCAAGGTCGGTGGTAGGTCTAGAAAATCTGCAGCCCCCCTCAGATCTTCGTCGATGACTACCAAGTTTGAGATTTCACCGGTTACGATCCCTATATTTGTGTCAGGGTCGCGGAACCAAACCTGGGCCCGCTCGCTTGATACACGGGTAGTTTGGTACTGCTTCCACCCGATCTTAGGGTGTTTACCTGGCTGGGTGCAGTCCAAGTTACCACACTGGCAGGCGCCTGATGCTGTAATTCCGTAGATAGGAATAGGGTTCCAGCCGCGGTCAAGAAACTCCCTCCAAGGCTTCTGCTGGGACTTTGCCATCTTAAACTGATTGTAAGAGGTCGACGAGTTCTCTCTCTGTCTGCTCTCTTATCATCGATAGGCGTATAGTTGTTGGTGCACTGTGAAACTCGAGTGATCGAGTTACATTGTGAAGACGAGTAATCCATGACTCGAATTCAGGTGATGGGGGCAGAGGGCTGGTTGTTTGCCATGTGACGCCGAGCAGAAGCAGTCGGATCGTTTCTGGGTTGACTCGAAGTGCGTGGGCGAGGTCTTGATACATTACGTATTCAGGCTTAGTATTGTAGAGATTTTTGATGTAGGCAGCAATTTTTGGGGGAATTCGAGATTTTCCCGGGCGAAAAGATTTCCGGAAGCCTAGGGAGATCTTTTGCTTTGTCTCTTCCGTATGCATTGATATCATTCCCTTCTACCTTAAGTATATACGACTCGTTAGGTAATATCAAGTGCAGCTTGTAGAAGAATTCTTACCAGTGGTAGGTACGAGAAACGTAGAGAAACGAAGAGAAAACATGATAAGCAAGTC
>BBPE01002760.1_pt1 | contig 11911 bp, 10 predicted proteins | sample 1344301 | NCBI WGS metagenome assembly BBPE01 (sample SAMD00019089, study PRJDB2971) | groundwater metagenome | isolation source: The Cedars highly-alkaline
CTCAAGCACAAGACTCAGGTCTTCATCGCCCCCCCAGGGGATCACTATGTAACCAGGCTCACCCATACCCTCGAGGTTTCTCAGGTCGCTCGCACCATCGCCCGGGCGCTGAACCTCAATGAGGATCTCGCCGAAGCCATCTCTCTGGGACATGACCTGGGTCACACCCCGTTCGGGCACGTTGGAGAGGATGCTCTAAACGAGATATACCCCGGGGGCTTTAGCCACAACATACAGAGCGTTCGGGTGGTAGAGGTACTGGAAAAGGAAGGAGAGGGCCTCAACCTGACCCGGGAGGTCAGGGAAGGCATACTTAGACATTCCGATAAGGGATACGGGATAAAAGATAAGGGGTTAGGGCGCACCAACCCCTATCCCCTGACCCCTATCCCCTACCCCCTATCCTGTGAAGGGCAGATTTGCAAGATTGCGGATACCATCGCTTACATCAACCACGACATCGGCGATGCCTTGAGAGCCGGACTCATCACTGCCGATGATCTGCCTCGGTCCGCAATTGCTGTGCTGGGTGATTCCCATTCGGCGAGAATCAATACCCTGGTGGGCGATGTCGTGGAGCACTCCTGGGCGGCGACCGGACTTCCAGAGTCGAGAGTCGAGAGTCGAGAGTCGAGAGTCCCCCACCCCTCCAGGACTCCAGAGCGAAGCGTCTCCAGGGAGGGAAGGGCACCGATGATTTCCCTGAGCCCCGCTGTTCTGGCGGCGATGAATACCCTGCGCGATTTCCTCTTCGAACGGGTATATGAGGTTCGAGAGATGAAGGAAGCAACGGAGAAGGCCAGGGAGGTGGTTCGATCGCTCTACTATTACTTTATCCGCAATCCTCACGAGCTTCCGCAGGAATTCAAACGGCATGGGGTGGAGCGGGGGGTGGTGGACTACATCGCCGGCATGACCGACCAGTTTGCATTATTAAGTTGTCAGGTTCGCGGTTCACGGTTGGGCTGGGAGGGGAGCCGCTGAACCACTGAACCGTTGAACTTTGAACCGGTATTGAAATGAACACTGCCGCAGAGATAAAGCAGCTACTGGACATTGTAACCGTCATCTCCGAATACGTGCGGCTGGAGAAAGCGGGGCGAAACCTTAAGGCACTGTGCCCCTTTCACGCTGAGAAGACGCCCTCATTCTTCGTCTTTCCTGAGCGGCAGAGCTGGCGCTGCTTCGGTTGTGGGGTGGGCGGGGACCTCATTTCTTTCGTAATGAGAAAAGAAGGACTTGACTTTGGAGGAGCTCTCAAAACCATGGCTCAAAAGGCAGGGGTCCCCCTGGTCGAAAAGAAAACCAGGACCGACGAAGGCAAATCAATGCTGTTGTACAGGATTAACGAGACTGCGGCACAGTACTATCATCGACTGCTGCTGAGCTCACCGCTGGCCCAGGGAGCAAGAAAATATGTGCAAGGGCGGGGGCTCGGGGAGGAAATCTTAGGGGAATTCCAGATGGGTTTCAGCCTGGATGAATGGGAGGACATGAAGCAGCACTTGAGAAAACAGGGCTACCGTGAAGCTGATCTTGTGGCTGCCGGCCTTGTTGTAGAGAAAGGCGGCCGGACGTATGACCGGTTTCGGGGACGACTGATGTTTCCGATACGCGATGCCGGGGGACGGGTGGGTGGATTCGGAGCACGTGCCCTGGATGACTCCATCATGCCCAAGTACTTGAATTCTGCCGCCAGCCCGATTTTCGATAAGAGCAGTATTCTCTATGGCATGGATCGAGCCCGAGGGTCTATCCGAGAGCAGGGGAGAATCGTTATAGTTGAGGGGTATATGGACGCTCTCACCGCTCACCAGCATGGCTTCCGTAACGTAGTTGCCTCGATGGGTACCGCTGTCACCGAAAAGCAGATCGCCGTCATCAAGGGACTCACGACGCACGTTTGCCTCTGTCTTGACCCGGATGTCGCTGGGGATGCTGCCACCCTGCGTGGGATCGAGGCCTGTCGGCGGGCTTTGGACCGGGGATATAGACCGAATTGGCTAGCGGGGTCATCCGAGCTTCGCGCCAGGATAAGTATCATCCCGCTCCCCGAGGGCAAAGATCCTGATCAAGTTATCAGAGAGAGTGCTGACGAATGGCGAAGCCTGGTTGATGGTGCCCAACCACTTATGGAGTACCTGCTTGCGGCCGCGGCCGAGAAGTTTGATTTGTCCAGATCGGAGGGGAAGACACAGGTGAGTCAGCAACTCCTGCCCTTGATTGCCGAGATGCAGGATGGTGTGGAGCGGGAAGTTTACCTTGGCAAATTATCCCGCCTGGTGGAACTCAAAGAGAAAACGTTGGCGGGGATGGCGGCGCAACTGCCTGATAAGGGATACGGGATAAGGGATAAGGGGTTAGGGGGGACTAACCCCTATCACCTATCTCCTAACCCCTACCTCCTGGAGGAATACTGCCTTTGCCTTCTTCTCAAATATCCCTCGCTGAGGGGTCTGGCAGGGGATGTGACGCCAGATCACTTCGAGCGCAGTGAAAACAGGGAGGTTTTTGTCGCCTGGCAGACCCAGCCCGATGACATCCGGGGAAATCTCGATGTCGCACTACATGAATATCTTCAATCTCTGATCGATAGGCGACATCCTCCCCTCGACAAGAGGGAACAGGAACAGGCCCTGGCTGACTGTATCTGCCGCCTGGAGGGGTGCAGGCTGAGATCTCAACTGGTATTTGAAGCCGAATCGGCCCTGGAGACAGGTGGGAACTCCGTGGAAAGCTCAATACGATTGACGGAACTTCAGCGGCGGCATGCCACCCTGGGCTGGCGCTAAGAAAACGGTTCAAAGTTCCAGTGTTCACCGTTCAAAGTTAGAGAGCGGTGGAGATTGAAGTATGAAGAGGGCAAAGTAGCCAACCGTGAACCTGACAACTGAGTAATTAGTCCATTAAAAGTGAAATCTTGCGCAAAATGGAAAAATCCTAAATCCTAATTTCTAAGCACTAAACAAATCCAAATAACAAAATTCCAAATATGAGGCAGTTTTGAACATTTGAACATTGGGATTTAGGATTTGTTTAGTATTTCGTGCTTCGGATTTCGAATTTAAACGACAATATGCCTTGTTGGTTCCGGCTTGTCCGGGTTAGGAGGAGGAACAATGCAGAATCGTGAGGGAAGTGCTGAGGGTGAATTTGTTCCGGGAGAGACAAGGGAGAGTCCTTCGTATATCGAAGAGAACCCGGTCGAAGGGCAGATAGACGATTCCCTCTTTGGGATTGGGGAGCAGGAAGAGGAGGATTTTGGGAGAGATATTGAATTAGAGAAACCCTTGCTGGAACTGGAGGAGATGATCGATGACCCGGTTCGCATGTATCTGCGGGAAATGGGTCAGGTCCCGCTTTTGAAGGCCACAGAGGAAAAGTCGCTGGCGCGCAGAATGGACCAGAGCCGGCATCTTGAACAGATTGAGAAATCGTGGTACGAAAGACGTGGAGTTCCTCCCGGCGCAAGCGACCTCGCTATGGAGATATTGCGGGAGCTCGGTCAGGCTTTACCGTTCGTTGACATCTTGAGGGATGAACTTGATCTATCCAGGGAAGCCCCGGTGTCTCAAACGCTTTATGACCCCGGATTGCAGCGGGCTCTAGAGGGGGAGATCGACCGCCACCTGGTGATGACAATAGCCTACAAAACAAGTACCGTTCCAGACACGGTAGAGGATATACTGAAGCATCTTTCTCTCGATTGCCACCTGATACCTCAGCATCTGATCCGGGTCATTGAGGAGCAGGGATTGCTCGCTGACATCATAGAGTCAAGAGTCGAGGGTCGAGAGTCGAGAGTCACGGAGAGGGGGACTCCAGAGCGAAGCGTCTCCAGACTCCAGAGCGAAGCGTCTCCAGACTCATCGTTGTTGGCTGCAATTAGCCCTCACCAGAGAGAGCTGGATCATCATCTAAAGAGGGTGAGAGAGGAGGGAGAAAGGGCAAAGCATCACCTCACCGAAGCCAATCTGCGCCTCGTAGTAAGCATCGCCAAGAAGTACGTCGGGCGAGGTATGGTTCTCCTGGACCTGGTGCAAGAAGGCAACATCGGGCTTGTTCGGGCTGTGGAGAAATTCGATTATCGAAGGGGCTACAAATTCAGCACCTATGCCACCTGGTGGATCAGACAAGCCATAACCAGGGCGATAGCGGACCAGGCTCGAACCATTAGGATCCCAGTGCACATGGTCGAGACCATCAATAAGCTCATACGCGTGAGCCGCAGCTTAGCCCAGGAATACGGGCGGGAACCGACCAAGGGAGAAATAGCCCGGGAGATGGGGATCTCACCGGAAAAGGTCGAAGAGGTTTTCAAGATGACTCAGGAGCCGATATCCCTGGAAACACCCATCGGCGAAGATCAGGATAGCCATCTGAGCGACTTCATCGAGGATGGCCAGGCGACACCATCGGAAATGGCCTCTCATCTATTGCTCAAGGAACAGATTGAGGAAGTTCTAGAGGGTCTCACTGAGCGTGAGCGGAAGGTATTAAAACTAAGGTTTGGCCTCGAAGACGGACGTGGCCGCACCCTCGAAGAGGTTGGGCGCGAATTCCAGGTCACTCGCGAACGAATCCGCCAGATCGAAGCGAAGGCGCTGCGAAGGCTCCGCGGTCGTGAATTTTCCAAAAAGTTGAGGGATTTCCGGGAAGAGTGATCAGCGAAGGCGATGAGAGTGCCCGGCACCACTCATGATCGGCTCATTTATGTAGATATCACCGTTCCTGATTTTTATATTGAAACCGCAATCCGGATTGATGCAAACCCACGCTTTGTAGTGCACCGCTGCCCCTTGCCCACCGTAATCAGACAGGGGAACAAGGTCACCCTCTTTACATTTCAGACACTTTGGAAAACCTGCTTGGTCCACGAATCCACCTCCACCATCATGCGTAGGTTCACGGTTCATGGTTCACGGTTGGCTACTTTGCGCTCTTCATCTCATCGCCACAGGAGTGGCGACGCTACATGCCTCATCGCTCTCTAACTTTGAACCGTGAACCTCGGAACTTTGAACCTGAGTAGTTAGTGACTTCTACTATACACTATTCTGTTACCGTTGGCAAGATGTTCGCGCGCGTTGACTTATAAAGCAATACTATGCTAAAATAAGATAGTATACTGGCGAGGTTGAGATTGTAGGGAAACTTTTTGGAGATAGCCAGAGGGAAGGAAATGACTACGGAGAAAGAGAAGGTTCTTGAGTTAGCTATCAGCCAGATTGAGAAGCAATTTGGTAAGGGAGCGATCATAAAACTGGGGGAAGCCCAGAGCAGGGTAGCCGTGGAAGCCATATCCACTGGTTCGATATCCCTGGATTTAGCCCTTGGTATAGGAGGAATCCCCCGAGGACGAGTGACTGAAATCTTTGGCAGTGAGGCAGCAGGCAAGTCAACCCTGGCTCAGCATATCATGGCTGAGGCCCAGAAGCGCGGCGGCATGGCAGCATATATCGATGTGGAGCATGCCCTGGATCCGCCGTATGCCACTGTCTGCGGTGTAAAAGTGGACGATCTCCTGCTCTCTCAGCCTGATACCGGAGAACAAGCATTGGAGATCACTGAGGCATTAGTCCGAAGCGGGGCATTGGATGTGGTAGTCATTGATAGCGTAGCTGCCCTGGTTCCTCGAGCGGAGATCGAGGGAGAGATGGGGGATACCCACGTGGGACTCCAGGCTAGACTCATGTCTCAAGCGCTAAGGAAGCTAACCGCGACCATGAGTCGATCACGGACCGCAGTGATATTCATCAATCAACTCCGGGAGAAAATCGGCATCGTCTATGGCAATCCCGAGGTAACCCCTGGGGGGAGAGCGCTTAAGTTCTATAGCTCAGTGAGAATAGATCTCAGACGGGTAGAAAATATAAAGCAAGGAGCTGAGATTATCGGCACCAGGGTCAAGGCCAAGGTGGTGAAGAACAAGGTTGCCCCTCCCTTCAGAACAGCCGAATTTGACATAATGTTCAACGAAGGCATCAGCAGAGAGGGGGGTATCCTCGATCTGGGTGTAGCCAAAGGGATAATTAAGAAAAGCGGAGCCTTCTTCTCCTTTGAGGAGACCCGCCTGGGACAAGGGCGCGAGAATGCCAAGGAATATCTGCGGCAGCACAAAGACCTGGCCGAAGAGATAGAGCGACGGATTAAATCCGGAGTATCCCTTGGGCCGGATTCTCTTTCTTCTTCCTTAGAAGCTGAAACTCCTTCCCCTCTCGATTAAGGCATCCCCACTAAAATAGGTTCATGGTTCACAGTTCACGGTTGGGCTGGGAGGAGAACCGCTGAACTTTGAACCTACGAGGGTGCGAACTCTCCTTCCCGTCCAGCCTGGTGAGTACGATCAGGGCTAGGTTTGCCCTTACAGGGAGTCCTCAATGGACGATTATCTAACTATCACCGCCATCAGAAGTCAACAGTCAAGAGTCAAGAGTCAAGGGGAGGGGGACTCCAGACTCCAGACTCCAGACCCCAGACTCAGGGATGACCTGGTTCAGCGCGCCCTGGATAGGGCACTGCGGTATCTCAGCTACCGGCCAAGGAGTGAATCCGAGGTGAGGGCAAGACTCCATCGCTATGGTTATGAGGACGATGTCATCGCCAGAACCCTCGACCGGCTGCGAGGCTCAGGCTTAATTGATGATGCCTCATTCGCGGCATTCTGGAAGGAAAACCGGGCAAGTTTTAAGCCCCGCAGCAGTCGTCTCGTGGCCCAGGAGTTACGGCAAAAAGGGGTTAGTCCTGAGATAATCGCTCAAGCCCTTGAAACCCTGGATAATGAGGCCGAGGCATATCGGGCGGGATATAAGAAGGCGCATTTCCTGGAGAGAGCAGATTACTATGGATTCCGTAAGAAACTAAGTGCTTTTCTCCACCGCCGCGGATTCGATTACGAGGTGATCCGGTTGGTGGTGGAGAGGCTATGGCAGGAAAAAGAGGGCGACTCTAGATCCGTAGTCGGGGTCGTCCCTGACCCCGACGGGGAGAGCGAAAATGAATGAAACGATCTGGATTATCATTATACTAGTTGGGGCAGTGGCGGGCTGGTTAGCGGGCTTCTTTTATCGAGGCATGGTGAGATTGAAAAGGGACCGACTCGCCGAAGAAAGAGCCGCCGAACTCGTCAAGGAAGCTGAAACCAGGCGAAAGGAGACGCTCCTCGAAGCTAAGGAGGAGGCGGTCAAGATTAGATTGGAGGCAGAGGCAGAGAATCGTCAGCTTCGGTCTGAGATCGGTCGGCAGGAAAAGAAACTCGCCCAGAAGGCGGAAAACCTCGACCGCAAGATCGAGTCCTTTGAACGCCGCGAACGCGCTTTGGTCCAAAAGGAGAAGGAGATAGAAGCCGGACTGAGCCGAGTGGAGAAGTTTAAGCAGGAGCAGAGAGAGCGGCTTGAGATTATCTCCGGGTTGTCCAGTGCCGAGGCCAGGGATCAACTCCTCAGTGTGGTTGAAAGCGAAACGCGCGATGATCTGGCACAACGCATGCGGCAAGTGGAGACCCAGATTAAAGCCGAGGCAGACGAAAAAGCCCGGACAATTATAGCTGAGGCACTGCAGCGCTGTGCCAGCGAGGTTGCCACCGAGGCTACCGTCTCAGTAGTATCCCTTCCCAGTGACGAGATGAAAGGCCGGCTTATAGGTCGGGAGGGACGCAACATAAGGGCATTGGAAGCGGCTACCGGGGCTGACCTCATCGTTGATGATACCCCCGAGGCGGTGAGCCTCTCTTGCTTCGATCCTGTTCGCCGTGAGATTGCCAGGGTTGCGTTGGAAAGGCTCATTCTGGATGGTCGAATCCACCCGGGGCGCATTGAGGAAGTGGTAGAGAAGGCAAAGAAGGAGGTAGAGGCCGATATTCAGGTTGAAGGGGAGAAGGTTGCGTTTAAGGCGGGGGTTGTTGGGCTGCACCCGGAGATCATCAGCCTGCTGGGGCGTCTCAAGTATCGTTTTAGCTACGGGCAAAATATGCTTGGCCACAGCCTGGAGGTCTCGCAACTGTCGGCTGCATTGGCCACGGAGATCGGAGCCAACGTGAGCATAGCTAAGACGGCCGGACTGCTGCATGATATTGGCAAGGCAGTGCACCAAGATTCAGAAGGCCCGCATGCCCTGCTTGGTGCCAATATCCTGAAGCGCCTGGGGGTTGGTATCGAAATCGTTGGCGGGGTCGCCGGGCATCATGGAGAAGCGGAAACCATAGACGCCTACGGATTCATCGTCTCTGCGGCTGATGCGATCAGCAGTGCGCGGCCGGGGGTCAGAATGGAGTCTGTCGAACACTATCTGAAGCGCGTCGAGGCCCTAGAGAATATAGCAAGTAGCTTCCCGGGCGTAGAGAAGTCATTTGCCATCCAAGCGGGACGAGAGGTTCGTATCCTGGTAAAGCCGGATGAGATCGATGACCTGGCGTCGCTGAGACTGGCCCGAGACATCGCCAGAAAGGTCGAGGAGGGGTTGGAGTACCCCGGCCAGATAAAGGTCACCGTTATAAGGGAGACCCGGTCGGTAGAGTATGCGAAATAGGTGAGATCCATTGAAAGTACTTTTCATAGGCGACGTAATAGGCAAGCCCGGTCGAAAGGCAGCCAGTAAGTTAGTTCCTGACTTGAGGCAGCAGCACGGGATCGATCTGGTCATCGCCAATGGCGAGAACGCTGCTGGAGGTATCGGACTCACACCGGCTACCGCCGAGGAGCTCCTTGGGGCGGGAGTAGATGTTATCACCTCGGGAAACCATATCTGGAGACATAAGGAACTCATGCCCTATCTGGAGGGGCATCTTCCGATCTTGCGCCCCTTGAACTTCCCACCAATGGTTCCCGGCAGAGGTCACCTGCTCATGGACGGCATCCTGGTGGTTAACTTGATGGGACGTGTTTTCCTGAGCGAGCTCGATTGTCCCTTTCGGGCCATTGACCGCCTGCTCGATGATATTCGGCCGAAGCCCCGGATTACGCTAGTTGATTTTCACGCCGAGGCGACCTCGGAGAAAAATGCCCTCGGTATATATCTTGATGGCCGAGTCAGCGCCGTGGTAGGCACTCATACCCATGTGGGCACTATCGACGCCAGGGTCTTGCCCAAGGGCACTGCCTTCGTCACCGATATAGGAATGGTCGGGCCCAAGGATTCAGTCATCGGGGACAATGCCGAGGCAGTTATTGAGAGGTTCTTGACCCAGATGCCATACCGGCTGTCGGTGGGGAAGGGGCCGGTGATCTTCAACTCGGTGTTGGTCGAAATAGAGGACAACGGCCGGGCGAGGGGTATTACTCGCATAGATATGGAGATGGGGAAGTTTTAAGTTACGGATTAACACTTAACACTTCTTTTGTGGTAAAATTAGGTAGATAAGCTGAAGTAACCTAACAGCCTTTAGTCTTTAGTCGCAAGGAGGATTGGTGATGTCACTTGAAATAACAAGAAAGGAGTGGTATTTATGTCTCATATGTTTCCTCTCCGTTTCGTCGGAGCAATCATCTTTGGCCTTGGTGGGTGGAGGCTGGGATCATTTATCAACGAGCAAGATCCTCCAATGGAAGGAGTATTATGGGTCGCCCTGCTCACCATGTGTGGGGCTGGCATTGGATTTGCACTCGCCCCCTATCCCCAGCGTTGGCTGCGGGGGAAGATTAAACAGATCCCCGGCCATACCTTTTTTGCGGCCACGGTCGGTCTGATAATCGCTTTAGTCCTCTCAGCCATTCTGGCCCTGCCCCTTTCCTTGCTCCCCGGCCTGTGGGGCAAGGTCTCACCGGTGATCGCCTTTCTGGTGTTGAGCTATCTGGCCATATCGGTAATGGTGCTTCGTAGCCGCGATGTAGCCCCATTCCTCGGCACGACTCCCTCGGTGGCGACGATGATGAGTGATGGGAGGAATGGCAAGGTCATCCTGGATACCAACTCCATCATTGATGGGCGCATAGCCGATATTATCGAGACAGGCTTCGTGCACGGCACTTTGCTTATCCCTAAGTTCGTTCTCGACGAGCTACACTATATTGCCGACTCGCCCGATCCACTACGGCGAATCCGGGGACGCAGAGGTCTGGACATTCTAACCAGGCTGCAGCGGGAATCAGACATCCCCGTCCAGATATCAGACATGGATTTTAAAGGCATCCGCGAGGTGGACACCAAACTGGTGGAGTTAGCCAAGGTTCTGCGATGCCCCATCGTTACCAATGATGTCAATCTGAATCGAGTGGCCTCGCTGCAGGGAATCAGGGTGCTCAATGTCAATGAGCTGGCCAATGCCTTAAAGCCAGTGGTCCTGCCGGGCGAGGAAATGAGACTTCGCATCGTCCAGGAAGGTAAGGAACTGGGGCAAGGGGTCGGTTTCCTCGACGACGGCACCATGGTGGTAGTTGAAGGGGGACGTCGCTATCTGAACACCGAGGTTACGGTTACAGTCAACAGGGTGCTGCAAACCGGGGCTGGGAGGATGATCTTTGCTCATTCCCAGTAGGAGCAGATCTACGTGTTCGAGGTTCAAGGTTCGAGGTTGAACTTTGAACCGGGGAGAGAGGCCGCGGAATGAGGGGCAGAGTTGGAGCGATCATTGTAGCCGCGGGGCAAAGTCAACGAATGAGCGGGGTGGATAAGGTCTTTGCCGAGCTTGGGGGAGAACCATTGCTTGCAAGGGTACTCGACACTTTCCAGGAATCCTCCGTTATTGACGAAATAGTGCTCGTATTGGGGGAGGAGAACTTGGAGCGTGGACGAGAGCTGGTGAGCAGCCATCAATGGCCAAAGGTAACGGCAATATGCCCGGGAGGAGAGCGGCGCCAGGACTCCGTCAAAAATGGACTCCGGAGACTGGGAGATTGCCAGTGGGTAGTGATCCACGATGGGGCAAGGCCACTAGTTGACCCCGATCTGATTGAGAGAGGACTGGCCGAGGCCGGGGAGAGCGGCACGGCAGTTGCCGCCGTGCCGGTCAAAGATACCATCAAGAGGGTCTCCCGGGACGGGTTTGTGTGCCAGACGCCGGAGAGAGATACCTTGTGGACTGTCCAGACCCCACAGGTCTTTCTCTTTGATCTAATATTCCAGGCCCACGAAGAGATAACCGAAGATGTCAGCGATGACGCCACGATGGTTGAAAGGTTGGGACACAGGGTAAGAATCTACCGCGGATCATACGAGAATATCAAAGTGACCACCCCGGAGGACCTGGCGCTGGCAGAGGTCATTCTGAGGAGGAAAGAAGGTCTGTAGGCGTTCAGGCGTCAGTTGGGTAGGGGAGGCTTCAGCCTCCCCCGACAGGGTTTCTAAAAGCCATGCGCGTCGGAATCGGCTACGATGTCCATAGGCTGGTGGAAGGGCGGAGGCTGGTGTTGGGTGGGGTGGAGGTGCCTTTCGGTAAGGGCCTCCTTGGCTGGAGCGATGCCGATGTGGCGATACACGCCATAATCGATGCCTTGCTCGGCGCTGCCACCCTGGGAGACATCGGGACCTACTTCCCATCCACTGATCCTCAGTACCGGGGCACCTCAAGTCTGGTTTTGCTTCGGCAGACGAGGGAACTGCTTGTGGATCATGGCTGGCACATCGGCAATATCGATGTTACCATTGCTATCCAGGAGCCAGAGCTTGCGCCGTTTATCGATGGGATGAGAAGGCGAATTGCGGAGGTTTTGTCTGTAAGTGAAGATCAAATTGGAATCAAGGCGAAGACCACCGACGGGCTGGGGTTCGTGGGGAGGGGGGAGGGGATGGCGGCATACGCGGTGGCCTTGATTAGTAAGTGACAGTTTTGATGTAGTTAGCGGGGGATGCTCAATATGCAGTGATGATATTGAGGAGGGTGAGTGATGAATTTTGAAGATCTGAAAAGAATGTATGACGAGAAGAAGAGACTTTATAGTGAGGCTCTTGCAAAAATCCGTTGGCCGAAGCTGAGATA
>BBPE01001001.1_pt2 | contig 11909 bp, 10 predicted proteins | sample 1344301 | NCBI WGS metagenome assembly BBPE01 (sample SAMD00019089, study PRJDB2971) | groundwater metagenome | isolation source: The Cedars highly-alkaline
CCCCGTTCGAGCTGAGCTTGGCCTGTCCTGAGCTTGGCCTGTCCTGAGCCTGTCGAAGGGTCGAAGGATCGAAGCCCCTGCCAACCCAGATGGTGCAAGCCCTTCGACAGGCTCAGGGCGAACGGAGGTGGGCTCAGGGCGAACGGAGGTGGGCTCAGGGCGAACGATTGCTTTTTCCAGCCGACGCGCGAAATCCACCCCGATCTGCCAGTCGTGCCGGGCTTCTCCCGGCGCGGGCACGGCCGCGCGCACGCGGCTGATGCGGCGTTCGCTGTTGGTGACGGTGCCTTCCTTCTCGCCCCAGGTGGTGGCGGGCAGCAGCAGGTCGGCGAAGTCGCAGGTGGCGGCGGTGGAAAACGCTTCCTGCACCACCACAAACTCGGCGCGCTGCAGCGCGCGGCGCACGGTGGCCTGGTCGGGCATGGACTGCGCCGGGTTGGTGCAGGCTATCCACAGCGCCTTGATCTCGCCGTCGGCCGCAGCCTGGAACATCTCCACGGCGGTCTTGCCGGGCTGGCTGGGCACCTCAGCCACGCCCCACAGCGCGGCCACTTCGGCGCGGTGCGCCGGGTTGGCCAGGTCGCGGTGCGCGCTCAGCAGGTTGGCCAGGCCACCCACTTCGCGCCCGCCCATGGCGTTGGGCTGGCCGGTCAGGCTGAAGGGGCCGGCGCCGGGTTGGCCGATCTGGCCGGTGGCCAGGTGCAGGTTGATGAGCGTCGCGTTTTTTGCGGTGCCGCTGCTGCTCTGGTTCAGGCCCTGGCAATACAGGCTGAGCGTGGGTTTTCGGTGGGCGAACCCCTGACCGTCCAGGCCAGCGAACCATTTTGCGGCGGTGAACAGGTCTTGCTTGTTCAGGCCACAGACCTGCGCCACGTGCTCGGGTGTGCTGCTGCGCACCAGCGCCTTGAGATCGTCGAAGCCGCTGGTGTGGGCGGCGATGTAGTCGGCGTTGGTCCAGCCTTCCCACAGCATGATGTGCAGCAGGCCGTGGAACAGCATCACGTCGGTGCCCGGTTGCAGCGGCAGATACAGGTCGGCCAGTTCGGCGGTGTCGGTGCGGCGCGGGTCGGCCACGATCAGCTTCATGCCGGGGTTCTTCTGGCGCGCTTCTTCGATGCGGCGAAACAGCACCGGGTGGGCAAAGGCCGTGTTGCTGCCGACGATGAACAGGCATTGCGCGTGGTTCACGTCGTCGTAGCAGGCCGGTGGCGCGTCGGCCCCCAGCGTGAGTTTGTAGCCCGCCACCGCGCTGCTCATGCACAGGCGCGAGTTGGTGTCCACGTTGTTGGTGCCGATCAGCCCTTTGGCCAGCTTGTTGAAAACATAGTAGTCCTCGGTCAGCAACTGGCCGCTGAGGTAGAAGCCCACGGCGTCAGGACCGTGTTGGGTGATGGTCTGAGCGAAGCGCTCGGTGGCCAGGTCCAGTGCCGCGTCCCAGCCCAGCGGCGTGGGGGCGGCCTGGCGGCTCAGCCGCTGCATGGGTTGCAGCAGCCGGGTCTGGCGCGTGATCGCGGGTGTGGCCGTCAGGTGCAGCGTCGTGCCCTTGGTGCAGAGTTTGCCGAAGTTGGCCGGGTGGTCTGGGTCACCGCGCACGCCGGTGATCTGGCCGCCCTCGGTTTCGATGAGCACGCCGCAGCCCACACCACAGTAGGGGCAGGTGGAGCGGGTTGTCTTCACCCCCTCTCCCCCTGGGAGAGGGTGGGGGTGAGGGCTGTTTCCGGAGTGCAATGCCATGGGGAAAGCCCTCACCCTAGCCCTCTCCCAGAGGGAGCGGGAACAAGACACGTCGCGCCGGGCCGGCGATGGGGCGGGTCAGGTCGGTGGCCTGCGTGGCGAGTTCGCTCGCGTCCAGGAACACCTGGCCGTCTTCGACCTTCACCGTGAACTTCGGTGTGCAGCCTTCGTCGGGCGCGGCGGCCTGGCCGGTGCACAGGCCGATGGTCCAGTTGTGCAGCGGGCAGGCCACGCTGGTGCCGAACACGATGCCTTGTGAGAGCGGGCCGCCTTTGTGCGGGCAGCGGTCGAGCAGGGCAAACACCTCGTCCTGGTCGTTGCGGAACACAGCCACGTCCAGGCCCTGTTCGCGTGCCACGCGGCGCGAACCCAGCACCGGGATGTCTTCCACGCGGCAGATGAGTGTCCAGGCGCTGGCGATCATGCTGTGCTCCCTTCGGTAGCGTTGGTGATGGTCTTGATCGGGATGAACTGGCGCGTGTCCACGGCCGCTTCCTTGAAGTCAAACCAGGGATCGGGCTCGCCGTCGAGCGCGAACTGCAGGCGTTCCCACAGCGCCTTGCGTCCGGCGGCGTCGTCCAGGATGCGCTTCTTCACATAGTCCAGACCGACGCGGTTGACGTAGTGCACCGTGCGCTCCAGGTACCAGCCCTCGCTGCGGTACAGCTCCATGAAGGCGCCGGTGTGCTCCATCACCTCTTCGGCGGTCTTGAGTTTCACGAAGAAGTGCGCCACCTCGGTCTTGATGCCGCCGTTGCCGGCCACGTACATCTCCCAGCCCGAGTCCACGCCGATGATGCCCACGTCCTTGATGCCAGCCTCGGCGCAGTTGCGCGGGCAGCCGCTGACGGCGAACTTCACCTTGTGCGGTGCGTACATGCGCCACATGGCTTTTTCCAGGTCCTTGCCCATCTGGGTCGAGTCCTGCGTGCCCATGCGGCACCACTCGGAACCCACGCAGGTCTTCACCGTGCGCAGCGCCTTGGCGTAGGCGTGGCCGCTGGGCATGCCGATGTCTTTCCACACGTTGACCAGGTCTTCTTTCTTCACGCCCAGCAAGTCGATGCGCTGGCCGCCCGTGACCTTGACGGTGGGGATGTTGTACTTGTCCACCGCGTTGGCGATGCGGCGCAGTTCGTCGGCCGTGGTCTCGCCGCCCCACATGCGCGGGATCACGCTGTAGGTGCCGTCCTTCTGGATGTTGGCGTGCGAGCGCTCGTTGATGAAGCGGCTTTGCGGATCGTCCTTGGCCTCTTTGGGCCAGGTGCTGATCAGGTAGTAGTTGACGGCCGGGCGGCAGGTGGCACAGCCGTTCGGCGTCTTCCAGCCCAGTGCCTTGAAGGTGTCTGCAATGGTCAACAGTTTGTCGTTGCGGATCGCGTCCCGCACGTCCTGGTGGCTGCGATCGGTACAGCCGCAGATGGCCTTCTTCCTGGGCGTGGCCGAGTAGTCGCCACCGGCGGTGAACATCAGGATCTGCTCGACCAGGCCGGTGCAGGAACCACACGAAGCGCTGGCCTTGGTGTGCTTCTTCACCTCGTCCAGCGTGAACAGGCCTTTGTCCTTGATGGCCTTGCAGATGGTGCCCTTGGTCACGCCGTTGCAGCCGCAGACCTCGTCGCTGTCCTGCATGGCGGCGGCCTTGTTGTGGCCCTGGTGGCCCACATCGCCGATGTTGCTCTCGCCAAACATCAGCTTGTCGCGGATGTCGCTCACGCTGCGGCCTTCGCGCAGCAGCTTGAAGTACCAGCTGCCGTCCACCGTGTCGCCGTACAGGCAGGCGCCGACCAGCTTGTCGTCTTTGATCACCAGCTTCTTGTAGACGCCGCCGAAGGGGTCGCTCATCACGATTTCTTCGGTGCCTTCGCCACCGGTGAAGTTGCCGGCGCTGAACAGGTCGATGCCGGTCACCTTGAGTTTGGTCGAGGTGAGCGAGCCGGTGTAACGGCCGATGCCGAACTCGGCCAGGTGCGTGGCCAGCACCTTGCCCTGCTCGAACAGCGGGGCCACCAGGCCGTAGGCGATGCCGCGGTGCGCCGCACACTCGCCCACCGCGTAGATGCGCGCATCGGTCGTGGTCTGCATGGTGTCGCTCACCACAATGCCTTTGTTCACGTGCAGGCGCATCGACTCGGCCAGCGCGGTGTTGGGGCGGATGCCCACGGCCATCACCACCAGATCGGCTGGCAGCTCGGTGCCGTCCTTGAAGCGGATCCTTCCCACCCGTTCGGGCTGAGCTTGGCCTGTCCTGAGCTTGTCGAAGGATCGAAGCCCTGCAGGCCCTTCGACAGGCTCAGGGCGAACGGCGGGGAGCAAGGCATCAGTCTGCGCACCCATCAGAAACTTCATGCCGCGCTCTTCCAGCGACTTCTGCAGCAGCTTGCCTGCCACGGCGTCGAGCTGGCGCTCCATCAGCCACGGCGCGACGTGCACCACGCTCACGCTCATGCCGCGCTTCATCAGGCCGTTGGCCGCTTCCAGGCCCAGCAGGCCGCCGCCAATGACCACGGCGTGTGGGTAGGTGGCGGCGGCGTCGATCATGGCCTGCGTGTCGGCGATGTCGCGGTAGGCCAGCACGCCTTGCAGGTCCTTGCCGGGAAGCGGCAGGATGAAGGGGTTGGAGCCGGTCGCCATGATCAGGCGGTCGTATGCGGCCGACACGGCCTCGCCATTGGGCCCCACCGCGTGCACCACGCGCTTGACGCGGTCCACCTCAGTCACCTTGTGGCCCGCATGCAGGGTGATCCCGTGCTCGGTATACCAGCTCCAGTCGTTCAACACGATCTCATCCAGCGTCTGCTCACCGGCCAGCACCGGAGAGAGCAGGATGCGGTTGTAGTTGGGGTGCGGCTCCGCGCCAAACACGGTGATGTCGTAGAACTCGGGTGCGATCTTCAACAGCTCTTCGAGCGTGCGCACACCGGCCATGCCGTTGCCGACCAACACCAGCTTGCGCTTCACCTTGGGGTTTACTCGCATGTCCATCGTGTTCTCCTCAAAGCATTTTTTCAACGTGCGCCTGGCGGGTGTAGAGAAAGTCGATCACCGCCTTGCGGTACCGCTGGTACTGCGGATCATCGGCCAGTGCCACGCGCCTGCGCGGGCGCGGCAGGTCCACGCTGAGCACCTCGCCGATGGTGGCGGCGGGCCCATTGGTCATCATCACGATCTTGTCGGACAGCAGCACCGCTTCATCCACGTCGTGTGTGACCATGACCACGGTGGCGTGGGTCTGGGTGACGATCTCCAGCAGCTCGTCCTGCAGCTTGGCGCGGGTGAGGGCGTCGAGTGCGCCAAAGGGTTCGTCCATCAGCAGCACCTTGGGTTCCATCGACAGTGCGCGGGCAATGCCCACGCGCTGCTTCATGCCACCCGATATTTCGCCAGGGCGCTTTTGTGCGGCGGCGCTCAGGCCGACCAGGGCCAGTGCGTCTTCGGTGCGCTGCTTCAAGTGGGCTTTGCTTTCGGTGGCGCAGAACACCCGCTCGACCGCCAGGAACACGTTTTCAAAACACGTGAGCCAGGGCAGCAGCGAATGGTTCTGGAACACCACCGCGCGCTCGGGGCCGGGGCCGGCGATTTCGCGGTCGGCGCAGAGCAGCACGCCGCTGGTGGGGGTGGTCAGGCCAGCGATCAGGTTGAGCAGGGTGGACTTGCCGCAGCCCGAGTGGCCGATCAGCGCCACGAACTCGCCCTTGGCGACCGAGAGATTGATGTCGCGCAGCGCCGGGAAATTGCCCTTCCTGGTCTTGAAGGTCTGCTCGACGGTCTGGATGTCGATGTACTTCGTGTTCATGCCTTCACCTCTTCGTAGGTAAACAGGGAAGCCAGCTTGATGAGAGCGAATTCGAGCAGCAGGCCGACGATGCCGATCACGAAGATTGCGATGATGATGTTGGAGACGTTCAAGTTGTTCCACTCGTCCCAGACCCAAAAGCCGATGCCCACGCCGCCGGTCAGCATTTCGGCCGCCACGATGACCAGCCAGGCCGTGCCCACCGCCAGGCGCACGCCGGTCAGCAGGTAAGGCAGCACGGCTGGAAAAAGAATCTTGGTGAAGATCTTCCATTCGCTCAGGTTGAGCACGCGGGCCACATTCAGGTAGTCCTGCGGCACGCGCTGCACGCCCACGGCGGTGTTGATGATCATGGGCCAGATCGAGCAGATGAAGATGGTCCAGATGGCGGCCGGGTCGGCGCTTTTGAACACCAGCAGGCCAATCGGCAGCCAGGCCAGCGGCGAGACCGGGCGCAGCAGGCTGATGAGCGGGTTGAACATGCGCGAGAGGAACTCCGAGCGGCCGATGGCAAAGCCGGCCGGCATGCCGACCAGCGCCGCCAGACCAAAGCCGAGCGCCACCCGCTCCAGCGAAGCCAGCACATTCCAGCCGATGCCCTGGTCGTTGGGCCCGGCATAGTAGAACGGGTCCGAAAACACCTGCAGCGCCTGCGCCCAGGTCTCAAGGGGCTTGGGGATGCCGCTGGCGCTGGTAGCTGCGATCGCTTGCCACACCAGCACCAGCAGGGCCAGACCCAGAACCGGCGGCAGCACCGCCATCCAAAGGCCTTGGAAATCGCGCGTTGGCTTCTTGGGGGCTGCGGCGATCGGAGCGCAGGCGCCCGTGGTTGCGGCGATGCAAGACGAGGCGGGGCCGGCGGCTGGCGTGGCGCTCGCCTGCAGCGGCGAATGAAAAACGGCGGCGACCATGATGGATGTCCTTTCTGTGCAATGAACGAAATGCCTTCAGGGCTGTTTCATGAATTTGCGTTCGCCCTGAGTCCGAACGGCATTTTTTGCCTGGGGATTGAAGTGCCCTTCAACCCATGAGGCCGCGCAAGCACCCTTCGACACACGCAGGCAGAGCCGCCTGCGTTGCCCGCTCGAGGCAGTCGCGCGACGCGCGGCGGCGCCGGATCAGGCCTTGATCGCGAAGCCATCGGCGTACCTCGCGGGGTCTTTGCCATCCCACAGCACGCCGTCCATCAGCGTGCTGCTGCGCATGGGATTCCTGGGCACGCTCACGCCCATGGCTCCAGCCACCGACTTGTAGAGGTCGATCTGGTTGATCTGCCTGGCAATGCCGAGGTAGTCGGGGTGGCTCTTGATCAGGCCCCAGCGCTTGTGTTGGGTCAGGAACCACATGCCGTCGGACAAATAGGGGAAGTTGACTTGACCGCCGTCATGAAACTGCATCGGATGGGCGTCGTCCCAGGTCCTGCCCAGGCCGTTTTGGTGGCGCCCCAGAATGCGCGGCAGAATCACGTTCACATCGGTGTTGACATAGGCACGTGCGGCAATGGTTTGGGCCATCTGGGTTTTGTTCGACAAGCTGGCGTCGATCCACCGGCTGGCTTCGAGCACGGCCATCATCACGGCGCGCGCTGTGTTGGGGTGCTTCCTGACGAACTCGGCCGTCGTGCCCAGCACCTTCTCGGGGTGGTCGCGCCAGATGTCCTGCGTGGTGTTGGCGGTGATGCCGATGCCGTCCATGATGGCGCGGTGGTTCCAGGGCTCGCCGACGCAAAAACCGTCCATGTTGCCCACGCGCATGTTGGCCACCATCTGCGGCGGCGGCACCGTGATCAGGCGCGCACCCGAGAGTGGGTTGATGCCGGCGGCAGCCAGCCAGTAGTTCATCCACATGGCGTGCGTGCCGGTGGGAAAGGTTTGCGCAAAGGTGTAGGTGCGCTTGTTGGCGGCCATGAACTTGGCCAGCGTGGGGCCGTTCACCGCGCCCTGGTCGGCCAGCGCTCTGGACAACGTGATCGCTTGGCCATTTTGGTTCAGGGTCATGAGCACGGCCATGTCCTTCTTGGGGCTTGCGGTGCCCATGTGCACACCGTAGATCAAGCCGTACAGCACGTGGGCCAGATCCAGCTCGCCATTGACCAGTTTGTCGCGCACACCGGCCCAACTGGCTTCCTTGGTGGGAACTATGTTCACGCCGTATTTTTTGTCAAAGCCCAGCACGTGGGCCATCACGACGCTGGCGCAGTCGGTCAGTGGGATGAAGCCGATCTTGACCTCGGTCTTTTCCGGCGCGTCGGAGCCAGCGGCCCACACGCCGCTGTGGCCCAGGGTGGCGAAAAAAGTGGCGGCGGCCGCGCCCTGCCTGATGAAGTCGCGGCGCGCCGTGCCGGCCGCGAGCGAGGCCGCATCGGCCTTGTCGACGGGGGCTGGCTTGGCGTGGTCTGTGCTGGTGCTTTGGGTCATCGTCAACTCCTTGCAAATGAAAAACCGGAACCCCAAACGCAAACGGCGCCCATTGCCAGGCCTGTGTGTTGCAGGCCGACAATGGACGCCGTTGTCCGTGTCTGGGAAGACTGTGGGTACCAAAACCGCCATTGGCTCCGGTGCCTTGGGAACACTTAAGCAGGGACCGTGCCAGGCCTGGGCTTGTCGCGCGTGCCTGATGTCAAGTGCCTGAAATATATAGAAAAATATGGCTTTTGACGCGTGTGCCGGATGCCGTCGGCGGTCTTTTCCGAGCCGCTCCAGTTTGGTGCGTGCACCGCTTGGCGTGCCTGCGTGGCACACAAATTGTGCAGTGCAGCGAAATGGCGTCAGCGTCCGCGCTGGGGCAGCACCTCGGCCATGGCCAGCACCGCCTCGGCCACCTCGACCAGGCGCCGGTTCTGATTCATGGCCATCTGGCGCATGGTTTTGTGGGCTTCGTCCTCGCTGAGATGGCGGTGCGCCATCAGCAGGCCCTTGGCGCGCTCGACGGTCTTGCGTTCGGTCAGGCTGGCGCGCACCGTGTCCAGCTCGTCGCCCATGCTCTGCAGGCGCTGCGCCTGTTCCCGAACCAATTCAAGAATGGAACGCTCCACCTGCGGCCCAAAGACCTGGCTGGGGTGTGTCAGGCCCATGGGCGGAGAATGCGCCGAGCCGCCGTCTTCAAAGAAGTCGGTGCCAGCGCTCGGCTGGGGCGACACGCTGCGCTGCAACTGCTCGAAGTCGGTCAGCTCCTGCTCGGCCACCTGCAGGCGCTGTCGGCACAGGGCCAGCAGCTCAGCCGTCAGTGCGTCTTCCACCGTCTTCATGGCGTCGATGCGGGCGCTGCAGGCGTCGAACCAGGCCTGGCTCTGCCCCGCGTCCAGCAGGTGGCCCGCCGCTGTGGTGCACAGGATGCGGCGCTGGCGCTCCAGCAGGGCCATCTGTTCGGGGCGCTGGGTCAGTTGCCAGGCCGCGCGCAGCGCATCGCTGGCGAAGTCGGCAAACACCTGCAGGCAGCGTTCCTGCGACTCGATCAGGTGCAGCAGCCGCTGCTGGCCTTGCGGGTCGGTGCGCCCGGCGGCGAACTGGGCCGAGCCGGTGGCGCGTTCCTGGCCCGCAAACTCCTTGCCCTGCAAGAAGTTGAACAGTGCGACCAGTCGGCGTGAAATGTCCGGGTCCCAGGCGCTGTCGGCGGCTTCAAACACCACCGCCAGCAGCGCGCTGATGAGGCGAATGTAGGCGGCCGTGGCGCGAGCCGCGTTCCAGGTCTGGGTTTGCACCCGTTCGCGCAGACGGGGCAGGGCGCTCAGGCCTTGTAGGGCGTAGGCGATGCGGCCAAACAGGCGGGCCCGGCTGCCGCTTGGCGCGGCTTCGGTGTCCAGGCGGTCGAGGCTGGCCAGCACAAGGGCTTGCAGCGCATCGGACTGTGCCACCTGCGCATCGCGCTCGGCCGCCCAGCGCTGGCCCAGTGAGGCCAGGTACAGGTTGGACAAGCCGCGCTCGCGCTGCAGTGCGTGCACCAGGTGGCCGGCGGCGTCCAGCAGCGCGCTGGTGAGCGCGAGCTGGCGCAAACCGGCGATTTCGCTGCGCTTGGCGGCGATGAGGAAGCAGAGGGCCGATTTCATGGGGTATTCTCACATCCGCGGGGCAGGCGCTTGCATGGCCCAAGCAAAAGACATGCCGAGTCGTTTGCGGGGCCTGTTGCGGGCGGAGCAGACAGGGCGGTTCAGGACAGATTTCTCTGCCCAGGCAGGCCGATCACGCGATGCTCGGAAAAACCCAATATTTCGCTCGATTGCTGGTGTGGCGTTGCGCGCTTGCTGGGACACAAATAAAACCGATGGGTTTTTGACCCTGATGAGGAGCACAAGTCACAGCCATAGTGCACCTATGGCACGCAGTTGCAACGACAGCAGGAGCGAAAAGACGCGGTTTTTATGTTCCAGATGGCGTGCCAAACTACACTGGCAGCGCGTGCCTCAATTCAAACCCACTCAGGAGACTTTTGTCATGGCCATTTATGAACTCGATGGTGTCAGCCCCAGCGTGGCCGAGACGGCCTGGGTGGCGGAAAACGCCCAGGTCGTCGGCCGCGTGGTGCTGGGCGAAGACAGCAGCGTGTGGTTTGGCGTCACGGTGCGCGGCGACCTTGACACCATCACCATCGGGCGCGGCAGCAACATTCAGGACGGCAGCGTGCTGCACGCCGACGACGGCATTCCGCTGACCATTGGCGAGCGCGTTACCGTCGGGCATCAGGTCATGCTGCACGGCTGCACCATTGGCGACGAATCGTTGATAGGCATTGGTGCGGTGGTGCTCAACGGCGCCACAATCGGCACCAACTGCCTGGTCGGCGCCGGCGCCTTGGTGACCGAAGGCAAAGAATTTCCCGACGGCTCCCTGATTCTGGGCAGCCCGGCACGTGCGGTGAAAACCCTCAGGCCAGAACAAATCGAGCTGCTGCGCCAGAGCGCGCTGCATTACATCGAAAACGCGCGCCGCTACCGGCGCGGTTTGAAGAGAGTGGACTCCTGAATCCGTGACCTCGATTTCAACCCACGCCCAACGGGCTCGAAATTGAGGTCGGAATCAGGAATTTGTATTCGATGCGCGGGTTCCACTGGAGCAGCAGATCGACCCGGCGGCCCAGCCGCGCCGCTTGGGCCAGCGTCTGCGTGATCGGGTGCTGCGAGCAAAAGCCCGAGTCCGCACGCAGCAGCAAGGGCGCCGCGCTCACCGCGCAGGCCGTGCCCAGCGCGCACTCGACGCTGTACTCGCTCTCACGGGCGCTGCGCTGGCGGCCCGCGCGCAAGTCCAGCTCCAGGCAGTAGCCGCGTGTGCCCAGGCGCAGCGCGATGGGGCAGCAGCCGTCCACCCAATCCACCGAACTTAAGCTGGTACAATCCGCAAGCCTTTGATTTTGTTTGATTGTCTTTCTAGGCTGGCATGAATTCTGCCTCAATACTGTGATTTTGCGCAGTACATTCTGACCGATTTTTCCGATCACCTGCACAGTCCGGCCTTTGCCGAGATGGCCCGCAGCCCCGATCACCCCCAGGCCTTCACCCGCGCCCGCAAGCTGCCTCTGCCCACCCTCCTGGGCGCCCTGCTGCGCTTTTGCGGCGCCAGCGTGCAAAGCGAACTCGACGCTTGCTTCGCCAGCCTGCGCACCCACGGCAATGGGGGCACATCCACACGAGGACGCAAGGCAGGACGGCGACCACAGCATAATACGCGCCATGGATTGCACCAAAACTTTGCAGATGCGCATCAAGGACAAGCACGCCAGCGTGCGGTGTGAGAGGGCGCGCGAGGTCAACCAGGTGTGGAACCACGTCAACGCCATCTTTGAGCTGCGTGCCGGTTCGTTCAGTGAAGACAGCCGGGGCCGCTGGTATCGCAGCCACGAGCAAAGGCTGGGAATTGCACAGCGTGCCAGAAAGAAAAAGTGCGCCCGTGCCATCCACGCCAAAGTCAAGAACCTGCGCAAAGACGAACTGCACCCGTTCAGCAGCGCACCGGTGAAAACCAACGCCGCCATCTTCGTGGGCGACGTGGCCAGTGCCAAGCTGGTCAAAACCAAGATGGCCAAGAGCACGCTGGACGCGGGCTGGGCCATGCTCAAGACGATGTTGGAATACAAGAGCGATCAGGCCGGTATCGTCTTCGAGGTAGTTGAACGAAAACCACACAACCCAGACTTGTTCGTGCTGCGGGGTCATTCCCGCCAGCAGTCCGAAAGGTAGAGCAGGTTTGCGAATAAGAGAATGGGTTTGCAGCGAATGTGGCACGGCACGCGACCGGGACACAAACGCAGCCAAAAACATTCTCGCGGCGGGATATCGTCGTCTGGCAGCAGGAATCACCTTCTCTTTAGGGCGGTGAGGATGTCAAGCCTCAGCAGTACCGCATGTGCGCCTAACGGGCATGACTTTGAAAGGCGCCCCAAAAAATGA
>BBPE01001737.1_pt2 | contig 11908 bp, 17 predicted proteins | sample 1344301 | NCBI WGS metagenome assembly BBPE01 (sample SAMD00019089, study PRJDB2971) | groundwater metagenome | isolation source: The Cedars highly-alkaline
CGCACATCCAGTCGATTGGGCTGTACCGCAGCAAGGCGCGGCACCTGCTGCAAAGCTGCCAGATGCTGATCGAGCGCCACGGCGGGCAGGTGCCGCGCACCCGCGCCGAACTCGAAGCCCTGCCCGGCGTCGGGCGCAAAACCGCCAACGTGGTGCTCAACGAGGCGTTTGGCGAACCCACGCTGGCGGTGGATACGCACGTGTTCCGGCTCGCCAACCGCACCGGGCTGGCACCGGGGCGCACGCCCTTGCAAGTGGAGCAGGGTTTGCTGGCGCGCATTCCGCCGGCGTATTTGCGCCACGCGCACCACTGGCTGATCTTGCATGGGCGCTATGTTTGCAAAGCTCGCCAGCCGCTGTGTGACCAGTGCCGCGTGGCGGCTTGGTGCGATACTTGGGCCGAGCGCGGGGCCGAGCGCGGGGCCAAGCCCGACACCAAACCCAGCGCAAACCCATGAGCCACCCGCCCGGCCCGCGCCCCGCCCTGCCCTGGCTGCAACCCGGCCAGCCTTTTCCGCCCGTGGAGCAAGCTTGGGGCGCGGGCGACCCCATTCCCGGCCTGCTCGCCGCCGGGGGCGCGCTCGATTGCGCCAGCCTAGAGCGCGCCTACGCCAGCGGCATCTTTCCCTGGTTCAGCGGCGAGCAACCCATACTCTGGTGGAGCCCGGACCCGCGCATGGTGCTGCGCCCGGCTGATTTTCGGCTGCACCCCTCGCTGCGCAAAGAGCTGCGGCGCGGGCTGCGCCAGGGCCGCATCGAAATCCGCATCGACAGCGCCTTCGAGCACGTGCTGCGCGCCTGTGCCGGGGTGCCACGAGCGGGCCAGCGCGGCAGTTGGATCGTCCCACCCATGATCGAGGCCTACCTGGCCTGGCACCGGGCTGGCGCGGTGCACAGCGTCGAAACCTGGTGGGATGGCGAACTCGCCGGCGCCCTGTACTGCGTCAACCTGGGACGCATGGTGTTTGGCGAATCCATGTTCAGCCGCCGCCCCAACGCCTCCAAAATCGCGCTGGCGGCGCTGGTGGCCTGTGCCCGCGCCTGGCAGGTGCCGCTGATCGACTGCCAGCAAGACACCGCGCACCTAGCCTCGCTCGGCGCCCGCACCCTGCCGCGCAGCGAATTTTTGCAGCTCGTGCAGCCGGCCCTTGCTGCGCCCGCCCCACCGTGGCAGTTTGATCCCCTACACTGGCAGGCCCTGTTCGAGCCCAGCCCCAGCAGCCACCCACCGCCATGACGCACCCGCAAGAACTCCCCTTGCAAGCCGTGCAGTTCTATGCCACGGCGGCCTACCCGTGCAGCTACCTCAACGAGCGCACGGCGCGCTCCCTGGTGGCCTCGCCCAGCCACCTGGTACGGGGCGACACCTACGCGCAACTGGTGGCCCAAGGGTTTAGGCGCAGCGGCCTGTTCACCTACCGGCCGCATTGCGACGGCTGCCAGGCCTGCATCCCGCTGCGCGTCGATGCGCAGGCCTTTGTGCCCAGCCGCAGCCAGCGCCGCGCCTGGAAGCGCCACGCCCATTTGCAGGCGCACGTGCTCACGCTGGGCTTCAGGCCCGCGCATTACGAGCTGTATTTGCGCTACCAGCGCCAGCGCCACCCGGGCGGCGGCATGGACCAAGACGACCTCGAGCAGTACCGGCAGTTCCTGCTGCAAAGCCGGGCCGATTCGCGCCTGGTAGAGTTCACCGAACCCGCTCCAGCGGGCGGCGGCGCCGAGGTGTTGCGCATGGTCTCGATCTTGGACGCGATCGAAGACGGGCTCTCGGCCGTTTACACCTTCTACGACCCCGAACCCAGCGCCGCTTATGGCGTCTACAGCGTGCTGTGGCAGATCGAGCAGGCGCGTCTGCTGGGCCTGCGCTACCTCTACCTGGGCTACTGGATCGAGTCCAGCCCCAAGATGAGCTACAAAAACCGCTTTCAACCGCACCAGCTTTTGCTCGACGGGCACTGGCAGCCCGCAGAGCGCAGCGGCGAATAAATTTCACCAGATAAAATAGCGCAGCAAGGCAATCGCCCAAAGGCCCTATTTTATGAACCGCATCCCGCTCCAAGCGCCGCTCCCCATCGCCCCACCCAAGCCCAGCGTGCAGGTGCTCGAACGCATGTTTGATTTGCTGGAGGTGTTGGCCCAGCACGAAGAGCCGGTCGCGCTCAAGGACATCAGTGAGCGCACCGGCTTGCACCCGTCCACCGCGCACCGCATCCTCAACGATCTGGCGCTGGGGCGCTTTGTCGAACGGCCCGCACCCGGGGCCTACCGGCTCGGCATGCGCCTGCTCGAACTCGGCAACCTGGTCAAGGGGCGCCTGAGCGTGCGCGACGCCGCGCTGCTGCCCATGCGCGAGCTGCACAAACAAATCCAGCAACCGGTCAACCTGAGCGTGCGCCAAGGCGACGAGATCATCTACGTGGAGCGCGCTTTCAGCGAACGCTCCGGCATGCAGGTGGTGCGCGCCATTGGCGGCCGTGCGCCATTGCACCTGACCTCGGTCGGCAAGCTGTTCCTAGCCGCCGACGAGCCGCAGCGCCTGCGCGCCTACGCCAGCCGCACCGGCCTGATGGGCCAAACCCGCAACAGCATCACCCAGTTGGCGGCGCTCGAGCGCGAACTGGCGCTGTGCCGCCGCCACGGCGTGGCGCGCGACAACGAGGAACTGGAAATTGGCGTGCGCTGCATGGCCGCCGGCATTTACGACGACCAAGGCCGCTTGGTGGCTGGCTTGTCGATCTCGGCCCCGGCCGACCGGCTAGAGGAAAGCTGGCTGCCCAAATTGCGCAACACCGCCGAACAGATCAGCCTGGCGCTGGGCTGGAGCGCAGAGCTTGGCCCGGCCTAAAGCACCCTGAGGCCTTTGCGCGCTCAACCCGGCTGCCGCAGCGCCTCGCGGCTGCGCTCGCCGGCCGATACGGCGTCGGTGGGCCGTGGGCCCGCCGAAAACAAGCTGCGCAAGGCCCACCGGCGCAAGCGCTCGGCATCGGCCGCGCGTGCGTGGCTGCCGCTGGCACCCAGCAGCACCACGATCAGGGAGCGCCCCGACACATCGGCTTGCATCACCAGCGTGCGCCCGGCCTCGCGGATGAAGCCGGTTTTTTGCAGATTGATCTCCCAGTCGCCTTCGCGCACCAGCATGTTGCTGTTGCGGTAGGTGAGCACGCGCCGCCCCAGCGCCAACTGGTACTGCGGCGAGACCGACAGCTCGCGCACCAGCGGGCGGTGCGAGCTGGCGGCGGTGAGCATGGCCAGATCGCGCGCGCTGGAACGGTTGCCGCCCGACAAACCGGTGGGGTCGGCAAAGTGGGTGTCGTGCATGCCCAGCTCGACGGCCTTGAGGTTCATCTGGCGCACAAATTGCGGCACCCCACCGGGGAAGGTGCGCGCCAGCGCGTGGGCAGCGCGGTTCTCGCTCGACATCAGCGACAGGTGCAAGGCCTGCCCGCGTGTGAGCTGCGCCCCCACCGGCAAGCGCGAGCTGCTGCCGCGCAGCCGGTCCACGTCGGCCTGCGTGATGGTGATGATTTGGTTGAGGTCCAGCCCCGCATCCACCACCAAAATGGCGGTCATGAGCTTGGTGATGGAGGCGATCGGCAGCACCACGGTGTCGTTTTTGCCGAGCAAAATTTCGCCTGTGTTGGCATCCACCAGCAGCGCCACGCCGGAGTCGAGCTCGAGCGGATCGTCCGGCACGCGCAATCCCAAGCGCTCGGCCTGCATGGTGGCCGAACGCATCCCGGGCGCTTGCGCTTGCAGCACCGGTGCTGCAGCGGGTGCGGGTGCAGCAGCCGGTGCGGCGGCCAGCACGGCGCGCGGCGCGGCTTCACGGGCCTGGCGCTGGCGCGCTTGTTCGAGCATGGCGTCAGAGGCCACTTGCACCTTGGCCGCAAAGCGCAGGCCCGGCTCGGGCGCGCTGGCGCGCTGGGGCTGGGCGTCGGCCAAGGGCAAGCGCGCTGCCGCCGTGGGGGGCTGGCGCACCCCTTGCACCCCTTGCACCCCCACCCCCGGCGCCGCCACGCGTTGCTTGGCCGCAAAACTGCCTTGGGCGTGCAGGGGCACCCACAGCACCGACCCGGCCAGCAGCAGCGCCGCCGCCAAGCCAGAACGCGGCGCCCCCAACAAGCGGTTTCGATTCATGATGGGTCCTTCTAGAAACTGGCGAACAAGGTCGCGAGTATAGAAGGAAAAATCAAAATACCGAAACCCCTCATGGGCTTGTGCTTCTTTTTTAAGCCAATATCACATAACTTGGTAAACGCAACCAGGGTAAACCCTTGACCTCCAACCCGCCCCCCACGCACCCATCAGACCGGCCAGCCCTGCGCCGCCACCCGCTCCGACTTGCTGTGCAGCTTGGTCAGCGCGCTCAGGTAGGCCTTGGCCGATGCCACCACGATGTCCGGGTCGGAGCCCACGCCGTTGACCACCCGGCCGCCATGCTGCAGCCGCACCGTGACCTCGCCCTGGCTCTCGGTCGAGCCGCTGGTGATGGCGTTGACAGAATACAGTTGCAACTCGGCCCCGCTTTTCACGTGGCTCTCGATCGCTTTGAGCGAGGCATCCACCGGGCCATTGCCATCGGCCTGCGTGCTGTACTCTTTGCCGCCCACCGTGAACACCACCCGCGCATGGGGCCGCTCGCCGGTTTCGCTGTGTTGCGCCAGCGAGACTAGGCCATAGTGCTCGCGCATGGGCGTCACGCTCTCGTCGCTCACCAGCGCCAGTATGTCTTCGTCAAAAATTTCGGATTTGCGGTCGGCCAGCTCTTTGAACTTGGCAAAGGCGGCGTTGAGCTCGCCTTCGCTTTCCAAGTCGATGCCCAAATCATCCAGCCGCTGCTTGAAGGCATTGCGCCCGCTCAGCTTGCCCAGCACGATCTTGTTGGCGGCCCAGCCCACGTCTTCGGCGCGCATGATCTCGTAGGTGTCGCGCGCCTTGAGCACGCCGTCTTGGTGGATGCCGCTGGCGTGGGCAAAGGCGTTGGCCCCCACCACCGCCTTGTTGGGCTGCACCACGAAGCCGGTGGTCTGGCTCACCATGCGGCTGGCCGGCACGATCTGGGTGGTGTCGATGCCCACCTCCAGCCCAAAGTAGTCGCGCCGGGTTTTCACCGCCATCACGATTTCTTCCAGCGAACAGTTGCCGGCGCGCTCACCCAAGCCGTTGATGGTGCACTCGACTTGGCGCGCACCACCAATCTTGACCCCGGCGAGCGAATTGGCCACCGCCATGCCCAGATCGTTGTGGCAATGCACGCTCCAGATCGCCTGGTCCGAATTGGGCACGCGCTCGCGCAGCGTTTTGATGAAGTTGCCGTACAGCTCGGGCACCGCGTAGCCCACCGTGTCGGGGATGTTGATGGTGCGCGCGCCTTCGGCGATCACCGCTTCGATCACCCGGCACAGGAAGTCCGGGTCGCTGCGGTAGCCGTCTTCGGGGCTGAACTCGACGTCAGGGCAGAGCTTGCGCGCCAGCCGCACCGCCATGCGCGCCTGCTCCAGCACCTGCTCGCGCGTCATGCGCAGCTTTTTCTCCATGTGCAGCTCGCTGGTGGCGATGAAGGTGTGGATGCGGGCGCTGTTGGCCCCCTTGAGCGCCTCGGCCGAGCGCTCGATGTCGCGCTCGTTGGCGCGCGCCAGCGAACAGACGGTGGAATCTTTGATGTGGTCGGCAATCGACTTGACGGCCTCGAAATCACCGTTGGAGCTGGCGGCAAAGCCGGCCTCGATCACATCGACGCGCAGCCGCTCGAGCTGGCGCGCGATGCGCAGCTTTTCGTCCTTGGTCATGGAGGCCCCGGGCGACTGCTCGCCGTCGCGCAAGGTGGTGTCGAATATGATGAGTTTGTCGGTCATGTGAGTGCTCCAAGCGGGTTTTTGCCGCAATCTAAGGTTGCCCGCAGCCCCCAAAAACACCAACGGCCCGCTGCGGGTGCATACGGGCCGTTGTGCAAAAAGGCGTGCGTTAGCCAGCCGACCCGTGGTAACCGGGGCCTAGTAGCAGGTAAGCGCAGACGTTTTGCATGAACCGCAATATAGCACCGTTGGCGTCAGCGCGTGCTTGCACCCCAGAATAGGCCCAAGAGCGGCGCGGTGCGGGCGCGCAGCGATTGGTTCATGAGTGGACGGGGGAAGCAGAAAGCTTCACACCCAGCGCATGAAGCAGCTTGAGCATGGTGTCGTAGCGTGGCTTGGCGCCTGGCGCAAGGGCTTCGTAAAGGCTCTCGCGGCCAAGGCCCGCATCCTTGGCAAGTTGTGCCATGCCACGGGCGCGAGCCACATCACGCACCGCAGTTAAAAACACTTCGGGATTGGGATCTTCCAGCGCAGCACTGATGTATAGCGCAATGGTTTCCTCATCGTCGAGGTAGTCGGCCGCATCAAAAGTGGCAAATTTGGCCATGGGTTACTCCTCATCCAAGCCCCGCGCCATCTCGATGGCACGCTTTATGTCACGCTTCTGCGAGGCCTTGTCGCCCCCCACAAGAAGCAAATAAGTCCGCTCTGCACGCCGTGTGAAATAGGCCCGGTAGCCCGGCCCAACGTGGACGCGCATTTCGGAAACACCGCCACCAACCGGCTCACAGTCGCCGAAATTTCCGTGCTCGGCAGACCGAATGCGCAGGGCGATCCGGGCGCGGCCCAATTTGTCCTTCAGACCTAAGAGCCAAGCATCAAACTGCTCTGAGCGCTCAAAGGTGTTCATGTGCCGCAGTGTATCCAATCGGATGCAAACACGCACCCCATCCGGGGTTAGTGGTGCAGGTCTTTTTCGTCCGGGTCGTGCGTGCTGGTGCTCACCACGCTGGTGGGCTGGCCACGCGCCTTGCGCCAGCCATACACCGCATAGCCCGAAAAGGCGTAGCCCGCGATCAGGCCAAACAACACCAGCGGCGGGTGGATGTTGACCACCGCAATGCCCAGCGCCACCAGCACGATCACGGCAAAGGGCACGCTGCGCTTGATGTTCAGGTCTTTGAAGCTGTAAAAGGGCACGTTCGAGACCATGGTCAACCCGGCGTAGAGCATCAGGGCAAACATGGGCCAAGCCAGCGTCTGCGGGTCGAGCTCGAACTCGGTCGCCAGCCAGATAAAGCCCGCCACCAGCGCCGCCGCCGCCGGTGAGGGCAGGCCCTGGAAGTAGCGCCTATCCACCACGGCGGTGTTCACGTTGAAGCGCGCCAGCCGCAGCGCCGCGCAGGCGCAATACACAAAGGCCGCAATCCAGCCCCAGCGCCCCAGATCGTAGAGCGCCCATTCGTAAGCCACCAGCGCCGGCGCGGCCCCAAACGAGACCATATCGGCCAGCGAATCCATCTGCTCGCCAAAGGCGCTTTGGCTGCGCGTCAGGCGCGCCACCCGGCCATCTAGGCTGTCGAGCACCATGGCGGCAAAAATGCCCAGCGTGGCCAGGTCGAAGCGGCCATTCATGGCCATCACCACGGCATAAAAGCCGCCAAACAGCCCCGCCAGCGTGATCAGGTTGGGCAACACGTAAATGCCCTTGTGGCGCCGTGGCAGCGCCGCCGCGCCACTGGTCGCCGCCACGGGCGCGGGTTGGGGGGCGGGTGGGGGGCTGGCGTCGTCTTGCATGGCTGGGAGTGTAAGCCAGCCGGGCAGTAGGCCGGTGGCTCTGCGGCCGGAGCGCATCGATCAAGGGCGGGTCTGGGCGCCAATCTGATAGGGAAAACCCCATGAGCCGTGTTGATGGATGCAGCCGTTGTTCAGCAACAAGCTGGTCACCAACTGCTCACTTACCTCGAACTGCTCGGCGGCCTCCGCGCGGGCATAAGACGAGAAGTCGCCGTTCAAAAAGGACTTCAATGCATCAAACGGGCACAGGAACTCGGCCGCAAAGGCGCGCTGGTATTTCTGAGGAGCGGTACCAAGGTCGGTCGACACAAGCCAGCGCTCCTTGTCGGCCACAGGGCGCATGTACTCACCCAGAAAGCGCGCCAGCTCGAACCGCCGTCCGACCACATTGCGTTTGCGTGGGACAAACTTCAGGCGATGACCTTGTATCGGCATCGCCACCGCAACAGGTGAGCGCTCCTCGGGTGCAGACCAATTGTCAAGGTCTGCGTGCCTCAGTCCGAGGACCTCGTGCAGATCCCGGTTGGAGATTGGAGCGCTGACATTGCCCAGAACCCGGCGCAGGGCGTGTGCGTCATGCACCGCCCGCTCCCATGGGGCGCCTTGGTCTCGGTGCTCAATGCTGCCAGGCGAAACGGCAGGAGCCCCGACAATTCCACTGGCACTGGCAAATTGCCCCAAAATTGCCAGCTCAGGGCTGTACCCCGACGCTGCAATCGCAGGGGCCAGCTCTGACAGTGCAGCCGCTCCGACCAGACCCTCCCATTGCAATGCCGCGTTCAGCGCGTGCTCGGGGCATTCCTCGGGATCGAAGCCCAGTTCGGCCTCCAGCTTCCTGCGGCGAACCGACTCGGGATCCGCCAGATCTTCTTGCAATACGGCCCAAAGCTGTCCCAAGTTTGTACCAGCAAGTTGCTTGGCATTTAGTCGGGCGAGTACGCACTGCACGAAGCGCTGGACGCCCAGCTGAAAACCGTCCAACGGAATCAGTCCAGGCTCCTCCAGCGCTTGCAGGTACTGCACCGACTGGTCAGGCTTCATCGCAGCCTCGGCCCAGACAAAGATCGCTTCACCATCCGGGACAAAGACGACGCGCGGCCACACGAAGCCATGATTGGCCGCGCCGAGTTCATGCACCATACGCCAGTCATGGCTAGGCGGCTGCGTCGGCAAAGGCTCGTGGCTTAAGCGCCACCACGAGGCCACAAACCACATCGCAAGGGGATAGGCCGACGCGAAAACGTTGTCGCGCACGGTCTCGGCCCAAGTGTCCTGGTTCCGCGTCAAGCAGAGCTTGTCGACGCAGATATCGAGCAAGGCTGCAGTGGCGCTGACTTCAGGCCTGCCTGAAGCTGCCGCCATCCACTTCGCGTTGATGCGCAGTTCAGCCATTGCGCAGCGCCCAACGACGCAGCACTTCATGAGACAACGGGTCGGTCTCTGGCATGGGGTAGCCGTGGTAAACCCCTAACTCAGGGTTCTCAAGCTGCGCCTCCAGAGCATCGCCATAGTCGGTGACCGACCAGACGTTTTTTGGCCACTCGCCCTCCATCCGGTCGCTCACCAAGCCACTGCGCAGCCCTGCTTGCAGCAGTTTGACTGCTTCGTCGCGCCGAAAAATCTGGGCGGCATCGCACAGCGATTTGCCTTGCCTCGGATCGGATGGCGGTGTGAGCCCAAAATCGCCGGGGTTTTTCTTGTGCTCGGGGTTTCCGCCATAGCGCACACGATCGGCCAACCGACCAAGCTCGTCCGCGCGAGCTTGGGCCTGAGCAGGCGTGAGCAGCTTGCGCTTAGGATTGTACTGACTATAGCGAGGTTTCATGGTACGAGCTTGAGCTTGGAGTTTAGCCGTTAGCGCCTGCAGCCGCAAACGCTGCTGTGCAAGCGTGCAAGCTGCACCGCGATGCACAACCCGCCCCACCCGGGTGAATTCATCACCGAAATCTACCTTGAGCCCAACGCGATCAGTGGCCGCGAACTGGCGCAAAATCTGGACGTGGCCCCCTCAACTCTGAACCGCCTGCTCAGAGGCACCAGCCGGGTCACACCGGAGATGGCGCTGCGCCTGTCCAAGGCGGTAGGCCGCTCTGCGGAAAGTTGGCTGGCCATGCAAGACGCGCACTATCTTTGGATAGCTCGCCAGCGCATCGACTTGCAGCGGGTAGGCAAGCTCAATCTGGCCGCAGCCTAAGCTGCGCTGCAACTTGGGCGCGCTGTGTGGCGCGCCACGGCAACCGGCGGCGTCGCGCTGGGCCGGGTCGCAGACCACGCATAAATCCGGCTCCACTTGGCTGGGCACAGCTTCACTTCGGTTCAGAAGCACGGCTGGGCGAGCATCAAGAACGGGAAATTACTTGTCGCATCCCGGACGATGGGATGGACTTTTGACACTCCACACCCTCGTGCTTCGGCGACGCTACCCGGCTGCTGGCCTGCTGCTTTGTCTTCGTGGAAAGGCTCAGGCCCCCGGCGGCCACCCAAAGTGCTCCACGGTATGCCCACCAACCGCCACACCGCCCTTGCTTTCCTGCAAAACCCCAGCCATAATCTCGGGCAGCGCCTCAGCGTTCCAAGGCCGCAACAAACCTGATCATGAAAACTTTTACCGCCATAGTAGAAAAGTGCATGGAAACAGGGCTTTACGTTGGTTATGTCCCCGGATTTCCGGGCGCGCATACCCAAGGCACCTCACTGGATGAGTTGCAGCAAAATCTCCAAGAGGTTGTCTCCATGCTCTTGGAAGATGGCGAGCCGGTGCTTGATGCACAGTTTGTGGGCACCCAGCAGCTTGCCATCGCGTAATGGGCAGCCTGCCCGTTTTGAAGCCGCAGGAAGTTGTTCGCCATCTCGAACGTCTGGGTTTCGCTGAGTCTAGGCAGAAGGGTTCGCACAAGCAGTTCCGACACCCCGACGGTCGAGCAACAACCGTCCCGTTTCACAAGGGCCAAGATATTTCACCCGTCTTGCTTCGCAAAATTGCGCAAGACATCAACGTATTGGTCGAAGAGTTGCTGGGCCGGCAGTAGGGCGCCCAAAGCGCACCGTGCGACGCCAAAACGTATCCCATGTGATACACTGCCAGAATGATCGAAGTCCGCCAGACCCTTGCTTACGCCGAGTGGTATGGCGGCCTGCGTGATCGGCAGGCCAAGGCGCGCATCGACATCCGCATTCGCCGCTTGTCTCTTGGAAATCCGGGAGATGTGAAACCTGTGGGCGAGGGCGTCTCGGAACTGCGCATCGATCATGGTCCGGGCTATCGGGTCTATTTTGTTCAGCAAGGCGCTGTGCTGATCGTACTCCTCGCAGGAGGCGACAAGTCGTCGCAAGACCTAGACATCCGGCTGGCCAAGACCCTGGCCAAGCAACTTTAGGAGACGAACATGTCCAAGACCATCACCAAACCGTGGGATCCGGCTGAGTATCTCAACACCCAAGAAGACATGGCCGCTTACCTCGAAGCAGCGCTCGAAGCGGGCGACCCGGCCCTTGTCGCCGCCGCACTCGGAGACATCGCAAAGGCCAAAGGCATGAGTCAGATCGCACGCGATGCCGGCCTGGGGCGCGAAAGCCTCTACAAGGCACTGGCACCCAGTGGCAACCCAGAGTTCGCCACGGTCATGAAGGTCGTGTCTGCCTTGGGGCTGCAGCTTCACGCTTCCCCGGCCGGCACCAGAGCGGGCACCCTGCCACACAGCGCCTAAGCTGCGGTTCAACTCGGATGTGCGTTGCAGCCCGCCGGTTAGCCTCAACGATATAGACCCGGCAGGGCTGGCCGTGCAGCGCGGTGGCAATCTGGCGCTAAACCTCCCCCAGCACCCCTTGGTGCTTGCGCCCCGGTGCCGGTGCCATGGCGTAGGGCAGACCCTCGATCCATTCAAAGCGCTCATCCCCCGCCCACTGGCGGTAGTCGGCGCAGGTGAAGCGGGGCGGGGCGGGGCGTTGCTCGGGCCCCATGAACGGCTTTCGGATGCATGGCGCAGCGGCTGGGCTACTCTGCGGCCATTCCAGCCCCGGCAAGCGCTGCCGTGCCAGCCCGAATTTGATCCACCGCACATCAAATTTTGAGGTGAAATTTTGAGGTGCCGGCCCGCCTGCAGCGCCCCGCAACCCCTTGCCTGTGCTGCACGGCCCCTGTGCCGCCTAGGGCAGACCAGCGCTTGCCAGCCCCTGGCACGCGGTTTGCTTGTATGCCACCGACCGCAAACCCTTTGCGGCCCCTTATCAACCCGCATTGGAGAATTTTTATGAAACGCGTTCAACAAGGCTTCACCCTGATCGAACTGATGATCGTGGTGGCCATCATCGGCATT
>BBPE01002472.1_pt1 | contig 11876 bp, 11 predicted proteins | sample 1344301 | NCBI WGS metagenome assembly BBPE01 (sample SAMD00019089, study PRJDB2971) | groundwater metagenome | isolation source: The Cedars highly-alkaline
ATGAGCCAATTGGTGTCCACTATTGACATCCGAGGTCAGTTGGGCAGGGCGCTGGCGTTGACATTGGCACTGGGTATGGAAAATTTTGCTCAAAACACATTTCAACCAAGGAGGATGAAAACATGTCGAAGCACGAAACGCCATTGATGGACGAACTTGAAAATGGTCCATGGCCAAGCTTTGTCAGCGACCTGAAACGTCAGGCCGAAAAGAGTCCCCAATGCTGGGATATTATCGGTCAGATGGAACTATCGTTTAAGGATCGGATGACTCACTGGAAACACGGCGGTATTGTCGGTGTTTTTGGCTATGGTGGTGGCATCGTCGGTCGTTATTCCGACGTCCCGGACCAGTTTCCCGGGGTGGCTCACTTCCACACCGTTCGTCTCAACCAGCCCTCCAGCAAATTCTACCGCACGGATTTGCTGCGCAAGCTCTGTGATCTCTGGGAAAAACGTGGTTCCGGCATGACCAACATGCATGGTTCCACCGGCGACTTGATTCTGCTCGGCACCAAAACCGAAGAGCTTGAGCCCCTGTTCTACGACCTGACCCACGATCTCCAGTGGGACTTAGGCGGTTCCGGATCCAACCTGCGAACTCCCGAGTGCTGTGTTGGCAAGGCCCGCTGCGAGTGGTCCTGCTTTGACACGCAGGCCCTCTGTTATGGCCTGACCATGAAGTATCAGGATGAAATTCACCGTCCGGCTTTCCCTTATAAGTTTAAGATTAAATTCTCCGGCTGCGCCAACGACTGCGTATCTGCTCTTGCTCGAGCTGACCTTTCCGTTATCGGGACCTGGCGTGACAATATTCGGATTAATCAGGCCGAAGTCAAAAACTACCTTAACGGCGCTAGCAAATCCGGGGGCGGCGCAATTCCCAGTCGGGCCGATAAGTTTAATATCAAGGCGGAAGTTCTCGATCTTTGCCCCACCGGCTGCATGTGGATGGAGGGTGATACCCTGAAGATCGATGATGCCGAGTGCACCCGCTGCATGCACTGCTTAAACGTCATGCCCAAGGCTTTGCGGCCTGGGGTTGAGCAGGGAGCCTCGATCATGATGGGGGCTAAAGCCCCGATTCTTGAAGGTGCGCAACTTGGCACCATGATTGTCCCCTTCCTCAAAGTTGATCCGGAGACGGAGTTTGAAGAAGTGGTCGAAATCATCGAGAAATGTTGGGATTATTGGATGGAGCATGGCAAGAATCGCGAGCGTCTCGGTGAGACCATGCAGCGCATCGGTTTGCCTACCTTCCTGCGGGTTATGGAAATTGAACCACTGCCGCAGCATATTAAGGAGCCGCGCTCTAACCCTTACGTTTTCTGGCGGGAAGAGGAAGTAGAAGGCGGGTGGCAGCGTGACATCAAGGAGTTCCGTAAGAAGCACGCGCAATGATTAAGAAGCGCGTTCAGCAATAAGTGGTAAAATCCGTTAGTAACGGAATCGATTGCCAATGAAAACTCAGCGATAATCAATGCGTAAAAAATATCTCATAATTTCAGGAGGTAGTTAGATATGGGTTACGATCCACAAAATCCAATGAAAGACCGGATCACCGACATTGGTCCCCCTCACTACGAAAAGATGTTTCCCCAGGTCATCAAGGACAATTACGGCAAGTGGTTGTATCATGAGATTACCCGTCCCGGGGTGCTCAAGCATGTGAGCGAAACCGGAGCTGAGTGCCACACCGTTCGGGTGGGCAGCGCCCGGCTGATTTCCGTTGAGCACATCCGCGAAGTCTGTGATATCGCAGACAAGCATTGCCAAGGCACGGTCCGCTGGACTACCCGCAACAATATCGAGTTCATGGTCGATGCCGAATCCAAGGTCCAGCCTTTGCTTGACGACCTGGCCTCCAGGGGAGGCAGGTTCCCGGTGGGTGGCACCGGCGCCTGTGTATCCAACATTGTGCATACCCAGGGCTGGATTCACTGCCACACCCCGGCCACCGACGCCTCCGGCGTGGTCAAGGCGGTTATGGACGAAATTTTTGAGCAATTTACTGAGATGAAGTTGCCGGCCAAGTGTAAACTGGCTCTGGCCTGCTGCCTCAACATGTGCGGGGCGGTTCACTGCTCTGATATTGCGATCCTCGGCGTGCATCGCAAGCCGCCGATGGTTGATCACGATGCTATCACCGGTCTTTGTGAGTTGCCGCTGGCGGTAGCTTCCTGCCCCTTGGGTGCAATCAAGCCCTCCTCGGTCAAGCTTGACGACGGTACTATGGTCAAGTCAGTTAAGGTTAACGTCGATCGCTGTATGTTCTGCGGTAACTGCTACACTATGTGTCCGGCGATGCCCTTGGCCGATCCCGAAGGTTCAGGGATTGCCATCCTGGTGGGCGGCAAGGTGTCCAACACCCGGACCGGCCCCGCTTTCTCCAAGATGGTAGTTCCCTTCTTGCCCAACACCCCGCCCCGCTGGCCGGAGACCGTCGCGGTAGTGAAGAAGATCCTGGATACCTGGGCCGCCAACGCTCATAAGTATGAGCGGGTTGGTGAGTGGGCTGAACGGATTGGTTGGGAAAAGTTCTTTGAAATTTGCGATATTCCTTTTACCGACAAGTCCATTGATGATTATCGGTTGGCTTACAATACCTGGCGGACCACCACCAACTTCAAGTTCACCAACCACATCAAATAACCTGGGAACAAGGAGAACTGTTATGGCCTTGAGCGTCGATGAGTTGAAAGAAAAGATTCTTGAGAAGGCGTTGAAGGGCCCCAAGGCTCAGCTTTATGTCAAGGATTTTTATGCCTGTGATCCCGAGTCCAAGCCTCGGGCTATCAAGAACGCCGCCAACGAATTGGTGAAGGAAGGCAAAATGGTTTTCTGGTCCTCCGGCAGCACCACCATGTACGCGGCCAAGGGTCGGGCCAAGGACGAAGAAAAGTAGCTCGTCCCTCCCATCGCTAGAAAGTCTTAAACCGGGTCAAGCCTTGCGGCTGACCCGGTTTTTTGCCTTGCGGCTGACCCGGTTTTTGCGTTGATTAAAAACGGCAAGAGGCGTGATGAACTCCAGTAAGTTGGCAAAAAAAATAGCTTCCCGGCGGACTTTTGGCATTATCAGTCATCCCGATGCCGGTAAGACTACCTTAACTGAAAAACTTCTGCTCTTTGGTGGGGCGATTCAGTTGGCCGGCTCGGTCAAGGCCCGCAAGGCCGCCAGTTACGCCACCAGCGACTGGATGGCGATTGAAAAAGAGCGTGGCATTTCGGTAACCTCCTCAGTGATGCAGTTTATTTACCGGGATTACACCGTCAACTTACTTGATACTCCCGGCCATCAGGACTTCTCCGAAGACACTTATCGGGTGCTTACCGCCGTGGATAGTGCGCTGATGGTTATTGATCATAACAAAGGGGTTGAACTCCAGACTGAAAAGCTGATGGAGGTTTGCCGGATGCGTAATACTCCGGTCATCACCTTTGTTAATAAACTCGACCGGGAAGGGCTGGAGCCGCTGGAAATTCTGACGCAAATTGAAGATAAATTACAGATTGAATGTGTGCCACTCTCCTGGCCAGTGGGCATGGGTAAGCAGTTCAAAGGAGTTTATGACCTTTATCGGGGCCAGTTGCACCTCTTTGCCCCCGGTCGAGATCGCCACCCGGAAGAGGGTGGGGTATTGATTAAGAAGCCGAACGATCCCCTGCTCGATAAATTGTTGGGCGGCCCGGTGGCGGATAAATTGCGCGAAGATCTTGAACTGCTGGCGGGGGCGGCCAACCCCTACGAACATCAAGAGTTTCTCAGGGCCGCTCAAACTCCGGTGTTTTTTGGTAGTGCCATCAATAATTTCGGGGTCAAGGAGCTGCTGGACGCCTTTGTCGAACTGGCGCCCCCGCCGGGGTGCCGTCCCGCCGAGCCTCGCCCCATATGTCCGGAGGAAGAGGAGTTTTCCGGTTTTATCTTCAAGGTGCAGGCCAACATGAATCCGGCCCATCGCGACCGCATTGCTTTTCTGCGCATTTGTTCGGGAAGCTTTAGCCCGGGGATGAAGGTCTGGCACCAGCGTCTGGGCAAGGAGGTGATTATGCCTAATGCCACTACTTTCATGGCCCAAGACCGGAGTCATATCGCGGCGGCCTTTGCCGGTGACATCATTGGCATTTACAATCATGGGACCATTAAGATCGGCGATACTTTCAGCACCGCCAAGAGTGCAATCCGTTTCAGCGGGGTTCCAAACTTTGCCCCCGAGCATTTTCGTCGGGTAATCCTTAAAAATCCCATCCGGGCCAAGCACTTGGCGAAAGGCTTACGGCAGTTGGCCGAAGAGGGGGCGATTCAGGTTTTCCGACCCCTCTTCGGCGGTGAGTTCATCCTGGGCGCGGTGGGTGTTTTGCAGTTTGAGGTGACGGTGGCCCGGCTCAAGGCGGAGTATGGGGTGGATGCCGATTACGAACCGGTGCCTTATGGCGCCGCCCGCTGGGTTTCCGCCGATGAGGGCAAGGTGATGTCCGAGTTTGCGGCCAAAAATCAGGCCAATCTGGCCTTGGATTCCGATGAACATTTAACTTTTTTAAGTGAAAGCCCTTGGATGCTCTCCCGAACCATGGAGCTCTACCCCCGGATAACTTTCCATAAAACCCGAGAGCATTGCTGATTTTTTTTTAAGTTGCTTGAGCACGATTGCCAGTCTGACGCTGCGTTTCAGTAATATGCTGCATTTGCATAAACGGCTAACGGCTAACGGCTAAAAGCTAATCGCGGGTTATTGGTGGCTTAGCTGGAAATTAACGGTAGCGGTTTGTTGTTGATTAAAGTTGTTCGCTGGTTCAGCAATTTTCGGGAATCCGAGTTTGAGGCGGTTGGTTTCCCCCTGGGGGAGAGCGGCGCTCAGGCGTTGATAGGCGACCTGTTGGCGTTGGTTGGCCAGAGCCAGGAGCTCTCTTTGGCCAATGTTGATTGGGGATGGTCGGGTGATGGCGCTTGCCGGCAACTCCGGCAGCGGGGCATCCGGTCTGGACGGATAAGTGCCGGTGCCGGCCGTCAGTTTTCGAGCCAGAGCCGCCACTGCCTGTCGTTGCTGCTCCTTGATCTGCCGTGCTTGCGCGACTTGCAGTGCTTCCCGATCACCAATGGGATCGCTGATCCCCTGGATTTGCAGGGTCAGCCAAGGCCGATGGCCGAGCGCGGTTGCCAGTTGGTCGAGGGCCCGGCCACCGGACCGACTCAGTTCGGCGCTCCCGGGCCTGAAAGTGATGTGCTCGGCAATTTCCAGTTCGGGCAGCTCTTGACGCAATACGGCAAAAGGGGTGGCGGCAGCCGCAACTTGGCGCTTGTTCAGGGCGCTAGCCAGCGCTTGGAGATAAGAGGAGGGGCGATAGTCTAGACCTGATCCTGGTCCGGGGTCTGAGCCTGAGCCCGGGTCCGGGCCTGGGACTGGAGCTGGACTCAGGCTGACAACCAAGGGGAGACTGAGGCGCAGCTTATCGTTTTGATTAGTGAGCAGCGCCTGAAGCAAGGATAGATCGGAATCGGCATCAGGGCGTTGGTCAAAGCGCAAGGAGCTGATGATTAACTGCTGGTCGATACGGAGTTTACGGCCATCACTGGTGAGATTTCCCCGCAGATCAAGCTGACCTCCGCTTATTTCGACCCCCAGCAGGGGCTCAAGGTAATTGGCAAAAGCGATTATTGGGGCTTGACGAAGGTGCAGGGTCAAATCGGTTGCGGGTTTCCCCAGAGATACCGGGGTGTCCGCGGGTCTCAGGACCCCTTGCAGGGTGATCGCGGTTTCCTCAGGACCATTGGCCCGCAGGTCAATTTCAATCTTACCGGCAACGTGATCATGCCGGATGATGCCGTTTAAGTCGGCAATGCCACCGGTAAATGGTGGAGCATGGCTCTGATCGCTAAAATCCAGGCGATTGTTGAGTATTTCCACTTTGCTGGGCAGCAAGCGGGAAGCTAAGCGACTTTTGGTGGGTAGAGCAAAGTTGTAGGTCTTTTCCTTCGTTCGCGTCAAATGAAAGTAGCCCTGCTCAATGTTCAGAGTTTTAATCAACGATCTTCCGCGCAGTAGGGCAAAAAAACTACAGTCAAAAGTCATGGTGCGGAAGGATAGCAGCGGATCCACCCGATCGAAGGGATCGGCCAGTCTGGGGCCGATGATTCCGTTGTGCAGAACCAGACGCCCGGCCACAGGTTGCCATTTAACCCGAGCAATAGTTACCGAACGCTCTAGTTTGTGTTCCAGGATTTGGGCCATCATGCGGGGAGCCACCAGGGGCACGAAAACCAGGGAGCCAATCAGGTATAGGATCAGGATGGTGGCGGTGAGCAGGGCGGGCCAAAAGATGCGAGATGAGAGTTGCGACCTTGATTGTAACCGAGGCAGGAATCTGGTGACGCCGTGGTGGCGGATCAACCTGTAATCGTACACTTTCCGCCGGGGTTTTGCGGGCGGTGGAGCTGGGGAACTTGCGGTCCCTGTCACCTTCGCGCGGGTGGCGGTCGCTTCCCCGGCGATGGGAATAGAGCCGACAGGGTCGTGGTTGTTGGTATTCATGATTTGGTTACGCTTAAAAGCCGAAAGTAGAGCAGGTCAATGAATTTCAGATACTAACCATCTCCGGCAGAAGGGACAACAGTGAAATACTTATCCGCAGTGTTTATTTTTTTGCGGGGCCTGCTGGCTCTGCTTCTTGTTCCTTTTTTGACTGTCCTAGTCGGCCTGACGATCCTGGTACTGGCTTTTTTTCTGAGTTACCGTGGTGGTCGTCTGCAATTTTTGCCCCGTTGGTGGGGACGAACAATCTGCCGAATCAGCGGGGTGAAGGTGGCCATCAGTGGTCTTGAGTCCCTGGATCGGAGCAAGCCCTATATCTTTGCCGCCAATCATCAAAGTCAGTTCGATATTTTTGTCCTGCTGGGATATCTGGATTTTGACTTCCGCTGGTTGGCCAAAAAAGAGCTGTTTGCCATTCCCCTACTTGGCTGGGCGATGCGCCGGGCCGATTATATTCCGGTGGATCGTAGGCATGGCCGCCAAGCCTGGGCCAGCTTGAACGAGGCGGCGCAAAAAATCGCCGCCGGCACCTCGGTGGTTATCTTCCCTGAGGGTACCCGCAGTCCCGACGGCAGATTGCAGCCTATCAAGACCGGAGCCATGGTTCTAGCGATCAAGGCCGGGGTTGAGCTAGTGCCTCTGACCATCATCGGCACCCATGAGATTTTACCCAAGGGTAAGCTCTTAGCCCGTCCCGGTCAAGTGACTATTAGGGCTGCTCAACCTATCGCAGCTGCAGACTTCAGTTTGCAACAAAAACAGCAGTTGGCTGATTTGCTGGCCGATAAGCTTCGGTAGAGTTAGAGTGCTGACTTGGATCATTGCCTGAAGCTCTTACCGTGACGTCTTTTTAGCAGTGGGTTCCCGGTCAAATTACATCATCACCCTAATTATAGTCCGTGACGACGAGAGGCATAGACTCCTTCCCAACCAATTTCATCGACGCGCACTCCACTTTTTGCTGAACATCCAGGAGTGAGGGCCGGAAAAACAGGGCTGTAACTACAACCACGTTAGCGTTTTCAGCCGCCAGCGGGCTTGGTGCCAACATTGGAAGTCTCGTACAACGCCCCCAGGATGTAGGATCGGGCCACTTTGACCCTGACCTTATCGGCGATCTCTAAGGTAACAACCCCTTCGTTGATCCCGGTGATGGTTCCATGGATGCCGCCACCGCTGACCACCACATCGCCGACTTTAATCGCTTCTAGGAATTGTTGATGCTCCTTGGCCTTTCTTTGTTGTGGTCTGATCAACAGAAAATAGAAGACCACGAAAATCAGGATCAAGGGAATAAAGGCGCCAAAACCTGTTCCCGCTGGGGCCACGTCTGCGGCGTGGGCGATGCTGACCATAACAAAACCTCCACTGCTGTTTTAGGATTCAACGTTGCGCGACCGCCAACCGGCCGTCCGCCTAACAACTATCAACCTTATCAAAATCTCGATAAAAATCAAGAAACCGGTCTTCCTCGATAGCTTGGCGCATTTGGGCCATCAACCCCGTGTAGTAACTGAGATTATGGATCGTCATTAACTGCGCGGCCAAAATTTCTCGCGCCTGGTAAAGATGACGCAGGTAAGACCTGCTGTAGTTGCGGCAGGTGTAGCAAGCGCACGCTTCATCCAGGGGCCGGGGGTCATCGTAATAACGAGCGTTTCTTATAGCAAGTCGACCGGCAGAAGTAAAGAGCATTCCGTTGCGGGCGTTGCGGGTGGGCATCACGCAATCAAACATGTCAATCCCGCGGTAAACCGCCGCCACCAGATTACGGGGCGTACCCACCCCCATCAGGTAACGAGCGCTATTCTGCGGCACTTTAGCGGCGGTGAACTCACATATTTCATCCATCAGCTCTTCCGGCTCGCCAACACTCAAGCCCCCCAAGGCGTAGCCATCGAAACCGATCCCCAGCAAGGTTTCCAGCGAGCGCCGGCGCAGGTCGGGATACATCCCCCCCTGAATAATGCCGAATAGTAGTTGACCATTGCCGTAGCGGGCGGCTCGATCACGAGTGGTCTGACAACGAGCCGCCCAGCGGCCGCTAAGAGCGGTGGCTGCCTCCGCCTCATGGTATGCGGCGGGATAAGGAATACAGGAATCAAGACACATCATGATGTCCGCGCCCAAAGCCTCTTGAACTTCCATCGCCGATTCCGGGCTTAAAAAAAGGGCGGAACCATCGATATGGGACTTAAAAGCCGCCCCATCTTCACTGATTTTAGCCAGTTGTCGCAAGGAAAAAAGCTGAAATCCGCCACTGTCGGTGAGAATCGGCCCCGGCCAGTTCATAAAACGATGAAGCCCGCCTAGTTTTTTGATCAACTCATGTCCGGGCCGGACGTAAAGGTGATAGGTGTTGCTCAGAATGATTTCGGCCCCCAAATCCCGCAGATTCTCCGGGGTCACCCCTTTGACCGTAGCCTGGGTACCCACCGGCATAAAAACCGGAGTCTGGACGGTGCCGTGAGCAGTCCGCAACTCCCCCCGGCGAGCCGCGCACTGGGAAGAACGCGCAAGTAAAGTAAAAGGTGAAGAAGAGTCAGACATCGAGAAAAGTGGTATCTTGATTGAGAATCCGACAGCCGTTGGCGGTTATCACCGCCATATTTTCCAGACGAACCCCGCCCCAGCCCGGCAGGTAAATCCCCGGCTCCACAGTTAAAACCATGCCGGGGCGCAGCTGTTGACGATTGCGATAGCTCAAATACGGGCCCTCATGAACATTAAGCCCCACCCCGTGGCCCAACCCGTGGGCAAAATAATCACCATAGCCCGCTTCGGTGATCACTTGACGCGCCACCTGGTCGACAAAACTACCGCTTACTCCGGCCCGTAAGGCTTGTTGGCCGGCCAGTTGGGCGCGCCGAACCAGACGAATCAACTCCAGGATCCGTCCATCGGGACGACCCAAGACTACGGTGCGAGTCATATCAGAACAATAACCGTCGATTTTCAGCCCCATGTCGATGATAATCGGTTCACCCTGGGCAATAAGCCGAGCGGTAGGCACGGCGTGAGGCTTGGCCGCGTTGGCTCCGGCCGCGACAATGGTGGGAAAACTTGGGCCCTGGGCCCCGCGTTGGTGCATGGTCTCTTCAATCAGCCTGGCCACTTCCCGTTCACTCATACCCGGTCGCAGCTGCGGATAAACTGTAGCGAAAACCTCTTCATTAATCCGCACTGCCGCAACAATCAAGGCCAGTTCCGCCTCGTTTTTGATTTGGCGCAAGTCCTCAACCAGGCCGACCAAGGGAACCAACTCCACCTTCTTTCGCTCGGCCAGTTTTGTCAAGTCGCAATAAACCGAATGCAGCAGATAATGGCTCTCGAAGGCCAGTCGTTGCAGGCGCAAGGAAGTAAAAAGGCGGCGCAGCAAGGGCAAAAGGCCACGGTGATAGACCCTGACTTGAAACTCCGGGGCCTGTTCTTCGGCCTGTAGGCGATAACGACCATCGGTTAGAAGATAGGGTTGAGAGGTCGCGGGAATCAGTAACACTCCGGCGCTGCCGGCAATACCATGATCGGAGGCGGTATACCCACTGAGATAGTGCCGATTTTCCGGTTGAGTAACCAGCAGAGCATCCAGATTGCGCCGTTGCAGGCGGCGACGGATGCGATCAAGCGACATCGTATTTAAGTACCCTCAATGAAGAAAGTGAACAAAAAGCTTGACCTCATAAGGGAACAGCGCCGCATGTAGTTGCTGCAGGCTGTGGGTGGGGTCGGCTAAGCCAAAGTCGACCGGGAAGCGGTGGAGATTATCCATCGTTAACCGGTGGTCGAAACGATGTCGATCGTAATTAATATCAATATCATGATTGTCGGCATACCACTTGCGGAATTGTTGCTCCACTGCCGGCAGATCCTGGGGCTGCACTTCATCGATATCCAGCATAATTTGTGCTTTCATTTTTTACCCAGACCTTACCCGGCCGCGACCAAGCCCTCTTTCAATATGGTTTTAAGCTTTTGCCGTCATTCCCGTAAAAACGGAAATCCAGGTTTTTCGGGATGTTGCTGGATGCTCGCTCCCTGTTTACTACCTGTTGGGACAAGTTTCGCGGATATGACATTATTACTGGAAAACAGAGTTTTTCGGCGGCCGGCTAAAGCAGGGTGCGGACCGCTACGGTGGCCACATCCAGGGCCGGGCCCGGGAAAACTCCCAGAGCGATGATCATCAGCACCAGGACTATTCCCAAGGTTGTGGTGGCCGCATTCAGACTGACGACGGAACGGGAGCCCGGTTCGGCGGTGTAGGCGACCCGCACCACTGAAAGGTAATAATAAATGGCAATGGCGGCATTAAGCGCCGCCAAAATAACCAGGGCCAGATGACCTTGATTAAGGGCGGCGGTCAACAGGAAAAATTTACCCATAAAACCGACAAAGGGCGGAATTCCCGCTAGGGCGAACAGACCCACCGCCAGAATCAGGGCGGCCACCGGGGCTCGCTGATAAAGGCCACTCATATCTTCAATCCGGACATTTTCCCCGGTCCTGGAAACATTGCAGATCACTAGAAAGCAGGCCAGGCTTATCACCACGTAACCAGTGGCATAATAAAGGGCCGCGGCATAACCGAAAACATCCAGAGTAAGCACTCCCATCAGGATGAAGCCCGCATGGGCGATACCGGAGAAGCCCAGCATTCTTTTAAGATCGGTTTGCACCAGGGCAGAAAGATTGCCATAAAACATTGAGACCACCGCCAAGATGATCAGCAAGGTGACCAGCGTGTCGCTGACAACGCCGGGGCCGGAGGCGGCAAAGGTGGAAATCTTGATCAGCATGGCGGCTGCGGCAATTTTGGGTAAAGTGGCGATAAAGGTGGTGGTCTCGTTGGAGGCTCCCTGATAAACGTCGGGAACCCAGAAGTGGAAGGGAAAGATCGCCAACTTGTAGAAAAAACCGCACATGAACATCACAATTCCCACCAAAACCACGGGATTATCCAGCATCCCGGTGAGAGCTGGAATCATTACGGCAAAGTGGGTGCTGCCAGTCATGGCAAAGAGATAACTCATGCCAAAGAGCATAATTCCACTGGCCACCACTCCAAAAATCACGTACTTGATCGCCGCCTCCATTTGAACCCGCAGGCCCTGGCGGTCGTCCCGCATCGGCACCATCAAATAAAGACAATAGGAGGAAAGCTCCATGGCTATAAACATGGTCAACAGTTCGGCACTGCTGATCATCATCATCAGGCCACTGACCGAACAGAGCATGAACATGTAATATTCCGGACGAATTTGGTGGCGAATGTCCTTTAGCTCCCGCCCGATAACTAGAACCGCAACCAGAGCCAAGGACAAAATCAGCTTGATGATCTGAGAAAAAAAAT
>BBPE01000740.1_pt2 | contig 11871 bp, 16 predicted proteins | sample 1344301 | NCBI WGS metagenome assembly BBPE01 (sample SAMD00019089, study PRJDB2971) | groundwater metagenome | isolation source: The Cedars highly-alkaline
CTTGCTTCGCCAATGGCCATGTCCATCGGTCAAAGGCAAAGCGGGTTGGCATAAGCGCGGCAGCATGGACGGTGGGGTGTCAGGCCCGGGCCTCGACAGCCTCGTGCCGGCGCTGCAGGAGCTTGGCGATCTCAAGCGCGTGGACAGCGCGGGCCGCGACGGGAGCATCGCCACGCGCCTGTTCCGCGCCGCTTGGGGTGCCCTTGCCGCGGGGACGCCGGCCGACGCGGTGTGCGCCGCCACCGTCGCACGCGCGCTCGCGGCGGCGCGGCAGGGCGACCTGGACTGCGTCGCGCTGCGGGCGGCGGGTTTGGCGCGTGCGGACGTCGCGGCCGTGCGCCGCGCCGCGTTCGAGGAGCTGGCGGCGCAAATCCCCGGTGCCGGGCGGTTCCGCGGCGGCCTCGATCATGGCCTCGCCGCCGCCGCGCCGTCGCCGTTCGTCGCCGCGCTCGAGGCGCAGCCGCGCGCCGGCGTCGCCTGCCCGGGCATGCCGCGGCGGCTCTTTCCGGCCGCGGAAGGCCACGCCGAGCATTGCCTCGTCACCGCCGTCTATGGTGCGCTCCTCGCACACCCCTAAGCGGCGGAGCCCACCACGGTCTTCGTCGCCGGCCTCGCGCACCACCTCCACAACGCGCTGCTCCCCGACAGCGGCTTCACCGGCGAGGTGCTGATGGGCCACCATCTCGCGCCGGCCTTCGCCGAGGCGACGCGCCAGGCCCTCGCGCAGTTGGACCCGCCGCTGCGGGCCCGCGTGGAGGCGGCGCGCGCCTGCCTGCCCGACGACGCGACGCCCGAGGGCCAGGCGTTCCGCGCCGCCGACACGCTCGACCGCGTCCTGCAGATCGCGTGGCACCTCCAGGCCGCGCGCGTCACGATGCGCGAGGTGCTGGTGGACATGGAGCTGGTGCACGACGGCCCGGTGAAGCGCTTCCAGGACCGCGTGCTGGCCGAGGCGGGGCTCGCGCCAGCGTGACGACAGAGGCGCGCTGGCACGGCCAAATCTGGCCCGTCATCGGCGGCATCCCCTACCTCCGCCTGGGCCGCGAGGCGCTGGCGGCGGCGGCGCATCAGGCGCAGGCGTTGGGCGACCGTGAGGCCGCACTTGCGCTGCTCCTCGCCGACCAGGACGATTGCTGGACGAGCGAGACCGCCCCCGTGGATGATTTGCGCGCCCTCGCGCGCGACTCCCACCGCATGACGCTGCGCGAGGCGATGGCCGCGCTGCGGTGGGGGCGCGTCGCCGACTACTTCGCGCACCGCTGCAGCGACCCGACCTTCCTGGGCCGGAATATGGGCCGGGTTGTCCTGACGCGGGCCAGCTCCATCGAAGCAGCCGAGCCGCCGATTTCGTTGCGGACAACTCCACGAAACTGGCGCCTGCGAGGTAGCTCAGCTAAATCAATGGCTTGCGCTTGAGGCGGCAGTCGTCGTGAATAATCCGGGTGAGGCGGATTGGTATGAGCAGGTCTATCCTGAACTGAATGGCGCGGCCCGGCACCGCTCAATCCGCAAGCCTCGCTGGTCGGGCGCGCCGCCGCGCGAGCTTCTGGAACAGGCCCGTACTGGCGATGATGGTGATGATCAGCACCCCGATCAGTACGACGGAGACCGGCCGAGTGAAGAGCGGCTCCAGGCTGCCATGGCTTGCGGTCAGCGCGCGGCGGAATTCGGCATCGGCCATCGGTCCCAGGATCAGCCCGAGCACCATCGGGGGTGCCGGTATGTTCAGCGCCCGCATCCCCCACCCAAGCAGCCCGAAGCCGAACATCACCCACACGTCGAACAGACGGTTGTTGACCGCGAAGCTGCCGACGATCGCCAGCAGCACCACCACCGGAAACAGGATCCAGGCGGGCACGGAGAGAATTCGCGGCGTGACCGTGGCGAGCATCAGCCCCATCACCAGCAGGCAGATGGCGGCGATGATCATGATCATCGGGATGATGGCGAAATATTGCGGGCTCTCGAGGAAGAACATCGGCCCGGGGCGCAGCCCGTGCAGCACCATGCCGCCCAGGATCACGGCCGTCACCGCATCGCCGGGAATGCCCAGGGTGAGCATGGGCACATAGGTGCCGCCGACCGCCGCGTTGTTCGCCGTCTCGGCACTGATCACGCCCTCCGGCGCGCCCTTGCCGTAGCGCTCCTTCTCCTTCGACATCTGGCGGTTGGTGCCATAGCTCACCCAGGCGGCGATATCCGCGCCCACACCGGGCAGGGCGCCGATGACCACGCCGATGATGTTGGCGCGCAGGATTGCCATGCGGTAGCGCCAGTAATCGCCGAACTTCGTCATCAGCCCGGTCACCTTGCTGGCCAAGGCCTGGCCCTTGGGTGCCGAGAGGGCGCGCAGCACTTCGGCCAGGCCGAACAGGCCGATCATCGCCGGGATGAAGGCGAGGCCCGCCGCCAGATCCGTGCTGCCATAGGTGAAGCGCTGATAGCCCCAGACGCTGTCCATGCCGACCAGCGCGATCAGCACGCCCAGAAAGGCGCCGATCAGGCCCAGCGCCATGGAGCGCCCGCACAGCGCCGCGCTGATCGCCATGCCGACCAGGGCCAGCAGGAAATACTCCCATGCCGCGAATTGCAGCGCGAATTCCGCAATGGCCGGGGCCACGGCAAGGAGCACCAGCGCGCCGAAGATCGTGCCGATGAAGGTGGCGACGGTGGCATAGCCGATCGCCTTCCCCGCCTCGCCGCGCTTGCACATCTCATGCCCTTCGAGGGCGGTGGCGGCGGCGGCTGGGCTGCCCGGCACATTGATCAGGATGGCCGATTGGCTGCCGCCATAAATGCCGCCGACAAAGACGCAGGTCAGGATGATCAGTGCATCAAGGGCCGGCAGGCCGAAGGTGAGGCCGACCAGCAACCCGACGCTCATCGTCACCGTGATGCCGGGCAGCATGCCGACCACGATGCCGCCCAGCGTGGAGACCGCGATCAGCCCGAGGAAATAGGGCGTGAAGAGTGGCGCGACGTGACCCCAGAAATCCACGGCTGGCTCCGAATCAGGGCAAGGGTGTCAGGAAGACACGGGTGAAGAGGAGATGGGTGAGTACCGGCAGGGCCAGGCCGAAGGTGATGATCAACAGCGCCTCGCCCCTCGTGGGGCGGCGGCCGAGCCCGGCCAGCATCAGCCCCACCGTGCAGAAGATGCCCGCGCCGACGAAGCCGATGGGCCGCATCAGCAGGATACCCGCCCCCACAATGGCAGCGCAGAGCAGCACCTGCGGCACGCTGCCGAGCGGCTCTTCCGGCGCCTCGGCCGGCGTTGCGCGCCAGCCCAGCCATTGCGGCACGCGCACCACCAGCACGATCACCGCCAGCAGCCCGATGGCGCCCGCGGTGATCGCCGGAAACAGCCCGGGTGCGGAGAGGTACTGCCCGGCGAACACCGGCATGCGCCAGCTTTCGGAGAAGGCCGCGATGGCAAAGGCGAGCATCACCCCCGCCACCGCGACATCGCGGCCCGGCATGCCAACTAGCTGCCCAGGCGGGGCAGGTTCACCAGGGCCGGATCGCGGTGGCCGCGCCCGGCGTCGAAAAGCATCCAGGAGATGCGCCGCGTCTCCCGCTCGGCATGGGCATTCGCTTCATCACGCACGAGGCGCGCGAGGACCAGGCCCGTGTCGTCGATGAAGCGCTGCGACGCGGGGTCGTTCGCCGCGCGCTGATAGGCCTGGGTGATGCGTTCGATCACCGGGGCCGGCGTGCCGCGCTTCACCGCCGGGCCGAACCAGCCACCCAGCGGGAGCATGTCGTCCATGCTGCGCAACTCGGGCGAAAGGCCAGGGACGTCGCCAAAGCCCGCGATGGTCGAAGGTTGCGTCGCGAAGTGAAAGAGCGGGCGGATGCGCCGGCCGATGATCAGCTCGCGCCCTGTGGCGGCGTCGGTTGCGATGATCGACACATCGCCGCGCAACAGGCCCACCTGGGCCGGCGCATGGCCGGGGAACGAGACATCGGTGTAGCGGACATTCTCCCGGCTGGTGAAGGCGGTCATCGCCACATGCCCCATGGTGCCGGGGCCGCCCGTGCCGATGACCAGCCGCCCATCCTGATCGCGCAGGTTGCGCAGGAAATCCGTCGCGTTGCGCAGCGGGCTGTCGGGGCGCACGGCGATGAAGGTTGTGGCGATGACGAAGACGCCGATCATGTCGAAATCGCGCCAGGAGCGGTCGGTCTGGCCGGTCGTGGGATAGGTACGGATGGCGTCGGTCTGCAGCAAGATGGTCTGGCCATCTGCCGGCTGGTCGAAGACATGTTGTTTGCCGACCGCGCCGCTGGCGCCCGTGATGTTCACCACGCCGATTGGCACGCCGAGTTCGCGCTGCATCATCGGAGCCAAGTGGCGGGCCGTGCGGTCGGTGAGGCCACCGGCGCCGAAGGGCACGACTATGGTGACCGGCCCGCGCGGGAAGGACCCCTGCGCGCGGAGGAAGGAGGGGGAAGCGAGAAGGCTGGCACCGGCCACGCCAGCCCCCAGCAGAAGACTGCGCCTTTGCATCTTGGATGATCTCCCTGGCGATTCCGGCGGGTTCTCCGACCCGTGGGCGGGGAGGTTGGCGTGACGAGCAAAGATTGCAAGCGGACACCTCCCGCATCCCTGAAGTTCGGCGCGCGGATCGTGCCCCAAGGCGTGGTGCAGGAGCTTTGCTCCTTAGCGGGCTGGTCTGCCGCGTCATCCCGCCACGGCGGGCAGGCGGACGGTGGGATGGTTGCTCACGGAGCCGATGGTTTCCAGCGTCGTGCAGCGTGCGCGCGGTGTGGCCCATTCGTCGGACTGCTCGAGGCGAATGGCGCCGATCAGGCGGGTGATGGCGGCTTCGTTGGGAAAGATGCCGACGACATCGGTGCGGCGCTTGACCTCGCCGTTGAGGCGTTCGACCGGATTGGTGCCGTGGAGTTTGGCGCGGTGCTCGCGCGGGAAGCCCATACAGGCCAGCACGTCGTGCTCGGCGGCGTCCATCAACGCGGCGAGCTTGGGCACCTTGGGGCGGAGCTGGTCGGCGACGCGGCGCCACGGGACGTGAGCGGCGGGGGCATCGGCTTCGGCGAAAGCGGTTCCGATCCAGGCGGAGACCAGGCGGCGCTGGGTCTTTCCGGCGTGCGCCGTGGCATTGCGCATGAAAGGCACGCGGCAGCGCTGCCAGGTTGCCCGCAGGACCTTGGTCACCGCGGCTTTCCGGCCCTCATGGGCGTCGGAGATCACCAGCTTGACGCCACGCGGGCCGCGGCGCGTGAGCGCGCGGCGGAAGTCGAGCCGGAAGGTCTCGGCCTCCGAGGCGCCGATGGCCATGCCGAGCACCTCGCGCCGGCCGTCGCTGTTCACACCCACCGCAATGGTCACGGCGACAGGGACGATGCGGCCGGCTTCGCGGACCTTCACAGAGGTGGCGTCGAGCCAAAGCCAGGGCCGTCGGCGTATACGCCGACCCCTCGATGGGTCGGTTCAGGAAATCCTGCACCCGGTCATCGATTTCGGCGCAGAGCCGGCTGACTTGGCTCTTGCTGACGCCCTCCATGCCCATGGCGCGGATCAAGTCGTCCACCGAGCGGGTGGAAATGCCTTGGATGCGGGCTTCCTGTGTCACCGCGGTGAGCGCCTTCTCCGCCGTCCGGCGGGGCTCCAGAAAGGCCGGGAAGCAGCTGCCCCGTCGCAGCTTCGGGATGCGGAGTTCAACGGTGCCGGCGCGGGTCTGCCAATCGCGCTCGCGGCAGCCATTGCGCCGGTTGATCCGGCTTTCGCTACGCTCGCCAGGGGCGGCACCGGTCAGGCCCGCCGTCTCCAACTGCATCACGCGATGTGCGGCAAAGCCGATCATCTCGCGCAGCAGGTCGGCGTCCGAAGACTTTTCCAAACGCCCGCGCAGGGCCATCGTGTCATCGGGGTGGTGTCCCGGTCAACGATTGAAGGTCGCGACAACCCAACCCTCCCAAGGATCACCGGGATGGCCGCAGGGGGCGCTCCGCCAGGGGCTTCGCTACGCACCCCAGGCTCTGTCGTCCCTGCACCACCGCACGGGACACGACCGTTGCGACCGTTGCGCGACCTCCGCCGCCGAGTCCGCGTCGCGCGGCAGCGTGACCGCGAGGGGCACGCGCCTACAGCAGCGCCTCGCCGCGCAGGACGGGCACGCAGGCGCCGCCGATGCGGCTCCGGATCGCGCCGTCCGCGCCGCGGGTCGCCTCGGCGCGGATGGCGGAGGGCCGGCCCATTTCCACCCCCTGCGGGGTGTCGAGCGCCAACCGCTCACCGCCACCGCCGTCGCGCGCGAGCAGCAGGCCGACCAGCGCCGCGGCGGCGCTGCCCGTGGCCGGGTCCTCCGCGAGGCCGCCGGCGGAAAGCCAGAACATCCGCGCGCGGCGCGCGCCCGGTCCCGCGCCCCCCTCGTGCAAAAGCAGGGAGAAGCGCCCGCCCGCGGTCGCCTCGGCCTCCCGGAACACCGACGGGTCCGGCGCGACGCCGGCGAGGGTGCCCGGCGCGAGTTCCGCGAAGACGAACTCCGCGCCGACGGAGGCGCGGGCCACGTGCCGCACCGCGCCCTCCGCGACGCCGGCGGCGCGGGCGATCAGCGCGGCCGTCGGGCCGGGCGAGACGGACAGGGGCCGTGGCGCCTCCACCGTGGCCACGCCCGCGGCGTCCACCGCGACGCGGACCAGCCCCGCGATCTCCTCGAAGCGCAAGGCGGCGCCGCGGCCCTCGGCGTGCAGCACCCAGGCCGTGCCGACATTGGGGTGGCCGGCGAAGGGCATCTCGTGGGTCGGCGTGAAGATGCGAACCCGCGCCGTGTTCGCGGGGTCGGCCGGCGGCAGGACGAAGGTTGTCTCGCTGTGATTGAACTCGCGCGCGAGCGCCTGCATCTCGGCGTCGCCCAGCCCCTCGGCCTCCGGGAACACGGCCAAGGGGTTGCCGGCGAAGCGCGCGCCGGCGAACACGTCCACGGTGACGAAGCGGAAGGCGCGGCTCATCCCGGCCCGACCTTCCGCTCGTAGTGCTTGTAGTACTTGTCCGTCACTTGGTCCGTCTTCACCACCACGCAGACGTCGGTCGTGTTGAAGTCGGGGTCGAGCACCGCGCCGTCGCCGACGAAGCCGCCCAGGCGCAGGTAGCCCTTGATGAGCGGCGGCAGTTCGAGCATGGCGCGCTTCGCGTCGTAGCCGCCCGGCTCGAGCCGCGACATGGCGACGTGGCGCGCCTCCAGCGCCCGCGGCCGAAGCTCCTCCGGCGCGAGGTGGTGCTGCGCGAGGTAGGAGAGCATCGCCGCGTTGGCGTCCAGGTCGAGGCCGGGCAGGCTCGCGCAGCCGAACATCAGCCCGATGTTGTGCTTGAAGACATAGGCCGCGATGCCGCCCCACAGCAGCTGCAGCGTGCCGCGCGTGCGGTAGGCCGCGTCGGTGCAGGACCGGCCGAGCTCCAGCAACTCGCCGCCCGCGAAGCGCAGCATCGGCGCGATGTCGTACTCCGCCTCGGAGTAGAAGCGGCCGAGCGCGCGCGCCGCGGGGCGGCGGATCAGCCGGTAGGTGCCGACCACGCCCTCCGCCCCCTCGCCGCGGTCGTGGTCCACGACGAGCAGGTGGTCGGCCACCGCGTCGAAGGCGTCGGCGTCGAGGCCGCTTGCCGCGGTCGCCGCGTCCGCCCTGGCGCCCATCTCGCCGTAGAAGACGCGGAAGCGCAGCGCCTGCGCGGCGCGCACCTCCCACGCCTCGGTGGCGACGCGCACGCCCAGGTTGCCCGCGCGCAGCTCGCCGAAGCCCGCCTCGGCGTCGAAGACCGCGGCGCTCACGTCTTGCGGCCGAACAGTTCGAGGCGGAGCTGCACCAGCTCGAACCCCAACCGCCGCGCGATCTTTTCCGCCAAGGCCTGGTGCTCCGCGTCCGAGAATTCGATGACCTTGCCGCTGTCCACGTCGATGAGGTGGTGGTGCTGCCCCCGGTCGGCGGGGTCGAAGCGGGCGCGGCCGCCGCCGAAGTCGCGGCGCTCCAGTATGCCCTTTTCCTCGAGCAGCCGCACGGTGCGGTACACCGTGGCCACGCTGATGCGCCCGTCCAGGCGCGAGGCGCGGCGGTAGAGCTCTTCCACGTCCGGGTGGTCCTCGGCGTCCGACAGCACGCGCGCGATCAGGCGGCGCTGGCCCGTCATCTTCAGGCCGCGCTCGACGCACAGCCGTTCGATGCGCGAGGGGTCGGGGCCGGAGGGGTCGGGCGGCGACCCCCCTTCGCGGTCCATCGCCTCAGCTGGCGGCGGCGGTGCGGGAACCCCGTCCGGCCGGCGTGGCGCCCGGCTTGCGCGGCTTCGTGCCGAGGCCGATCTGCTTGGCGAGCGAGGAGCGGTGCTTCGCGTAGTTCGGCGCCACCATCGGGTACTCGGGCGGCAGGCCCCACTTCTCGCGATACTGCTCCGGCGACATCTTGTAGGAGGTCTGCAGATGCCGCTTGAGCATCTTCAGCTTCTTCCCGTCCTCGAGGCAGATGAGGTAGTCCGGCAGGATGCTCTTCTTCACCGGCACGGCGGGCTGCGGCTTCTCCGGCTCCACCTTCGGCGCGGGCGAGCCCAGCGTCGAAAGCGTGCGGTGCACCTCTTGGATCAGCGCCGGCAGATCCGACAGCGAGACGGGGTTGTTCGAGACGTGGGCGGACACGATTTCCGCCGTCAGTCCGAGCAGGTCGGCGTTGGCTTGCATTTCGGGCATGGGGCCCTCCCTCGATTCGTGGTGTCCACTTTAAATACTGCCGGGTCTCGCTACGCCGCAAGGAGTATTGCGATGGAAACTTTGGGATTTTTTCCGGAACCGGACGTCTTGTTGGACGTGTCGGCCGAAACTTGCCCGATGACCTTCGTCCGCACCCGACTTGCCCTCGACCGACTGCCCGAGGGCGCGGTGCTGGCCGTGCGGTTCCGCGGCGAGGAGCCGGGCCGCAACCTCCCCCGCACCGCGGAGGAGCAGGGCCACGCGGTGCTGGTTCTGGAGGAGCTGGGCGACGGCTACGGCCGGCTCGTGCTCCGCAAGGGCAGCGCGAGCAGCAGCGCGTCGCGGCCCGCGCCGTAGTAGTTCCGCCGCCGGCCGCGCGGCGCGAAGCCGAGCGAGGCGTAGAGGCCGAGCGCGGCGGCGTTGCCCTCCGCGACCTCCAGGAACACCGCGTCGGCGCCCAGCACCGCGGCCTGGGCGCAGGCCCGCTCCATCAGCGCGCGGGCGAGGCCGCGGCGGCGCGCGGCGGGGCGGACGGCGACGGTCAGAAGCTCCGCCTCGTCCGCCGCCACGCGGGCGAGCAGGAAGGCGTCGCCGCCCCCGCCGACGAGACCCCAGGCGCCGGGCAGGGCGAGCATCTGGCGGATCGCCAGCTCGCCCCAGCCCTCGGCCGGCGGAAAGGCCTCGGAGTGGACCGCCGCGAGCGCGGCGGCGTCGCGCGGGTCGGCGGGCCGGATCACCGCACCGCCGGCGGTTCGACGTAGAGCGGACGCGCGGGGAGCGGCGGCAGCCCGCCCCGCAAGCGGCGCAGCGCGGCGCGGCCCGCGTCGCGGGCGCGGGGCAGGCGCAGCTCGGAGAGGGCGGGCGCGAAACCCCTTGCCGCCAGCCGCTCGGCGGCGAGCGGCGCGGCGTCGCCCGCCAACGTCGCCAGCCCCTCGGGCGCGGGCAGATCCGCGGGGGCGAGCGACACGGGCGGGCCAAGCGGCGCGCCGCCGCGCAGGCGCTCCAGGAAAAAGCCGCCGCGGCGCGTGTCGAGCACGGCCCAGACCTCCTCCGCGTCGGGCAGCCCCGCGGCCAGCGCCTCGCCGGTGGTCACGCCGAGGCACGGGCAACCGGCGGCCAGCGCCATCCCCCGCGCCAGAGCCAGGGCGGTGCGGATGCCGGTGAAGGAGCCGGGGCCGACCACCGCCGCGACCGCCAGCAGCTCCGCGCCCGCGGCCAGCGCGAAGACCTCCGCCGCCAGCTCCGGCAGCCGCGCGGGCTGGCCCTGCGCCACGTCCACCTCGCGCGCGCCGAGCAGCGCGCCGTCCGCGGCAAGGAGGGCGGCGGAGCAGCGGGCGAGGGAGGCGTCGAGCGCGAGCAGCACGGGCACCGCGCGGCTTTCCGGCCTGGGGCCGCGCGGCGCAAGGGGCGCTCGCCTTCCGGCCGGGGCGGCGGCACCATCGCGCCGCGACCGCCCGCCCGTGCGCCGAAGCACCGACCGAGATGAACCAGCGCCCCCACCCCGCCGCCGACCCGAAGATCGAGCGCGCCCTGGCGCGGCTCGCCCGCGACGCGGCCGGCGCGCCCTATTGGGCCTACGCCATCCGCGACCCGCTCACCGGCGACCGCCGCGACTGGACGACGGGCGACCCGATCCACGTCGGCCAGACCAACGACCCGGCGCGCCGCGCGCGGTGGCACGTCGCCTCGGCCTCCGCGGCCGAGGCGGGCGCGCCGCCGGACGACGACCAGGCCTTCGCCCGGTTCGCGCTGCGCGAGCGTCTCGCCACGATGCTGGCCGCCGGCCGCGCGCCCGCGTTCGAGCTGCTGGAGCCGGCCGCGACCCGCCTCGACGCGCTCGCCGCCGAGGCGCGCTGGGCGCGCCGGTTCCGCGCCGAGGGCTTCGCCGTCGCCGCGCCGGCGGACGACGCGCCGGAACTGGGCGCGACGGGCGTGCCGCTCGCGCGCGCCTGGTCCCTCACCCTGGCCGAGGCCGGGGAGGGGGGCGTGGGCCTCGCGCTGGCCTGCGATTCGTGCGGGACGGACCTCGCCGTGCCGCTCGACGCGCTCGCGGAGCGCAGCGGCCCTTCCGCGCGGCTTTCGGCGCTGCGCGAGGCGCTGGCCTGCCCGAACTGCGGCCGCGGCGACGCGCTGGCTCTGGTGCCGCCGGCGTAGCGATCAGTCGCCCGGTTCCAGCACCGCGTCGGCGGCGAAGCACCCCTGGCCCTCGGGCAGCGCCATCACCGGGTTGACGTCCGCCGAGCGCAGCCGCGGCTGCGACGCGCCGAAGACGGACAGCCGCGCCAGCGCGCGCGCCAGCGCCGCCACGTCCGCCTTCGGCCGGCCCCGCGCGCCGTCGAGCAGGGGGAAGCCGCGCAGCGAGCGGATCATCGCCTCCGCCTCCCGCTCGCCGAAAGGGCAGCGGCGCAAGGCGGCGTCGCGGAACACCTCGACGAACACGCCACCCAGGCCCACCATCGCGACGGGTCCGAAGGCGGGGTCGCGGACAAGGCCCATGGCGATCTCGACCGCGCCGGAGATCTGCCTGGCGACCAAGACCCCTTCGACCCGCGCGCCGGACGCGCGCTCGGCGGCGCGGGCGAGGAGCGTGGCGAAGCCTTCGCGCACGCCCGCCTCGTCGGCGACATCCAGCAGCACCCCGCCGATCTCGCTCTTGTGGGGGATGTCGGGCGACAAGATCTTCATCACCACGGGGAAGGCGAATTCGCGCGCGGCCGCGACCGCCGCCTCCGCCGTCGCGCAGGCGCGCTCGGGGACGGGCGGAATGCCGGCCTCGGCGAGGACGCGCTTCGCCTCCGCCTCCGCCGGGCTTTCGCGCGGGAGTTCGACCGCGCGCACCGCCGGCGGCGCGGAGGGCGGGGGCGCGGCGAAGGCGTCGCCAAAGCGGCCCATCGCGTGCAGCGCGACCACCGCGCGCGTCGGGTCCTCGAACACCAGGAAGCCGTCCGCCTCGTACTCCCGCACCATCCCTTGCGGCGCGATGACGGACAGCGCCCACAGCCGGTCCGGGTGCTCGCGCATCGCCGCGCCGAGCTGCGCGCGCATCTTCGGCGCGACCGTCCTGCTGCCGCCGACCTGGCTGAAGAAGGCGAGGCAGCTTTTGTACCCGCCCTCGCGCGCCAAGCACGACGAGAACTCGCCCATCGCCGAGGGCAGGTTGAAGGCCTGCGCGGTG
>BBPE01005120.1_pt1 | contig 11813 bp, 13 predicted proteins | sample 1344301 | NCBI WGS metagenome assembly BBPE01 (sample SAMD00019089, study PRJDB2971) | groundwater metagenome | isolation source: The Cedars highly-alkaline
TTAATCTGAATAACTAAAGTTGTTATTTCTTCTTTAATCAATTTAGGGTCATATTTAGGCCATTTGGTAAAAAAAATGCTTTTTGAATGACCTAATTTCCGCCAAAGCTCTTCAGTCAAATGGGGAGCAAAAGGAGAAAGCAGAATTAACATTTTTTCAACAACATCTTTGTCTAATTCTTTTTTGCGTTCTTGTCCAAGATTGACAAACTCCATAAAAGCGGAAATTATTGTATTGAATTTTGTCGCTTCTAAATCATTATCTATTTTTTTATTAAGCTTGTGCAAGGCTCGTAAAACATCCGGGCATGCTTTTGCGGCACCAGAAATTTTAGAACATAATTTCCACACTTTTTCTAAAAAGCGATAAACTCCTTTTACTCCTTGGGTATTCCAAACAATGGCTTGATCAAAAGGACCCATAAACATCTCATAAATTCGCAAGGTGTCTGCTCCGTATTTTTGGACAATATCATCAGGGTTAATAACATTGCCAAAAGATTTTGACATTTTTCTGCCATCTTCCGCTAAAACTATGCCGTGGGAAGTTCGACGTTGATAAGGTTCTGGTTGAGAAACTATCTTAATATCAAAAAGGAACTTATAAATAAAACGGGAATATAAAAGATGTAAAGTAGTATGCTCCATTCCTCCGTTATACCAATCAACTGGCAGCCAATATCTTATTTTTTTAGGACTGGCTAATTCTTTATCATTCTCCGGGTCGCAATAACGGATGTAATACCAATTAGAACCTGCCCAGTTTGGCATGGTGTCGGTTTCTCTTTTTGCGTCTCCCCCGCATTTTGGACATTTGGTATTAACCCAATCAGAAATTACTGCCAGAGGCGATTGACCGGTTCCTGTTGGCTGATATTTCTCAACAAAGGGAAGTTCTACCGGTAAATTTTTCTCCGGAACCGCAATCCACCCAGGGTTTAATAATTCCCCTTCATTAAATTCATTATTTTTGATTTTTGATTTTTGATTTTTGATTTTGACCGCGCAGTTTTCGCAGAAAACAAGCGGGATTGGTTCGCCCCAATAATGCTGCCTGGAAAAAACCCAATCCCGCAATTTATATTGAACTGTTTTCCTACCAAAACCATTTACTTCTAACCATTTAGTAATTTTTTCAATCGCCTCTTTTGACTTTAATCCGGTAAATTGTCCAGAATTAACCAATCTTCCATAATTAACAAAAGCCTCTTTGGAAATATCTCCACCCGAAACAACTTCTTTAATCTTCAATCCATATTTTTTAGCAAAATCATAATCCCGGTAATCGTGAGCCGGAACAACCATTATTGCTCCCCCGCCATAAGTTGCTATTGCATAATCGCCAATCCAAATCGGGACTTTTTCGTTATTGGCGGGGTTAAAGCAATATGAGCCGGTAAAAACTCCTGTTTTTTCTTTCTCTATTTTCTCTCTCTCAAAATCACTTTTCTTTTTTGCCTCAACAATGTATTTTTCTATTTTTTCTCTGTTTTTTGCAGTAATTAACCCTTCAACCAAAGGATGCTCGGGAGCAAGTACAATAGCTGTTGCTCCAAAAAGAGTATCAGTTCTGGTGGTAAAAACTTTTATCTTTCCCGGAGAACCCACAACCTTAAACACAATCTCCGCGCCATAACTCTTTCCAATCCATTCTATCTGTTGAGCTTTAACTCTGTCCGGATAATTGACCTTTTTTAAATCATCTATGAGGCGGTCTGCGTAAGCTGTAATTTTTAGCATCCATTGTTTTAATGTCTTTTTTCCAATAATAGCTCCGCAGCGCTCGCAAGCGCCGGAAACCACTTCTTCATTAGCCAAGCCAATTTTACAAGAAGGACACCAATTAATTGGTATTTTTGCCTGATAAGCCAATCCTTTTTCAAAAAGTTTAAGAAAAATCCATTGAGTCCATTTATAATATTTAGGGTCGGTAGTATTAATTTCCCTGGACCAATCAAAAGAAAGACCCAAACTTTTAACCTGTCTTTTGTAATTAGCAATGTTTTTCTCAGTAGCGACCTGAGGATGAATTCCGGTTTTGATTGCGTAATTTTCAGCAGGTAATCCAAAAGCATCCCAGCCAAAGGAAAACAAAACATTATATCCTTCCATTCTTTTTTTTCTGGCAACAGCATCTAAAGCAATGTAAGGACGACAATGCCCAACATGAAGGCCTTCTCCTGAAGGATAGGGAAATTCAATTAAAATGTACTGCTTTTTTCCTTGGCCATCTTTAGCCTGATAGAATTTATTCTTTTCCCAATATCTCTGCCACTTCAGCTCTATTTTTTGCGGGTTATAATTCATAAATAAATAATTAGGTGGTTCTCATCGCGTCTAAAAAGGCTTTTGCCGGTATTCGAATCTGTCCTAAAGATTTCTTTTTCATCTTTCCCTTTTTTTGTTTTTCCAATAGTTTTCTTTTCCTGGTATAATCCCCTCCATATAAAGGAGCGATTACATCCCGGCGAAACGAACTAATTGTTTCTCTGGCAATAATTTTTCCGTCAATTTTTGCCTGCAGAGCAACGCTAAAAATTTGTCGGGGAATAACGGTCTTCAACTTTATTAAAAAATTCCGCGCTTCTCTCTCTGCTTTTGCCTTTGGTAAAATCATAGCCAAAGACATTTCTTCTTTATTGTTTATTAAAAAATTAACTTTAACTAAATCAATTCTGCCGTATTCGGATAATTGATAATTCATTGAAGCAAATCCCTGACTTAAACTCTTCAATTTTTCATAAAAATCAGTAATTATTTCTCTTAATGGAATTTCCGTTCTTAAAATTAGTCTATCTTGGCCTAGAGAAGTTGTTTCTATTGCTGTTCCTCCTCTTTGTTTTATTAATTCGGAAATACGGCTTAGGTATTTCAGGCTAGTCATTACTTCTAAAAAAACTTTTGGCTCTAATGTCTCGCTGATTATTGCCGGGTCAGGCCAATCAAAAGAAGAATAAACTATTTCTTCTTTTTTATTGGTTAAAATTACTTTATAAACTACATTGGGCGCGGAGATAACCAGTTCAATTTTAAATTCTCTTTTCAGTCTTTCAATTACAATCTCGGCATGAAGCAACCCTAAAAATCCACATAAAAACCCTCTTCCAAAGATTGGCTTTTTTTCTAATTGATAAAACAAAGAAGCATCATTCAGCTTTAATTGACTAAGAGCGCTCTTTAACAAATCAAAATCTTTGCTCTTTTCTGGATAGACGGTTAAAAAAACAAATGGTTTTGGCTCTTTATAACCGGACAAGGGCATAATTTTTTGGCCCAATAGCTTAAAATCCCTTAAAGTAGTTATGGTCTCTCCAATTCTTATTTTCTCTATTTCTTTTATTCCGGTGGCAATATATCCTATTTCTCCGGCTTTTATTTCTTTAGCAGGCATTAATTCGGGAGAAAAAGTACCGACCTGTTTATTTTTACTCTTTACCTTGCTGGTTAAACAATATATTTCCTCTCCATTTTCAATTTTGCCTTCTAAAACTCTTACATAAACAATAACCCCCTTAAAAGAATCGTATTTTGAGTCAAAAACCAAACATCTTAAAGGTTTATTTAGTTCATTAATTCCGTCAGGGCCGGGAATTTTGGTAATTATTAAATCTATCAATTTATCAATGTTAATTCCTTTTTTTGCGGAAATTTCCAGAACTTCATTAGCATCCCTTTTTAAAACATTCGCTATTTGCTTTTTTGTTTCTGTTGTTTGCGCTTGGGGCAAGTCAATTTTATTAATAACCGGGATTATAACCAATCCTTGTTTTTGCGCCATTTCAAGATTAAAAATAGTTTGGGCTTGAATCCCCTGGGTGGCGTCAACCAATAAAACAGCTCCCTCAACAGCGGCCAGCGCCCTTGAAACCTCGTAAGAGAAATCAATATGCCCTGGCGTGTCAATTAAATTTAAAATATATTCCTGTCCATGTTTTTTATAACTTAAACGGCAAGGATGCATCTTTATGGTAATCCCTCTTTCCCGCTCCAAATCCATCATATCAAGATACTGCGGCCGTATTTTATTTCTGGGAATAGTATTGGTTATTTCCAGAAAACGATCGGCTAAAGTTGATTTTCCATGGTCAATATGGCTGATAATTACAAAGTTTCTAATATCTTTCATTTTTGAACTTCTCAATATCCCCTACTCCGCGAATAATTTCCTGGCGTTGGTCGTGGTGCATTCTGATATTTTGGTATAGTTTGTCTTTTTTATTTTAGCGATTTTAGTCGCTATGTGTTTCAGATAGAGGGGTTCATTGCGACCTTTTATCTGCGGAGGAGTCAAATAAGGACAATCGGTTTCAATTAAGATTTTATCCAGGGGCATTTTTTCAATAGTTTCGTTCCATAAATTCATCTTGAAAATCAAGCCGTTAAAACCTAAATAAAGCCCAACCTCCATATATTGTTTCGCTTCTTCCCATGTTCCGGTAAAACAATGGATCACGCCTCTGGCTTTAGAATCTTGAATCTGAAATCTAGAATATAGAACTTCAAGAAGGTCGCTATGCGCAAAACGGCAGTGAAAAATTATTGGCAAATTTAATTCTTCTGCGAGCTTCATTTGCTGAATAAGAACTTGTTTTTGTTTCTCTTTGAATTGCTGAACTCTTGTTTTTGTTTTTGGCTTCCAGTAATAATCCAAGCCGATTTCGCCAATTGCTTTTACTTTAGTAGAAAGGGCTAATTCTTTGTATTTGTTATAGTCAAATTTTTCCTCTTGAGTCTTAAATTGAATTTCTTCCGGATCAATTTTTATTTTCACCAAGCCGGTTTCCAAATGAATAGGATGAAGCCCGATAGCGGCATAAACTCCTTTTTCGTATTTCTCTGCGATTTCTATTGCTCTCTTGCTGGTAGTATATTGCGAACCAACATTGAACATCCAAACATCATTGGCAAGGGATCGTTGAATTACCTCATCAAAATCATCTTTATAATCATTAAAATTTATATGAGCATGCGTGTCTATCAACATATTTTTTAAAAAACCGCTTGTCTACAAAATCACTGCTTGTTCCTCTTTTCTTCTTTTTAAGAACTCTCTTGAAAATTCAAACAAAATTCCAGCCAAAGGAATGGCTAAAATTGCGCCCAAAAATCCCCAGAGCGCGCCGCCAACAGCTAAAGACACTAAAACCAAAGCTGGGGGCAAGTCAACGAATTTTTTAGTTAAAATCGGCATTAAAACATTATTTTCCACTTGTTGGATTAAAATAAAGATAATTAAAATAAAAACCGCCTGAAATAAATTTTCCAAAGCAACAACGATAAAAATTATTGCTCCGCTGATAATGGGCCCAGCAATTGGAATAAAATTAAAAATACCAGCCATCAGGCCTAAAGAAAAAGGATGACTTACGTCTAAAAGCAAAAAAGAGAAATAACAAGCCGCGCCAACAAACAAACACGCTAAAACTCTTGACAGAAACCATCCGCTAATTTTACTCTGACACCTTGACCAGAGGGACAAACTGTAAGCTTCATATTTTTTAGGACAAAGGACACTTATTACTTTTTCAGCTGCTTTCTCTTCCAAAGAAAGAAAAGCGGCAATGGAAAGAATAAAAATAGTCGCCATTACTCCGCCAAAAATAGCGAAAATAACGCCAAAAATATCAGCAGCCATTTCTCTTAAGGTTGCCATAAAAGCTTCCGGGCTTTCAAAAGCTTTAATCCCAAACTCCCCCATATAAGGGGCAATTTTTTCAAAATAATAAGGATGGTAAGGAATAGCTTGAATTAAATTGTCAAGCTCGGCAATTAATAAATGGGACGCTAAATAAGTCAATAAACCTAAGATTCCAAAAATGCCAAAAAAATAAATAAACGCAATGGTTATTATCCGGGGAATTCTTTTTTTCTGAAAAAAATCAATAGCCGGATTAAACAAGATTGAAATAATAAGGGCAAAAATAAACCATATCAAAATATCCCTAATCAAAAAAAGGGTATAAAGGCAAATAATAGCGATAGAAACTTTCAAAATCGTTGCCCAGGAAATGTCTAACAGTTTTTCGTTATTCATAAAAAATTAAATTTTAAAGTTTCAATAATTGTTGGAACTTTGACCTATCTTCAAACGGGCCAATTAAAGCCAGATTTAATTTGCTAGGTCTAAAAATATCTTTGGCTGTTTTTAGAATATCATTTTGAGAAACTTTATCAATCTTTTTAAAAATTTCTGCTTGAGTTAAAATCTTTTCTTTCAAAATTTCCTGAACAGCGCAAAAAGAAGCTTGAGCGTCTGAAGCCTCCAAAAGCAAAGCTGTTTTTCCTTTAATATAATCTTTTGCTTTTTTCAATTCTTTTTCAGGAACTTTTTTTTGAGAAATTTTTTTATATTCTTTCAAAATAATTGTTATCGCTTTTTCAGTATTTTTATTATCCACTCCGATTTGGCTAACCAAACAACCAGTGTCGGGATTCGCTTCAGTATCGGTTCTTACATAATAAGCAATCCCTAATTTTTCCCTTATCTCTATAAAAAGCCGCGAACTCATCATTCCTCCCAAAATTATTCCTAAAATTTCCTGAACGTATTTCTGCGGATGAAAAATATTATAAGCCCTTACGCCCAAACAAAGATGCGTCTGGTCGGTTTTTTTAAAATGCAAAAGGCAGTTTGGCTTGAATTGTTTTTCTATTACGGGAAATCCTTTTTTAGGTTTCTTAATATTGATTTTTGAAAAATATTTTTTAACTTTGGCTAAAATCTTTCTCTCTTCTATTCTCCCTGCCAAACAGCAAATCGTATTAGAAGCCGTGTACTGGCTTTTCATATAATTAACAAGGGCTGTTCTGTCTATTTTCATTACACTCTCTTTGGCGCCTATTACATCCCAACCAGCCGGCTGGTCGCCATATAATAATTTATTCCATAAAGTATGAATATAGCTCATTGGATGGTCAAAATACATATTAATCTCTTCAATAATGACTCCTTTTTCTTTTTGAATCTCTTTGGTCGGCAGTAAAGAATTTAAATAGATATCAGAAACCCAATCCAAAGCAATATCTGTTTGAGAGGCGGATACCTTGGCAAAATAACCAGTATATTCTTCTGATGTAAAAGCATTATAAATACCTCCAATCCTATCCAGGGTTTCGGCAAGCGCTATTGCCGAGGGCCTTTTCTTTGTCCCCTTAAAATACATATGCTCTAAAAAGTGAGAAATACCGCTTACTTCTTTGGTTTCATATTTAGAACCAGTCCTGACTAAAATCAAAACCGTTACTGCTTGAGTGCTTTTCTGCGGCACAGTAATAATTCTTAAACCATTTTTAAGGATAGTTTTACAAAACATAAAAACATCCCAGAACATATTTTAGGAAAAAGATGCCTGGTTTTTATTTGTTATTAGGAAATCATTAGAAAACCTTCTGTTCAGAAATAGCGACGGCTAAAATCTGCTTTATCGCTACAACAAAAGCAGCCGCAGACATAAAGGTTAAAATCTGGCCCAAAATTTTCACTGGTGCCTGGGTTAATCCGCCAATCTCCAAAATAGCTACTCCAATAATCAATAAAGCAATTACTGAAACCAGAAAAGAAACGCTCTCTTTCTCTTGAATATTAATAAGCCCAACAATTATTCCTAAACCAAAAAGCAATATTCCTATTTCCGGAATAACAAACAAAGCAGACAAAATAGCTAATATTATTCCGCCAATAAATGCCCATCGGCCAATCATAATTATATTCATAATATTTTACTCCGTTAAAAAGCTACATTACTTCTAACTTTCTAACAGGGTTTAAGGTTCTCGACCTTTTAATTGCCTTCTTGCTAATTCTTACATACTATTCAACCACTTTGGCAGCAATTTTCGCTCGACCAAGAATTTTTAAGAGACGTTCTTTCGCTTGCTTCTGTTTGTTTCACTACCAAAAAGGTTATCAACTAATTCTTATATTTTACCTTAGATATTTTTGTTTAGCAAGAGAATGTTCTCTTAAACTTACGCTAAATATGGTCTGGCTTTCAGGGGTAGAGAGGAAAAACAGATACTCGCTTGCTTGAGGATGCACTGCTGCTATTATACTTTCAAGTCCGGGATTGGAAATCGGGCCTATTGGCAGACCTGGATAAATATAAGTATTATAAGGCGACTCAATTTCCTTGCCTCTGCCAATCTCTCTTCTCATTTCTTCAAAAGTCCAACCATCTTTTTCCCGTAAAATGTAAGCAATTGTGGCGCAGCTTTGCAATCGTTTATTGATATTAATTCTTTCCCAGAAAATTCCTGAAACAATTTTTTTATCTTGAAACCCTCTTACCTCTTTTTCAAGCAAAGAAGCCATAATAACAATGTCAAAAACCCCCTTCTCTTGCCGGGTAATTTCTTTAACTAATTCTGAAGTAAGTTTTTTATCAAAGTTGCTTAGTATTTCTCTAATAATTTCTTTGGTAGTAGCTAAATAAAAAAACTGATAAGTGTCAGGGAATAAAAATCCCTGAAGCCCTCTTTGTTTTGGGACATCCCTTAAAAAATCAAACTCGTCCTGAAAATCAGAAACTTTGAACTGGGCAAAATTCATTTCCCTATCAAATGCTCTAGAAAATCTTTTTTCTATCTCTTGAAGGCGAAATCCTTCGGGAATAGTTACTTTTATTTTCTTCACCTCGCCAGCAGCCAATTTCATTATAATCTCTGAAACACTCATTGCCGGACTTAAAAGGTAGGCGCCGGCCTGAAGCTTTTTAAAATTATTGGTAAAAATTCCATAGACATTAAAATACAAACTATCTTTAATCAGCCCTTGTTTTTCCAGATTGTTGCTAATTTCTAAAAAACCTTGGCCAAATTCAATTAAAAACAATTCTTCCCTTATTGCTTCCCTGTCTTTTGGCAAATAAATGCCAGACCAAAGAGAAAATCCTAAACCAAGAAAGCAAAAAAATATTAAAAAAATTAAAAAATTCTTCATCGATTAATTAAAGGCACAAAGGCAAAGCCGGGATATTCATATTCCTCAAATTTTGTTTCTCCTTTTTTAATAAAAAGCCAAATTGATGAGCCAATCGGCGCCACAATTCTGCCGCCAATTTTCAATTGCTCTTTCCAGGCTCTTGGCGCAGTTTCAGCCGAAGCTGAAACCAAGATCTTATCAAAAGGCGCTTCTTCGGCATAACCCTTTGACCCATCAGCGCAAATACAATCCACTATCCTTTTTTCCATAAAATTGTATTTGGCCACATTTTGTTCTCCGATTTTTTTTAATTCAAGGATAATTTCTATTGCAAGAATTTTACCGTTTAAGTCTTTAAGTTTTGAATTTTGCTTATTTGAATTTGAAATTCGTTTGTCCTTTGGAATTTGTAATTTGGAATTTCCCTTCTGGCTCACAATGTGAGCTAAAAGGGCTGTTGTCCAGCCAGAACCAAACCCAATATCTAAAATTTTATCCCCGGGTTCTGGTTGAAGCTGTTCTAGCATAAAAGCAACCACTAATGGTTGGGAAATGGTCTGGCCAAAACCGATTGGCAAGGCATTATTCAGCTCTGCAAGATTCTCTGCGTCCTTTGGCATAAAGTCCTTTCTCTTAATCTTTTTGAAAGCTGTAATTATTCTCGGAGTTTTTAACCAGCCCTCTTTAACTAATTCTTCAATAAGCGCCATAATTTTTGCCAAAGATTAATTCGGTTTAGAAAAAGAATCCCGTCTAAATGGTCAATTTCGTGCTGAAAAACCCGAGCTGGGAGTCCTTCAGCTTTTATTTGAATTTCTTTTCCTTCTATATCAAGGGCTTTAATTTCTACTTCTCTTGCTCTTTTTATTTTCAAAAAAAGCCCTAGGAAGCTTAAACAACCTTCTTCAGCTATTTCAGTTTCTCGGCTCTTTTTAATAATCTTCGGATTGATAAATACCTGCATTTCTTTTTCCATCTGAACCGCGATAACTCTTTTTAATTCTCCAACCTGGGGAGCGGCTAATCCTATTCCTTGATTCTTTACCATTGTTTCTTTCATATCTTGCCCAAGTTTTCTTATATTAGCGGTAATTTCCTCCACTCTCTGGCACTTTTTTCTCAAAATCGGATTTGGATATTTTTTTATTTCTAAAATTGCCATATTTTACTCATATCTCAAAGCGTGCATTAGCTTGAGTTTGGCTGCCTGGCGGGCCAGCAAAAAACCAGAAACAGAGCCGACTAAAAAAGCGAAAACCAAGCCAAAAATTACAAGCTGAGGCGTGATTGATGCCTCTAAATCATCATCGCTCAATTTTAATCCTCCTATCATAGTAACCATAAAATCAGCAAATTCGCCGGGCATAATCATAATCACATCCCCGCCCACCATTTTTAATTGTTTTTCAATAGAATTTCTCACCCCCTCGCTTAAAGAAACCATTGAAATAATTAAAAAAACGCCAATAACTATGCCAAGAATGGTTAGCCAGCTTCTAATTTGCCTTGATCTAAGATTCCTTAAAGCAATTTTGAAATAATCTATAAACATTTTAAATTTGTTTTAAAATTTCAAGATATTCATCGGGCTCAATACGTAAAATTCGAAGATTGTTTCGAATAATAAAAACCGGCAGCTCTCTTTCTCTGGGAATAACTACCGGACGTTTTAAGTCTTCTCGCCAATAAATTCGATGGTCTCCCTTTTCTCTTTTAAGGTGGCAACCAATGAATAAAAGAAATTTTTCAAATTTTCTCCATGAAATCGATATTAAATGAGCCATACATTATTTTGCTGGCACTTGAACCATTTGTAATTCCTGAGAAATCAGTACTGGTGGATTCCATTTTGCTTGAACCCGTTTCCAGCCCAAATCTCGCAAAACTTCATCCAAAGTACCTTTTTTAATAAGTTCTTCAAAAAAGATATTAACGATTTCATCAAATCGTCTTTTAACTTCTTCATAGCTTTTTCCAGAAGTAGATAAATCAAGAACTGGCGTATAAGCGACATATTTTTTACCTTCTCGAAGAATAGAAACAGGAAGTTTAAAATTTAACATAAGTTTTCTCATATATTCTATATAATAACAAAGCAGGTAAACTTGTCAAATTCTATAAAAATTTTGAGTATCATACAAGCTGACCGTCTTTTATGTTGATTATTTTCTGGCTGTAGCTGGCGATATTGGAATCATGGGTAACTACTATAATTGTCTTTTGTTTTTTTTGGTGAAGTTCGGTCAAGATTTCCATAACCTGTTTTCCTGTTTTGCCAATACCTGCCCTGCTTTCACCTCTTAGCCAACCTCTATTTTTTTAGACATTGGTCAATTTATTTTTTTATTTTTATCTTTTTTAATTAAAACCCTGCGCCAGTCTGAATAAGAAAAAATACCCTGAAAAATCAACCCTCCTAAAAATCCGAAAGAAAAATGGGGAAAAGGCAGAAATTGATGCCAAAGAGCAAAAATTAAAACCATTAAACCCAATAGCCAATGATGTAAATGCAGCCGATAATCACCAACATTAAAAGCAATTGATTTTATTTTTCCGGGACAACCGGTTTGCTTCCCTGAAAGAAACTTGGTAATAAAATAACCAAAAAGGGTTCCGAAATAAATTTCCAGCGAAACCAAAGCCAAAGGAAGCCCTAAAAGAACTTTTGATTTTTTAATTTTTCTAATGTTAATTTTTTTATATAACATAACTATCTAAGTTCTAACACATATTTCTTAAAATTTCCAACAAGACGGGTCTGCCAGAAAAGGAACCTGAATCCCCTTCAAATTTGACGGGGGTACCAGGACTCGAACCTGGAAAATGGGTTTTGGAGACCCACAGTTTGCCAATTAACTTATACCCCCGCGAAAAAAGCGCTATGTTAAAGACCG
>BBPE01012801.1_pt1 | contig 11801 bp, 5 predicted proteins | sample 1344301 | NCBI WGS metagenome assembly BBPE01 (sample SAMD00019089, study PRJDB2971) | groundwater metagenome | isolation source: The Cedars highly-alkaline
TGAAGATAATATGATGTAAATATATAATTGTAGATGATAAAAGTTTATTTTAAAAATAATATGATATACATATATAATTGTAGATCATGAAGATAATATGATGTAAATATATAATTGTAGATGATAAAAAGTTTATTTGAAAAATAATATGATGTAAATATAATCTATTAATAAATATTATTAAAAATAAGTATTAAAAAGAATATTTTAATACTTAAGATAAACTAATTGGAGAATGTATATGTGAAACAACTGTATGATAATATTACTTAAATAAGATGTAAATAATTATGTGTGAACAAGATTTATTTATCACGACATAGATATAATGATATGTGATGAAACATTAAAAATATTATTTAAAAACAAATAAGTTTACATTTTGTAGGTTCCCCGTGAAGAGAACCTCTCTTACAAAAGTCCTATAAATAATAAATAATAAATAATAAATATTCTTTAAACATAAATTATATTTAAAGATAAATAATAAATAATAAATAATAAATATTCTTTAAACATAAATTATATTTAAAGATAAATAATAAATAATAAATAATAAATAATAAATAATAAATATTAAATAATAAATAATAAATAATAAATAATAAATAATAAATATTAAATATTATTACATAATAAATAATAAATAATAAATAATAAATAATAAATAATAAATATTATTACATAATAAATAATAAATATTCTTTAATCATAAATCATCTTTAAAGATAAATAATAAATATTCTTTAATCATAAATCATCTTTAAAGATAAATAATAAATAATAAATATTTTTTAATCATAAATCATCTTTAAAGATAAATAATAAATATTCTTTAAACATAAATGATATTTAAAGATAAATAATAAATATTTTTTAAACATAAATAATATTTAAAGATAAATAATAAATATTTTTTAAATATAAATGATATTTAAAGATAAATAATAAATAATAAATAATAAATGTTCTTTAAATATAAATGATGTTTAAAGACAAATAATAAATATTTTTTAAACATAAATGATATTTAAAGATAAATAATAAATATTTTTTAAACATAATATGAAATAGAACAAACTATAAGAGATGTATTATATGATTTAACTATAGACAAATTAATTGAAACAGTATATTATGATCTCGAAAAATTTAATAAAGCGGTGTCTATGTTGCGGATACGTCGTATAGGTACACATGATAGAGTTTCTTATTTTATTCAAAAACTTGTTAATTATTTAAAAGATAATATATCAAATGATGTATATAAATATATAACCAATAGTAATTAAATTGTAGTTTTGATAAATCTATAATAACATTATAGGTAATTATAGGTTTTACATTAATTAATGTAAAATATATGGTATTTATCATAAGATAATAATTATATTTTACATTAATTAATATATGATATTTATCATTATATAATAATTATATTTAATAAATATAGACTATTATTTTTATATAAGTGTCTAATATAGTGTTGTATTTTATTTACATAAAATATAAGTATGTTACTATATAATTTAAATAAAATTCATAAGCGCATAAACTATAATCATTAACATCTATTTAAAATTTTATATATGGCAATTAATAATAAATATATAACTACATAATCTAAATAAAACATATGTAGACCATTATATATAGATACAAAATGTATTTTATAAGGAGATAATAGACTGTAAATAATAGATAAGTAATCAATTAAAAGTGGTACAATAAGTGTAGTAAAATAAATTTTAAATGAACATATTAATTGTACAAAGTTGCGTATATTTTTAGATTTATTATTATGTTTAATATTTGATGATAAACGTTTAATACATACATAAAATACAAAATTAATAAACATAAAAAATAAAAGATTAACAAAAAGAGCGTTATTTTTACTTAAACAATATAATGAATATAAATTAGTTAAAATAGAACACGAGAAAATTATATGAGCAATCTCAAAATCTCTAATATTTTGTTTTACTATAAAATATTTATTTGAAATGCCTTTTGTAGTTATAATTCTATACATTAAGCTTCCGCATATAATAAATAAACTAAAATAAAATATTAAATGTGGTGTTAAAGCTAAATTTTTTATTATTGATAGTTTAGATAATAAACTACATTCTTTAGGTACAAATAGGTCATATTGTGATAATGGAAAGAAATATTTAATCACAGGATAATATTCAGATTTAAATAAACATTCAAAATTATATAACAAAAATAAAGGTGTTGTTATTGATAATAAAATCAATAAATATGAATAGCAAGTTGTTAACATTTTTAACATTATTCTATTTTTTTAGATTATTTTATTAATATGTAGTATTTATTTATATATTTTAAATTTATATAAAGATATTACATATTACCATAAATAAGTAAAATATAGATATTCATGTCTATATTTTACTTATAAATAAAAATATATATTACTTATATAATATATAAATATAGATATAAATACTCACTAATTTATGTATAAATATTTTACTTATGTAAATATCTACTTATTTATGGATATATATAAATATTTTACTTATATAATATATAGATATAAATATTTTACTTATGTGTTGCATAGATATGAATATTTTACTCATTTGCTACGTATATGATATTTTATAAATATTTTAATTATTTATTACGTATATGGTATTTTACTTATTCGTTACGTATATGATGTTTTATACATATTTTAATTATTTGTTACGTATGTGGTATTTTAATTATTTGTTACGTATATGGTATTTTATATTTAATAAATATATATTTAAAAAATATATATTTATTAATATATAATAAATATATATTTTTTAATATATATATATATTAAAAAATATATAATATAGATATATTTTTGTAATAAAGAAAGTTAATGAGAATTACACAGAAACAATGAATAAATAGTATTAAGAAAGTTTAATAAATTGAGAAGATAAAGGAACACGCCATGAATTAACGATACTTGATCGATCAGCTAAAATTTGTATACTAATGTTTTGTATATTAACATTATTAGTATTATATTCATAAAAAATACCATCAGTAGCAATTAAATTAGTTATTGCAATTAAATTATTATCAGAACGTGAAATATGTAAGACAGCACCATTTTCAAAATTAGATAGAGTAGGTAAAGTAATAGTATAAATACCAGCTGGTTGAGAAGCGAAATCTAAAATAAGATAATGATCAGAATTTTGTACAATATAAGATGTATTTATAATTTTATAATTAATAGACATACTACCACCAAATTTTGCATTTTCACGTACATTAATCATACGAGAGTTAACCATACCTGTACCTTGACCCTCAGTAACAAATATTTCAGTTGAAAATACAGAAGGTGAAGTAATTTTTTGATTAATAAAGACTTCTTCAGCACCAAGAATACCCGTAATATTTGTAACACCGGTTCTTGATTCAATATTACCAATTCGTCCACCTCTAGCAACTACTTCATTATCAACAATAATATTACTACCAACACCTCTTTGACCATTATTAATAGATTGTAATTTTAAATCACCAATATCTGTAAAATTTGAAATAGTGTTAACACCCTTAACATTATCACCATTTTTAAATTCTATAAAACCATCTGTACTTGAATTTGTATATAATGACGAAAAAGTTGTTTTTGATTTAGTATTTGAAGGATTATCAATGAGAAATACCACACCATTTGTAAGATTTGAAATATTAAAATTTTGAAATGTTGCATTTACTATATTATCACTATTCTCATATTCTATAATATTTAATGAACTGTTACTATTTCCCTCAAAATTTACTGTTGTTGTTGGTACATCAATTTTAATTGTTGGATTATTTAAAAATCCCATATATATTAAAGAATTTTCACTATTATTATTTAATTTAAATCCTATTTGAGTTTCATTTATTGTATATCTTTGTGATGCATTTAATTTACCATCGTTTATACCGTCACCAATTGATAATAACTCAAATTTACCAGCATCAAATCTCTCAATAAATATATTACTATTATTAATTGTTAATGCCATATTATCCCTAGCTATAACATTAAAATATTTATATCCAACATTATTAGACGATTCCGTCCTAATTCTGAATCTACTATTATTGAATGTTACTTTTCTTTTATGGCTACGTGCATCTGATGATGTTACATCTCTAATTACAACATAATTATTTAATATATTTGTGTTATTATCTATATCATCTATTAATTCAAAATTTCTAAATGTTATATCACCACTTAGATCAAGTATACTAGTATTAATACCTACATCTGCATCTCTTCTTAATGTTATATCACTAATTGTATAATTTAATAAATTATTTGCAATAATACTTTGTATATTTATATTAGTTATACCTGCTCCAAATCCTTGCAATTGATATTTTTGGTTTAATCTCCATGTTTTGTTTACTGTATTATAGTCCCCTTGATGTATTATAAATAATCCTGTTGATCTCGGTAGAGGTGTTGTTGTTGGTGTTGTTGTTGGTGTTGTGTCATCTTCTATTTCTGCACATTCACAATTTGTTTGATCTGGACCACAATTGCATGATACTTTACTATAACTTTCAATTATATCATTAGATTTAAACACTCTACCATTAATATATGTTATAACATTAATCCCATTATTAATTTCTGGATCTAATATCGTATATGCCACATTTATACCACTAACTATTTCTAATTCACGTTTTACCTCAGCAATTTGTAACTCTATTTTATTAATATCAAATTTTGTTCTATTTAATATTTGACATAAATTCACTTGATTATACATTTTTATTAATTTCTATTTTTTTATTATATCATCTTTTTTATTCCATATTTTTATTATTTTATTATTTTATATAATACTTTTATACTATTTTACTATAATTTATTATAGTAACTCTATATTATTCACATTAAACTCTTTAAACATTAATTTACATTATCCTATTTATAAAAATTCATAAAATATATTAAATGCAAATATAAAAATTCATAAAATATTCATTTTTAATAATATTATTACGTATCCACAAAATATTCATCTTTAACAATATTAATACATATCCACAACATATTCATCTTTGACAATGTTAATACGTATTCAAAAAATATTCATCTTTAACAATATTAATACGTATTCAAAAAATATTCATCTTTAACAATATTAATACGTATTCATAATCATTCAAAAAATATTGATCTTTAACAATATTAATACGTATTCATAATCATTCAAAAAATATTCATCTTTAACAATATTAATACGTATTCATAATCATTCATAAAATATTCATCTTTAATAATATTAATACGTATTCACAATCATTCATAAAATAATTATAGTTATGTAATATTTATATACATTCACACAATATTTATAATTGTTAAATAAGAGATCTAAAAATTAATATTTATAATTGTATCTTAACATTAAATATTATGTCTTAAGATAAAATTATAAATATTTATAATTGTTAAATAAGAGATCTAAAATAATTATTTATAATTGTGTCTTATGATTAAATATTTATAATTGTTAAATAAGAGATCTAAAGATAAATATTTTTAATTGTGTCTTTTTTACGTTCGACTCCACTGCGTTACGCTCCTTTTAAATATTTATAATTGTTCAATAAGAGATCTAAATATAAATATTTTTAAATACACATTAAGATAAATATCTCTTAAGATACATTAAGAAGTTTAAGATAAATATTTTTAATTGTTCATTAAGAAATATAAATATTTATAATTGCTTCTAAAGATAAATATTTTTAATTGTTCACATAGAAACTTAAACTTCCTAAAGATTAATATTTGTAATTGCTCATTAAGAAATATTTATAATTGCTCATTAAGAAATATTTATAATTGCTCATTAAGAAATATTTATAATTGCTTCTAAAGATAACTATTTTTAAATGTTCACATAGAAATTCAAACTTCCTAAAGATTAATATTTTTAAATGTTCACAAACATAATCAAACTTTCATTAAAAAATCTAAAGAAGGCGGTAAATGGTAGACAGTTTAAGGGTGCAAGACGGTTTTGATATATATTATTATGCTACTTTCAATCTGTCCTAAACATTTGTTAATCCTATATCAATAAATATTGATAAATGTTAATTAAGATGCATAAATATTTATAATTTTTCACTAAAAAATCTAAAGATAAATATTTATAATTGTTAACTATGAAATATTTATAAATGTTCATCATGATATCTAAAGATAAATATTCACTAGGGAATCTAAAGATAAATATTTATAATTGTTAACTATGAAATATTTATAAATGTTCATCATGATATCTAAAGATAAATATTTACTAGGGAATCTAAAGATAAATATTTATAAATAATGATAGATAAGTCTAAATATTTATAAATGTTCACCAACACATCTAAGGATAAATATTCACTAGGGAATCTAAAGATAAATATTTATAATTGTTAACTAAGAAATATTTATAAATGTTCATCATGATATCTAAAGATAAATATTCACTAGGGATAAATATTTATAAATAATGATAGATAAGTCTAAATATTTATAAATAATGATAGAGAAGTCTAAATATTTATAAATGTTCACCAAGACATCTAAGGATAAATATTCACTAGGGATAAATATTTATAAATAATGATAGATAAGTCTAAATATTTATAAATGTTCACTAAGAATGTAAAGATAAATATCCAGCAGGAGATCTAGAGGTAAATGTTCACTAAGATTCTAAGGATAAAGATTTATAAAGGTATAAAACATAAATATTGACACAGTAATACAATGATTAATATTTATTAAGAGATTAAAAGATGAAAATTTATAAAGATGTAAAAACATAAATATTTATACAGAAATACGATGATGAATTTTTATTAATAAATTTAAAAGATGAAGATTTATAAAGAGATAAATATTTGTAAATGTTGATAAAGAAATTAAAATCTAAATATTTATAAAAAGATACAAATAAATCTAAAAATTTATAAATGTTCATAAATATTTATATTAATGTCAAATTATATAAATTATATTTTGAGTTGTGTTTGAAATCACAAGCAGATTTATAATATTGTCAAACTATATTATTTATAAATTATTTACAAAGTTATATGTAATATATAAATTATTTAATTTTAGAGTTATATCCGTTATTATTAAACAATATATTTAATAATAGCATTTTGGGAGCAAGCAGTCAGACGTTAAACGGTAAACGCTAGACTGTAATTATATTATTATGTAAGGCATGCAGGATTTTGGATTATGTACGGCGGGCTGGGTAGATGGTAGACAGTTTTGGGATATGAAAGCTACCAAAATCCTGAGGTAGGTTTTTTATTATGTAATGCCTCCGGTATTACATAATTGAGGATTAATTATTAAAAACCGTCTACGCGTTCCTATCCGCCCTGCCGTACATAACCCTCCACTTGCCCGTCTACCGTCTACTATCTGCCCAGCCTTACATAATAATCCTGCGCAGGATTATAGATTATATCTATTTCTCTACGAGGAATAGATATAATTTAAAACCGTCTTCCTGCACCAAAATCCTGCTCTCTAGGATTTTGGATCTTCAGCTCAATGATTAATATAATAATTATTGGTCTTCAAGTAATACATATAATAACCGTCTACAATCTAAGCATCTCCACTCGCTTGTATAAATCCCTATGCATGCGATATACGGTAGACGGCTGAGTGCAGGATGCTTATATTATTAAACATTTTATAATTTATAGTGTTTCTATATTTCCAGTAAAAATAATATCAATATAATCTTTAAGTTGTTGATGGAGACTATTAAAATGTAGTCTAGGCCTCCTTTTCTCACAACATTGTTTTTCAAATGTATCACATTTGTTAATTTTAACATTTTTAAATTTTTCATCATCATTAGACAAATTTATTCTATATAAAATAAAATTCTTTTTTATATAATCTGTACCATCAAGAATATATAATTGTGACCACTTTTCCTTGGGACCGAAGGACGATGGACCTTTAGATGAAAATGTTTTACATTCGATACGTTGATCACCTTTTAATAAATCACCAACTTTAACACATCTTGTACATGATATATGCTCTTTACTTTCAATTATATGCATAATTATGTTTTCAGATATATATTCAGGAAAATTAGGTACTCTGAATTTTTCACTTTTATTTTGAAAAAATGATTTAAGCCATTTGACATGATTTATATGTTCATCTAGTAGAATTATTGTTTCTTCTAATGTTAATCTATTTTTTTGCATTAAAATGATATATTTAATATTTTTCTTAAATTCAAAAATCACTTTATGGAATTAAATAGCGTAAACGAAACATCAATTCATCGATCTATCATATGTGATAAAAATGTACAAATAAATAAATTTAAGATTGTTGATCTCTGTGCAGGTACAGGTGCATTTAGTTATGCTTTTCATAATATCTCAGATAAATTTGAAACTATATATGCCAATGACATAGAACAATCATCAGAAAAAATATTTAAACATAATTTTCCAGAAATAAAATTTGTATGCCAAGATATATTATCAATTCAATTAGATGAAATACCAAAAATGGATATTCTTCTTGCAGGTTTCAGTTGTCAACCATTTTCTATAGCAGGAATGAAATTGGGATTTGATGATGAAAGATCTAACGTTCTATGGCGTATTTTGGAAATTATGTCATATCATAAACCAAGAATCGTATTGATGGAAAATGTAAAAAATTTATTATCACATGATAAAGGAAACACATTTAAAAAAATTAAACAATCAATAGAAAAAATAGGTTATAAAATTAAATACAAGGTTTTTAACACATATAAGTTAACAGGAATACCTCAAAATAGAGAAAGAGTATTTATTGTATGTTTTTTGTTTAATAAAGATTACATAGACTTTTCATTCCCTAATGAAAATGATAATATAGTATTGAAAGATTATCATGAATTATTAGATTCTTATGTCAATAATGATTTCTATTACTCTAATAAATTTAAGATGTTTGATAAAATTGTTAATCAAATTAATGACCCTAACACTATTTATCAATACAGACGATTTTATATTCGTGAATATAAATATGGTATATGTCCAACATTAACAGCAAATATGGGAACCGGTGGTCATAATGTTCCTTTAATTTATGATACAAAAGGTATAAGAAAATTAACACCTAGAGAATGTTTACGATTACAAGGTTTTCCCGAATCTTATAAAATACCAAAATTATCAAATTCTCAATTATATAAGCTAGCAGGTAATGCTATATCTATACCTGTGGTTCAAAAAATTGCCGAATGTATTTTGTCTGTATTACAATATTAATTATAAATAATTAGTCATTTCTGTATAATTCACATATTTTACATTAAATATTATAATATTCATTATAAATAATGAATCATCTTTATATAATTTACATATTTTACATTAAATATTATAATATTCATTATAAATAATGAATCATCTTTATATAATTCACATATTTTACATTAAATATTATATTTTGTATTTATTATAATATTCATTATAAACAACTAATCACTTCTGCATAATTCACATATTTTACATTAAATATTATATTTTGTATTTATTACAATAGTCATTATAAATAATGAATCATCTCTTTATAATTCACATATTTTACATTAAATATTATATTTTGTCTGTATTATAATAGTCATTATAAATAACTAATCACTTCTGCATAATTCGCATATTTCACATCAAAAATTATATTATAATATTCATTATAAATAATTAATCATTTCTGTATAATTCACCTATTTTACATCAAAAATTATATTACAACATTCATTATATATAATGAATCATTTCTGTATAATTCACCTATTTTAGATCAAAAATTATATTTTGTCTATATTACAATAGTCATTATAATTACATCTATAAAATAAATTTTATAAATGTGTTACACATTTTTTCACATTCATATGAATCTTATATTACTTGATAGACTGTATATGAATGGTGTGTGTACTATAATATATGTCAATGTTATATGGCTTTATATGAATGCAGTGTACTATATATTCATCAATTTTATATCGCTTTATATGAATGGAGTGTATAATATAAGATATATTTATGAATGTTACATAGCTTTATGTGAATGGAGTGTATAATATAAGATATATTAATGAATATAACATCGCTTTATGTGAATGGAGTGTATAATATATATGTACATGTGTGAACATTAAATGATATTATCAGTAAACAATAATACATATATTATAATAAATATTATTTAATGTATAATATATATGTACATGTGTGAACATTAAATAATATTATCAGCAAACAATAATAGATCTATTATAATAAATATTATTTAATGTATAAATAACTAAATAAGAGAAAAAGAAAGATTACTATATAAACAAAAATATTTTTTAAAATAAAATGGAACTTGTAGATTTAGATGATTATTTAAATTATCCTAGAACTAATAAATGTTATTTGGATGGACGATATTTTAATTTAGTTTTTGAAGATTATGAAGGATTAATTAAAGATCCACTATATGTAATTATAACTGATGATAATATTGAAGTTTTATTCAACACTTTTGACCAAAAAATATTTAACATGCCACGATTTTTGTTAATGAGAGTTGTTATTATATCAGAAAATACTAAACATGCTAATTTATTAATATTTGATAAAGATAATAACGTATGTTATAGATTTGATCCACATAGGAATATGCATGGTTTTGAATTACATAGGTTAATTGATGAATCAATACAGGATTATTTGAATATATCATTTAATTTTAAATTATACAATATTAATGTTGACTTTGATCCAGAGTTTAATGAAGATTGTGATATATCAGGATATTGTGTAGCATATATTATTAAATATGCATATGATTTTTTATTAGATCGTTCATTTGATCCATATGATATTAGACGATTTGCTAATAAAATAGAAAGCGAATATGAAGATTTATTAGATATAAATGAAGAACCTGATGTAGAATATGGAATATTTGATGATCCAAGAATAAGAAATGCAGCAATTGCTGGAGGAATCTCAGCTTTGGCGGGAGGATTACTTGGAGGTTCATTAGCTTCGGCAGCAGTTTCTGGATTAGCTGGTGGCGGTATAACTTATTTGTTATCTAGAAATCCAAATACTGGTCAAAGTGCATTAGGAGGTTTATTTGGCAACAGAAATAATAATCAAAATTCAAATTTTATGGGATTGTTCTAATAAATATTTTTCATCTCTTCAACATGAATGAAAGATAAATAATAAATAATAAATAATAAATAATAAATAATAAATAATTCTTTTTTACGACTACAAATGTTTGATATGTTGTCTCAGACGGTAGACGCTTTTAGGGGAGGAATATGGTTTTGGGAGCTGAAGCTCCCAAAATCCTTGAGTTAAGAGCAAGAGGCGGTTTTAGATGATGTTACGCGTAGCGTAACATCACCTAAAATCCTACCACGAGGTAAACATATTTCGCTATTTAATTAGGGGGATGATTCGCAATGACATTAGACCCCCTAATTAATATTTAAAGATGAATAATATTTAAAGATAAATAATAAATAATAAATAATCTTTAAACATAAATAATCTTTAAACATAAATAATCTTTAAACATAAATAATAAATAATAAATAAGAAATAAGAAATAATAAATAATAAATAATAAATCGTCTTTAAACATAAATAATCTTTAAAGATAAATAATAAATAATAAATAATAAATAATAAATCATCTTTAA